>Ga0105044_10012591_pt1 | contig 11501 bp, 6 predicted proteins | sample MAT01_FD_78092 | JGI IMG/M metagenome (GOLD analysis project Ga0105044, IMG submission 78092) | Freshwater microbial communities from Lake Fryxell liftoff mats and glacier meltwater in Antarctica - MAT-01 | ecosystem: Environmental > Aquatic > Freshwater > Ice > Liftoff microbial mat | place...
AGCCTTCGGTGTTAACTCCGCTGTGACAGTGGCGTCGACCGGTACCATGCGATTGGCTGGTAACAGCAATACGATCGGATCGCTGGCCGGCGCAGGCACGGTTGAAAACGCAAACGCGACCGCTGCCACACTCTCCACAGGTGGCGATAACACGAGCACGACGTTTAGCGGTCTCCTTCAGAATGGCACCGGTGGCGGTGCGCTATCGCTCGCTAAAACAGGTACCGGAGCTTTGACGCTGTCGGGTACCAACACCTACACAGGTTCGACCAACATCGGTGCGGGCGGCATACTCGCTGCCGGTTCGGCGCAAGCCTTTGGTGTTAACTCAGCCGTGACCGTGGCGTCGACCGGGACGATGCGATTGGCTGGTAACAGCAATTCAATCGGGTCGCTCGCTGGCGCAGGGTTGGTTGAAAACGCTAGTGCAACAGCAGCCACGTTGACCGTTGGCGGCGATAACACCACGACGACCTTTACCGGCTTGATTCAGGACGGTGTCGGTGGTGGCGCGTTAACCCTATTCAAGATCGGTACCGGAACGCTCACGCTTACCAACAACAATACCTTCACTGGTAACAATTCAGTCGGTGTCGGGGCGGTTCAAGTTGCGGGCTCTAGCCAAGCGTTTGGTGTGAACTCTGCCGTCTCGGTGGCGGGCACATTGCGCCTGGCCGGGTTCACCAATTCGGTCGGGTCGGTCGCTGGCGCTGGTGTCATCGAAAACGCGAGTGCAACGTCAGCAACGCTGACCACCGGCGGTAACGATGCCAGCACAACGTTCAGCGGCATTATCCAAGATGGTGCCGGTGGCGGTGCGTTAGCCATGACAAAAACTGGTTTGGGTGTCTTCACGGTCACGGGGGCGAATACCTATTCAGGTCCAACGACCGTCAATGCAGGAACGCTTGTCGTCAACAACACGACTGGCAGTGGCACAGGCACAGGCGCAGTGACGGTCCAGAGTGGTGCAACCTTGGGTGGCACTGGGTCACTGGCTGGAGCCGTAACCTTTGCAAGCGGTGCAGTTCACAACCCCGGAAACAGTCCCGGACTGCAGACTTTTGCCGGTGCCGCTAACTACAACGGCGGGTCGGTTTTCAACTGGGAATTGGCGAGTAATAACGATTCAGTACGTGGCACTGCGTTCGATGGCGTTGATGTTCTGGGGACGCTTACTGTTGCGTCTGGGGTGACGTCGAATTTGGTCTTTAATTCGGCTGGCTCCACGGTCCAGTGGACAAACTCCTTCTGGGACGTCGACCGTCAGTGGTTAGTGTTTGACAATACAAATCTCCCAACCGTCACTAGCGGCGTGTTCGGTACGGTGAATGTAGGGGTTGATTCGACTGCGCAGACATTGCTCGCAAGCCGCGGTGGTTTTTCTTGGTCGCTAGGCGGCAACGACGTGCTCTTGAATTACACTGTGACCGCCGTACCTGAACCGGGTACCTTTGGTGTCCTGGGGCTGGCTGGCCTAGCATTCGCTGCCGTTCGTCGACGACGAGCAAAGCGACAAGCGAAACCCAGCGCCCAGTGACCCAATGGTCAATTGCTTCGGATCCGGCAAACGCAGGTTTTGAACTTGCGTTTTTTGATCGTCATTTCTCGCGACCATCACTCCATCAATCAATTTACCGCTATGTCGAAACCGTCAATTCTGGTTTTGCTGATCGCATGTTTATGCGCTTGGCAAGCACCTTCCGCGTTTAGCCAGTACGCGCTCAACGGCAGTCCGCTTGATCCGTTTCCTGCAAATGTCGTGGCTCTGTTAGAACGAGCCAAGTCAAACGACGCGATCTCTTCGGCCATTGACAGCTTCAAAGCTGGCAAGGCGGAGGCGCTGAAATTGCACCTCGAGGTCGCCAAGGAAAAGAACCCGAACTTGCCAGCGGTCGACATCATGATCGCCCGAATGCTGATGGCAAATGGTCAATGGTCCGAAGCCTTGACAGTGCTTGAAGGCTACGTCGCCAAAACGCCTACGGACGCTGAAGTTCACAAGTCCTTTGCCGAGATCGCGATGGTCTCTGGACGTTGGACAGACGCGTGGTTGCAACTGCAAAAGAGCTATGAATTAATAGCGGGCATGAAGTTCTCCGAAACGCGGAAAGCTGATTTTATCGCTGAGCTAGTAAAACTTCGGGGCGAAGTCGCTGAGCAGCGAAAAGACATTCCGACAGCGACAAAACTATTCGAGTCCCTCGGCAAGCTGCTGCCCAATTCGGGAGATTCCTACTGGGCTCTTGGACGACTGAAGGTTGCTGCGGGCGAAGTCGATGCGGGCGCTGAGCTACTAAAGAAGGCCAGAGTACTTGATCCAAAGTTGCCACAGCCCGATTTGGCGATTGCACTTGAATTGCTAGGCCGCGGTGAGCGAGAAAAAGCCGACGTCTGGTTTCGCAGCGGCTTGGCCGACAAAGCGTCCGCAACGGAAAACAACTGGTTGCAGTACGCGCAGTTCCTCATTGATGACGGCCGTTCGGACATAGCCAAGACAATGCTTTCCAAAGCTCCGGCTGACTACCTTGGCAAGCGGGACTTTAAATTGGTCAAGGCGGTTGTTCATCGATATCTCAACGAACTTCCCGATGCTGAAAAGCTGCTTTCGGAGTTGCATCAAGCCAATCCCAATGATTTTGATGCGGCCGACAATTTGGCCTTAGTCCTCGTTGAGTCCAATGACGAAGGAAAGCGTGCGCGGGCTCAACAAATCAGCGAAGCCAACTTGCGTCAGGCTCCTGACCAAGAGCGTCTCGCCGCCACCGCTGCTTGGATCAAATACAAGACCGGTTCACCCGATGTTGCCGACAAAATCCTCGGTCAAGTTGTCAGTGGCGGGCGTATCAGCCCGCAAACAGCATACTATTCGGCCATGATCCTCAAATCACTTGGGCGTCAAGACGAAAGTAAGCAGTTCCTTAAGATCGCAGTCGATGCAAAAGGTGATTTCCCTCAAAAGAAAGCTGCCAAGGCAGAGCTAGAAGCGAGCGAGCCGAAGAAATAGCGATCGGCAGCCTAATTTCAAAACTCGTTCACCCAGGAGGCAAGCTCGTAAGGGTTAGGAAAAAGCTATGTCGTACAAAGTCGGCGTGAGCCACCGGAAAGCCGCTTGTACAGCTAGGATTTCTCGCTTTTGGATCATGAGTGTCGCACTCGCTTGTTGGTCCGTGGCGAGTGCGCAGGTTTCGCCGTGCCGCGCTGACTTAGTCCAAACGGATGGCTCCTTTGCCAGTCAGGCTCCGGCTGATTCCGTGGTCGGCAAGCGGATTTTTGAAGCCATCGCGAAGCTGCGTCAGGGTGACCCAAAGGCGGCTCGTGAAGCCCTGCAATCGCTGGAAGTCGACAGCCAATCGGTGCATCCCGATGTTATTTTCGCTGAACTACTGACCGGCGCAGGCCAACCAGAGGAGGCGAAAGCTGTGCTTGAGAAGCTGGCGGTCGCCGAGCCCAAACGTCTGGACGTCTATCTCGCCTTTTGTGAAATCGCAGTCCGCGAAAAACGCTGGTTCGATGCCTGGAACCTCACGGCCCTGGCCGCCCGCTTGTCGCCTCCGCCACACTGGAAAGATTCTTTTGCACAGCAAGTTGCCGTGCGAATTCAAGTTTTGCGTGCTATTTGCGATGAAGGTCGCAAGGACCTGCCAGAGGCCCGCAAGATTTATGAAGCGCTGCTGCGGAGCCAGCCTAACTCTGAGCCGGCACTAATGGGCCTGGCGCGAGTCCTGTTTTCGCTCAACGAACCAAAGCAATCGCTGGAACACCTGACAGCTTTAAGGATAGTGAATCCCAAGGTGGATCCTCCCTACATAATGCTTGGTAATCTGTATGAAGCCGATGGCAATAACGAGATGGCTGGTAAGTCATTCCGTCAAGCTTTGCAAGTTGCCTCTCCCACCGACGAACCCAAAGCTCGCCTCACGCTGTCACGTTGGCTGGTCGTCCAGAATCTATCCGAGGAAGCAGCGACTCTTTTGAAAAACCCGATCGCGGACTCGGTCGACAACGAAGACGATCGGCAGTTCTTACTCGCGCTGGTGGCCCGTATGGACGGGCGAATTGATGAGGCAAGGACCTTGCTCAGCGAATTACAAATTCGTAAGCCGAATGTGTTTGCGGTCAGCAACCAGTTGGCTCTCGTACTGGTGGAAAGCATGGATGAGTCGGTGCGAGCGCAAGCCCTGCAGATCGCTGAAGGCAATGTGCGAAACTCACCGCGATCGGCTGACGCGTGGTCATCCCTTGGATGGATTCAGTTTCGCTTAGGCGATCGAGTCTCAGCGGAAGCGAGCTTGTCGAATGCTCTTCAACTTGGGCCAGCGTCCCGTGATACATTGCACTACTTGATTGAGCTCAAGCAAGCCGCCGGAGATACTGGGGCGGTCAACTTGCTTTTGGAATCGATGAAGACTGCTGCTGGGCCAGATTTCTTTAGCCACGCAAATGACTGACAAGAAGGCAAAATCCATGAAGGCACTTATTCTCACACTCTCGACGTTGTTCTCAATCGTTATTTCGTCCGTCGGCGTCTGCGGGGAATCGTCACCGCCGAATATTGTCATCATTCTTGCCGATGACCTCGGCTATTCAGACCTGGGTTGCTATGGCAGCGAGATCGAGACACCGTACCTTGATGAATTGGCAAAGAACGGGCTTCGGTTCACGCAGTTTTACAACACCGCACGCTGCTGGCCGACGCGCGGAGCGTTGCTGTCGGGTTACTACGCGCAGCAGATTCATCGCGATGCACTTCCAACTGTACCCGGCGGTGGCCAGGGCGAACGACCATCGTGGGCGCGACTGTTGCCAGAGTTTTTAAAACCCGCTGGCTATCGCAGCTACCATACCGGCAAGTGGCACATCGATGGCAAGGTCCTCAGCGCGGGATTTGATCGTTCGCTTGACATCAAGAACCAAGGCAACTTCTTTATTGCGAAAGGAAACACCCTCGACGATGTTCCCGTCCAATCCGACGGTAACGAACAAAACTATTATTCGACAATCGCCTCGGCAGACCATGCGATCGAATGCCTGAAAGATCACGCCACAAATCATGCAAGTAAACCGTTCTTTCACTACATCCCGTTCATCGCCCCTCACTTTCCGCTGCACGCATTGCCCGCAGACGTCGCAAAGTATCGCGACAAGTATTTGGCCGGATGGGATGCGATGCGTGATGCTCGGTTTAAACGCCAACGAGAGCTGGGGATCACGAACACATCGCTCTCACCACTGGAGCGCGAAGTTGGTCCTCCTTATGCATTTCCCGATGCGATGACCAAGCTTGGCCCTGGCGAAGTGAACCGACCGCTTCCCTGGAGCGAATTGAACGAAGAACAGCGTCGATTTCAAGCAACGAAGATGGCCATTCATGCGGCGATGATTGATCGCATGGACCAAGAAATTGGACGTATCCTTGCGCAGATCAAGGCCATGGGTGCCTTTGACAATACGCTGATCATGTTTGCGTCGGACAACGGTGCAAGCGCTGAAATCATGGTCCGCAACGGTGGCCATGACCCACAAGCGTCGCCAGGTAGCGCCGCGAGCTATCTTTGCCTAGGCCCTGGCTTTTCTAGCGCATGCAATACACCGCATCGCCGCCACAAAACCTGGGTTCACGAAGGCGGCATTAGCACACCCTTGATCGTACACTGGCCAAAGGGTATTGCGACAACCAACGAGCTTCGTCAGACGCCTGCCCACATGATCGATATCGTGCCCACGGTGCTAGAAATTGTTGGCATCGAAAAACCGACACTTTGGGATGGAGCAGCGATCCCGGTTGCTCCGGGGAAAAGCCTTGTTCCGGCATTTGCCAAAGATGAGACCATCGTTCGAGATAGTCTTTGGTGGTTGCACGAAGGCCATCGAGCGGTCCGCGTCGGCGACTGGAAACTTGTCGCCGCTAAAAATGATCCATGGGAGCTTTACGATCTCAAATCCGATCGCGCCGAGCAACACAATCTTGCTTTAATAATGCCAGACAAAGTCAAAGAACTAGAATCGGTCTGGCAGCTTCAGACCGACGAGTTTACGGAGCTGGCAAAGCAATCTCGCAGCGCGAAAGTCACTAAGGCGAGCGGCAGATAAAAATCTACTCGATGTACGACGGACATCCTTGTCCGTCGCGACTTTCGACGGACTTGGAAGTCCGTCGTACGGTATAACTTCATCCGCCGCTCGCCTAAAGAAAAAGTGCCAGGCGAGAAAAGTTCTCAAAAACGCGGAAACGCGAAGGGCAAGAACAAAGAATAGCTCGCATCACCCTTTTGTCATTGTCATTGTTATGAAAATCGCTCGATGCATTATTGCGTGTACCGCTTTGTTCTACGGCCAAGCTTTCGCTGCCGAACAACGTCCTAATGTATTGTTTATCGCAATCGACGATCAAAACGATTGGATCGGCCCTCTCGGCGGCCATCCTCTGGCCAAGACACCGCATCTCGATCGATTGGCGGCACGCGGTACGACGTTTTTAAACGCTCATTGCAACGCTCCGCTCTGCAATCCGTCGCGCACCAGCCTGATGCTCGGTTTGCGTCCGACGACGACAGGCATCTACGGTCTGGCACCTTGGTTTCGAACGCTCCCTGAGTGGAAAGATCGTGTCGCGTTGCCTCAGCATTTCAGTGCACATGGTTACAAGACTTACACAGTCGGCAAGGTCTATCATGGTGGCGCTGGCGGTGGTGCAGTTGCTAGAGCAGGCAAAGGCAAGGTCTTAGACGCCGCACCGGAGTTCGATGTGATCGGTAAATTCGGTGGAATCGGTGTCAAACCTGATCAAAAACTAATTCCACCAACGCCCATGGGAAACAATCCGCTGATGGACTGGGGCGTCTTTCCACATGCCGATCAGGATAAAGGAGACTATCAAGTCGCGAGCTGGGCGATCGAACAAATCAAGTCCGCACCGCAGGACCAACCGTTTTTTCTATCGGCCGGCTTCTTTCTGCCACATGTTCCGTGTTACGTAACCCAGAAGTGGCTTGACCTTTATCCCGATGATGACAGCGTCCTGCCGAAGATCCTGGAAGACGATCGACAGGATACTCCACGATTCTCCTGGTATCTGCACTGGCACTTGCCAGAACCCAGATTGAAGTGGGTCAAGGAAAATAATCAGTGGCGCAATCTGGTTCGTAGCTACCTCGCATCGACCAGCTTCGTCGACGCGCAAATCGGTAGGCTGATGGCGGCGCTCGACGAAGCTGGACTCGCCGAAAACACCGTCGTCGTCCTCTGGGGCGATCACGGTTGGCATCTCGGTGAAAAGGCGATCACGGGAAAGAACACGTTGTGGGATGACGGCACTCGTGTGCCATTGATCTTCGCAGGCCCAGGTGTTCGCAGCGGTGGACGATGCATGCAACCAGCCGAGCTACTGGATATTTATCCCACACTAGTCGAGCTGTGCGGTTTAACTCCGCGCACCGACTTGGAAGGGCTCAGCCTGGTTCCACAGCTTAAGAATTCCGATACGAAACGAGACCGCCCCGCGATCACGAGCCATAATCAGGGCAACCACGGCGTCCGTAGCGAGCGTTGGCGTTATATTCACTACGCGGATGGATCGGAGGAACTCTACGATCACCAAACCGATCCCAACGAATGGACAAATCTGGCCAGCAATCCTGAACATGCGGCGATCATCACCGCGCATAAAAAGTGGTTGCCGAAAGTCGATCGTCCGCCCGCGCCAAACAGTGCTAATCGCGTGCTGACTTATGACAGCGCGACCGACACAGCCGTGTGGGAAGGCCAGACCGTTAGTCGCAACGACGAAATTCCGGAATGACGTGGAGTCGAAGAACACACCCTTCGAAGACTCAGGGCGTGCCACCCTTATTTCAGTAAAATATTGTTCCCGAGTTTTTCTTAGCGGTTTAGAGAAACAAGAGCTGGTTCTATTAACGTCCTCCGCGAGGCAAGCTCGCGGAGGACGCAAGAAAGGCTTGGGCGATCTAGTGATCGCTGTAAGCAGGCAAGGCGTGATCGGTAACATCCAATCCAGCAAGCTCGCCGTCCTGACTCGTTCGCAGCCCCAACACTACCTTGATCACCATCAAGATGACGAACGTAACCAAACCGCTGTAGACTGCGGTCATTCCGATCGCCTTGAGCTGCAAGAGCACTTGTCCGAGCTCTCCGGTGTACATCATCCCTCCGGCTTTGTTGAGTCCGAAACCAGGCAAAGCAAAAATGCCGGTTGCGATCGCGCCCCAAACTCCACCGATGCCGTGAACTCCGAAAACGTCCAGTGCATCGTCATAACCAACCATTGGCTTGACGAGCGCGACGAAGAAGAAGCAGATGATCGAGGCGACTCCGCCGATGATTAGCGCCGGGCCGACTTCGACAAAGCCTGCTGCCGGTGTGATTGCAACCAGACCAGCGACCGCACCCGTGATCATGCCCAACATCGTCGGGCGACCGTGCATCAGCCATTCGATCAGCGACCAAACCAAACCAGCACAAGCAGCGGCAACTTGAGTTGTCACAAAGGCTTGGACGGCTTGAGGCGTGGCACCACCAGCGCTGCCGCCGTTGAAACCGAACCAGCCGAACCACAAGATGCCCGCGCCCAGTACGGCGAACGGAAGATTGTGCGGCGGAACACCGCCTTTAGGAACGTCGGCTCGCTTACCAAGCACGATGCACGTGACCAAGGCCGCAATCCCTGCGTTGATGTGAACAACGGTGCCGCCCGCGAAATCAAGGGCACCAATTGGAAGCGCGTCCACCGGATCAAACGCGCCAATACCCATCGCACCGTACCAGACCCAGTGGCAAATGGGGCAATAAACAAGCAGGATCCAGGCGACGAGGAACAATGCAAACGAGCTGAACTTCATTCGTTCGGCAAACGCTCCGATGATCAAGCCAGGGGTAATGATCGCGAACATCATCTGGAAAACCATGAAAACCTGTTCGCTGATCGGCCACCAGACGTTTGGCATCGGTGCCCAGGGGTCGGTAGTCGTGATGTCCTTGAGCATGAAATACTCCCAGGGATTCCCGCAGAACCCGCCTGCGACATCGCTACCGAAGGCCATGCTGAACCCAACGACGACCCACAGCACCGACACGATGCACATGCAGAGAAAGCACTGCATCAAAACGCTAAGCACATTCTTGCGGCGGACCAAGCCACCATAAAAGAACGCCAGCCCAGGTGTCATGAACAACACAAGCGCGCTGCTGGCAAGCATCCAAGCTTGATCGCCGTTATTCAGCGCTGGCGGAGTCGGCGCGGGAGCGGCATCTGCTGCCGGAGTTTCCGCAGTCATGGCTGGGGTCTCTGCCATAGCTGGCGTCTCTGCTGCGGCTGGTACCGTCGCGTCGACTGCAGCCTCCTGCGCCACAGTGGTCCCGGACGAGACCTCAAATCCAATCAAACACAATGCCCCTAGAATGACCAACGATGGCCAACGTACACGTAGCTTTTTCATCATATCTCTCGCCTTTGCTTCGGGAAAACCCTGTGAATCCAACTAAAAACACACCTTCACGAAGCTTGCTTTCGCTCCCGTCACAGGCACATAGGCTTCCACCACTGCACAAGTTTTGAGCGCCGCCACAAGCTTTCCGCCTGATTAGCAGGTAGCATACCAGAGATGCTTGCAAATACCGTCTGATTGGAATTCGCCATGTAAATCATTTGAAATCGCGTAAAAAATATGCTATTTTTTTCTTTCTTTTTAAAACTCGCTCACGCTTTTAGGGGTGATGCTGGACATTCCTGCTATTTTTTTCAGCAGCCTTGGGAGTAAGATCCTGGCTGCATCCGTCGACAACGTAAATTTAGTCAACCAAGTCGTGAGCAGCGAATTGAATCAACGCATCCTTGTCCAAGATGCTCACCAAATCTGGCTCGCGGGCGTCAATGCCGTGCGCGGCGACCGGCTCATCGAGCAAACGATTTCTCTGGACGACCATTTTCTTCACCTCGGTGACCTCTCGATTGCACGTGACGCGTTCGACAGCGTGTTAATTGTTGGCGCGGGTAAAGCAGTCGCGTCAATGGCCGACGCGATTGATCGGATTCTCGCACCACATATCCCGACTCGCGGCTGGGTGAACGTACCCGATGGAACATTTGATCCGAGCGAGCCAGGTCTCCTCCATGGGACCGTTCGCAACCTTAAGATTCATGCCGCACGTCCTCTGGGAATCAACGAGCCCACGGAAGCGGTCCTCGAAGGCACTCGCGAGATCTTGCAACTCGTCCAGTCAGCGGGACAACGCGATCTTGTTCTGGTTGTATTATCCGGCGGAGGTTCAGCGCTACTAGCTTGCCCCGTCGAAGGCATTTCGCTCGCTGACAAGCTTTCCGTAACGCGACTTCTTAGTAGTGCTGGAGCGGATATTCAGCAACTGAACACGGTTCGCAAGCAGTTGAGTCTAGTCAAAGGAGGCGGACTGGCTCGAGCGTCGCGCGGCGGCAGACTGGTCACGCTCGTGTTATCGGATGTCTTGGGCGATCCAGTTGACGTGATCGCCTCGGGGCCGACGGTTCCCGATTCGTCGACAGCCGACGATGCGATCAACGTGCTGAAAAGGTTTGACCCGGAGCACGCGCTGCCAGCGTGTATCTATGATGCAATCCACCGTAATAAAAATGTGATTCGTTTTCCCGTCGCGTCGGAAATCATGATTCTTGGCAACAATGCCAGCGCCGTCGATGCTGCTGGTATTCGAGCCGAAAGCCTCGGTTACTCCCACGCGATGAACGCCGCGACCGCTTGCGAAGGTGCGGCAGAAGCGATCGGCAGTCACCTTGCAGACATGGCTCTCTCGATGCTCCGCGACCGAGACGCAGGTAAGCAAACGCCGGATTGCTTGATCACCGGTGGGGAACCGACTGTCCAGCTCGCGCCACCTGCCATTCGCGGGCGCGGTGGCCGAAACACGCATCTTGTTCTCGCAGCGATGAACCGCCTGTGTGAACTCCGAATCGATAGTGCGACGCTTGACCGAATTGTCATCCTGTCAGGTGGAACCGATGGCGAAGACGGCCCAACCGACGCGGCAGGCGCATTCCTTTCGCCCGCTGTTTGGCAAGCAGCGCGGGATCAGATGCTTGACCCCAAAGATTACCTAAGGCGAAGCGACTCCTACACATTTTTCCAACGAACCGGCGGCCTGCTCATCACCGGCCCCACCCACACCAACGTCTGCGATATCCGCGTTGTCCTAACCGAAAGTTAGATGTGCGTGGTGAGCCAGAACAGTGGGTGTTGAATCGAACAGTGGACTACAAACAACGAGTAAGACCTCACCACTGGTCAATCCGCGTAGCGCATTACGAGTCATTTCAGATCTTTTGACTAGCCATTGCCTGTATCGACGGTATACTCACCAGTGAGGTGAATATCCGGCGGGAGAGATTTCTGGCGTAGGTTCTCTGTAACGGAGAATCGTTAAAATCGTCAGAAACGCCGAAGGTGCAAATAACCCTGAATCGCTCAGGCAAAAGGACCGCCGGTATTGAAACA
>Ga0105044_10012593_pt1 | contig 11501 bp, 9 predicted proteins | sample MAT01_FD_78092 | JGI IMG/M metagenome (GOLD analysis project Ga0105044, IMG submission 78092) | Freshwater microbial communities from Lake Fryxell liftoff mats and glacier meltwater in Antarctica - MAT-01 | ecosystem: Environmental > Aquatic > Freshwater > Ice > Liftoff microbial mat | place...
CCGAAGAGTTTCCGAAAGCGACGTCAAGGAAGCCTCATGACCGCCATGCCCCCGCCAGTCCTTTCCGCCGCCCCCGCTCCCCGCCGCACCCCCGGGAAGACACTGGCGCTCGCCTTCGCCGCCGGAGCGGTCGCCGCCGCGGCCCCCGCCGCGCTGGCGCAGGACTGGAACGAGACCCCCCCGACCATGCTCCAGTGGTTCGAGTGCCCTTGGCGCGACATGGAACGCCGCATGGGGGACTACTTCGTCGCGGGCTACGGCTCGGTCTGGCTCCCGCCCATCTCTCGGGCGTACCACCCGCCCACCGCGTCGAACCAGAACTCCTTCTCAGCGGGGTACGACACCTTCGACCGGTTCGACCTCGGCAAGCCGGGCGCCAACACCGCGTACGGCACCGAGGCGTACTTCCGCCAGCTCGTCGAGGAGTTCCATCGCGCCAGCGCCCAGGTCTACATCGACATCGTCCTCAATCACAACGCCGGTCGCCAGACCGGCGCCGGCTTCCAGAACGACGGCGGGTACCCCGGTTTCACGATGGCCTCCACCACCCCGGCCGTCAACAAGCTCCCCACCGACAACTGGGGCGACTTCCACGCCGGCATCGCCGGCGGCTACTACCAGTCCGAGGACCCCGGCGCGGCACGCTACTGCCTCCTCCGGGGCGATCTCGTCGCCCTCGTCGACATCGACCAGGCCACCAACCTCCAGTTGATCCGGCAGCCCGTCGACGCGGGCAACCCCCTGAACATCCCCGGCGGCACCTACTTCAACCGCGTCGACGCCGCCAACCGCCGCTTCTACCCCGACGCCGCGCTGGGCACCGATACCGCCAGCAACCCGGGCATGTTCACCGGCGCCGGCGGCTTCGGCGCGGCCCCCTGCGACGTTCCAGCCCGCAACGAGCCCGCGAGCCAGCTCACGCGGGGCCGCTTTAACCAGGCCGACCCGCTCGCGGGCGACCCCGTCCCGGAGAACGGCACGGGCTACCTCCTCCGCTGGGTCCAGTGGATGCTCGACGTCCACAAGGTCGACGGCTTCCGCGTCGACGCGATCAAGCACATGAACAGCTGGTTCTACGACTCGTTCTACGACACCGTCCTGGCGAACCGCCGCCTGGCCCCCAGCGGCCAGTGGGTCACGCCCTTCAGCTTCGGCGAGTCCGTCGAGTCCAACGACTTCACCTTCGACCGATTCATCCGCAAGCCCAACGGCCGCGCCGCGGGCCGCAGCGTCGCCGGCGACGCCTACGGCAACCGCGACGCCCTCGACATCAACGGCTCGGGCCAGCTCCGCAACCTCGTCAACGGGTTCGGGCTGGGCTCCTGGAACGGCATCCTCGGCTCCCACATCGACTCAACCGACGACGGCTTCAACAACGGCTCGATCGGCGTCAACCACATCTTCAGCCACGACAACGGCAGCCAAGGCAACGGCAACTCCGCCCCGGCGACGCCGACGACCAAGCAGCAGGGCCACCACGCACACGCCTACCTCATCATGCGCACCGGCCAGGCGAAGGTCTTCCACAACGCCCGCGGCATCGCCCGTACCAGCGGCTTCTGGCCCCGCCAAGGCCTCCCCGTCGCCCTGGGCTCCAACTCCGGCAACACCGCCCCCGACCCCACCATCACCCGCCTCGTCCAGCTCGCCAACTGGTACGGGCGCGGCGAGTTCCAGCCCCGCTGGACCGACAACGACCTCATGATCTTCGAGCGCCGCTCCCCGCTCGGCGGCGGGGCCTACTCGGGCAACGTCATCGTCGGCTGCAACGACAGCTACAGCAGCGGGTTCGACTCCCGCTCCATCTCGACGAGCTTCCCCCAGGGCACCCGCCTGCTGGAACTGACCGGCAACGCCGCCGACCCCGCCGTCGATCCCGTCAACGACATCGCCGACGTCCTGGTGGTCGGCGCGGGCGGGTCGGTCACCATCCGCGTCCCGCGAAACACCTCGACCGCCGGCGAGCACAACAAGGGCTTCGTCGTCTATGGCCCCGCCGTCCCCTCGGGCGTCGTCTCCTTCACCGGCACGCTGGGCCAGCTCCCCGCCGAGAACGCCTCCTCGGGCCTCCCCCCATGGCGCCGCCGCACCAACGCCGTCCCGATCATCACCGCCGACCTTTTCGAGCTCCGCCTCACCACCACCAACGGCGACGCGGGCGCCCCGAACAACGACAACGCCGACGACAACGCCGTCTTCCGCATCGACGCGGGCTTCCAGGACGTCAACGGCAACGGCGTGGTCGACATCGGGGCCGACAACGGCGTCGTCCCGGGCTACGAGTCGTTCCTCACCTCGAACATCCCCCTCGCCGGAACCACCAACCCCACCGGCTTCTACATGCAGACCGTCCTGGCGAGCCAGATGGACGAGGGCACGCACTTCGTCTCCGTCGCCGCGTTCCGCAGGCGCGGCGTGGCGGACGCTCCCCTCTTCCGCGAGTTCCGCCAGCCCATCTACGTCGATCGTCTCCCACCGGAGGCCGAGCTGGTCGACCCCGGCGTGCTCTCCAACGAGACGAGCCGAAGGTTCCTCGTCCGGGCCTTGGACCGGACCGTCTCGAAAGTCCATCTCATCCTGAATCCGGGCGCGACCGGAGCTCCCCTCTCCCTCGCCGCCGTCGGCAACCTCGCCACGCAGGACGACCGCTTCGACTGGAGCCGCACGCTGGTCAACCTCCAGCCCGGCGACAACACGGTCCTGCTGATCGCCTTCGAGGAGAGCGGGAAGGGCATGTTCCGCTACTACACCATCACCAACGCGATCTGCGGCTCCACCGACTTCGACGGCGACGGAGACGAAGGCACCGACGCCGATATCGAGGCGTTCTTCAGCGTCCTGGGCGGCGGCGCCTGCCCGACCGCCACCTGCGGCTCCACCGACTTCGACCTCGACGGCGACCAAGGCACCGACGCCGACATCGAATCCTTCTTCCGAGCCATCGGCGGCACCGGCTGCTGAGGGCGGAAGGCACTGGGCTTGAGGCACTGGGCACGAGGAAACCGGTCGCAGCGCTCGCTGTTCCCGATGCCTGATGCCCGGTACCTAGCCTCTCGTGCCTCTACCCCTTCACCCCGTCCTTGGACGCGAGCAGCTTGATCATGTCCACGCACCGGCTGGCATACCCCGCCTCGTTGTCGTACCACGACACGACCTTGAAGAACCGCTTGTTCAGCTCCAGGCATGCCTTGCTGTCGTAGATCGACGAGTGCCGGTCTCCGATGAAGTCGCTCGACACGACCTCCTCGTCGGTGAACGCCAGGATCCCCTTCATCGGCCCCGCCGCCGCCGCCCGCATCGCGGCGTGGATATCTGCCAGCGTCGTCTCGCGTGCCGTGCGGAAAGTCAGGTCGACAGCCGACACGTCCGCCGTCGGCACGCGGAACGCCATCCCCGTCAGCTTCCCCTTGAGTTCGGGGATGCACAGCGTCACCGCCTTCGCCGCGCCGGTGCTCGAGGGGATGATGTTCTGGTACGCGTTCCGTCCGCCGCGCCAGTCCTTCCTGCTCGGGCCGTCCTGCGTCGGCTGCGTCGCCGTCACGGCGTGCACCGTCGTCATCAGCCCCTCCTCGAGCCCGAAGCCGTCCTGGATCACCTTGGCGATCGGCGCGAGGCAGTTCGTCGTGCAGCTCGCGTTGCTGATGATGGTGTGCTTCGCCGGGTCGTACGTCTCGTGATTGACGCCCAGGCAGAGCGTCGGCACCTGCGCCGGCTCGCTCTTGGTCGGGGCGGAGATGATCACCCGCTTGGCCCCCGCCTGCAGGTGAAGCGACGCCTTCTCGAACTCGGTGAAGAGCCCGGTGCTCTCGAGCACGTACTCGACCCCGAGGTCCTTCCATCCCAGCTTCGACGGGTCCTTCTCCGCCATCGTCTTGGTGAGCTTCCCGTTCACCGAGAACGAGTTCTCGGTGGCGGTGACATCCGCGAGCTCGCCGTCCAGCCGGTAACGCCCGTGCATCGTGTCGTGCTTGAGGAGGTACGCCAGGTTGTCCGCGGGCACGAGGTCGTTCACGGCGACGATCTCGAGCCCGAGCTCACGCCCGATCCGATAGACGAGCCGGCCGATGCGTCCGAACCCGTTGATGCCTACGCGAATCGCCATGCGTTCCCTCCAGGTGCCGGCGACCCGCCGGCGCGACGGCCGGTCAGGGCGCGCCGTCCAACCGTACGACGCCCCGGCCGTCCATTTCCAACCCCGCCCCGCGCCTGCACTGGAGCGCAATCCAAGTCCTTGCCCTAGAGGGGTTAACAGCCCTATGGCAAGATGGGGGGTTTCGTGGTTTTCTTGAGTGGGCTCGGGATGTCACGGACGACGCCCGGCCCGGCGGGCACGGACGCCCCCGAACGGACTCATCTTCTCTCCAGCCCGTGCGTCCCGACAGGCGCGCACGGGCATTCCCGAAAGGGCCGGGTGAATCGCTCCGACGGACGGCATGGTGGTGCCGCCCGACCCATCGAAGCGATCCTCCCGGCGACAACCAAGGGTGGTGTGTGGCATGGGTGGTGCGCCCTTCCGCGCTCGTCGTTCGCCCTCAGGCCGTCTCGCGTGCGGCCCCCTGCGTTCCCCAGGGCGATTCCAGCTCGTCGAACCCAAACCCGCGGTCGGCCGCGCCGAGGCGGACCCGCCGGGCGCGCGTGCCGCGTCCAACAGCATCGTCGACTGGCTGCGGCTGCAGGGACGCCCCAAGGCCTTCCTCGACCACTTGACGCGGGTCGACCTCAGCCTCGCCGAAACCCTCCGGGACGCGTATCGCCTCGAGGATGCCCGGCGGCGCCTCTCGCTCACGCTCTTCATCGAGTTCGCCCGCGAGCAGCGGCTGTCGGCCGGGGAGGTCGCGCTCCTGATCGGGGACGCCCAGAAAGCCTCGAGCGATGCGCTCAGCTACCTGATCGGGGCGGCCCTGCGCGAGGCGACGTCGGACGATCCCGGCACCCGGCGTCGCGGGGGTGAATCGTGACGCCCGGGCGGCAGGGGCCGAGCGTGCCCGCCGCGTACCGGAGGTACGTCGCGGGAGTCCGCGCGTGCATCGTGCCGGGCGCGGCGGGCGTGCTCCTGACGGCGGTGGTCGGCCTGGATCCGGTGCCGCTCGCACTGGCGTTGGCGGGGGTGTGCCTGGTCGACCGGGTCAACTCGGCCGCCTTGGCGAGGCTGGTCGACAGATTTGCGACGTCAAAGCGCGGCGGCCCGGTGGCCCCCATTCGTGTGGCGTCCACCCCCGTCCGACCGCTGGGAGGGGGCCGGGTGCCGGCCTCCTGAGGGCGGCCGAGTGGTTCTCGGTCCTGCGGAAGGATGCCGCGGGACGGGTCGTCGCCCTTGTGGGGCGATGGCCGATGCTGGGTGCATGCCTTCGGCCGGTGGTGCTCTTGCGGGGACGGGCTGGTGGGCCCGGTCCCTCGTCGGGTTGTCAGGGAAGACGATCGCCCGTTCATCGCCGGTCGCCGCACTTGGGAGTGGTGGCCCATGACCTCACGGGATCTGGATCTGGGACCGATCGCGACGCTCTACCGGGACGGGTACCGGGCGGCGCTGGCGTACGCGCGTCGTCTGGTCGGTGATGCCGACGCGGAGGACGTCGCGCAGGAGGCGTTCCTGCGCGTCATCAAGTATCGCGGCGCGACGCCCGACGGGCTGACGGTGCGCTTCGTCTGCGCCGTCGTGCGAAACGTGGCCCACACGCACAACGGCGCCGGCATCGGACGCGCCGCGTGCGCGATCAATGCCGCGGCCCTCGCGGAACCGGAGCGGACCCGCCCAAGGTCCGCGCCGGGGCTCTCGGCCTGGATCGCCCAGGAGCTCGGCGACCTGCCGGGGTCGCAGTACGACGCGGTCGTGCTGATGGAGCTGCACGGGCTCTCCGAGGTGGAGGCGGCGCGGGTGCTCAACCTGTCACGGTCCGCCATCGGCTCCAAGCGGCGGACCGCGCTCGAGACGCTGCGGCGCAAGGCCGAGGTGCGGACGGCGAAGCGCCCGGCGCGACCGGCCGCCGCGGCGGATGGACGGGTCCTCCGCTGCGCATGATGCGGGATCGCCCCAGTTCGGCCTAGTCTCGCGCGGCCGCGAGGTCATGGCGAACCACGCCGCCGACGACCGTCAGCGCGGCCCGGCCTCGGACGGCCCGGCCGAGGAAGGGCGTGTTCCGCGAGCGGCCCCGCAGGTCGGCGGGGGTGATGGTCCACGGCGCGTCCGGGTCGATGACGGTCACGTCCGCGGCACCTCCGACCCCGAGGGTGCCGACGCCACGCCCCAGCAACCCGCACAGCCGCGCCGGCTCGACCGTCAGGAGCGCGATCAGCCGCGGCCACGCGATCGCGCCGGTCGCCACCAAGGCCTCGGCATACAGCGAGAGCGCCGTCTCGAGACCGACGAGGCCAAAGGGGGCCTCCTCGAAGGCGAGGGCCTTCTCGTCCGCCGCGTGCGGGGCGTGGTCGGTCGCCAGGACGGTGATGGTCCCGTCCGCGACGCCCGCGCGGAGGGCCTCTACGTCCCGCCGCTCGCGCAGGGGCGGATTGACCTTGGCCGAGGTGTCATACCCGTCGCACGCCTCGTGCGTGAGCAGCAAGTGGTGCGGCGAGGCTTCCGCCGTGACGGGCTGCCCCGCCGCCCGCGCCCGCCGGATCAGGTCGACGGAATCCTCCGAGGAGATGTGCTGCACGTGGTAGCGGCAGCGCGGACCGCGGTTCAGCCGCAGGTCTCGCTCGATGATGATCTCCTCCGCCGCGCGGGGCCACCCCCCGAGCCCCAGCCGCACCGAGACCTCGCCCGCGTGCATCGCGGCGCCGCGGGTCAGGGTCGGCTCCTGGCAATGCTGCATGAAGGCCAGCCCCGTCGGGGCGATCGCGGCGAGCAGGCGGGCCATGAGGCCCGCCGAGGCGATGCAATCCCCGTCGTCCGAGAAGCCCACCGCCCCCGCACCCGCCAGGAGCTCGATCTCCGACGGTTCCTCGCCGCGTCGGCCCTTGGTCGCCGCGGCGATGGGGAAGACACGGCACGCCGCGGTCGCCTCGGCGCGGGCCGCGATGAACGCGAGCAACTCGGGCGTGTCGAGGGCGGGGACGGTGTTGGGCATGCAGCAGACGGTGGTGAATCCGCCCGCCACGGCGGCGCGGGAGCCGGTGGCGAGCGTCTCCTTGTGCTCGCCGCCGGGCTCGCGAAGGTGGACGTGCGGGTCGATCAGGCCGGGGGCCACGATGCAGCCCGACGCGTCGACCACGCGTGCGGCGGGGAGGCGGGTCAGTCCGGGGCCGATCTCGACGATTCGTCCCGCCGCGATCGCGACGTCCGCCACGGCATCCAGGCCCGACGCCGGGTCGATCACCCGCCCGCCCGCGATCAGGAGAGTCTCCATGGTGGCGAGCGTACCCCCGGGAGGGAGCCGCGGCGGATCCTCGTCGCTAGGGGCCAGATCCGCCCCTCTTGGAACGGGGCGTGGAGGCGGGCTATCCTCACCCCACGACCGCGGGGTATAGCGCAGCTTGGTTAGCGCGTCTGACTGGGGGTCAGAAGGTCGGCGGTTCGAATCCGCCTACCCCGATTGATGAAGAACCGCCCGCGTGCCCCGGCACGCGGGCGGTCGTTTTTTTGGAGGATGAGTCTCGAGCTCCGTCGAATGCAGGCGCGCCCCTCAGCCCGTCTGCGCGGCCACGGCGGGCGCCAGTTCCGCGGCGAGGCGTTCGATGTCCGCCGCAGAGTGCATGGCGTTGACGACTACCCGGAAGTACCGGGGGCTCGGCCCCCCCGGGTATTCGATGAGCGGCGCCAAGATCCCCGCCTCAAGAAGGGTGTCGTGCGCGGCCTGCATGCGGCCCGGCGGGTCGAGCGTGAAGGTGAAGATCGGAATCCCCTCCGGCGGGAGCGGCAGCCCGAGGCCGCCGAGGGCGCGGCGCATGGCGGCGATGTTGCGGCGAAGGGCCTCGACGCGTTCGGGTTCCCGGCGGAGGATCGCCACCGCCGCGCGGCACGCCTCCGCCATCGCCGGGGGGACGGGCGTCGAGCCCCGATAGACCGACGCGTGCTCGCGGACACCGTCGATGAACGCGCGTCGGCCCATCACGACGCCGCCGTAGCAGCCCAGGCCCTTGGCGAGCGTCGTGGTCACGCACACGCGGGGGTCGTCAAGGCCGAAGTGCGACGGGCCGCCGCGTCCGCCCGGACCCAGCACGCTGAAGCCGTGGCAGTCATCGACGACCAAGGCCGAGCGGTGGGGGGGGAGCGCGTCGAGAAGTGCCGGCAGCGGCGCCACCGCGCCGTCCGCGGCGAAGACGCTGTCGGTCAGGATCGCGACCCCGGAGTCCCCGTACTGGCGGCAGAGCCACGCCGCGGACGAGGGCTCGAGATGCTCGTACTCGAAGACCTGCATGCCCGCGCTCGTGGCGGCGTTGCGGAGGCTGCGGTGGGCCTGCCGGTCGATGAGGGCGATCCCGACGCGGCCCGCGAGCCCCTGCAGGCACATGAAGTTGGCCGTGTACCCCTCGGCCGAGAGGATCGCGGCCTCCTGCCCGGTGAAGGCGGCCAGCTCGGCCTCGAGGGACTCGTGCGATGTCGTGTTGCCCGTGGTCTCGCGCGATGCCGTCGTGCTGATCCCGTAGCGGGCCAAACCGGCGGTCAATGCCGCCAGGACGTCGGGGTGGTGGGCGAGGCCGAGGTAGTTGCACCCGCCGAAGGCGAGCAGTTCGCGCCCACCGACCACGACGGTGGTGGGGGTGCTCGACTCGACGGGGATGCGGGCCATGGCCGATGCTATCGGCGGTCGGAGCGGGCGTTCAACAGCGGCCGCGGCTAGCGGGCCGCCCCGGCACCGTGGACGTGGATCGGAGGCGGGATCGTGGCCATCGTGTGCAGCCCGGGCGGCGCCCTGAGGATGCGGGGGATGGCGTTGATGACGATGGCGGACGTCGCGACGTCGCCGTGCACCCCGCCGGGGATGACGACGTCCATCGCCGGCTCGCCCTCGATCACCACCCGGTCGTGCGGGTCGCGCTGGCCGATCGCCGCCTGGAACTCGAGGCTGACCACGACCCGCTCGTCGTGGTACCCGCGGGCCACCTGACGGACGCCCGCGACGCGGCCGCGCGGGATGACGCCCATGCCGCTCACCATGTCGCGGTCGGCCTTGACGGGGGCGATGTCCTCCTCCCATCGTTCGAGGGGAAGCCCGACGTAGTGGGCGATGAAGTGCAGGCTCTCGCCCAGGCCGACGTGGCGGAGGGTGCCGTCGGCCACGCGCCGTGCGAACTGCTCGTCGTCGAGGCCGGCGCCGATCTTCTTCTGGAAGGGGATGCGTCGGGCCGAGGCGTCCTGGACGCGGTAGACCATGATGCCGCGGACGCTGCGGCAGACGCTGGTGAGGAAGGCGGGGAGCGCATCCATGAGAAAGCCGGGGTTGACGCCCGTGCCCAGGAGGCGGCCGCCGTGCCGCTTGGCCAGCTCGTCGAGCTCCTCGGCGAGGGCGACGTGGCGGAGCCAGGGATAGACGAGCTCCTCGCACGTGCTGACGACGGCCTTGCCACGCAGGAGCAGGGCGCGAAACGTGTCGGCGCAGCTCTCGAGGTCGGAGCTGGTCGTGACGACGGCGACGTCGATGTCGTCCCAGAGATCGACGTCTTCCAGGGACGCGTGGATCCGGAGCTTGGGATCGGCGGAGGGGACGAGCTTCGTGAGGAGCGTCCCGGCGATGCCGGGGCCGGAGTCGACCGCGGCGACGACGTGGCCCAGGCCGCGCTCGCCCATGTCGATGAGGATCTTCTGACCCAACGGGCCGACGCCGACGTGGAGGACTCGCTTCATGTGACCCCGGAGAAAGGAGGACTGGAACTGAGCGGACGGGTCTTCCGTCCGGCCACGGCCCGGCGGCGGCGGGTGCGAGTCTAGCGGAGGGCCAGGGCGGGGGGCGGTCAGGAGTCGAGGGGCGGCTGGGCCTCGAGCGCCCGATCCAGGCGGTCCTCCGCGGCGGCCAGGCGCGTTTCGGCCTCCTCCCGGCCCACGGCGAGGCGATGCATGACGACGGCGACCTTAACCGAGCCCCCGGCGCGATCGAGGAGGGCGAAGCCCTCGTCGCGGGGAAGGTCGGTGAGCGTGCCGACGATGCGGGCCGCGCGGTCGCGGAGCTTGGCGTTGGTCGCGCGAAGATCGACCATCAGGTTCTCGTAGACCCGCCCGGCGCGGACCATGAGCGTCGTCGAGATGGCGTTGAGCGTGAGCTTTGTGGCCGTGCCGGCCTTCATGCGGGTGGACCCGGTCAGGATCTCCGGCCCGGTGCGGAGCACGATCAGGTGGTCGGCGGCCTCCGGCTTGTCGACGGGGGCGCAGCAGAGCAGGCCGGTGACGGGGCGCTTCCCCTCAGGCAAGGCGTGGGCAAAGGCCAGCGCGCCCAGCGCGTAGGGCGTGGTGCCGCCCGCGGCGACGGCGAGCACGGCATCGCGTTCGTCGAGATCGAGGGCGGCGAGCTCGTCCCACGCGCCGCGCGGGTCGTCCTCCCGCGATTCGCTCGACCGGCGGAGGGAAGCGTCGCCACCCGCGATGAGACCGACGATCCGGCCGGGCTCGATCTGGAAGGTGGGGGGAGCCTCGGCGGCGTCGAGCACGCCCAGCCGCCCCGACGTGCCCGCGCCGACGTAGACGAGTCTGCCTCCGGCCAGGAACCCCGGTTCGACCGCCGCGACGAACCGGGCGACGGCCGGGCGGGCCCGCTTGGTCGCGCGGAAGACCTCCCGGTCCTCCTCCTGGATGAGATCCACGCAATCGCGGACGGACATGGTGTGCAGGTCCATCGACGCGGGGTTGCGGCGTTCGGTGCTGAGGTGCGACCGGTCGGGCACGGCCGCGGCGGCAGCGTCCCGCGAGGCCGCATCCGGCGGCCCGCCGGAGGTTTGCTCGACTTCAGTCATGTTGGGGAGGGTAGACCCATGCCCCCGCGACCGGGGCGGTGGCCACGCCGGTGACGCGCGGGAGCGTGATGGGGACGCCGTCCTGGCAGAGGGCGCCCAGGACGGCGAAGCACGCCGCCTCGCGGTGCGAGGCGGGGAGGCCCAGTTCGTCGGAGATGAGGACGGGGGCGCGAGAGGCGGCGCGGATCGCGCCGACGAGGGCGTGATTGTGGACGCCGCCACCGGCGAGCACGACCCGGCCGGCGTGGCCGACGTGGGCGGCGATCTCGCCCGCGACTGCGGCGCAGGCGGTGGCGGCGAGGTCGTCGGGGCGGACTGTGGACCGGAACCGGGAGACCCACGCGGTGGCCTCATCGCCAGACCCGAGGCTACGACCGGCTCGCGATTGGGCGTTCACGAGAGCCCGGAGCTCGGCGAGTGCTCCGGGGTCTGGACGGCCCCGGAGCGCGGCGGCGCCCGCCTCGTCGTACGGCCGGCCGAGGGCCTCCCTCGCCACGGCGTCCAAGAGCTGATTGCAGGCGCAGACGTCACGCGCCTCGATCGTGGCGCGCTGGGCGTCGGGGTCGGGGGGGATGCTGGCCGCGGGGAGCAGGGTGATGTTGCAGAAGCCGCCGAGA
>Ga0105044_10012594_pt1 | contig 11498 bp, 10 predicted proteins | sample MAT01_FD_78092 | JGI IMG/M metagenome (GOLD analysis project Ga0105044, IMG submission 78092) | Freshwater microbial communities from Lake Fryxell liftoff mats and glacier meltwater in Antarctica - MAT-01 | ecosystem: Environmental > Aquatic > Freshwater > Ice > Liftoff microbial mat | place...
GGAAATTGCATGCTTGTACACCATCTGTGTGACAGTGTTTTTCAATAGGACCACGTATTGGTCGAAGGATTCGATCTGGCCCTGCAGCTTGATGCCGTTGACGAGATAAATTGAAACGGGGACATGTTCCTTGCGCAGTATGTTAAGGAACGGGTCTTGTAAAAGTTGCCCTTTTGCACTCATGTTCTTGTTCTCCGATTTCTAGACTGCTGTTTGCAGGCAGACGGCCCAATCCGGGCCCATCTTTCACTGGTTGGTGCAGATGGCTACGCGAAACGCGCAAACACCCCGTACTCCCCAGTTTTGCCTGACCGAAATAAAACTCTAACCTAATCACGAAAAGTCTGCAAAGAATGTCTATGTTAGCTGATTCACAGACAGCAAATTCCGGGCCGGGTTCCCCTTCGAAACGAAAACAGCCGCCAAAGCGAAGTTAGCCAAACGGGCTTTATCGACAATTGCTAGCTGTACATTTTCTTGGAGCGAATTCTGCCACGGCGGCGCTGCCGCTCTTGGCTCGCTGTAATTTCCTGCGGTTTCTTGTTGGCGTATGGATTGGTCGCCTGCTTCAGATCGACGCGCAACGGAGTGCCTTTTAGCTTGAACGCGTCACGGAAGGCGTTCTCCAGATAACGCTTATAGCTGTCGGCGAGATTCGCGAGGCCGGTGCCATGCACCACAACGACCGGCGGATTGTGTCCACCTTGGTGCGCGTAGCGTAATTTTGGCCGGTTCAGGCCATTCATCGGTGGCTGATGGGCTGCCACCGCTGCAATGAGCGCACGTGTGAGTTTTGGCGTGGATAGCTTCGCCATCGCGGCCGCAAAGGCCTCATCAATGGACGCGAACAACGGCATTACGCCCATGCCATCCTTAGCGGAAATCGTATGGAAGTTTGCAAAGCTGAGAAAGTGTAGCTTCCGGTCGTACTCCATCTTGGTGCGATCGCGTGTGTAGCTATCGAGGTTGTCCCATTTGTTGATGCCTACTACCAGCGCGCGACCGGATTCGAGAATGAATCCAGCGATGTGTGCGTCCTGTTCGGAAATTTCTTGCCGCGCGTCCATCAACAACAACACGACGTTCGCATCTTCAATCGCCTGCAATGTCTTGACGACCGAAAATTTCTCGACAGCTTCAAACACTTTTCCACGCTTGCGAATGCCGGCGGTATCGATAATCGTGTACTGCTTTCCATTGCGAAGCAACGGAATGTAGATCGAATCCCGCGTCGTGCCGGGTTCATCAAACGCGATGACCCGTTCCTCGCCGAGCAGGCGGTTCACCAACGTCGATTTGCCGACGTTCGGTCGACCAACGATGGCAATCTTGGGATGGTCCGGCTCCGGTTCGTCCTCGGCATCCGGAAAAGGTGCCAGGACATCCTCGATCAACTGCCGAACGCCCTCGCCATGTGCGGCGGAAATGGCGATGGGGTCTCCGAGCCCAAGTTCATGGAATTCGGCAACGACGACATCCTCATTCATGCCTTCAGTCTTGTTCACCGCAACAGTGACCGACACGCCTCGCGAAATGGCGTCTTTGCGCAAACGCTCACCGATGATCTTGTCTTGTGGCGTTAGCCCCTGTCGACCATCGACGACAAAGATAATGGCATCGGCCTCGGCAATGGCCTGCAAGGTCTGCTTGGCCATTTCGTGCATGATCCCGTCGGTGACCTTGGGCTCAAATCCGCCGGTATCAACAACCAGATACGGGCGGCCTGCGCCGCGACCGTGGCCGTAGTGGCGATCTCGTGTCAGACCAGGCATATCTGCAACAATGGCGTCACGCGTCTTCGTCAGACGATTGAACAGCATCGATTTACCGACGTTTGGTCGGCCGACGATAACAATAGTGGGTTTCATATTTTTGCGCCACCCCAATTCGGGGCTGGCGCTACTTTACATTGATGGCAAACACGCCACCCTTGTCGGTCTGGGCGATGGCGCCACCGCCGTTCTTCAGGAGGGAAACGACACGACTACCGTCCGTGGATAAACGGCCGATCAAGTCACCGTTTTCAACCGACATCACATGAATTAGCCCATCTTTATCGCCAACTACCAGCTTACCGTTTACGAGTATCGGCGTGCCGGGGTCGCGGCGCAAAAGCTTTTCGAGTTTCCACAACGTGGCACCATTGGTTTTGTCGAGCGCAAATACATTGCCATCTACATCCGTGACGTAAACGTTTTTCGCGTCCACTGCCACACCATCCGGGCTGGAAATTTCACGCGACCACAGGACATTGCCGCTTAATGTCTCCACGCAGCCTGTGCGCCCCTGATACACGGCTGCACAGACACGCGTGTCGTCTAGCACGGGAACACCTGCAACATCGGCGACGCGCTCCAACTCGGTGGCGCCGCGGGCCAGCGAGATAGTCGCCTCCCAGATTGGCTTGCCGCCTTCGACCTCAATGGCGACAACCTTGCCGCCGGGATAGCCAGCGTAAAGTGTGCCGCGATTGGATAAGACGCCGGCATTGGTGCGTAATGTTAGCGCCGGTGTCGCGCGTTGAAACACCCATTGACGCTTGCCGTCAATACGATTTAACGCGAAGATGCGACCGTCCGCTGTCCGGACAATAACCTTGTCTGCCACCACAGCCGGCGACGCCAGTACGTCTCCAGACACATTGGCTTTCCAGAGTGAACGTCCCGCTGCGTCAAAGGCAAGCACGTCGCCCTTGACGCTCGCCACGACCACCAGATTGTCACCAACGCCTACGCCGCCGGCTAATCGAGCCTTGGTTTCTATGCGCGTTACAGTGCGCCCGCCCTCTTCGGCCAACGCGTACACGTCGCCGCTATTCGAAGCTGCATAAACGAGCCGGTCGCCAAACCCTGGCATAAACATGTAGCCGCCAGACTTTCCGACGTTCGCCGACCAACCCAGGGTCGCCGCGTTTGTCGCTGGCACGGCGGGTAATGGCAGCGGTTTCTTGTCTTTGCCCCCAAACAAGGCGCAACCACTCACCGACGCCGTGAGTGCACATGCTAGCAAGATTCGCAGCGTACTCTTGGTAAACACGCCGATACCCAAAGCAGTCACAGCCTTAAGCCCCTCCGCAGACATCGCGTTGCGCCCAGTTAAATTGATCACTTTGCGGCCTCTTTCGACTCTTTTTTGTCTTTGCCGTCGTCTTTCTTTTCCGCAGGCTTGGCCGTACTGCCACCCGCACTGTCGAGTTTGGCCTGAGAAAGCGCCTTCATCGGGCTGCGGTCGTTGGCCTTTTCTACAGCGACCTGATACGCCGCTCTTGCTTCGTCACGACGCCCTTGGACGCTGAGTATGTCTCCGCGCAAGTCTGAGGCCATCGACAGAAATGCCTCGTCTTTCACCTGGTCAAGCACCTTTAGCGCTTCTTCGAACTGCTTTTCTTCCAGCAGGACGCTGGCCAGACGAATTCGCGCCACGCCCCTGTGCACCGCCGGCCCTTTGTCGACAACCCATTGCAAATGCTTCTTTGCCGTCGCGAACTCGCTTGTATCAAATGACGCCTTCGCGGCCATCAATTGTGCTTCGCTCGCATAGAAAGCACTGGGAAATTTCTCGGCCATCGCGCTGGCCGCTTCCGAAAGTTTTTTGCTTTCCTTGGACGCTGCCGCCTCTTGCGCGGTTTGCTTGACGCTCTTGAACAGCACCTCAGCCTGTTCACCTTGTGACTTTTGGTAGTAGCGCCAGCCCTGCACGGAAAGCACGCCGACGAGGAATGCGCCGATCCCCACGTACACCCAAATACCCCACTTCGCCCACCAGTCTTTAAGTGCGTCGATGCGTTCTTGTTCTTCCAGATCGTAAGCTGCCATACCGAATGTTCCTGCCTTTCTAACCGATTAAATCCGTATCCAACGCTGTGCCGCGCATGTGCGACGCAACAGCATCCACCGGCAACGTTACCTGCTCGCCACCATCACGCAAATTCTTGACGCTCACTGTTCCTGCAACGACTTCATCCGGGCCGAGAATGATAGCAAAGCGCGCGCCACTGGCGTCAGCCTTTTTCATCTGCGACTTGAAACTGGCCGTCTTGCCGTCCGGCGTTCCGTGCAACACCACATCGAGATCGTGGTCCCGCAATTGCTCGGCAACGGTAAATGCAGGTTGCGCCAGTCCATCGGCGTAAACCACGTAGGCGTCAGAAGTGTCCAGAGATTGGTTCGCATTTTCTGCCAGCAACATCATGACACGCTCAACGCCCATCCCGAAGCCACAGCCTGCCGCAGGATTCCCACCAAGTTGCTCGAACAGGCCATCGTAGCGCCCGCCGCCGGCGATGGTCAGCTCCCAGTCGCGGCCCTTGGCGATGAACTCAAAGACGGTGCGGTTGTAATAGTCGAAACCGCGCACCAGCCGGGGGTTGACGGTGTACTGCAAGTCGGCCGCGTCCAGCCGCTGCGTGACCCCTTCAAAATGCGCCCGTTCCTGCTCGCCGAGATAGTCTTTGAGTTTGGGCGCGCCATCGACCAAAGTCTGCATTTTCGGATTTTTGGTGTCTAGGGTGCGCAATGGATTGGTGTACAGCCTGCGCTTGGCGTCTTCGTCGAGTTCGTCCACATGCGACTCGAAATATTTCACCAATGCTTCACGATGCGCCAAACGTGCGGCAGCATCGCCAATCGAGTTGACGTGCAGCACGACATCCTTGAAGCCGAGCTTTTGCCATAACCGCGACAACATCAGAATCTGTTCGGCATCGACGTCCGGCCCGGCAAAGCCCATCGCCTCCACGTCGAACTGGTAAAACTGGCGAAGGCGGCCCTTCTGCGGCCGCTCATGCCGAAACATTGGCCCCCAGGTCCAGACGCGCTTGGGCCCTTCGTACAAAATATTGTGCTCGATCGCCGCACGCACCAGGCCAGCAGTCGCCTCAGGACGCAAGGTCAGCTTTTCGCCGTTCAGTGCGTCTTCAAACGAATACATTTCTTTTTCGACTATGTCCGTCACTTCACCGATCGAGCGCACGAACAGCGGCGTGGGCTCAACGACTGGCGTGCGCATGAGGCGATAACCGTATTGCTCGAACACCCGACGGGTCGTGTCCTCAAGAAACTGCCATAGCGGCGCGTCCTGCGGAAGCAGATCGTTCATGCCGCGTACGGCTTGCAGGGTTTTACTCATGAAGTGTGCCGAAGAGTCGGGGAGCCGGGGTGGTTGGGTAAAAATCGGCGTCTGAGTGGGGCAGCGCGCGACGCCCGGAAAACTCGCTATTTTACAGGCATTTAGAGATTGTTCGCCAATGAAAACGCATGCCTCGCGCGGGTTCGCGATCAGCAACGATCCATGGTTGAACAGATTTTAAAATCTAGCACTGGCGCGCTTTTCGAGACACTTTACGTCCAGAAACCGCACCAATATTAGAGTTTCAGTTATTTTTGCGGGCTAAAGGCATTCCAGCAGGGCCGGATTTTCAGTGTCGCTCACGCGATCTGTTTGATGGGAATTTCTTTCTTGCGTGACCTAGGCGTGCGGACCGCCCCTGCCGCGTAATTTTTTGCGACGTAATCATCGACCAAGGCGTGAAATTCCTCCGCGATGCGGTCCCCCTTCAGTGTTACCGCTTTTTCGCCATCGATATAGACCGGAGCAACTGGACGCTCGCCCGAGCCGGGCAGCGAAATGCCGATATCTGCGAGCTTCGATTCGCCCGGACCGTTGACGACACAGCCCATCACCGCCACGTGCATTTCCTCGACACCGGGATATTTTGTTTTCCAAACTGGCATTTGATTGCGCAGGTAAGTCTGAATTTTCTCAGCCAGCTCCTGGAAAAAAGTGCTGGTGGTGCGACCGCATCCGGGACAAGCTGCAACCATCGGCGTAAACGAGCGTAAGCCCATGGTCTGCAAAATTTCTTGGGCAACAATGACTTCGCGGGTTCGATCTCCGCCCGGCTCCGGCGTGAGCGAAATGCGAATGGTGTCGCCGATGCCTTCCTGCAGCAGCACACTCAACGCCGCTGTCGAGGCAACGATGCCCTTGCTACCCATCCCGGCTTCGGTCAGACCGAGGTGCAGGGGGTAGTCGCAGCGGCGAGCCAGATCGCGATACACGGCGATCAAGTCCTGAACCGCGCTCACCTTGCAGCTCAGGATAATCTTGTCACGCCCGAGGCCCAACGCTTCCGCCTTTGCCGCACTTTCCAGCGCGGAAACGATCAGTGCCTCGCGCATTACCGCGTCCGCCTCTTTCGGCGCAGCAAGCGTGGCATTTTCATCCATCATGCGGGTGATCAGTTCGGGATCCAGCGAACCCCAGTTCACGCCGATGCGCACCGGCTTGTCGAACTTGATCGCAGCTTCAATCATGGCGCCAAACTGGTCATCCCGTTTGCTGCCCTGGCCGACGTTTCCCGGATTAATACGAAGTTTCGCCAGCGCCCTGGCACAATCGGGCACTTCCGTCAGCAGTTTGTGTCCATTGAAATGAAAGTCACCCACCAACGGCACATTCACGCCCATGGCATCAAGTTCAGCCCGGATTTTGGGGACGGCGCGAGCGGCCTCCAATGTATTGACTGTAATCCGCACGACCTCAGAGCCGGCGCGCGCAAGTGCCGCTACTTGCGCGACAGTACCGGCGATATCCTCAGTATCTGTGTTGGTCATCGATTGCACCACGACAGGCGCACCACCACCAACAGCAACATGGCCAACATAAACTTGCCGCGACAGGCGGCGTGCAATTGCAAAAGACACGATTTACTCCGATGAAGTCGCTTGTTTCTGGATAGGGAAGGGCTTACTTGACCGTCACCCGCGCGACCGATGCACGCGTGTGTGGCGCAAGATCGACTTCTTTGCCGTTATAGGCGAGCCGCGTTACCAGGGCATTGCCGATGATGACGGCGAAGGGTGCCTTGCCGGTCACCTCCTCGGCATCGCCAGCTTTGAAAATCTTGTCGACTACCAACTTGCCGTTGGCATCAAGGACCTGGACCCACGACTTGTCTGAAAACGTTAGCCCCAACATGCCGCTGCCCGCCGTTACGGGCGCTTGAGCCTTCAAGGCAACATCGCTCTTGACTACAGGTGGCGAGGTCGATGGCGGAGATACAACGGTAGTCGCTGTGACCGACTTCGTCACGGCTGACTGAGCGGACGCGGGGGCCGGTGTCGGCAGCACAGGCGTTGGCGCCGCAAGTGTTTGCACTGACGCAGGCTGCGTCTGTTCCGGGATGGCGCTCACGCTTGGCGGAACTACAGCGACAGCGTTCTGCGTTGCAAGGGGTACTTGCTCCGGGACTGCAATCGGGACGCTGACTGTCTTTGCCGAGTTATCACCCTTCGGGCGCCCGCCCTCTGCAAGGTACGGCCGCACGTACTCCCACCACCACCAAACAATAATCAATACGAGCAGTGCGATCACTGCAACAATCACTAAGCGCGCGCGCAGCGTAGCAATATCACCGCCCGGTGTCGGCACGTTGATATTCTGCTGCGACGGCACGACGACGGAGCTGGCTCTGAGCGGTACCGCGGCAAGATGCGTTTTCTCAAGCAACGCCAGCGCGATTTCCGGTTTTACGCCGACCTCTTTAGCGAAGTTGCGAACGAAGCCACGGAGGAAGGTGCCCGTCGGCAACGACAAATAGTCATTCTCCTCCAACGCGCGCACTTGCTTGATACCCATGCGCAAACGTGATGCGACGTCACTCAGGGACAACCCGGCCTTGTCACGCGCCTGCCGGAGCAATTCGCCGACGGAGTCGTCGGTTAAGACATTGCCGCCTGGCGACAGCGCATGAGTTGTCTGTGCATTTGAGGAGCCAGCCAGAGGCTGCAAACTATCTGGATTGGTCATGCGTTTCTCGGTAAATGGACTTTGCCCTGGCGTCAGTTTGGATTGCCAGCGGCGCGGGTTTGGGGTGTATCCGGGAAGCGGCGGCGTAATTGCTGTACGTAGCTGGATTCTGCCGATTTGTCGCCCTGCAAGCGGGCAATGCGCGCACCAAGCAGCAATACGTCCGCATTTGGCAGCTGGACCAGCCGATTATGTCTGGCAATAAACGCTTCGGCCTCGCGCGCATTTCCGCGCGTGAACTCAATCTCAGCCAGTTCGTAAAGACCCGCAGCAAGCAATGGCTGTCGCTGTACTGCCGCCCTGAACTGCACTTCAGCACCGCGAATATCATTGGCCTTCTTCAGGCACAGGCCGGCATTGTAAAGCGCGCTTTCCGGCGTGGCGTAAAGGGGGTTCTTCAACGCCGCCTGAAAATACTGCAACCCTTTGGCGGGATTCTGCCGCTGACATACAAACCAGCCGTAATTGTTCAGCGCTTCAGAATCGTTTGGCATCAGCCGCAGCGCCTGTTCAAACGACTGCGCAGCCTGAACATCGTTGGCCAACTGCATGTAGATGATGCCCAACATATTGTGTGCCGGTGCGTGGCTCGGGCTGGCGGCAACTGCCTGCTTGGCGGCCTCAAGCGCGACGGCCACATTGCCCTGGCGATAGTATTCTGCAGCTCGCTCAGTATGAATTTTTGCGCGCTGTAACGGGTCGCTTTTTACAATCTGATCCGGGACTCGGGTTTCAACCGCGGTCGAAGAGACACAGCCTTGCAGCAATCCTATTGCACCAGCGGCCAATACCAAGACTGTAGCGAGCGTTTTCTTCACTGCGTGTTCCTTAGGTCAGTTTGGACGGCGGCGCGGCTGAATTTGACGACGCTGGAGCGGCTTGATTTATCGACGACCTGTCCTGCCAATTGGCCGCAAGCTGCGTCGATATCGTCACCGCGAGTCTTACGAATGGTGACAACAAAACCAGCAGTTTGCAGTATTTCGCGAAAGCGATAAATCGCGTTGTTACTCGAGCGTCGGTATGGCGCGCCGGGGAACTCATTCCAGGGGATGAGATTGAACTTACATGGTAAGTCACCAACCAGTTCAACCAACTCGTGCGCCTGCTGTGCCGAATCATTTATACCACTGAGCATCACGTACTCAAATGTGACGAAATCGCGGGGCGCCGCTTCGAGATAGTCGCGGATGGCCGGCAGCAATTGGGCGAGCGGATATTTCTGGTTTATTGGCACGAGAACATCGCGCAATTTGTCATTGGGCGCATGCAACGATACCGCGAGGGCGACCGGGCAACGCTCTTTCAACCGCGTCAGATTGGGCACGATCCCGCTGGTGGACAGTGTGACGCGCCGGCGGGACAGGCCGTAACCATGATCATCGAGCATGATATCCATGGCTGCTGTGACGTTATCGAAATTGGCCAGTGGCTCGCCCATTCCCATCATGACCACGTTAGAGACGATGCGCTCACCTTTCGGATCGCGGCCCATCGCCTTGTTTGCCCACCATAACTGGCCGATGATTTCCGCAGACGTGAGATTGCGATTGAATCCCTGCTTGCCTGTGGCGCAAAAAGTACAATCCAGCGCACAGCCGACCTGACTTGACACACACAGCGTGCCGCGATCAGCCTCAGGGATGAAAACGACTTCTATGCCATTGCCGGTACCGACGTCGAGCAACCATTTACGCGTTCCGTCTTTGGACGCTTGCTCGGTCATCAGTTTTGGCGCTACGATGGTCGCAAAATCCGGCAGCATCAGCCGCAGAGACTTGGCCAGATCGGTCATTTCATCGAAGCTCTCGGCGCCACCTTGATGAAGCCAGCGAAACACTTGTTTGGCGCGAAATGGCTTCTCCCCCAAGTCGGCGAAAAACGTCGTCATCTCGACCAGGCTCATGCCGAGTAGATTCGGTTTATCGCCTTTCGCGTGTTGAGGAACCGCCACTGCTGCGCTCAGATTTCTTGACGAGAATAAACGTTCAAGGCGGGGAAGTAATAAGCAATTTCCAAGGCAGCCGTCTCAGGAGCGTCCGAGCCATGAACTGCGTTCGCATCGATACTATCGGCGAAATCAGCGCGGATGGTACCTGCAGCTGCTTTTTTCGGATCAGTCGCACCCATCAGGTCGCGATTTTTGAGTATTGCGCCCTCGCCTTCGAGCACCTGAATCATCACCGGGCCGGAGATCATGAAGCTGACGAGGTCGTTAAAAAATGGACGCGCTTTATGGACGGCATAGAAGCCTTCGGCCTCGGCACGCGACAGATGGGCCATGCGAGCAGCGATGACTTTCAAACCAGCCTTTTCAAATCGGGAATAGATTTCACCGATGACGTTCTTGGCGACGCCGTCGGGTTTGATGATGGAGAGTGTCTTTTCAATTGCCATTTAATAATCCTATATAACTTGATGAAAACATTCGATTTTAGCACGTAACCCCACCGCGAGTCACGGTTCTGATCGCTATTTTGCCTGCAATACCAAGCGATTGTTGGCGCGGCGAATGACAAAGTCATGACCGCCTGCCAGTTGTGGTTTGCTGGTCGGCGCCATCCGAAATAATTGCGCCGCCCATTCATGTAATTGAGATCGCGAGGGGACGGGCGCGCCTTGCCATTTGAGCCAGTGATAAAGCGCATTGGTCTGTCGTGCTTGCGGCAACGAATCCAACCCATTCGCAAAGGCATTCGTGCCATCCCAGGCCAGGTCAATCCTGGCTAGCGCTTCCAGCATTTCATCGGCCTCGGCGGCATGCCTCGCCGCGCGCGCCAGAGAAGCCACGTAGTGTGGAAAGCGCGCAGACAACCGCGGCGTAATATCCTGCCGCAGGAAGTTGCGCGTGTAAGCGGTGTCCGTATTTGATTCGTCTTCAATCCACTTCAGACCGCGCTCACCCGCTTCGGCTTCGATCTCGGCGCGGGACTCTTCTAACAGCGGACGGAGGATGGTTTGGGCTGCGGACACGACCCGCACCTCCCCCATCCCCGCGAGTCCTTTCAGCCCGGTTCCACGCAATAACTGATGCAGGACAGTTTCAGCCTGATCGTCGGCATGTTGCGCAAGTAAGACATAAGGGGAACCTTCCTCCGCGAAGGCAGCGTATCTGGCCGCCCGAGCGGCCCCTTCGACGCCTGCAGGCGATCTTCTGTCGATTTGTACCCTGGTAATCGTTAGCGGAATTTCTTTTGCGTCGCAAACATCGGTACAAAAAGCGGCCCAGGCGTCAGCATTCGGACTCAAGCCATGGTGCACATGAATGGCCGTCAATTCCAGGTGCATTGTGGACTTCAGTTGGTCAGCCAAGGTGAGCAAAAGCATCGAATCCACGCCGCCGGACAAGGCGACACAAACCCGCTTTCCCTGAACGGCGTAACGAACCAGAAAATTCTCAACGATGACTTTTAGCGGTGCGATTTAAGGCTCCAGCGAGGCGAAGGGAGTTCATGCATAGCGCTCTACGCGCCAAACGTTGAATGCGTGATACCGCGGCGCTAGCAGCGTGTCGAACTTGAAGAATCGCAGCGAGAAATGAGCTGGCCGAGGGCAGATTTTCACGATTTTCTAGCCAATAGTTGTTCTATTGGCGACGAAAAACGGGGAAATATGCACCGGCCGGGTCATTTTGTAGCCGATTTCCTTCAAGTCCGACAGGCTGCTAGGCTTCCGTAAACCGGGTTACA
>Ga0105044_10012598_pt1 | contig 11496 bp, 5 predicted proteins | sample MAT01_FD_78092 | JGI IMG/M metagenome (GOLD analysis project Ga0105044, IMG submission 78092) | Freshwater microbial communities from Lake Fryxell liftoff mats and glacier meltwater in Antarctica - MAT-01 | ecosystem: Environmental > Aquatic > Freshwater > Ice > Liftoff microbial mat | place...
CACAAAAGTGGAGCGGGGGGTTCGACTCGCCAAGGTCATTAAGACCGGGCGAGGAACCCCGGCGTAAGTCGCGCAACAAGCAGCAGGATGTTCTGCGGACGACACATGATGGGCGGGACTATGGTGGCAAGCCACCAAGGTCAATCGTTTGGACCAGTGCTGTTCGGCAGGTCATGAAGACCTCGACAGGGGATTGGACATGGAGAACCGGAGAAACGGAGCAATGCGATCCTGAACTTTCCTCTCCGGTCCTCCGGTCCTCCATGTCCGATCCGGCTGCCCTGCTTTCCTCAGCGGAAACCTGGGACCACTAACAGCCCCCTCCTTGCCCCGCACCCGCAAAGCGGTTACACGCCAGGGATGGAACTCGTCCAACTCAGTGCCGGCACCGTTGAAGGCGTCGATGGCTATCTCGTCCAGGTCGAGGTCAGCCGCAGCGAACCCAGCACCGGCACCGGCCGCACGACGGTCGTGGGGCTGCCGGACGCGGCGGTACGCGAATCGATCGATCGGGTGACGCCGGCATTGTTTTCCAGCGGACTGCGCCATCGGCCGGCCGATCACCTGGTGATCAACCTCGCGCCCGCCGACCGGCGCAAAGAAGGTCCGGCCTTCGACCTCGCCATCGCCATCGGCTTGGCCAGCACCATGCCCGAGAACAAACTGCCGCCACCGCCAGTCGATACGGTGTTCCTCGCCGAGTTGGCGCTCGACGGGACGCTGCGCCCCTGTCGTGGCGTGTTGGCCTGCGCTATCGCAGCACGCGATGCCGGCCTCAAACGCATGGTGGTGGCAGCCGGCAATGCCGGTGAAGCTTCCGTCGTCGCCGGACTCAGCGTCTACGCGCCCACCACGTTGACGGATCTGGTGGGGTGGTTGCGCAACGGACTCGCCAGCGCACCGATCGCTGTGCCGGAAACGGTGATGCACGTCGCGCCGGAGATCCCAGATCTGGCCGATGTGCGCGGACAGGAATTCGCCAAACGCGCGCTGCTCATTTCCGCGAGTGGTGGTCATAATCTGTTGATGATCGGGCCACCAGGTTCGGGCAAGACCATGCTCGCGCGCCGACTTCCTGGACTATTGCCGGAACTGACCCTCGACGAAGCGCTTGATGTCACGCGCGTCCATTCGGTATCTGGACTGTTGCCCGCAGGCATCGGCCTGCTGCGCACGCGACCGTTTCGCAGTCCGCATCATAATGTCTCCAGCGTCGGACTGATCGGTGGCGGTTCGGTTCCGCGTCCGGGTGAGGTGTCATTGGCTCATCATGGAATTTTATTTTTGGATGAGTTGCCGGAGTTCAACCGCGCCACCTTGGAAACCCTGCGCCAACCACTGGAAGACGGCCACCTGACCATCAGCCGTGGCGGCGGACGCCTGAAATTCCCTAGCCGTTGCATGCTGGTCGCAGCGATGAATCCGTGCCCCTGCGGGTACCTGGGCCATCCGACGCGCCGCTGCACCGACAACGCTGATGCCATCCATCGCTACCGCGGACGAATCAGCGGGCCGCTTTTGGATCGCATCGATCTGCACGTCGAAGTCCCAGCACAGAAACCAGAACTGTTGAGCAAAGGCCCCGATGGCGAGTCCACCGCTCAGGCGCGCCCGCGGGTGGTCGCCGCGCGCGAACGCATGCTCGCCCGCCAGGGCCGCGCCAACGCCGCACTCGATCCACGTGGCCTGCGCAAACACCTGCATGCCGCAGCGGATGCGATCGTCCTGCTTGATCAGGCGGTGAACGATCTCGGTTTCAGTGCCCGGGCCTACGACCGCATCCTGAAGGTCGCGCGCACCATCGCCGATCTGGATGCACGCGATGACGTGACGCTCGATGATGTCAGCGAAGCGATCGGTTACCGCGTGCTGGATCGACCGGTGGGATAGCTGCGAGCTGCGAGCTACGAGCTGCGAGTTACGAGTTACGAGTTTCGAAACTCGCAGCTCGTAACTCGCAGCTCGTAGCTCGCAGCTCGCAGCTCGTAGCTCGTAGCTCGCAGCTCGCAGCTCGCAGCTACTGCGCAACAGTAACCACCGGCGCTCCACCCTGTGGCGTTCCATCTTCCCGACCGATACGCGCCAGACCCTGACGGGCTACTGTGACGAAGCCGCTGCCTTCGACCAACAACATCCGGTAGATCTCCGCGGCGTCGTCGATGTTGCCGCGGGTCTCGGCGATCCAGCCGGAAATCGCGGTCAGCGGCAGGGCTTCGATGCCTTCCTGGACCTTGCTCAGGCCGTCGACCATGAGGTCCCACGGGAGGTAACCGAGACCGTAACAGCCCATGCGTGCGGCGTAGAGCATGACCAGCGACGTGCGTTCGATCTCCACCAAGTCCGTCAGGCGGAAACACCATTCGAGGTCCTGCTTCGACAGCTCCGGCTGGTTGTTGCGGCTCCACAACCCTGCGCGCAGCAAGCGTTCGATCGGCGTGACATCCTCACCATTGAGCGCCGCCAACAGCTGTTCCTCGCAGCCGAGCGACAGCAGCACAAAGAAGTCGCGCACGTAATCGTAGAGCAAGAACGGATCGTCGTCTGCGCGCCCGATATAGAGCACGGTCTCCGACGGATCGTTGACCGACATCAGGTGGCGCGCGAGCGCGAGGTCGTCGGCCTGCGTGCGGGGATCACGCAGGTTGAGCTTGAAGCCGAGCGCACGGCAACGCTGCACCGCCGCGCGGAATGCCGCGATGTGGGCGTTATCGTTGTGGTCGTAAAGATGGCTCAGGTACATGCACAGACGCAGTGAGATCGTCTGGGCGTAGGATCCCAGGATCACCTGTTCGTCCGGCGAACCACGGATGAGTTGCTTGATCAGTTCGAGCGCACGTTCGAGGTTGGGCGACAGGCCGTCATACCGCGCCGCGTCTTCGAGCTGCGGCAACAACCACAGGCAGAAGCGGCTGCGTACGTAGTCGCCGGATTCCTGGTACGACAGGATCTCGCGCACTGCGCGCTCCAGACCGTCCGGACCAGACAATGCACGCAGTCGCGCCAACTCGAAGATCGCATCCTGCGCCAGCGGATGATCCAGATGGTGCGACAGGAACTGACGCATCTCGGCTTCGGCAGCGCTGGTGAGCCCCGCGCGCTGGTAGGCGAGGCACAACATGAAGTGCGCTTCGGCAGCTTCGACCGCATCGGCGTGTTCGGTCATGAAACGACGGTAGGCATCGATCGCCAGCGTGTGCATGCCCTGGCGCAGCAGTTCGTTGGCCACCGCGTGGCTGGGAATCATCAGCGGTGAACGTCGACGTTCGATTGAGAGTTTGCGCACCACCAGTTGGGTCTTCCAGGTGGCCAAGGCGATCTGCGACGACGCGCTGCCCGAGGGCACCAGCACGTCCTGGAACACCAGCGGTTCCTCGTTGCCGATGGTCAGCGCCAGACGTGAACCGATGACCTCGACGGTGATGTCTCGCACGCGCTCGTTGACGATCTCGCGCGAGGTCGTGCCGCTGACGCGCATCGGCCGCATGGTCAGCCATTCCGGCCACAGCACTTCGCCATCGTTGCCCTGACCACGAGCGATGGCCATCCATTTGCCGTCGTAGGACCCGATGCGGAACTGATAAGCCTGCCCAGGCGGCAGACCACGGACGAAGATCCAGAACTCGGTGCCACGCACCACTTCGACCGAGAACCGGACGCGCAGATCCTCGGCCAACGGTGCGTTGAAGGGATAGATCTGCAGACCGTTGCCACCCACCAGCAGGCCACCCAACTCTGGATGCATGACCTGGCCGACCACATCGCCCAGGATGGCGAACGACGGCAGGGCAAACGGACCGAGGTCCGGCGTCGCAGCGAAATCCCAACTGCCCGCCGGCAACCAGGCGCCTTCGCGCTCCTTGGCCAGACGCTGACGTTCGATTTCACTGAACGAGGCCGACAGCTGCGACAACAACGTGCGCAGTTCGCCAGCAAAGACTTCGCAATCGGGATAACGGTCCTGCGGATCAAGGGCCAGGGCCCATTCACTGATGACGTGCACTGCCTGCGGGGCATCGGGCCAGTAATCGCCAAGTTTGCTGCGTTCGCCCAGCTGCACCCGTTTGATGAACTGCAGGACGTTATCCGTCGGGCCCATCTCGCAGGGCGTGTGCAGGGTCAGCAGTTCAAAGAGAATGACGCCGAGCGAATAAATGTCGGTGCGCTTGTCCGCCGCGCCGGCGTTGCCGCGGGCCTGTTCGGGCGACATGTAGGCCGGCGAGCCAAGCACCTGACCGAACTGGGTGCTGCGCACCAGGCGTTGGCTGCTGGACGACTTGTTGGCCAGCGGCTGGTAGGTTTCACTGGTCTTGCGCTGGGCAGCGCGGATGCGCGAGGAATCATCGCGACGGTCCTGATCACGGCGTTCCTGCTCCCGACGCTGGACGATGGTGGTGGAGATCCCCTTGGGCTCGTTTTTAGTCGGGGGATCCTGCCCCGGAATCCCCGCCGCGGTACCCATGATGACGGTAGCGGCCTCCGGACGATGGGTTTCGTCGAAGATCTCGTCGTAGGTGCGCTCCATCTCGACCGGCATTGGTGTCGAAGGCTGATCTTCGCGCAGACTCCGGGCCAGGCCCCAATCGAGCACCCACACCTCACCGTAGCTACCGAGCATGATGTTGGCGGGCTTGAGGTCGCGGTGAACGATGTCCTGACTGTGCGCGTAGGAGATGACTTCGAGCAGCTTGAGGAACAACGTCAGGCGTTCGATCAACGCGAAGTGCCGCCAGTGATCGGGCGAGCTCTTAAGCTTGTCGATATGCGCTTCGAGGCTCGTACCACGGGCCAAGCTCATGAAGTAGCAGCTGGCGCCATCGGGCATGCGCCCGGCTTCGAACATCGCGACGATGCCAGGGTGGTTCAGTCGGGCGGTGAAGCGGATCTCTTGCTTGAAACGCGTGGCGATCTCCTGGTCATCGGCCAGGCTCTGATCCAGGATCTTGACCGCCACTTCGCGTTCGAGCGCATGGTCCCAGGCGGCGAACACCCGGCCCGTGGAGCCCCGCCCGATCTCACGCAACAAGGCGTACCGGCCGTTGATCAACTTTGAGTCAGAATCTGCGGACATCAGGAATGTGAACGTACTTCGGGGCAGCCTCGGTAGCAACCGCGGCAACTGCCCCAAGTGGCCCAGCGGCTGAGGGTTGCTGCCACACTGGTGTGCCAGGGCGGAGACATGGGGACGACCACGGTCCGATGTCCGATGTCCGATGTCCGATGCCCGATGTCCGGGGTGTGGTGCCTGACATCGCTGATGAATTCGTTCAGCCGATACGACACGACTGAAGTCTCACATGAAGCAAAGCACCGTTAACGTGAAGGAAACGACTCCGGACATCGGACATCGGACATCGGACATCGGACCGCGACCTTCCCCTTCCCCGCCTTGCGAGTCTGCGGTTAAGGCGAAGCTGCCCCCATGATCGACGCCGCCCGTTTCAGCCTTGTCACCAGCCAGCCAGTGCCCGCTCTGGGTGTTACGCTTGAAACGTGGCGCCATCCCTGTGGTGCCGTCCATCACCACTTGGCTTGTGACGACGACCACCGCGCGTTCGTGGTCGGGTTCCGTACGGTGCCGGAGGATTCGACCGGACTGCCGCACATCCTGGAGCACACCACGCTGTGCGGCTCCAAGCGTTTCCCGGTGCGCGATCCGTTCTTTCAAATGCTGCGGCGCTCGCTGCAGACCTTCATGAACGCCATGACCTTCCCGGACATGACGGCCTACCCCTTCGCCAGCCAAGTGGCCAAGGACTACGACAACCTCACCGGCGTGTACCTCGACGCGGTCTTCGCCCCCCTGCTCAACCCCCTCGACTTTGCGCAGGAGGGCCACCGCCTCGAACCGAGCGGTACGAGCGGCGAACGCAAAGGTGTGGTCTTCAATGAAATGAAAGGCGCAATGGACGGCACCGGCGAACAGGTGTCGATGGCCACCGCCCGCGCCCTGCTACCCGCGACCTGCTACCGGCACAATTACGGCGGCGACCCGAGCGACATCCCGGCCCTGACGCATCAGGATCTGCTCGACTTCCACCGCCGCTGCTACCGACCGGCCAACGCCTGCTTCATCACCTATGGCAACCAGCCGGCCAGCGACCTGCATGCGCGTCTGACCGACTACTTAGCAGGCGATCCTGGACAGGCGCTGGCGTCACCCGCGGTGCAGACCACGCAGGGCACACCCGTCACGCTCGATGTGCCGGTGCCGTTCGGCGCTGGGCAGGACATTCTTGATGTCTCGGCGGTGGCGCTCACCTGGGTGTGGGGCGACGTTGCCAATCTCGACGAAGTGCTGACCGCGGAACTGCTCGACCGCGTGCTGCTCGGCCACGCCGGCGCACCACTGCGTCTGGCGCTGGAAAATAGCGGCCTGGGACGCTCGATCAGCGGCAGCGGCTTCAGCGCCGGGTATCGGAGCGGCCTGTTCACCGCCGAGCTGTCGGGCATCGATCCCGCCGATTATCCCAAGTTCGAGCCGTTGCTGTTCGATACGTTGAAATCCATCGCCGACAAAGGCGTGCCACAAGCGGAGCTCGACGCTGCGCTGCATCAACTCGAACTCGCCCGCCGCGAGATCACCGGCGACCACTACCCCTACGGCCTGGAGCTGTGTTTCCGCCTGCTCGCGCCGTGGAACTACGGTGTCGAACCGCTGCCGTTCCTCGACCAATCACAGGCCATCGGGCACCTGCGGCATCGCGCCGGCGCAGCCAACTTCATCCAAAACGAGGTCCGCCGTCGCCTGCTCGACCATGGTCACCGGGCGTTGCTGCTGGCACGTCCCGATCGCGAATTCTACCCGCGCGCACAACAGACCGAAAAACTACAGGTCGAACGCGAACTCGCCGCACTTGATGCCAGCGGGCGCGAGCACTTGGCCACCCAGGCACAGGACCTGGCCAAACGCCAGGCGAGCGTCGACGATCCGGAGGTCCTGCCCGACCTCGCGCTCAGCGACGTGCCGCTCGAACGCCGCTTCCCCACCGGAACCGATCAGCAGGGCGTGACGATTTTCACCGCCGGAACCAATGGCTTGCTGCACCATCTGGCGGCGATCCCGTTGCCGGAACTCGACGACCAGGAACTGGATCTGCTCCCGCTGTTGGCGCAGACCATCGGCAGCCTCGGTGTCGGCAAACAGGATTACACCGCGCGTTCAGCTGCGCTCAATGCACGCTGTGGCGGCTTGTACGCCTGGACCGATCTGAGCGCCGACATCGATGACCTCGCGCGCCTGCATGGTCTGCTGTTCATTGAGGTCAAAGGTCTCGGCAGCCGCCATGCGGAATTCACCGACCTCATCGCCGAGACCCTGCGCGATCAGCGTTTCGACGAACACGATCGTCTCCGCGAATTGGTGGAGCAAAGCGTCCAACGTCTGAGCGATCGCGTGTCGAGCGCCGGCAATGCCTTCGCCTCCCGCGCCGCCACTCGTGGCATGGGCGGCGCCGCGGCGATCGGCCATCGTCTGAGCGGCCTTGGCCGACTGACCTGGCTCAAACGCCTCGCCGCCAGCATCGGCGAAGATGCCACCGGCGCCGATGCCGCGTTGGAGAAACTCGGTGCCGCACTCGATACGCTACGCGCACGCCTGGTGAACCAACCACGTCAACTCGGATTGATCGGCGACACGGTGAGCGACGCGGCGGTGCAACAGCACGTCCACAGCGGGTGGGACGCGCTCGGTCAACCGACCGGAGCACGCCAACCCTTCCGTTCGCCGCTCGCCCGCAGCGAACCACCGACCGCGTACACCACTTCCACCGCGGTGAACTACTGCGCGTTGGCGTTCCCCGCCGTGCCGCTCGGCCACGCCGACGCGCCTGGGCTCGCTGTCGCTGGCCGTTTGCTGGTGAATAACGTGCTGCATCCAAAGATCCGCGAACGCGGCGGCGCCTACGGCTCGGGCGCAAGTTTCGCGCCGGCGACCGGCACCTTCACGTTGTCCAGTTACCGCGATCCACGTCTGACCGGGACCTATGATGATTTCCGCGAGAGCTTGCGTTGGCTGAGCGACTGCCCGAACGACCAACGGCTGCTGAAAGAAGCGATCCTTGGTGTCATCGCCGGCCTCGATTCCCCAGGCAGCCCCGCGGGCGAAGCGCGTTCACGTTTCACCGGCGACATTAAGGGCTCGTCGCCCAAACGCTTGAATGCCTTCCGCGCTCGCATCCTGGCGACCACCATCACTGACGTGCGGCGCGTGGCGAACGCGTGGTTGCCGGCAGACGGCGGCATTCCGGCGGTAGTGACCGGCATCGACCAGTTCACCGCCAGCGGTCTGGGCTGGGCGACGGAAGCGGTTTAGAGCAGGCCACAGACTACGGGCTACAGACCACCGGTTCGAGAGACGGATGGCCTCTGCTTCCCTCTGCTTCACTGACACACGTGCCTGCGCACGGTGGTCTGTAGCCTGTAGCCGCTAGCCATTCCCAGCTACGACTTCGCCCCAACCCGCGAGGTCTACATGCCCAGCCGCACACCCGCTTCGTTCACCCGCCGCACGGTCATCGGACTCGGCGCGCTCGCGCTTGGCCTTGGCCTGTCCGCCTGTGGCAGTAGCGACACGACGACAGCCAAACCAACCGTGGCGGTGAGCAACGCCAAAACCATCGTCATCGCGGTGATCCCCAAAGGCACTACGCACGAATTCTGGAAGACCGTGCATGCCGGCGTGATCAAGGCCGAACGTGAACTGAACGCCGCTGGCACGCCGGTGAAGGCGATCTGGAAAGGTCCGCTCAAAGAAGACGACCGTACCTCGCAGATCAGCACGGTGCAGAACTTCATCGCACAAGGCGTGCAGGGCATCGTGCTGATGCCGCTCGATCGCACTGCGCTGGTCGCGCCAGTGGAACTGGCGATCAGTTCGAACATCCCGGTGGTGATCGCCGACTCGGCGCTCGAATCGGACAAACCCGCGAGCTACATCGCGACCAACAACAAAGAAGGCGGTCGCATCGGCGGCAAACACCTGGGCACGCTGCTTGGTGGCAAAGGCAAAGTCATCCTGCTGCGCTACATGGAAGGTTCGGCCAGCACCGAGGAACGCGAAGCCGGCTTCATGGAGGCAATCAAGACCTTCCCCGACATCACCGTGATCAGCAGCGACGTGCACGCCGGCGCCACGCACGAAACGGCGCTCAAAGCCAGCCAGAATCTCATCAACCGCTTCAAGGACGAGGTCCAGGGTGTGTTCTGCCCCTGCGAACCGGTGACCACCGCCATCACCCAGGCGCTCACCGAACAGGGCATCAACAAAAAGGTCACGGTCGTCGGCTTCGACAACACCCCGCGCCTAGTCGAGTGGCTGAAGGCCGGCGACATCCATGGCCTGGTGCTGCAGGATCCGCTGAACATGGGCTACCTAGCGGTGAAGGCCGCGGTCGCCGCCGCACAGGGCAAGCCAGTCGACAAGCGCAACGACATGGCGCCCAGACTCGTTACGGCGGAGAACATGGATCAGCCGGAGTTCAAGGCGTTGCTGAATCCGCCATTGGCGGAATTTCTTGGGAAGTGAAACACAGACCTCCGGCCTTGATCACTCACTGTTCCAACCAAGGGAGCGCGATCACATGACTGATGATCCTTCGCCGGTTCCTGCGCGTAAACATGCCCTCATCTGGGGGCTCATCCTGGGATCGTTCGTTGGCTTGTACTTTGGCAGCCTATCAGCCTACGGGACGAGATCTCCTGCTCAGGATGCAGTCAGCGCCGTGGTGGCGGAGCTAAATAAGATCAAGCTCGCTACTGGCTCGTTCCCTAGCGATCTATCGACGCTGCCTGCTCATCTCCAGCCCGACATCAAAGAGTTCAACATTCGTATTTCCGCTGATGGAAGGCAGATCGAAACTACCACTCAGCTGTACTACGATCCCTCAATCATCAATCGACTAACGCTTGGTTTATTCGGAGATAAAACCAAATTTCGAAATCCCGGTTTCGCGCTGGATGAGCGCTGATGTTGGCATTGCGTACCGTTCGCCCTGCGTCTGGACGTTAAATCCTGCCATGACCACGCGCCTCACTGTCACCGGCATCGCCAAATCCTTCGGCGCAACGAAGGCGTTGATCGGCGTCGATCTGTCGGTGAACGCCGGTGAATGCCTCGCGCTCATCGGCGAAAACGGCGCTGGAAAATCGACGTTGATGAAGGTGCTGACCGGCGCGCATCGCGCCGATGCCGGCACCATGACATTGGATGGTCAACTGTACGATCCCAGCGGTCCACTCGACGCGCGTTCGCGTGGTGTGGCGATCGTCTATCAGGAACTGACCCTCGCGCGTCACCTGGGCGTGGCGGAGAACATCCTGCTTGGCAACCAGCCGAGCCGTTTCGGCGTGATCGATCGTCGCCGTCAACACGCCATCGCACGCGAGGCGTTGGAACAACTCGGCCTCGGTGATCTCGATCTCGACCGGCCTGCCGGTTCGTTGCCGATCGCCCAGCAGCAACTGGTGGAAATCGCCCGGGCGCTGACCGCCAAGCCGCGTCTGCTCATCCTTGATGAACCGACCTCGTCGCTCACCGCCGCCGATGTCGAGCACCTCTTTTCCGTCATCCGTCGGCTGAAGACCCAGGGCGTCAGCGTCATCTACATCAGCCACTTCCTGGAGGAGTGCCGTGCCGTCGCGGAATCGTTCGCCGTGCTGCGTGACGGCGCGAGCGTTACCGCCGGAGCGATGGCCGTCGCTAGCGAAGCGGACCTCATTCGCCACATGGTCGGCCGCGATGTGGCCGACATCTATCCGCGCATCCCGCATGACATCGGTGATACGGTGCTGGAACTGCGTGGCGTCGCCGGCGCAGCCAAGCCCACGGACGCCACGCTGGCGCTGCGTCGCGGTGAAATCCTCGGCCTGTTCGGTCTGGTCGGTTCCGGTCGTTCGGAAACGCTGCGTGCCTTGTTCGGCCTGGATCGCATCACTCGTGGCACGGTGCTGATTGGCGGCCAACCACAGACCCATCGCAGTCCGCGCCAACGATTGCTCGGTGGCATTGGCCTGGTGAGCGAGGATCGCAAAAGCGAAGGCCTACTGCTCAATCTACCGATCGCCGACAACCTGACGCTCACCTGCCTGGGACCGTTCACCACCGCCGGGCTGATCAACCGTGGACGGCAGGAGACCTCCGCCCGTTCGTTGATGGAGCGCATGCTGGTGAAAGCAGAGGGACCAGCGCAAGCGGTCGGCGAACTCAGCGGCGGTAACCAGCAGAAAATCGCCATCGGTCGCCTGCTGCATCATGGCTGCGACATCCTGCTGCTTGATGAACCGACGCGCGGCATCGATGTCGGCGCCAAGGCGCACATCTACCGGCTGATCGGCGAGCTCGCGGCGCAGGGAAAATCGGTGATCGTGGTCAGTTCGTACATCCCTGAACTGCTCGGCATCTGCGACGCCATCGCGGTCATGTGCCGTGGCGTGTTGTCGCCAGCCCGACCGGTGGCGGAGTGGGACAGCCACACCATCCTCACCGCCGCGATCGGCGCG
>Ga0105044_10012599_pt1 | contig 11496 bp, 7 predicted proteins | sample MAT01_FD_78092 | JGI IMG/M metagenome (GOLD analysis project Ga0105044, IMG submission 78092) | Freshwater microbial communities from Lake Fryxell liftoff mats and glacier meltwater in Antarctica - MAT-01 | ecosystem: Environmental > Aquatic > Freshwater > Ice > Liftoff microbial mat | place...
GCGCGCGCCGAACGCCGCGTCTGGCTCGGTCAGGCAGGCAACGCCATTCGGGATACTAATCCGTGATCGCAGTTTCACCCGGGATCAGGGGAGTATGTGGTGACACCTGAGGCAGTGCGAGGCCGATCGGCGGGCGGGACATCCGCGCGATGACAGGCCACGCGGGTAGTCTGGTTGGTCAGGCGGCGGTCGTCATGGCGCGCGTGCGGACAGATTCGAGGCCTGAGGCCGGACCATCGTGCCGCCAGGCGATCCCGTCACCGGTGAAGCGGGGGGCCGTCAGGGGTATGTTGTTCCGCTGGCTGACTTCGAGGCGCAGGTTACGGCCGCCGCCTCGGCGTCCACCAGGCCCATTCTCAGGGTTTCAATCACTGGAAAAGTCGCAGAGATTCAGCCCGTTTTTCGGAGTTACATCCAGGATTATATGATGCTTCAACTCTTCATGGCGATTCAAAAAGTTCTGATGGGAAAAGGCTGGGTTCTGCTCAAGACCATGCGATTGCTGGAAAGGAAAAGAGCGCTGAACTTTGAAGTGAAACCACAGGATTTTGCACGATATTCATCGCTGGAACTTTGCGCCTTCGAAATCAATGCCAGGGGGTTGAAAGGGAGCATAGCGGAAGTTGGAGTGTTTCAGGGCGACTTTGCCTCGCAGATGAACGTTGTATTTCCTGATAACAAATTCTACCTTTTCGATACATTTGAAGGCTTCGACCAACGCGACATAGATGTTGAGCTCGCGAAGAACTACAACGAGGGGAAGCAGGACTTTTCCTTCACGTCTGTTGACGCGGTCTTGAATCGAATGCAGAACAGGTCACGGTGCGAGGTCAGGAAGGGGTACTTTCCTGAAACTGCAACAGGGATAGATGAACCATTCGTCTTTGTCAGTCTGGATGCTGATCTGTTCAAGCCGATTTACGATGGTCTGTGTTTCTTCCATCCGAAACTCGTGAAGGGAGGATACATCTTCGTTCATGATTACAACAATGATCAGTACAAGGGTGCACAAGAGGCAGTCCGTAGGTTCTGCACTGAGAATGCAGTTTCGTTCTTTCCCTTGAGCGATATCTGCGGCACTGCTGTCATCTGCAAGTAGGGCGCGGTCTTCGCCATCAGCCAGGGAACGCGGTGAAGTGATCCATGATGGCCTTTGTGGTCACCGCAACGTCCGCTGTGATGTCGCAGAATCGCAACGACGCGATCTGATCCGGAAACGCGATGCGCCCGGACGCGGCCGGATTGTTCAGCACCACCGTCGGCCGCCCATAGCCGACCGCGAGATGGGCCACCATGGACTCCACACCGACCGCGGCACGTGCACGGCCGGCGAGCTTTACGAGATCGTCGAACGTCGTGCGCCCCATCCTGTTCTCGAGACTGTCACTGGGAACAAGATCCACGAGCGACGAAAAGCGGCTGCGATCACCCGCGTTGCCGACGAGCATGATCGGCGCGATGGCAGCCAGTCGCGGCAGCAACGATTGCCACAGCATGTTCGGCGCCTCCTTGGCGGGTGTGCGACTGCCTGGCTGCACGATGATCGGTGCCGTTGCGGAGAGCGCCGATGCCGCTGGGAGCGAGGGCCCCCGGTACGTCGCCGGCGGCAGGCCGAGCACGTCGAGCGCGTGCAGCCAGTTCTGGCCCAGCGAGGCCTCGACATGGTACGGAATTCGAGCGTGATACTGCCAGCTGCGACCGCGCAGGCCAAACCCGATCCGCACCGTCGCCGCAGATTCGATCGCGAGGTCGATCGTGCTCGGTGTCCCGCAACGGATGTCGAGATACACATCAGGGCGCATCGCGCGCAGGCGGTGGCCTGCGGCGCGGCGCGTGGCACGCTCCACCTTGAGCCGAGTGGGCCATGGCGTACCCGGCGGCTGCAGCCACGCGGCGTCATATCCCACCAGATCGTGCACATAGTCATGCGCTACCAGCCACTCGCCCACGTCGCGTGCCCACGAGCCATGCACCAGCACCAGGCGCGCGTGCGGGAGGCGATCGCGTAACGCGCGCAGCAGCGCAGTGGCCTGGATCAGGTCACCGAAATGATCCGGCTTCGCAATCACGATCGTCGCCCGCGAGAGCTCCGGTAACGGAACCGGCGGCGCAGCTGCACTCACCAGCCGACGCCCCTGATCGAGGATCGCGAGGCCGGTGACCAGCGGGGCGGGGTACCACGTGGGCAGGAGATACTGGCGTCCGAACAGATCGATCAGCTGCGGTCGACTCATGCCGTCGCGAGGCGCGCGTCCTGCGTGGCGCGCAATCGCACCCCGACAACGAGACCGCAGAAGGCCCAGATGAACATGACGGTGATGCTTGGGAAGGTGAAGAGTCCCAGTCCCACACCGACCAGCCCGGCGCGAAACGCGAGACCGTTGTGTCCCGATGCCTTCGCCCACACCCGGCGGACAAACGTGAGTGCCAGGGCAACACCTACCAGGCCGGTCTCCGCCAGCAGCTCAATCCACGGGCTGTTCGCAATCGGCTTCACCGTTCTGGTCAGATCAAAGAAATTGGTCAGCTGATATGGTCGGTAGTTATACCCGTAATGCGACAATCCAACGCCCAAGATCGGATGCTCCGCCGCCATTCTCAACCCCGCCACTGCCTGATCGGCGCGGTCGAGCTTCGATCCGAATTCCTCAGTGGATAGCTTGGCGATGAAGAACTCCGAGACGTAGCCCGTCGAGACGAGGATCGTGAGGACGACAGTCAGGAGCGCGGCGAACCCTGCCACTGCGTACAGCTTTCCGCGAGGATCTCTGTCCTGTGATCCGACGCCCAACGAATAAATTCCGCCGAACACCGCCAGTGCAAACACGTTGGCGGTGGAGAAGGTGATGAATACCGTGGTCGCCAGAAACGCCGCCGTCCATCGCCAGCGCAGCCAGAGTGCGACCGCGAGCGACGTCAACAGGTACATCGCGAAATAGTTGCCCTCTTCGAACGGGCCGCCACGATAGATCTCGCGCCCCGCAATGTTGAGAATCTGTGGGCGGATCATTCCGGGGAGCAACGGCGCCGGCAGGTTGAACACCGAGGACAGCGTGAGCGTCCACCCGTACACTGCGGCGATGTTGGCTCCGATGCACCACCAGCGTCCCACGCGCCGCTCGTCTTCATACGCCGCAGTCGCCACCAGCGCAAATGCGAAGAGCGCCAGCAACCAGTATGCAATCTTGACCACGGCGTCGCCGCCGGGCCCGATCCGCACCTCGAATCCCTCGGTGGTGAAGGAATCCAGCGGCAGAGCAAGCCGAAAGCAGAGTACCGCCGCCGCCCAGCCGAGCAGCTGAATGATCGGTTTGGCGAACGGTGCCAACCCGGGGGCGAGGATCAGCCGTCCCTCCCACACCATGAACGCCGCGCAGACCACCAGCGCGACTTCGTAGATCTTGACGGGGAAGACGATGCGCAGTGTCATCGCATACGTCAGCGGAAGCGTCGCCACGATGACAAGCGTCGCGAGGTGTCGAACGGAGGTTCCCCCCCGTGTGACGAGACGAGGCGTGACCGCGATCGCCTGCATCCGCACTCAGGATACGACGCGAATCGGCGCGTCGCCGGCGGCGAGGCGGGGAGTCGTCGATACCGTGCGCCGATCGGTCAGCGAGCTGAGCACCACCGCCACCAATCCGAGCACCACTCCAAAACCCATCGCGAGACCGCCCCACAACACCGGCCGCTGCAGCGGACGATCCGGCGGCGTCGCAATATCCACGACGGTCAGAAGCGGCGTATCGCGGACCTCCGCCACCCGGCTCTCTTCGAACGTCTTCGTCAGGCCCACCAGAATCCCTTCCTTGACCCGCACGCTGCGGTCCAGCTGGTCATACACTGCCAGCAACCGCGGCGACTCGTAATAATTTCGATTTGAGTCGAGAAATGCCTGCTTGACACGATCGGTGCTGTCCAGTTCCCGCTGCGCTGTGACCAGGCGCTCCTCGGCAAACCGCCGCTGCTCCGTCGATGATCGCTGACGCCGCTCGAGATTGAACTGGTTGAGGAGCGCGAACATGTGATTGGCCACCGCCGCCGAGAGTGTCGGATCGCGCAGCGTCACGTTCAGGTTGACGATGTTGCTCTTGCGAGTGACGACCACCAGCACCCGCTTCTCCAGCTTGCGAAGTGCGTTGCCGAACCGCCGTTCCGGCGTCGCACCGGTGACGTCGATCAGGTCGAGCAGCGGACGTTTCGTCGCTGTGTTCTCCGGATCTGGAAAGGACGTCCGAAGCGTGGCGCTCAGCAACTCCGTACTGGTGAGCACATCGGCGAAGAAATCGGTCGACGGACCGTCCTTCAGCTTGGCGAGCGCGCTCGCGCCGCCCGCCTCTCCGAGAAGAGAACCAATGCCACCCAATGCACCGAGGATGCTGGTGTTGTTCGATCCCAACGTCGATTCGGGGACGAAGCTCGTCGTCGCGGTCCATGTCTTGGGCCAGAGCGCCGCCGAAGCTGCCCCCACTGCACAGGCCATCAGAGGGATCGACACCAGCCACCGCCACCGCCGCGCCACGCCCCGCCGGAGCTCGACGATCGAAAACTCCTCGACCGGCAGCGGCGCCTGGCTCAGACTGGTGTAGGGCGATTCAGCGGTCACAGCGTCGGCGTGTAGTGAGGTGCAACTGAGGGGCGAGGCGCGGGGATGCCGCCGGCCAGAACCAATCTGGCAACGGCGGCTGCGCGGCGCGCATCGCCTCGACGGAGCCTGTTCAGCGCCGCGCCCAGCAAGCTGGAATATACGAGGGGTAACCGCTGCGGGAAAAAGCGGCGGCTCAGCCGAAGCCGCGCTGAGATTGCACAGAGGTCGGCCAATTCGCTGCGAGTGGCGATGGTTCCAAGCCCACCCCCAACCGTCGCCCCCTCACGATGCCAGACGACGGCGTCCTCGATCAGTGCCGTGCGCCACGCTCCGGCGGCACGACACGACCAATCGAGCTCCTCACCGTACAGAAACCCTTCTTCCGAGAGCAGCCCCACGTCGCGCAGCGCTGCCGCGCGCAAGATCCACGATGCGCCATACACATATCCCGGAGCGACCGGTGTCCGGCCAAGCGGTTGCGTACGGCTCGCGCCATCGTGTACGCGGTGCGACGTGGCCAGCCACGAGTTCCACCGGCACCATCCGACCGACTGCACGATCATCGGCCTGTCATAGTAGCAGACGGTGGTGCCGAGCTGTCCCACTGACGCCGGAAGGGTGTTCAGCGCGTGGCGAATCGTCGACGTCGTCTCGGGCGCGACCACGGTATCGTTGTTGAGCAGCCAGACGGCGTCCACCGACGGATCGGCCAATGCAAGCCGGATCCCGTGGTTCATGCCGGCGGCGAAGCCGTCGTTGACCGGTGCGCGCAGCAGCGTCCACGGTGCGAGAGTGTGCTCCGATTGATGGTTGCCCGCGCTCCGTTCATCCCACGTGCCATCGGCGCCGATCAGCGGCCACCAGTGCGCCGCCACCGAATCGTGAATCGGCCGCGCCATCTCGCTGTACCCGCCGCCCATCCAGGCTCGAAGCTGCTGCACGCTGTCGTCCGGCGATGCGTTGTCGACGACAACGATTCGTACCGTGCCCGACTCGATCGCTGGTACGAGGCTCTGCAGGCAGGCGATCGTATCGCGCCATCGCCCATACTGCAGAATCACGATCGCGAGTGTGCCGCCGTCGCGCATCGGCTCAACCACCCTCGGTGAGCTGCGACGCCAGTGCGGCCCGACGCGCTGGTTGGCGAACCAGATAGAGCATGGGCGCGGCGGCTGCGAGCGCGATCGCAACAGCGAGCCCCACACGGATACTACCTGGAAGGTAGGCGCCCAACATTGCCGCGACGGCCACTGTGCAGACGCCGCCGATACTCAGCGACAACGCGCGCGAGTCGAGCGGCGCCACCTTTTGCGCCCGCCACGACATCATCGCCGCGTCTGCCACCGCGCGCACCGCGCATGCCACCGCAGCGCCAATGATCCCCCACTGCTCGATCGCAACCCAGACCAGCAGGAGGAACGGAACGACTTCGAGCAGGTGAATCATCGCGGCGGTGCGCGCGTTGCCGCTCGCCTGCAGCACCGAGAACGGAATCGCGGCGATGCAGTTCGCGGCGACGCCAACGGCGAGGATCTGCAGCACGGCGACGCTCGCTCCGGTGTACTGCGCGCCCCCAGCCATCTGTAACAGCCACGGCGCAAGGAGGCATGCAATCGCGCAGACAGGCACCACGATGAGCGCGATCAGCCGAGCGCTCGATGTGTGCAGCGTGATCAGCTGTCGCGGCGCGACGGTCGCTGCGCGCGCCAACGCAGGGAAAACGACCATCGTCAATGCGCCAGGAACAATCAGCAGCTTGTTCACCGCTTCCCACGGAACGGAGTAGAGCGCGACCGCCGTCACCGAGACCAGTGAGCCGATCAGAAACCGGTCCGCAACCGTCATCAGTGGGCTCAGCACGTTGGTGACGGTGATCCAGGCACCAGCGCGCAGCAGCGGTTGCAGATGACGCAGCGCTGGTGTGTCCGATCGCTGCGATGGCATGGCGATGCGCGCCAGGGTCGTATACCGCCACCACGCCCAGAGGCGCACGCTGGCCAGCGTCGCTGCGATCACCGTCAGCGACGGCGTGACTGGCAGCAGGAGCACCGGCACTGCGAAGGTCCCGACACTCACCGGAAGTCGCACCAGATTCACATCGCGGAAGCGTTGCCTCGCCTCCAGCACGGCGCGAGGTACACTGGCACCGGTGACTGCAGGCACGGTCAGCGCGAAGAGGATCGCACTCACGATGGCATCGCGCTGCAGCGCCGCCGACACGTGCAGCACGCTGGTCATGTACCACGGAGCGACGGCAGCGCCGAGCCCGCCCACCACAGCGCCAACGAGGGTGAGTGTGACGTGTGCCGTGTTCACGATCGCACCGACAGGCGCTTCAGCAAACGCGCCGACGTCGCTGGTTGCCACCAGGCGCGTGAGCGCACGCCCGAGGCCAAAATCGAGCAGAGCGGCGTACCCGAGCCACGCCCACGCAAGCGCCAATAATCCGAGGCGCTCGGTACCGAGGTGACGCGTGAGGAGCGGGAGCGCGAGCAACGCCACCACCAGCGGCGCGGCCGATGTAGCCAGACTGAGGCCGCCGCTCCGCAGCAGCGACGGCCCACTCGGCGTCTCGACGGCGGACGGAGCGTCGTGTGCCATCGCCGCGTCGTCGCTAGCGTGTCTGGATGATGATGGTCGCGAGCGACGCTAAAAGTGCCGCGAACGTACCGATGATCGCGGCGACTTGTGTGCGCGCGGCGAGGTTGTCCTGGCGCTCCGTGCGATCGCGCTTCGGCACCGTGACTACCGCGCCCGGGCGCGGCGTCGGTTGCCCATCGGGGAGAAGGAACCGGCGCGAGACCGCGTCAACACGACCGTTGGGCTGCGTGACATACGTGCGCGGGAGGTCCGCATCCAAACGCCCGCCACCTGCGGCGCGGATGTAGTAGGTCATGTCCTTGCCCTTTACATATGGCAACGCGGTTGGCGAGTTCACTGCGCCATCAACGCGAACCACCGCGTCGTAACGCGGAATCGTGATCGAGTCACCATCGAACAGAATGATGTTGTCCTGTTCAGTGGCATCTTTGAGCACTGCCGGCAGATCGACACCGATCCGACCGACGCGGTTGCGCCGCCGCGAGAAGTTCACTCCATCGGGGTAGGCTTCGGTTGTCAGCCCCCCTGCGCGCTGCACCACATCGCTCAGGCGCTCGGTCTTCTTCACCAGCGTGTACGAGCCTGGATAGCGCACTTCGCCACCGACGTAGACGGTGCGCTGCAGATCCCAGTCGGGCTGACGGAGGATGAGCACGTTGTCGTAGGCCGACAGCACAAAATCGGTCGCGCCGCTGGCCGGGGTCTGCAGACCGGGTGGGCCCGCATATCGCCCGCCGGCGCCACGCTCGAACAGATAGCTGGAGTCCATTGGCACACGCATTGTCGTCGCCGTCACTCCGTCAACGCGCGTCTGAGGCATTCGTGCGACCTCGGCTTCCTTCAACAGCGCGCTCTCCTGCATACCGCCAGCCAGAAGTACGAGATCGCGCATCGTCATGCCATCGCGGTACGGATATCGCCCGCTGCGCCGCACGGCACCGGTGATCGCCACGTAGCGAAGCGGTCGGAACTCACTGCGGCCGAAGATCCTCACCTCATCCTCTTCCTGCAGGACGGGGTCGTTGATCACGGCGCCAAGTGTGTCGGCGAGTACAGCGCGCAACTGGGTATGCGTCGAGTCGGAGTTGAGGCGGGTGATCAGCACCTGACCGAGGTACGTGTCGGGCTTGAGACCGCCGGCCTTCCGAATGGCATCGCTGAGGCGCATGCCACCGGTCATCCCTACCAGCCCCGGTGTAAATACGTTGCCGCGAACGATTACCCGATTGCGGACACGGTCGGCCACCTTGAGCACGTGCACGATGTCGCCATTGACCAGCGCCAGCGCCGGGATCTCTCCGCTGTCGGTCCCTGCGACATCGAGCACGGCGCGGTCACTGCCGGGACGCGAGCGATCGCGCACCGGTGTCAGGCGGTCGATCTGGATCCGCGAGCGCGCGGCCGTTGGCAGCAGGCCTCCGGCGGCGCGTACGATCTCTGAGAGTGATCCGCTCTGACCCACTTCATATGTTCCGGGGCGCACCACTTCACCGATCACGCGGACGCGTCCGGTGTGAATCGGTACGAAGACGATGTCGCCGTTGAGCAGGCGCGCGTCGCGCGACGCATCGCCGCGCAGCAGATAGTCGTACAGATCGATCGTGCCGACCGTGCGACCGTTGCGACGGATCTGCACTGCGCGCAGCGACCCGTTCATCGTCGGCCCGCCGGCGGCGTAGAGCGCGGTGAGTGCAGTCCCTGCCGCTGAAACGCGGTAGCTGCCAGGCCGTGCAACCTCGCCGACCACGAAGATCTGATTGGAGCGTAGCCTGGCCACGCTGATGCTGAAGCGCGTTGTGGCGTCGCCGCCACGGCGGATGCCGGAGTACGAGCGACCGAGTCGCGTGTAGAGCAGATCTTCGAGCTGGGCGAGGGTCAGGTTGGCGACGCTGATCTGACCCACCTGCGGTATCACGACGAAACCTTCGCGCGTGACGTCGAGTGAGTACGCCTGCTCGACGTCACCGGTGAGGATGAGCACGAGGCGATCGCCGGCGCCGAGGCGATAGCTCGGATCCACCGGACCAGCCAGATTGGCGTCGAACTGCGACGCCGCGCGCTGACTGAAGAGCTCCATGCCGAACACCTTCAGGCCGCTGTCCCGCTGGATGGAATCGGAGCGGAGGTAGAGGTACTGCTCGTAAGGCGACATCCGGCGACCGTCCCGGCCACGCATCTCGGTCGGGATCCGGCTGTCGAGGAGCGAATCGAAGGGGGGTTGGAGCGAGTCGCCGGTGATGCGCTTGGTGCGGTTCGTGTCGCCGGGGAAGTCGAAGTCGCTCGAGTCGGCGATGCCCAGTTCGCGGAGGGCGGAGAAGACGTCCGAGGTCGGCATCGCCGAATTGCCAGTCTGGCCACCCGGCATGCCTGGCAGACCGGTACCTGCGGAACCACCTGTCGACGGATCACCAGTTCCAGATCCGGAACCGCCGCGTCCCTCGCCCTGGAGATACGAGTCGAGCAGGTTGTCCGGGTAGCCCTGGGCACGGAGTCGCGCGCGAACCTGGTCAGGCGAGAGACCGCTGCCCCCGATGCGCTGGCGCAGCTGGTTGAGCATATCCGGCCGACTTTGCAGGAGCTGCTGGGCCTGTTGCGGAGATACTGTCTGCGCGTGGCCGTGCGCGGCCACAAACAAAAAGACCCCGACCGCAATCAGCGGCCGAAGGAATAGGCGATTCATCGCTGTCTGAATGGCTGAGAGACCACGAGCGGGGGGAAATGGACGCGCAGGGACTCGAACCCCGGACCTCTGCTGTGTGAAAGCAGCGCTCTAACCAGCTGAGCTACGCGTCCTTGAAAGCGATCTGCAACCCCTGTTCAAAGCCTGAAATCCGGAAGGCTCCGAAGCACGCAAGTGTAATCGTAACAGCGGGTTCGGGGAAGGGGGAGGAAGGCGCCTGCGATGGGTTCTGAGATCGTGTCGCTGTGGGATAGGCCAGGTAGGATTCGAACCTACGACCTGTCGAATTATGAGTTCGCTGCTCTACCGCTGAGCTACTGGCCCGTCCCCAAGCGCCACAATCAAGATAGGCGTCATGTGTCGCCAAAGTGAGCGGGGCTAGAACAAGCCGACCCGACGCCGGCCCCAACGCGGCTCGATCGCCACCCGCACCCGCCCCTCGAACCGCGTCGCACTTGCACCCCGCACCCGCCGGTCGTTCCCGGTGCGGTTCACTCCGGCGTCGGCGGTCACCTCCACGCTGGATCCGACGCGCGCCGCTGTGCTCGCCGCGAGTCGCAGCGTCTTCACGACCACCCCTTCAAAGATCAGCGGCCAGGTGAGCTGTGCGGCGAACGGCGGATACGGATCGCGGTAGTCGCCCTCGCCTTGCCGACGATACGCCAGGTAGACTCGCACCGGTGCGGGCAGCGCCGGACCCACGTCCACTCCGGCACGCACCTCGTCGAAGTCGCTGTTCCGCTGCCCGAGCCCCACGGCCCGTGTGGTGTATCGCTCAAAGCGATTCGGCGCGCGGTAGGTGAGCGCCGTCACACGCGTGTAGCTGACGAATGCGCGCGCACCACCGGCGATCGGAATGCCATCTGCTGTCACGGCCGCCGCGATGCCAGGCGGCTCGCCACACAGTTTGCAGCGATCGATCTGGAAGTCGTCGAGAAAAATCTGGCCGCCCACCATCATGCCATTCGAGTGCCGCCACAGCGCATCGGCGCCGAAGCCGACGTTGATGAACTCACCGTCGGCGTACTGCGCCAGAAAAAGTGGTGCCGTCGGGTTGGCGAGCGATGGACGAAAGCCGCGACCGATGCCGCCGTAGATCACACTCTCGCTGATCCCCGCCTCCACGCTCCCCAGCTTCACGCCGAGACGATGTGCGGTGAAGTAGCGCTGGGCCAGGGTGTCGGTGCTGAAGTTCACGAACTCGTCGTCCAGCCGCGCGACGATCGACGAGAGATGCAGCTTGTCGGTACCGAGCTTGAGGTAGAGATGATCGTAGGTGTAGGCACCATTGCTCACCATCAGCCCCAACTGGCCGGGCAACGCCCACGATCGGCCCACGCGCCCGACCTGCAGCGTGGCAAACTTCGATGCGACACCGAGATATCCGTCTTCGGTGCGGGATGAGATGGCGCGATCCTGTCGGCCGACGTACTCCGGGTCGACGCGCATCTGACGATCTCCCACGACGCGCAGCGCACCGGTAAACGGCCCCGACTGGAGCAGCGCGCGAACGGTAAAACCAGGCGCAAGGGTATTCACCCGATTCGATTGCAGCAGATCCCGCTGCCCACTGGTCTGGCCCACGGCGTAGGCACCGAGGCTCACGACGAAGACGCCACTGTCCGAC
>Ga0105044_10012600_pt1 | contig 11495 bp, 12 predicted proteins | sample MAT01_FD_78092 | JGI IMG/M metagenome (GOLD analysis project Ga0105044, IMG submission 78092) | Freshwater microbial communities from Lake Fryxell liftoff mats and glacier meltwater in Antarctica - MAT-01 | ecosystem: Environmental > Aquatic > Freshwater > Ice > Liftoff microbial mat | place...
CCCAGACCCGGCGCGCAATCAGATCAACGGCACCAACGGTACGCCGCACCCGGCCAGCATCAGCAACGCCGCCACAGCCATCATGATTTTCATCGCCCTCTCCCCATTGGTCCGCACCACCGACCCGTTTACGGGTCAATTCTTGATGAATACCCCCCCTGTAACCCCTTGAAATCAAACGATCCGTCCAGTATCGCACGCATGGACACCGGCTATTCCTCAAACAACTCCGCCTGCCCGGCCCTGATACTATCCGGCCCCCTCGGTGCCTCCAGCCCCAGATGCCGCCAGGCTTTGCTGGCCAGCATCCGCCCGCGCGGGGTGCGCTGAATCAACCCCTGCTGCAACAAGTAGGGTTCGATCACCTCTTCAATCGAATCCCGCGCCTCCGACAGGGCAGCGCACAGGGTTTCCACCCCCACCGGCCCCCCGGCATAGTTCTCGGCGATCAGGCTCAGATAGCGCCGGTCGGCCCCGTCAAGCCCCAGATGGTCCACCCCGAGCCGGGTCAGACTGCTGTCGGCAATCTCGCGCGTCAGCCGCCCGTCGCCCTCGACCAGCGCAAAATCCACCACCCGGCGCAACAGCCGCCCGGCGATGCGCGGCGTTCCCCGCGCGCGGCGGGCAATTTCGCGGCAACCCCCGGCATCTGCGGCGATGTTCAGAAGCCGGGCACCTCGGGTCACGATCTCGAACAACTCGTCCTCGGTATAGAATGTCAGCCGGGTCGGAATGCCGAACCGGTCGCGCAACGGCGTCGTCAGCAATCCCAGCCGCGTGGTGGCCCCCACCAGCGTAAAGGGCTGCAACTCAATCCTTACGGTGCGCGCCGCCGGCCCCGCGCCGATCACCAGATCCAGGGCAAAATCCTCCAGCGCCGGATAAAGCACTTCCTCGACCACCGGGCTCAGACGATGAATCTCGTCGATGAACAGCACGTCGCGCGGTTCCAGATTGGTCAGGATCGCCGCCAGATCGCCGGCCCTGGCCAGAACCGGGCCAGAGGTCATGCGAAACCCCACCCCCAGTTCCCGCGCCATGATCTGCGCCAGCGTGGTCTTGCCCAACCCCGGCGGCCCGTGGAACAAGGTGTGATCCATCGCCTGGCCGCGCATCTTTGCGCTCTCGATGAACACCCGCAGATTGGCCCGCGCCTCGGCCTGCCCGATGAAATCCTCCAGCCGCTGCGGCCGCAGCGCCCGGTCGGCATCCTCGGGCAGGGGGGCGGGCCGCAGGGCGGGATCAGGCTCGGCCACGCATCACCCCCTTGGCGCCAAGAGCTTCAGCGCCGCGCGGATCAGCGCTGCAGTCCCCGCTTCCGGCTCGGCACCCGAAGCCTGCGCCACCGCCCCGGCTGCATCACCCTGACCGTATCCAAGGTTCACCAGCGCCGACAAAGCCTCGGCACTTGCGCTGACGCGTTCGGGCTCTGCCGCCCGCCGCCCCGCATTGCCCTGCCCCACCCTGCCCGGCATCGCCCCGGGCTCTACCCGGGGCCGCGCGGCATCCTCCACCACGTCGTCATCCGGGGAGGCAACCCGTGTGGCTGAAGCAGCCCCCGCCATCGCCATCAACCCCGGCGCTTTCGCCTTCAACTCCAAGATCACCCGCTGCGCGATCTTCGGCCCGATCCCCGGCGCACCTTGAATCGTCCGCGCATCGGCCAGCGCGATGGCGCGCGACACCCCCTCCGCGCCCAAACTGCCCAATATGGCCATCGAGGCCTTGGCCCCCACCCCCTGCACCGTCATCAACAGCCGGTGCCACTCCTTTTCCAACAGCGAGGTGAAGCCGAACAGTTGCAGCAAATCCTCGCGCACCAGCAGTTCGGTATATAAAGCCACCGCCTCGCCCACTGCGGGCAGCCCGGCCATAGTCCGGTCCGACACATGCACCACATAGCCCACGCCGCGCACATCGATCAGCACATGGTCGGGGCCGCGATGGTCCAGCCGCCCGGAAAGCTTGCCGATCATCCCGCAGCCCGCCGCAAAGCCTGTTCCAGCCGCCCGGCGGATTGCAGATGATGCGCATGGCAGATCGCAATGGCCAAAGCATCGGCAGCATCGGCCCCGGCAATCACCACGCCGGGCAATTGCAGCCGCACCATATGGTCCACCTGGCGCTTGTCGGCATGGCCCACACCGACCACCGCCTTTTTCACCGCATTCGGGGCATATTCGCCAACCGCCAGCCCGGCTTGCGCCGGAACCAGCAGCGCGATGCCACGCGCCTGCCCCAGTTTCAGCGTCGCCACGGCGTCCTTGTTCACAAAAGTCTGCTCCACGGCTGCATGATCAGGCCGGTAGCGGGCCAGAATCTCGGTCAACTGGCTGTGCAGGCTGAGCAATCGCGGCGCCAGATCATCCCCCGCCGAATGGCAGATACCGTTGGCAACATGGGTCAGCCGCGCCCCTTCGGCGTCGATCACCCCCCAGCCAAGGTTGCGCAACCCGGGGTCAATCCCCAAAACCCGCATGCTGCCCCCAATTTGTTGCTTTTTTGATGCACTAGCACGAACCGCGAACATCCGCCAGTGTCATTCCCTGTAGCCACCCCCGCCACACCTCCTTCACAGTTTCGCCACCTTTCCGCCACAGTTGGTTGTGCAGTTGCAGCATCCGGCGCAAATCCGGCAGATCATGCGCCAAAAACGACATGGCCGATTTGAATAAAATCCCTTGTTTCATTGAAAATCTTCGCAGCGACCGAGCTATGCGTGTGACGCATTTGGGCAATGCACTTGCAGCGATTGCGCCCGGCCAGCGCCCCTTCTATATCCATCCCAACGATGGAATGCCGTCGGAAATGGCAGATTGAAAAGGATACTGAAATGGCTGCTTTCGAAACCAACCGCCCGGTCGCTGGTGGTGCCCTGTTCGGGGGCCGCGTCAGCACCGTTTTCGCCGATACCTTTGCCGCTCTGTCGGTCTGGAATGATGCCCGCATCACCCGCAAGGCACTGGGCAAACTGTCCGACCGCGAACTGGATGATATCGGCCTGTCGCGTGGCGACATCGACCAACTCGCCTCCCGCGCCTGAAGCTCGACCGCCCGACAGAAACTCGACCGCCCGACAGAAAAATGGCCGCGCCGGATGATCCGGGCGCGGCCTCTGATTTTGGAAACTGACTGTTCAAATGAAGATGACAGACCAAGATTGCTTCGGGTCTGCTGCCGCAAGGATCACGCGCTGAAAGCTTTGGGTAAATTCATCCGGACGCCTTGCCGGGTATCGGCATGGCCGGATATCGGATCAGTTCATCAGATCGGTGATCTGTGCTGAAACAAAGGCGGTCAAGGGATCCGCCTGCATGATGAAGGCACCCAGTCGGTCAACCGAACCACCTGCGTGCAGCGCTTCCACCCGTGCGCCGTAGGTTTCCGCGCCAACCTGATGATGAATAATGCCCTTGATGCCGATCACCGCCAGAAAAACCACCAGAAGCGGGCGGAAAATCGGGGTGTTGCGGCGCTGGGCGCGGCTATAGCTCGACAGGCCAAGGGTGCCGACCGCTTCAAAACCACCACCGCTGCGACGGATCTTCTCGATCCGGCCAAGCCGCACGTAGAAATCTTTAAGATTAAGATCGGCCATCGCCGCAACTCCAAACTTCTTACCGCCACCTGAGGCAGTTCTACGTTCAAATTGGGGCGCAATTAAGGAAAGGTAGTTACCATTTTATCAACGTAAGGGTCGTCCAGTCCCCGATTATCTCTGCATTGGCAACGGTAAAGCCGTTTCGGGCATAGGCGGCAACCACATCGGCCGCCTGCTCGTTCAGCAGACCAGACAGAATCGCCCGCCCCCCCTTGGCCACATGGCGGCCCATATCGGGGGCCAGATCGACCAGCGGCCCTTTCAGGATATTGGCGAACACCAGATCGAACGGAGTGCGCGATGCCAGCGCCGGATGGTCAAACCCCGCCGCCTCCACACAGTCAACCCGGCCCTCCAACCCGTTGCAGGCCACATTGGCCCGCGCCACCTCGACCGCCACCGCGTCGATGTCGCTGGCAATCGCCGGGTTCGGCCAGATCCGCGCCGCCGCCATCGCCAGCACTGCCGTGCCGCAGCCGATATCGGCGACGTTCAGCCCGACCACGCCGCTGCGGTCCAGCCGGTCCAGCGCGCGCAGGCAGCCCAGCGTGGTGCCATGGTGGCCGGTTCCAAAGGCCATCGCGGCCTCGATCAGCAGCGCCACCGATCCTTCCGGCACCTTGTCGGCATCGTGACTGCCGTATACAAAGAACCGCCCCGCCACCACCGGCGTCAGTTCGCGTTTGACGTGCGCCACCCAGTCGACCTCCGGCAACTCCGATACCGCGAAGGGCCGGGCCCCATGAACCGCAGCCAGCAGCGCCAGTCCGGTGTCGTCGGGCGGTGCCAGAAAATACCCCCCCACTTCCCAGGTGCCCGACCCGTCCTCGATCTCGAACACGCCAACCCCGGTCGGCTCGGGCGTCAGGCTTTCCAGCGCCAGTGCCAGCGCTTCAGCCGGGTCTTTGCCGGGCAATGTCGTCAGGGCGGTGAATGTGGGCATCATCTCTCCGGGGTTCAACGGCGCTTGGGCCGGGACAGTGGCGCGGTCAAGCCGCAGCGGCGATCACCGGGGGGCGATCACCGGGGGGTGCATTGCCTGGCTTCGGGCAGCGACTTGCCTCGCGTCAACCCTGCACGCCACCTGTATCATCGCCGCGCCTTTGCCTGCCCGATTTTCGGTTCTCGAATATCCTGCGGGGCAGGGATGAGCGCAGCGAAGACCGGTCGGGGTGCGAAACCCCGAACCTGTTGTCGCCAGGATCCGCCAGCGACCCTGCTGCCAGCGGCTTCAGGCCCCGACCCCGATCGGGCAACTGACCCCGGTGCCGCCGATGCCGCAATAGCCGCCCGGATTCTTGGCCAGATACTGCTGGTGATAATCCTCGGCGAAATAGAATTCCGGCGCAGCCACGATCTCGGTGGTGATCGCGCCATGCCCGGCAGCCTTCAGCCGCGCCTGATACATCACCCGCGATGCGTCGGCCATGGCCTGCTGTTCGGGCGAAAAGGTATAGATGCCAGAGCGGTACTGCGTGCCCGCGTCGTTGCCCTGCCGCATGCCCTGCGTCGGGTCGTGCCCCTCCCAGAAAGCGCGCAGCAACCCGTCATAGGAAATCACGGCGGGATCGAAGATCACCCGCACCACTTCATTATGGCCGGTCTGGCCGGTGCACACCTCGGCATAGGTGGCATTCGGGGTGAACCCGCCGGCATAGCCCACCATGGTCAGCCACACCCCCGGCAGCTTCCAGAAAATCCGCTCCACCCCCCAGAAACAGCCCATGCCGAACAGGGCTTGCGCCATGCCCGCCGGAACCGGCGCCTTCAGGGGGCGGTTCAGTACGAAATGGGTGGTTGCGGTGGGCAGCGCCGCGGCGCGACCCGGCAAGGCAGTGGCGGGCGTGACATTATCGGTCTTTTTGCTGAACAGGCTGAACATCGCGGGCTCCTTTGGGAATGCCCGCAGAATATAGGGCTGCGCGCCGCTTGTCGCCAGTCATTCCGCCGGTCGCGCCAACCCACGGGCAAACACGGTTTCGTAACCCGGCGCCGGATCGCGCGGGATCAGCAGCGCCAGCAGCCCCGACCCGGCCGCCAACAGCGCCGCCAGCATGAAAACGGCGGTAGGGGAAACCGTCCACAGATACCCCAGCGAGGCGGGCAGGAACACGGCGGCGATATGGTTGATGGTGAAAGCCACCGCCGAGGTTGGCGCGATATCGGCCGGATCGGCGATCTTTTGCAGATAGGTCTTCAGCGCGAATGACAGGGCAAAGAACAGATGGTCGATGACATACAGCGCCGCACCGATCACCACCCCAAAGCCGAACCAGTAGATGCCGCCATAGGCCAGAAACACCAGGGTCAACCCGGCATATTCAAACACCATCACCGCGCGTTCGCCGAAATGCGCAAGGGCACGGCCCATGAACGGCGCCGCCACCATGTTGACCAGAAAGTTCACCAGAAACAGCGCCGCCACCTGATCAAGGCTGAACTTGAAATGCTCGACCATCATGAAAGCGGCGAACACCACGAAAATCTGCCGCCGCGCCCCGCTGAGCAACTGCAGCAGATAGTACAGCCAATAGCGCTGCCGCAATACCATATGGCGGTGCTGGCGCGTCGGCCCCTGAAACTGCGGATAGGCCAACAGGCAAAAGACCGCGATGGCCACCGTGACCAGCCCCGCCGTCATGTAAACGAAATCATAGCTGAGGTTGAAGGTCTTCCACGTCAGCACCAGCAGACCGTAGGCCACCAGCGAGGCCGCCGATCCGATGGCGGTGATCCATCCCAGCATCCTGGCCGCATCCTGCTTTTCGATCCATTGCAGTTGCAGCGACTGGTTGACCGTTTCGTAATAGTGAAACCCGATGGAGGACAGCAGCGTCATGAACAGCAGCCCGCCGAAACTGGGAAACTGCGCCGTCAGCGCGGTCGCCACCCCCAGGAGCACCAGCGCCACCCCGCCCAGCACCTGTTCGCGGATGAACAGGATCAGCAGGATCACTCCCACGGCCAGAAACCCGGGTATCTCGCGCACCGTATGCAGCCAGCCGATTTCAATGCCGGTAAACCCGGCCCTTTCCACCACGAAATTGTTCAGAAGGGCCGACCAGACCGAAAAGGCGATCGGCATCCCGGCGGCCATCAGGAACAAAAGGAAAATCGGTCGTCGCCAATAGGGCAGCGACTGTGCTTGGGTCAGGGACAGGGTGCGGAACATCGGACTTCCGGGTTGCAGGGTTTGCCCGATCAGTAGGAACTCTGCAAAGGGATGTCGATAGCCCGATGCTTGACAGAAGTGCCAAAGCGCCCCACGCTTTTTCCGACCGCACGCGGGGGCTTTGCGATGGATGACAGGATCGAGGTGCTGAACGTCGGGCAACCCGGCAAGACCTACCGTGCCGACCGCGCGAAATATGAGGAGATGCGGCGGGTGCTGCTCTCGGTGCTGCCCGCTGCACCCCCGGGCCTGACGGTGGCTGCCGTCAATGACGCGGTTCGCCCGCAGGTGTCGCAGGCGCTGTTTCCCGGTGGGGCGGCCTGCGGCTGGTGGGTGAAATGCGTGCATCTCGATCTGGAGGCGCGCGGCATCCTGGCCCGCGCGACCGCCCCGGTGCGGTTGTGGCGGGTGGAACCAGCGCCCGCGCCATCCTAGCGGAATTTGAAACGCAAATTCCCCAACTTCTCCCCCCCCTCAATAAAAACTCTGCGGATCGATATCAATCGCCAGCCGCAGGTTTCCCGGCAGCTTCAGTTGCCCGACCCATGCCGCCAGCGCCGCCTGCAGCGGCACCGCCTTGTCGGCCTTGACCAGCAACCGCACCCGGTGCCGCCCCCTGATCCGCGCAATCGGGGCCGGGGCGGGGCCGTAAACCTGTGCGCCTACAGCGCGCAACGGGCCATCGCGCCGCGCCAGTTCGGCCCCGAAATCAAACACCTCCTGGACCGAGGGCGATGACAGGATGATCCCGGCCATCCGGCCATAGGGCGGCACCCCCATCGCCTTGCGCTCTGCCGCTTCGGCCCGCCAGAACCCCTCTTCGTCGCCACCCAGAATGGCGCGGATCACCGGATGTTCGGGCTGATAGGTCTGAAGCAGCGCCTGCCCCGGCTTCTCCGCCCGCCCGGCCCGGCCCGCCACCTGCCGCATCAGTTGAAAGGTCCGCTCTGCCGCCCGCAGATCGGATCCCTGCAACCCCAGATCGGCGTCGATCACCCCCACCAGGGTCAGCAGCGGAAAGTTGTGACCCTTGGCCACCAGTTGGGTGCCGATGATGATATCGGCTTCGCCACCCGCAATCGCCACGATCTGCGCCTTCAGCGCCCGGGCCGAACCGAACAGGTCGGACGACAGCACCGCCACCCGCGCCTCGGGGAAAAGTGCCGCCACCTCTTCGCCCAACCGCTCCACCCCCGGCCCCACCGCCGCCATCCGCCCGGCCACGCCGCAATGGGGGCAAACCTGCGGGATCGGCTTGGAGGCACCGCACTGATGGCAGATCAGCCGCTTCAGGAACCGGTGTTCCACCATCCGCGCATCGCAATCGGAACAGCCGACCTGATGGCCACAGGCGCGGCACAGGGTTACCGGCGCATAGCCGCGCCGGTTGAGGAACAGCATCACCTGCTCGCCACGCGGGATCCGCTCTGCCATGGCATCGCGCAGGGTGGGCGAAACCCACCGATCCGCCGCCAGCCGCTCCGCCCGCATGTCGATCGCCGCCATCTCCGGCAACTCCGCCGGGCCGAACCGCGCGCCCAGATCCAGCCGGCGGTACTTCCCCGCCTCGGCATTGGCCCAGCTTTCCAGCGACGGCGTCGCCGAGGCCAGCACCACCTGCGCGGAATTGATCGAGGCGCGCAGCACCGCCATGTCGCGTGCGTTGTACAACACCCCGTCTTCCTGCTTGTAGGAGGTGTCGTGCTCCTCATCCACCACCACCAGCCCCAGATCGCGGAACGGCAGGAACAAAGCCGACCGCGCCCCCACCACCATCTGCGCCCGGCCCGTCGCCACCATGCGCCAGCACCGACGCCGCTCGGTACTGGTGATGCCGGAATGCCATTCGGCGGGGCCCGCGCCAAACCGCGCCTCGACCCGGGTCAGAAATTCGGCGGTCAGCGCGATCTCTGGCAGCAGCACCAGGGCCTGCCGCCCGTGGCGCAGACATTCCGCCACCGCTTCCAGATAGACCTCGGTCTTGCCCGAACCGGTGACCCCCTTCAGCAAGGTCGCGCCAAACCGCCCGGCGGCCACCGCCGCAATCAGATCCGCGGCCGCAACCCCCTGCTCGTCGGTCAGCGCCTTGCCGGGCCGGTCGGGCTGCAGCGGCGGATAGGGCAGATCGCGTGGCGCATCCTCATCCCTTATGGCACCGGCAGCGACCAGCCCCTTGACCACTGACGTGCCGACCCCCGCCACCTCTGCCACCTCGGCCAGGGTCAGCGCCAACCCGCCATAGTCGCGCATCGCCGCCAGCACCCGCCCCCGCGCCTCGGTCATCCGGCCCGGCTCATCGCCTGACAGCCGGTACACCCGCCGCATCGACGGCGGGTCGCCAAGGCCGGGGGCGCGGGTGGCAAGGCGCAGCATCGCGGGCAGCGGCGTCAGGGTATAATCGGCAGCGCGGGCCAGAAACTCCTGCATCCCGGGCAGCATCGGCGGGGCATCCAGCACCCGGATGATCTCGCGCACCTTGGCAGGGTCCCACCCGCCCTGCCCCGGCCCCCACACCACCCCCAGCACTCGGCGCGGCCCCAGCGGCACCTCGACCATGGCCCCGGTCAGGCAACCGCCTTCGGGCGCGCGATAATCCAGCACCCGGCCCAATGGCTCAGTGATCAGCACGCCAACCAGATCGCCGGGGCGAAAGCCCTCGCCGTGATCGGGCACCGCATCAAACAGGGGAAGCTCGGGGTTCATCGGGCGATATTGCAGACCTGCCCCCCCCGCCGCAACCCGCCATCCCAACCAAGCGGCGAGCAATGGCGGCGCGGCAGGTGTGCCTTCTGTGCCGCGCCGCGCGGCACAGAAGGCACAGAGGGGGCTTGGGCCGCCAACACCGCTATGACGATACCACTCCCTTTGCTACTGTTGGTGCGAAGCAGGGCCATCAGAGCCCGGCAACCGGGCCGGAACGGGCCGGAACCCTTGGGCAGGCAAATGGGGCAGGAATGGCTGACACCGCTTTGATCGAAGACGAGTTGCGCGAAAAACTGCTGGCCGATCCCGATGTGATTCTGGAAGATCACGGGCTGATGCGGGCACTGGTTGCGGCCAATGAGCGCACGATGGGCGGCAATGTCGTCGATCTGCGCGGCATCGCGATGGAGCGGCTGGAGGCGCGGCTGGACCGGCTGGAAGATACCCACCGCTCGGTGATCGCGGCAGCCTATGAAAACCTTGCGGGCACCAACCAGATCCACCGCGCCGTTCTCCGGATGCTCGATCCCGCCGATTTCGAAAGCTTCCTCAAGGCGCTGGGCAGCGAGGTTGCCGATATCCTGCGGGTCGATTGCGTGCGGCTGGTGCTGGAAACCGCGCAAACCGACGAAGACCCGGCGCTGCGGCGGCTGGGCGATGTGCTGTGCATCGCGGAACCGGGGTTCGTGCAGGCCTATATGTCGGCAGGCCGTTCCGGCCCGGCGCGGGCGGTCACGTTGCGGCAGGCCAAACCACAAAGCGATGCGATCTATGGCGATGTCGCCGATTATATCAGGTCCGAGGCACTGATGCGGCTGGACCTTGGCCCGGGCCGCCTGCCGGGCATGCTGGTGATGGGGACCGAAGACCCGCACCAGTTCCGCCCCAATCAGGGCACTGACCTTCTGGCCTTCTTTGCCGGGGTATTTGAGCGTTCGATGCGCCGCTGGCTGTCGTGAACGCCAAGGCGCCGACGGGCCTGAGCCTGTCGCCCGCCGTCGCCGATGCGCTTGGCCGCTATCTGGCGGCGCTGAAGGCGCTGGACGGCGCTGCGGCCAATACCGTCAAAGCCTACCAGACCGACCTTTTGGGCTATCTCGCATTCCTCTCGCAGCATCACGGCGGCGCGGCGGGGCTGGGACCGCTGGCACAGGTTGCCACATCCGACATCCGGTCCTGGATGGCGCATGAACGCGGGCGCGGCGTGTCGGCGCGGTCGCTGGCGCGGGAACTGTCGGCGGTCAAAAGCTTTCACCGCTGGCTGGCCGACCATGACGGGCTGGAACCCACCGCCGTGCTGGCAGCGCGCGCGCCAAAATATCAGCGCAAACTGCCGCGCCCGCTGACCGAGGATGCGGCGCGCGCAATGATCGGCCAGGTCGAGGCGCAAAGCCAGACCGACTGGATCAACCTGCGCGACGCGGCAGTGCTGACGCTGCTCTATGGCTGCGGGTTGCGGATATCCGAGGCGCTGGGGCTGACGGCGGCGGATGCGCCGCTGCCAACCTCCCTCCGTATTCGCGGCAAGGGTGGCAAGGAGCGGATGGTGCCGGTGATCCCGGCCGCCCGCCGCGCGGTCGAGGCTTACCGCGCCGCCTGCCCCCATGATCTGACCGCCCTGCAGTATGTCGGCCCGCTGTTTGTCGGTGCCCGTGGCGGCGCGCTGAACCCCCGCGCCATCGCCAGGGTGATGGAACAGGCGCGGCTGCAGCTTGGCCTGCCCGCCACCGCCACCCCCCACGCCATGCGCCATTCCTTTGCCACCCACCTGTTGACGGCCGGTGGCGACCTGCGGGCGATTCAGGAACTGCTTGGCCATGCCTCGCTGTCCACCACCCAGGCCTATACCGCCGTCGATGCCGCCCGCCTGATGGAGGTCTATGAAAAGGCCCATCCCCGTGCGTGAGCACGAGCATGAAACCGTGCGTGAGCACGAGCATGAAACCGTGCGTGAGCACGAGCATGAAACCGTGCGTGAGCACGAGCATGAAACCGTGCGTGAGCACGAGCATGAAACCG
>Ga0105044_10012601_pt1 | contig 11494 bp, 7 predicted proteins | sample MAT01_FD_78092 | JGI IMG/M metagenome (GOLD analysis project Ga0105044, IMG submission 78092) | Freshwater microbial communities from Lake Fryxell liftoff mats and glacier meltwater in Antarctica - MAT-01 | ecosystem: Environmental > Aquatic > Freshwater > Ice > Liftoff microbial mat | place...
ATCGCTGGCGAAGAGGCGACGCGCCAAGTGTTCGGTGATTATGTGTCGGTCTACAACTTCCAGCAGTCGGTCCAGGACGGCGCGACGGTGCCGCTCTACTACGAAAATCGCACGCCCGAACTGCGCATCACCAATCCGGACCTGGATGAGGAGCTGCTAACGACACTCGAAGCCGCCGATTTGGACGAGGATCAGGAACAGGCCATCGCGCGCGCACTCGGCCGGCAGTATCAGGTGCTGACGCGCGACCGCCGCCTAGATACCATCGCGGCGGACATCGTGCGACATTTTCTGGGGCGCGGTTTTGTCGGCAAGGCGATGGTGGTGTCGCTCGACAAGGCCACGGCGCTGAGGATGTACGACAAGGTGCGCGCCTGCTGGAACACGGAGCGGCAACGAGTGGAAGCGACCTTGGCGGATACGTTTAACCTGGATGCCAACGCCGTCGACGACCTGAAGCGCCGACTGACCGTGCTCACCACTACTGATATGGCGGTGGTGGTTTCCCCAGGGCAAAACGAGATCGAACACCTGCGAAAACTCGGCCTGGACATCGCGCCGCATCGCAAGCGCATGATCGATGAGGATCTAGAGGAGCTGTTCAAAGAACCCGCACATCCCCTGCGCTTGGTATTCGTCTGCGCCATGTGGTTGACTGGTTTCGATGCGCCGAGTTGTTCGACGGTGTACCTCGATAAGCCAATGCGAAACCACACGCTGATGCAGACCATCGCGCGCGCCAACCGCGTGTGGGGGGAAGATAAGAAGTGCGGTCTGATCGTCGACTACGCCAACGTCTTTGCCTCGCTGGAGAAGGCCCTGGCGCTGTACGGAGCCGGTAGTGATGGCGAACGACCGGTGGAAGACAAAGCCGCCCTGGTGGCGGACCTGGCACAAGCGGTCGACGAGGCCGAGGCACTGAGCCGGCGGCATGGCGTGGAAATCGGTCGTCTGATCGCTGTGAGCGGCTTGGAGCGGACGCGCTTGTTGGCCGAAGCGGTCGAAGCGTTGATCGCCCCGGATGTTGTGCGTCAGGACTTCCTGGCAGCGGCGCGAACGGCCCGCACCGTGTACCAAGCGGTGCTGCCGGATCTGCGCGCTGAACCGTTCGCTGAGCGGGTCGGCATGCTGCATGAAGTCGCCGAGACCATCCGGGCGCGACTGTTCCGCTCGATCGATATCGACGAGGTGTTGCTGGCGATGCAGCGAGTGCTCGACCAGGGTGTCGACGCCGATCGCGCTGCCGAAGATGCGCGACAGATCGACCTGTCGCGCATCGATTTCGCCGCCCTCAGCCGACACTTCGCCACCAGCCCCACGCAGCGGACCGATCTGGCGACGCTGCAACAGGCGGTGCGCCGACGCCTGGAACGCATGATCCGCCTCAACCGTTCACGGGCGGAGTACCTCGGCCGTTTTGAGCGCCTGCTGGAGGACTACAACGCTGGCAGCCGGACGATCGAGGATCTGTTTCAGGAACTGTTGGGTTTGTCGCAGTCGCTCGACGACGAGGCAGTTCGCCATGTAAGTGAGCACCTGAGCGAGGAAGAATTGACGATCTTCGACCTGCTCACCCAGCCGGATCCGGTGTTGAGTCCACAGGAACGTGAGGCCGTGAAGCGTGTAGCCCGTGCGTTGTTAGAACGACTTCAGCGCCTGCTTGCCCCGGGCTGGCGTGATCGCGTCACGGCACGTGCCCAAGTGGAAGAAACGATCAAGGACACCTTGGATACGGAGCTGCCGCGTACCTACACTCCGGAGATATTCCAGCGCAAAGCGTCACTGGTGTTCCGGCACGTGATTGAGCAAGCGGACGACCAACCAGCGATCGGCTGAATTCTTCAGTCGCGGCTAGTCAGGACGTAAATCTTGGTGCCTGAAAACAACATTTCCGAGACGAGGCCTCGGAAATGGGGGGAATCAGCAATAGGTCAAACCGTCAGCCCGTCGCGGAGCGGCTGAAGCGCTTACGCTCGTTCTCGGTGAGGAACAACTTGCGGATGCGGATCGCCTTGGGGGTGATCTCCACCAGTTCGTCTTCCTTGATGTATTCCAAGGCTTCTTCGAGCGACATCCGGCGTGGCGGGGTGATGCGCACGGCTTCTTCGGCACCGGCTGAGCGGATGTTGGTGAGCTTCTTCTCTTTGAAGAGGTTCACGATCATGTCGGTGTCTTTGGCGTTTTCGCCAACGACTTGGCCTTCGTACAGCGGTTCGCCGACGTCGACGAAGAACGTGCCGCGATCCTGCAGGTTGAAGAGCGCGAAGGGAATGACCGTGCCGGCGGTCTGGCTGATGATCGCGCCGTTGATGCGCTTCTCGATCGGACCACGGAAGGGGCCGTATTCGAGAAACATGGTGTTGAGCGTCGCTTCACCCTGAGTGGCCGACAACATCGCGTTGCGGATGCCGAGCAGGCCGCGCGAGGGAATTGAGAACTCCAAGTGGGCGTAGTTGCCGTTGAGCGCCATCTCGCGCACTTCACCGCGGCGCGACAACATCATCTGCATGACCTTGCTGCTGTGCACTTCCGGAACGTCGACCACGGCCAATTCGATTGGCTCGAGCTTATTGCCGTGTTCGTCGGTTTTGAAAATCACGCGCGGCGGTCCGACCTGGATCTCGGCGTTTTCACGGCGCAAATCCTCGATCAGCACCGACAGATGCAGCACGCCACGGCCAGAGACTTCGAACACGTCCGGCGCTTCGGTGTCGGCGAAACGCATGGCGACGTTCTTCTGCGCTTCCTTGTCGAGGCGCGCCTTGAGCTCGCGGCTTTGCAGCGGCTTGCCTTCCTGGCCGGTGAGCGGCCCGGTGTTGACGCCGAAGGTCATCTTGATGGTCGGCTCGTCGATCGGGATCGGCGGCAGGGCGCTGGGGAATTCCGCCTCACAGATGGTGTCCGAGATGTGCACCTGTTCGAGACCGGTGACCACCACGATGTCGCCCGCCTTGGCTTCCTTGACCTCTTCGCGGCCGAGGCCGGCGAAGCGGTGAAGCTGGAGCACACGGCCCTTCTGCGGAATGCCGTCGGGACCACTGACCACCACCACCGACTGGTTGGCTTTGATGGTGCCAGCAAAGATGCGGCCGATGCCCATACGACCGACGAAGTCGTTGTGGTCGATGTTGGCGACCTGGAGCTGCAACGGCGCGTTGGCCTTAATGGGCGGACCCGGGATGTGTTTGATGATGGCGTCGAACAGCGGACGCAGATCGCCGTCCTTGGATTCCAAGCGGGCGTTGCCCTTTTCCAGGGTGTCTTCCATGAAGCCCTGACGGCCGGAGCCGTACATCACCGGAAAGTCGAGCTGCCAGTCCTCGGCACCGAGTTCGACCATCAAGTCGAAGATGCGATCGGCGATGACCGCCGGCGAGCAGTTGGGCTTATCGATCTTGTTGACCACCAGAATCATCTTGAGGCCGGTCTGGATGGCCTTGCGCAGCACGAAACGCGTCTGCGGCAGACAGCCTTCGAAGGCGTCGACCAGCACGAGCGCGCCGTCCGCCATCTTGAGCACACGTTCGACCTCACCACCGAAGTCAGCGTGGCCCGGCGTGTCGACGATGTTGACGCGGATGTCGCCAGCGGTCGGGCTCAAGTAGTGGACCGCGCAGTTCTTCGCCAAAATCGTAATGCCGCGTTCTTTTTCCTGATCCTTGGAGTCCATCACGCAGTCGACGATGGTCGACTTGGCGTGGTAGGCGCCGCCCTGCTTGAGCAACGCGTCGACGAGCGTGGTTTTGCCATGGTCGACGTGTGCGATGATGGCGATGTTGCGGATGTCGGAACGGCGTTCGACGTCTGGGAGCGGCATGGGATGACCGATAGGGCTGAGGAGTGGTGCGGAGGCGTGGGCGTCAGCGGGGTATGAAGGTGCTGCGCCGAACGGGTCCTGCGCGCAAATTGAGCGGCAGGGTGTAGCGGGGTCGGGGGGGAAAGGAAGGACGTGGGGGGCGAGGTTGGGCGGGGTGGAGGCGGGGCGGGAGCGGAGGAGGTCTTAATAGACCCAAATGGAAACTGGCTACGAGCTGCGCGCTACGAGCTGCGCGCAGCGAGTGCGCCTACGGCCACACGCGGCGAGCCGGCTTTGCCGGCGCTCGAATGAAGGCGACGATTTCACCTGATTTCGGCGGGAGCGAAGCGACCTCGGGGCGGGGGCGAAGCGACCTCGCAGCGCGAAGCTCGCCGCCATTCCCAGTCAGTCGCACGCGACTGCGGCGTCTTCACCTTCGGCAACCTTGACCCCTGCGATGGGCGGCGAAGGTTCTCCAACTGTCCTCCTGCCTGGAATGCCCATGCCCACGTTCATCCGCACGACCCGTCCGGCCCTCTTCCTTCCTGTTGCGGCCCTCCTGCTGCTTGCCCTGGGCCTGCCAGCAGTCGATCAGCCGCCGAAGGTGGACTCGCCCGCGGTGCCACCGGTGCCGAGCGTTCCCGCCGAAACTCCGGCTGCCGACCTGCTGAAGAGCCTGCCGCCGGCCGCGAGCTTGGTCGAGCGTGACGGCAAGGCGTTGTGGACCGGCGACGATCCCACGCTGACCTACCAAGTGGTGGCGATCGACAAGGACGGCAATGCGCTGATCAGCACCGACATCGGTCAACTCGCCGTCGCCCGCAAACTGCTGGTCGACAACCGCACCGACGCCATCGCTGTGCTGCCGGCGCTGATCGCGCATGCCAAAGGGGCGCAAATCACCGCTGAGGGTTTACTGCTGCGAGAAGGTATTCTCACCGGCCTGCATCTGTTCTCGGCGCAGACGTTGGTGCTTACTGAAGGTGTACTGAAACGTCAGGATCTTGCCGCGACTGCGGAACTGCGCGCGGGCGACCGCACCAAGGTCGCTGATGCCGCAACCGTCATTGAGAAGAGCTTGGCCACCTCCGTCTTCGACGAACCCGGACGCCGCAGCCTGATCGACGTGCTGCACAAGTTGTCCAAGAGCGACAGCAACGAACAGGTCGACGAGGTTACTCCCGCATTCGCCCGCCGCCTCGTGCGTGGTGGTTGGCTGCGCAAGCTGATGCCGGACCAGGCAGCAACGGTGACCGCGCTGGAAAAAGCCATCAGCGCGGCAGAGAAATTCCAACCAGTGACGCTCTATGAAGGCACCGGCCTCAAACTCGCAGAAGTCAGCGACGCCTTTGAGCGCCATAACCGCTGGGTCCTGACCACGCCATCACGCGTGGCGTATGTCCAACCACACGAAGAACCGTTGTATTACTGGGCGCTGAAAGAGCCGGGCCCGACGCTGGCCGTGGATCTGCCACCCGGCAGCGATCCCACGTCCCTGAACGAAACGGTGCTGGGCGTGCGGCTGTTCCAGGGTCCGACCTTGTTGGCCTCGTGGACCAAAGCCGCCGGATTCACGTCGAACCGCGAGATCTGGCGTCAGGCTTATCCCGGAAAACCACATAAGGGCGTTGATCCCAATGGCCTCTCTGACGCCATGCCACCCCACATGGTGTTGACCGCGCTCAACGGCGACATCATGCGGCTTTACACCGCCCACGGCACGCTCCAGCCGCCCAAGGATGGCAGCACGCAGGACGCGGAGCGCTTCCTTGCCGAAGCAGCGAAATCGTTGCCCGATCCGGCGCACCTCGACCTCATCGGCGAGTACATCCTCGCCTACGTCTACGACAGCCCGGACAGCCGCTTCCCGTTCCTGGTCGGCAACCGCCAAGTGAAAAGCGACATCCATCAGACTGCACTGCAGACCATCGCCACCGCCACCTGCGGCATGATCCGTGGCGATTGCGATGACCTGTCGGAACTCTACCAGGCCATCGCCGAACGGCAGGGCCGCACCGCGCACGTCATCTCACTGCCGCAACACGCGGCCATGGCCTTCGCGGAAAAAAAAGAAAACGGCAACTGGCATACCTACCTGTTGCAGACCGGGCCGGCGCTGGAGTTCAGCGATCCCAAACTGGAAACCGCGCTGGAGAAGCTCTACAAGAGCTTCGATGAGGGCGAGTCCTTCGACCCCAACGGCCTTGGACTGCTGCTGCGCTTCAGCGGCGAGAACACCCGTGGTCCGTGGCGCCTGAGCTGGCGCATCTTCAGCGAGCCCGAGTACGCCAAGACCATGATCGACGTGCAGCGCGATTGGCACTACCAGACCTACCAGCGCGGCATCAACAAGATGAAGAAGCTCATCGCCGACGGCGACACCGACAACGCGAACTACCGCGAGTTGTCCGGACTCTACAGCTTCACCGGTCAATACGCCGACGCCGTGCAGTACCATCAAGAAGCGATCAAACGCACCACCGATCCGGAAAATCGCCTGAGCCTGTCGGTGGAACTGGTGCAGCATCTGTTCGACGCCAAACAGGACGAACAGGCACGCAGAGCCGCGCTCGACGTGCTCGATCAGCAACTGCCCGCGCTCAAGAAAGATCCCGCCTTCCGCGAGAAGATCGCCCAGACCCAGGCACAAGTCGGCCTGGGACTGGCCGGCGCACTGGTGCACGGCAAAGCCTATGACCTCGCCCTGCGCGCGCTGAAAGACACCCAGCTCGACGACATGGCGGCCAAGATCACCCAGGTCGGTGAATGGCTGAACAGCCCCAAGTTCAACCAGCGCTCGTGGGACAATGCGCCGCAATTGCTCGGCATGCGCCGGCTGTTCCTGATGTACTCCGGCATCGCCGTCGAGGTGCTTGACGGCATCCCGCAGGATGAACTGACCACCAACGCCGATCTGCAACTGCTGGCGCGCTCGCTCCAGGATTGGCTGACCACCATCGCTTTCCACGACATTGATGAACCGGAGGACGCGCTCAGCCGCTACAGTATCGCCGGGCGGTTCTACGGCGCGATGCTCGGAGAAGACAACCTGATGAAGCTGATCGACAGCGTCGAACTGCCGAAGAAGAACGGCCGCGACCACGCCAAGCGCATCGGTGGCCTGGCTCAATTGCAACTCGACCTGCCGTTCGTGAAGTTGTCGGTGCCGTTCTGGAGCGCACAGCTGATGCAGCTCTTCGAACGCGAGCGCACCACCCTCGACAAGAAGCAGGTCACGTTGCTGGCCAAACAGGTCAAAACCTCCTACGACGCCAGCAAAGCGCTCGGCCTGGAGCACAACCTGTTCGAACGCAATCTGCACCTGGTCCAGGTCATCAATGCCATGATCAGCCAGGACGCCAACCTGCTGCGCGAACGCCTGAAGTGGGTGAAAGAGAAGGACGACAAACGCCTGCGCGACGACACCGCCCAATGGCTCGGCGACGTGGCACGTTTTGTGCCGCTCGACTGGTACCAGCAAGTCATCCAGATCTGGAAGGACGAACTGAACTACAAGCCGAAGTATTTTTGGATCGCTTGGCGCGCAGCGCTGAACGGTGCTCCCCAGCACGCGCTCAAGGTCGCGGAATTCGCCAAGAACGAGTTCAAAGATGACCTGTCGTTCGCGGAGGAGTATGACTTCATGAAGGCGTTGTTCGCGCAGCCGAAGGCGGCGGTTCCGACGGTGAAGGCGGAGCCGGCGGCGGTGAAGTAGCCGAACGCCGAACGGCGAGGCAAGCGTCATCCCACAGTTTTTAAACCGCCATGTTTCTCGACCGCATACCCGTATGCCCGCTGCATCAATTCATGACTGTGGCTGGTATAACCACCACTTGGCAGCATCACCCAGGGAAATCCCCGGTCATCAAATTGATCAATGACGTAGCGATCACGCTCAAATACCTGATCCGCGGCAACGTTTAAATGACCGATCGGATCGCCAGCAAGAATGTCAGTTCCCGCATTGTAGAAGACCAGTTTTGCATCCCTGTGCTCATCGAGAAATATCGGAAGATGGCGACGCAAGACATTGTGATATCCTTCGCCATCCATACCCGCCCGCAGCGGATGGAGGTGAGGAAAGCGATTAGGCTCGTCCAAATCACCGGGATAGGCCTGGAAATTGTAGAGGTCAAAGAACTGCACATCGTCATCCTGGATATAAATAGCTTCAAAACCATTTCCGCGATGGGCGTCAAGGTCGACGATGATCACCTTGTCGATTGCGTGAAGCCCACCACTGGCGCGCAACGCAGCGATCGCGACGGGAATATCCGCAAACAGACAGAAGCCTTCGCCATGGTCGGCATGAGCATGGTGATAACCACCGGAGAGATTGATGGCACACCCGTTGGAAACGGCCCAATGTGCCGCGTCGATCGTCCCCTGCGTGGCCCAGCGCATAGGTTCAAGCAGGCGAGCCCGCAGCACAGAATTTGGCAGCCAACGCAATGGATAGATCTCCAACGCCCGGGCAATGACCTTGGAACTGGTCAATGTCGCTAGGTACTTAAGCGTGTGGATTCGCAAGAGATCCTGGTCGCTCACAGGGGCGGATGGCGTGATGGTGATGCCGTCTAAAGCAGATCCAAATCGCTTGCGCAGCCCATTCCAGGTGCGGCCATACTTACGGGAGTCGAACGGATGAAGACGCTCCATGCCCCATAGTCCGATATCGTAGTGCGGGGTGAAGACCAGGCGCAGGCTTTTCATCATCCGATCCCAGGCCTGACAAGTAATTCACGGCCATATCGCCAGGCCTGCTCTGGCGACCATGCTTTGACCGTGGAGCGAATCAGAATCATGGTGATGGCCTTGGCCTTGAACGAAGACGACACCCAGCCGGAGATTTTCACCACCGGGACAAAGGAAGGAGGTCGACGAGACCCCATCTCCAACAGCATCGCGGTTATGGTCGAACAGTTCTGACGCAACAGATTGAATCGCAATCCTTGATCTCGAACGTTCTCCCACGCCAAGCGCATGGTCGTGACATCCATCCCATGCAGCGTAACAACACCCGCTTGGCGGCCGCCTTCACGGTCACAGTCCATTTCATAGGACCTTGAAAACGATGCCGGGTGAGATTTCTTGAGCGAGATGTCTTTTTTACCTGCTCGCTCGTTTGGCCAAAAGCTGGCGTACACATCGCCGATCTGCAGTGCTGCGTGACCAACGTGGTCTTTTTGTCGTCGCCAGACATAAAGTGTTAATAACATAGATGATCCCACAACGGAATGAACGACTGAGAGGTCGAAGTCTGTTTTTCTCCAACCTAGGCTCGATGCGCAAGGGGCTAACTGCCATTCCGAGAATACTCGCGCTCCTAATCTGATGGTTCGGATGCTCTGACGCCGAACGCCGAACGCCGAACGCCGAACGCCGAACGCCAGACCATCAGAATCCCGCCATCACCTCGTCTTCAACAACAGCACTCTGACCTGCTCCTCATTGCTACCTCGTCCGATGACATCAATCGCACGCTTCCCTCCGTAGGTGAAATTAACATCCGCACCTGCCTCAAGCAGCACTTTCACTGATTCGACACCACCCCACGAAGCGGCATTCATTAGCGGCGAGTATCCGCGTCCGTCTCCATTGGGGTTCGCGCCTTTCTTCAACAATTCCCGTACAGCCTCTGTCCCCCCTTTCGCCCCCTTTCGGCCCTGTCGCCACATCAAGAAGATGCTCACCCGCGATGTCCATGTTCACATCCCCAGACCAGTTCCGCACAAATGCTGCGTCATTACGGACAACGGCTTCCATGATGGTTCGCGAACGATCCCATGGCCGCAAGATGAACGCTGCGGCTCCAAGGCCCAGCACCACGAGAAGACAACCCCAAATCAGGACTTCGGATTTATTCATGTATAGGAACCTGAGCAAAATCGGGGAAATGCGAAGGGACACATTACTCGCGCTCGTTTAGCCATCCCCGGATCAACCCCCTCAATCCCCAAAACACGTCCCCACCAACCGTCCGGTGGTGATCCACGGGTGATCTTCCGGCACCGTCTTGATGAGCCCAGCAACCCGCTTGAGTGGTACCGGTTCACAGCGGTCACCCTTCACCGCGACCATGACGTTGTAGTGGCCATCCGCCAACAACTGCGCCGCGGTGGTGCCCAGTCGCGTGCAGAGCAAACGATCCGCGGCTGACGGACTGCCGCCGCGCTGCACGTGCCCGAGCGTGGTGACACGTGCCTCCATACCGGTGAGTTGCTGGATGTGACGGGCGAGACGGCTGGCCTTGGGTTCCTGGACCGTGTGGTAGAACATCTCGACCGCGGTGTCGCCGCGTTGGATGGTGACGGTTTTCACTGGTGCTTCAGCACGATCCGGATCGGTCAAATCTTGTGGTTTCAGTTCACCTTTCTTTTTCGCCTTCTTGGCCGCCTGCTTCGCTTTTTCCTCTGCCGCCTCCTGCTCAGCCAAAGCCTTCATCTCGTCACGGGAATGCGCGCCTTCCGCAACCGCGATGATGCTGAACCGTTTCCCCGCGCGACTGCGGTCCATCAGGTGCTTGGCCACGCGCTCGGGGTCATAGGCGATCTCCGGCAGCAGCACCACATCTGCACCGCCGGCGATGCCGGCGCCCAGCGCCAACCAACCGGCGCGATGGCCCATGATCTCCACCACGATTGCGCGCTGATGGCTCGTCGCCGTCGTGTGCAGTCGGTCGATGGCTTCGGTGGCGATGCCGAGCGCGGTGTCGAAGCCGAACGTGATGTCGGTCTCGGCAACGTCGTTGTCGATGGTCTTTGGCAGCGTCAGCACATTGAGCCCGGCCTCCTTCAAGCGCATGGCGTTCTTCTGGGTGCCAGCGCCGCCCAGGCACACCAGACAGTCGATCTGCAGGCGCTTGGCGTTCTCAATCGCGGTGTGCGTCATGTCCATGACCTTGCCGCCCATGGGCAACTTGTGCGGCTTGTCGCGGCTGGTGCCCAGGATGGTGCCGCCGCTGGTAAGGATCCCGCTCACCGCCCGGTCATCGAGTGGGATGGTGCGGTTCTCTACCAGACCGCGGAAACCATCGAAGATGCCGACGCATTTGATGCCGTAGGTTCCGATGGCGGCCTTCACCACGCCGCGGATCGCAGCGTTGAGTTCTGGGCAGTCGCCACCGGAGGTGAGGATGCCGATGCAGCGGGTTTTGCTCTTGGCCATGATGCACTCCAGAAACAGTGGGCCGTTACGCTAGATGCGTGGGCGCAGACCGCCAGTCATGAGCGATAGGGCGGGATAGGCGGGATAGGGCCGGGATAGGGCCGGGATAGGGCCGGGAAAGACAGGACTGACATGGAGGACCGCAGGACCGGAGAACAACATCCACAGTGACTTTCCCGGTTCGACATCTGCTCCGGTCCCCCGGTCCTCCATGTCAGTCCTGATTCCCCTTCACCGACGGCGACGTGCCGCCGTCTTTGCCGCCGCGCTGCGAGCGGCAGAGCGACGACGGCGACGCGCCAATCCCAAATGCGCGGCTTTGCGCCGCACCAGTCGCTTGCGTGCGACGCGTCTGCGTTTCTTCAGCTTGGTCTTGCGCGCCTTGGCGACCGTGCGTTTCTTCGCCGTGGTTTTGCGGTAATCGCTGCGTTCGTAGAGACGATCAGCAACGATCACGCCGCCGGCATCGTGCTCCACCACCTGCGCGGTCGGATGGTTGCGCGCCAGTTTCGCCGCGGCGCGTAAGGCTGC
>Ga0105044_10012602_pt1 | contig 11493 bp, 4 predicted proteins | sample MAT01_FD_78092 | JGI IMG/M metagenome (GOLD analysis project Ga0105044, IMG submission 78092) | Freshwater microbial communities from Lake Fryxell liftoff mats and glacier meltwater in Antarctica - MAT-01 | ecosystem: Environmental > Aquatic > Freshwater > Ice > Liftoff microbial mat | place...
TCCGTCACAAGGTCATACTCCGGCGCACCTTATTTTAAAATCACATTTGAAATGCTTTCACAAATTGTTTTAACCAAGCCTGAACTGATCACGGAATTAATTTTAAAAAGCTTTTTTGAGATAGCAAATTATCTTGATATCAATACGAAGATGATCAGATCATCTTCAGTATATTCAAATACAAATCTGAAAGCTGAAGAAAGAATAATTAATATTTGCTTAAGAGAAAAAGCGGATGTCTATGTAAATGCATCAGGCGGAAAAGATATCTATTCGGGAGAGAATTTTGATAAGTCAGGTTTGAAATTAAATTTTTTGAGGACAAAGGAGATCTTTTATCCTCAGTTCAAAAATGAATTTTACGGCTCTTTGTCCATGATAGATGTGCTTATGTTCAATTCAAAAGAAAAGATCAGAAATTTTTTGAATGAATACGAACTTGATAATGCATAAGTGTATTGAGCTTGAATGCCGGGATGAATGGATAGCAGCTCTTGAAGGAGTCAGGTATTCATTTGCGCACACATGGGAAAACAATTATGCAATGAGCCTGACAACGGGTTACAGGACATATTTGTATTCGTTTGAAAATAAAGGGGTGAAAATAATTTGTCCCATTGCCGAACGAGAATATAACGGCTACATCGATATAGTTACACCATACGGTTTTTCAGGATTCACCGGTAATGATTCCAACAGCGAATTTCAGAAACACTGGAGTGAATTCGTAAAAGAGAAAAAATATATTTGTGGTTACATAACAATGAACCCGTATCTTCAGGATGATAGTTATTACAGGAATGAGGACGCGTTCAGAAGTACTGATCTGTATTTTATTGATCTAAGACATAGTCTCACCGAAATGTTTGAGAATCTTGATGCAAACAGAAAAAAGCAGATACGGGATTTCAGAAAAGCCGAATCGAATTTTATTTATGATAAAGAAATACTTACTGATTTTTTTTTGAATAATTACGAAAGTTTTCTTAAAAGGATCAATGCGTCATCAGCGAATTATTTTAACAGGGAGACACTTGAAGCGATCTGCAGGAGTGAAAATGTTTTCATGGTTGGAACCGGAAGAGATATTGATATTGAAGCTGTTTATATTTTTGGATATACACCTTATGCGGGCGATTGCCTGTTCAACGTAGCTATACCCGAAGGAAGAGAATTTGCTCCATTGCTTTTATGGGGCGGATTGAAATTTCTAAAGAAGAAAAAAATTCCGGTAGTGAATCTTGGCGGAGGTCTCAGAGAGGATGACAGTGTCGCATTATCGAAGCAAAGATTCGGAGCATATAAACTTCCGTTTGTCAATTTAAAGCAGGTGTATGATGAAAGTATTTATAAAAAATTATGTAATGAAAACAACTCGGACGCCAATGACCTTAGCGGATATTTTCCTGCTTACAGAAAACCAAAGCTATAAAATTTAATGTTTCCAAATGTATAAAAAGTCTGCAAAATTTTATGACGCTTTATATCATTTTATCGATTATAAAACGTCGTCTGTGAAGCTCCGTGAAATAATTAATACATACAATCCGGATGCAAAGACTCTGCTGGATACTGCTTGCGGAACGGGGAAGCACATCGGGCATTTGAAAGATCATTTTAATACCGAAGGGCTCGACATTAACAGTGAGCTGTTAGAAATTGCCAAAAGCCGGAATCCCGGAAACATTTTTCATGAATGCGATATGACTGACTTTGAGCTGAATAAAAAGTATGATGTCATCACGTGTCTGTTCAGCTCCATTGCTTATGTTAAAACACCCGCAAATCTTTACAAAGCAGTTTCATCAATGGAGAAGCATTTGAGCAAAGGCGGGCTGCTTATTATTGAGCCGTGGTTTAGCAGGGAAAATTTCTGGATCAATAATGTAACGGCAAATCATTACGATGAAAAGGATTTCAAGATCACGTGGATGTACACAAGCAAGAGAAAGGACTTATTATCGATACTTGACATTCACTACCTTGTAGGAACACCGGAAGAGGTTTCTCATTTTACAGAAAAGCATGAAATAGGTTTATTCGATGAAACGGAATACCGGGGCGCAATGGAAAAGACAGGGCTGAAGGTGTTGTATGACGATAAGGGACTTTTCGGCAGAGGTATGTTTATAGGAATTAAAAATTGAGACATTTTAAATTATTTTGAATAAATGAAAGTCAGCGTCTGGATGACGGCATACAATCACGATAAATATCTTGCTCAGTGTCTTGACAGCGTGCTTGATCAAAAAACTGATTTTGATTTTGAAATAATTTTAGGGGAAGACTGTTCTACTGACCGGACACGGGAGATCGCCATCGATTATAAAAACAGATTTCCTGAAAAGATAAAACTTTTTCTGCCTGAACAAAATCTCGGCATGATGGAAATGGACATGGCAACGTGGAAGCTCTGCAAGGGTGAATACATTGCATTGCTTAACGGTGATGATTACTGGACTGACGAAAATAAACTTCAGACACAGTCTGATTTTCTTGACGCGAATACTGATGCAGTGATGTGCTTTCATCAGGCAAGAGTCGAGAACGAGACAGACGGCAGTTCATTTGAAACAGTATATCTTGAGCCGGGTGATACCATGCCTGTCGAATCACTGTTGCGGGGTTACAATCCGGTGATGACGCCGACTGTAATGATAAGAAACATTCTTGAACCGCCTGATTGGTATGCAGAGATGCCTTACGGAGATATGACATTATATTTTTTGCTTGCAGAGAAAGGGAAGATAAAATACATTGATAAGCTGATGAGTGTTTACAGAATTCATTCAAACGGGCAATGGCAGGGTGATTCAGTGAAGAACAATCTTCTTAAGGATTTAAAATTTTATAATGTGCTGAATGAAAAAATGAATTTTAAATTTGACCACTTAATTAAAAAAATATATGGTCAAAGATATTTTGATCTGACAATTATAAGCATCAATCAAAAAGAAATAGAGAATGCAAAAAATTATTACGAAGAGTTATCAGGAAGCGACAGAGAATTCATTGCAGCGCATGAAAATGAAATTGCAGATCTGCATAAAATAATTTATGAAGAAGCAGACGTGAATAAATTTCAGGAGCTTCTTGGAAGAGATGTAAAATGGAAAGTGAATTAAAATAAACTTTGGATCCGAAAATTAAAATAAATAATATCCCGTCTGTAAAAGCAGGAATCAAAAGACCGCGATGGTCTGTAATGATCCCTACGTTCAATCCGGAAAAAGAGCTTCTGCTGGAAGCGATTAACAGCGTCATATCACAATATTCTGATTTTGAAAACATGCAGATCGAGATCGTGGATGACTGCTCGACTGACATTGATGTAAAAAAAATAATTGAAGAGATCGCAAATCCCAATCTATCCTTTTATAAGCAGCCTGTAAATCTCGGACATTCAAAAAATTATACATCGTGCATAAATAGAGCCAAGGGTGAATTGATCCATTTCCTTCATCAGGATGATAAGGTCCTTCCAGGATTTTATAAGAAATTTGAACAGATGTTTGATGAATATAAAGATATCGGAGCCGCGTATTGCAGGCAGGCATATATTGATGATGACGGAAAGCTGATAGCGAATTCCTATCTTGACCGTGAATCGACAGGGATCCTTGACGATGCGCTGACACTGCTTGCAGAAAGACAGAGGATACAGCATTGCTCGATAGTGGTGAAAAGATCAGTGTATGAGACACTTGGAGGATTTCTTGAGAGAAATATCGGGTGCGAAGACTGGGAGATGTGGGTAAGGATCGCGGCAAAATATCCTGTCGCGTATGAACCGGAGGCTCTGGCTGAGTACAGAATTCATAGATACTCAATGTCTTCAAAGAACATGCGCACAGGAAAGGACATGAGAGACCTTAAGGAAGCTGTTGATATATTTATTGAATATCTTCCTGAAGACAAAAGAAATGAAGTAAAGCTTAAAGCCCTTAATCATTATGCAGATTATTCATTTGGAAATGCGGCAAAGTTTCATGCGGAATTTAAAGATGATGAAGCAGCGGCGGCTCAATTAAATGAATCCGTGAAACTGGATTCGGAATATGTTTACAAGCATGTTGATTTTCTTAAGGAAATAAAAGCGCCTGTTGAAAGCACCGGTGTATCGGTAATAATTAATACAGAAAATAATGAGGACATAATTGAAAGAACCTTAAGGCATCTTATAATTCAGCGTGTTCCTGACTATATTCCATGGGAAATAATTTTAATCGACAATGGATCCAACGATAACACAATTGCTGTAGCTGAGGCGACCTGGAAAAAATATAATGGTAAGACTTCTTTCAGAATAATTTCGATCGATCACACTTCGTTAATGAATGCAAGGAACAAAGCCATCGACGAGACCTCGCATAATTTTATACTCTTCTGTGAGCCCGGAAATTTCTTTGACAAGTATTATGTGAAGATGGCTTCGGTAAATCTTTTACGCGACCGGCATCTCGGAGCGATCGGTGGATACAGCGAGCCATATCTTAAACGGAAGGCGCCGAAATGGTTCTATGACTGGAGTAAACAATGTTACAGGATAGGAGAACAGTTTGATTATACCAACCGTGTCACTTGGACGAGGGGATATGTCTGGAACTCCGGAATGGCGATCCGAAAAGAAGCATGGAAAGATATCTATGAAAAAAATTTCAGATCGGCTTATGATTCGGATGAGAACCGTATTGCTGAGTTTGGGATCGATAAGGAGTTTGGCTATGCGTTAAGACTGAGCGGTTGGCATCTCTGGTACAGCGGAGATCTCCGGATGAAGCAATACATAAGTGACAGTGAACTTGAATGGAAACATTTGCGGAATATCTGGAAACAGTTCGGAGTGAATTCGGCAAGACTCAAACCTTACCTGCAGAATCACAAAGTTGAAGTAAGTGATTATAATAAATTATATAAAAAAAGCGGGAGACTTCATTCAATAAATAAAACTTTCCGTAGTTTAAAGAAATATAAAGACTGGAAGAAACAAGCTTATGCTTCGACGCTTGAAAATGATTATGATATACTCAAAATAGAATTCTACTTTGGAAAGTTGAAAGAGCAGCTTAGTGAAATTAGATCTTACAATCTGAAATTGAAATTTTTAAAAAGGATCGCGCGCAAGAAAGATCTGAAGTTTTTGAAGTATATAATTACAAAACCCTACTTCCGTTTTCCGCAGTATCGAAATTCAAAAGACAGACGCGGAATATCGGTTGTTCTTAATTACAATAACTCTTCCTATCTTCAACTCATAAATTCCGTTGAAAAAATTTCCACGCAGAAACTTCCTGATGGTTTCAAATGGGAAGTGATACTGATGACAAATTTTCTCAGGGACGAAATAAGAAATAAAATTTACGATCTGTGGAAGATATCTGATTGCAGTGCATCCCTGAAGATCTCGGAACAGCCAACCCTGCATTCTGACGCAATGAAAATTTCAGCTTTAAACAGAAGCAGGTATGAATATCTCATCTTCATCAATGAGTTTGATCTGTTAAACGATGATTACGTCCGTATGGCTTTCAAGCTGATGAACAAGAACTCCGATGCAGGATTGATCGGCGGTCAGACTGTAATGGTAAGCGATGTAAAGCCGCCGTCATGGTTTAAAAATTATCAGAAGTCTTTTGGAATTGGAAAGCCGGTAAACACAGATGAAGGATCAGCTAACGGAAATTTACATTTATGGAAGAGTGGATTGGTTGCAAGAAAGAAGGCATTGAAGAATGTGTATGAAGCTTTTAATAAATATAGTGAGGTAAAAAATAATTTCAACGGATATGAACTGCCGCATGAATCACAACTTTCGTCGAAAATTATTTTATCCGGGAAGAAAATTATTTATGATGAGCGTTTAAAGCTTGGTCGTTTTATACCTGCAAATAAATTTAACTGGGAGTATTTAAGAAAATTATATTTTAATAAAGGTACAGAAGAAGTTCATGAGTCAGCTTATTCACAATTGCTGAATGAAAGAATTGATTCAGGAGGTAACTCGTGGCTGCTTGAGGCTAACAAGACCTTACTTGAACTTAAGAAATATCCTTTAAAGAAGATCTTCTCGAAAGTGAATGAATACAAAGGCGACAGTGAAATACTTGAAGTTGAAAAGCTACAGGGTAAGTTTAAGGAAATACTAAAGAGCAAAAATAAAATTTATGAAGAAGTAAATTTTATTAAAAAGAATTTTCCGGTTAACGGCAGCGGTGGTCTTTTAAAGTTAAGTAACGGCAAACATGAGCCGGACGAAAAGATAAAAGGTGTATCAATAGTGATCTGCTGTTATAACAGTTCGAAGGTCCTTCCTGCAACACTCAGGAAGATCATTTCACAAAAAGTTTCACCCGGTATTCCCTGGGAATTGATTATCGTTGACAATGCCTCGACGGATAACACATCACACACGGCTGCATTAGTGTGGAAAGATCATAATTGTCAGGCATCATTCAAGATCGTCAGTGAAGCAGAGCCGGGTCTGAGCGCCGCGCGTTTAAAGGGATTTCATACAGCAAAGTTTGAATACATTGTGCTGTGTGATGATGATAATCTTCTTGAAAATGATTTTGTGGAAAATGTTTATGACAAAATGAGCAGTGATGATAAGATCGGGGTTTTGGGCGGTCAGAGCAAAGGTGAATTTGAAAAGCTTCCGATGGAATGGTTTGATGACTGGAGGGGAAGCTTTGCAATAGGAAAGCAGAGTGACAAGGCGGGAGATATTACTTTGTCAAAGGGATTTGTATGGGGAGCAGGAATGGTAGTTCGTAAGGAAGCCTGGGGAAAAATTCTCTCCAATGGGTTCAGATCATTATTGACTGATAGGAAAGGAAATGTTTTGTCTGCAGGCGGCGATACGGAATTATGTTTTGCATTAAGAAAGGACGGCTGGAAAATATACTATGATCCGAAACTGAAGTTTAAACATTATATTACCGCAGAAAGGCTTGAATGGAATTACCTGAGAAAGTTGTTCAGGGGATTTGGTCAGGCATCACACGGTCTTGATCTTTACAGACGAGATTTCAAAAGGAAAACTTCCGGAGGAAAGGACAAATACAGAGCACGCACGCTTCGTGAAGAAATACATAAGACAATTTCAATATTAAATAAAAAAAAATATTTAGAATTATACAAAAAAAATAAATCCGAAGGCAATCCTGATATTCCAATGATAGAGTATTGTCTTGGAAGACTTGAATCACTGGTAAAATCGCCGGGCACTTATAATCGCGGTGTCAGGGCGCTGAAGAGAGCTGCAAGCAAGAGTGACCTTGAAAATTTAAGATTGTTATTCGGAAATCTAAAGAAATATCCACGCTACCATTTCCGGAAAAAATTGAACGGTGTCTCCATTGTGATCTGCACTTTCAACGGTGAAGAACGTTTGCCTGAAACAATTAAGTTTGCGGCATTGCAAAAAGTACATCCTGACATTCTCTGGGAAGTAATTCTTGTTGATAATGCTTCAACAGATAACACAAAGCAGGCGGTGATAGATGAATGGAAAAAACATAAGACATCGGCGAAGTTGCACATTACGGATGAGTTCACACAAGGTCTGAGCGCCGCGCGTCAGAAGGGATTTGAAGTTTCAAAGTATGAGTATATCGTGTTGTGTGATGATGATAATTTGCTTGATGAAAATTTTGTTCAGACGACTTATGATGTGATGAGTTCAAATGATAAGATAGGGGTACTTGGCGGACCTAACGAGGCACGTTGTGAAGTGGATCCGCCGGTGTGGTTCAAATGGTTTCAACAGGGATACGCGGCGGGAGTGCAGGCAGATCTTGTTACCGGAAAGATCTCCGAAGGCAACATTACCTGGAGACGGGGTTTTGTCTGGGGAGCAGGAATGATCATCAGAAGAAAAGCGCTCACAGAATTATATTCAAAGGGATTCACTTCACTGATGTCTGACAGAAAAGGTTATCAGCTTTCTTCGGGCGGTGATTCCGAACTATGCTTTGCGCTTGTACTTTCAGGATGGGAAGTCTGGTATGATACCCGTCTGAAGCTTCTGCACTGCATGCCCGCAGGAAGGATCGAGTGGCATTATCTGATAAGATTATTCCAAGCATTCGGAATTACTTCAGTAGGGCTCGATCTGTATGAGAAGTCGATAAAACTTGGAAGAGTAGATGTTAACAGCGAAGAATTAAAAAAGCAGAACTGGAAGTATGAATACAAGAAAACATTAAAGGATGTCCGCAAGTACGGGATTAAGAAAATACTTGCATTGAGATTATCGCAGGACAACAACACTCAGATACCGATGCTTGAATATTATTTGGCACGACTAATAGAGTTAAGAAGGGTTCGTTATGAATATGACGATAATTTTGAACAGCTTCAGAAAGCAGCCTGGAAAAAAAATTATTCAGAACTCAGAACGAGTCATAGAAATTTTATTGAAAACGATATTGACTTCAGGTACGGATGGCCATGGATCGATAAGCCGGTAGAAAGCAATAATACGGATGTTCCGAAGATCAGTATTTTATCACCTTCATTTAATTCTCAGAACACAATTGAAAAAGCGATACTGAGTGTGCTTAATCAGGGTTATACGAATTTTGAGCATATCATTTGTGACGGAGGATCAAAAGACGGCACAGTTGAAATAATAAAAAAGTATCCTCACATAAAATGGGTTTCTGAAAAAGATAACGGTCAGTGCGATGCAATGAATAAAGCGTTTGCAATGTCGACGGGAGAAGTGATCTCTTATCTTAATGTTGATGATTATTACCAGCGCGGGGCATTTAATAAGATCGCGGATGCATTCCGAAAAAATCCCGATGCGGAGATGGTTGTTGGTAATTTATATTTTGAGGAGGAAGGGTATACTTTTTTAAGGAAGCCCGAGACTGACTACAGAAAGATAATGCTGCCATTCAGATACCTCTTCCCTATTAATCCTGTAAGTTATTTTTATAAGAGAACCGTTCAGGAGCAGGCAGGTCCATTCCCTCTCGACAATCACTATACGATGGACTATTGGTTTTTGCTCAAGGCATATCAGAAGCATAAGATCGCAAAGATAGAAGATTATCTTGGAACGTTCGTAATGAACGGATTCAATAAGACTTCAGGAGCTGATAACAGGAAGAACACACATTACAGGGTTCTTGAGCATTGCTGGAAGTATGACAAAAAGAATCTGCCGTATTATCTTTACAACTATTATAAATTCTTCTATTACGACAGGCAGCCGTACAATTTAAAAAGAATTTACAACAATTTAAAAAAGAATACCCGCAGAATAGTTTCTATATTAACGTTAAAGAAGAACCGCTATTATTCAAACCGGCTTTATGAATCAGCGCGATCTCATTATTATCTGAAGAGCAGATTGAAAGCCAATGCACATCTTGCGGCTTCATTTTTAATTTATCCGAAAGCGCTTTTCAACAAATCGAGACAAAGTTTGTTCGCATATTCATTACTCGGTCAGAAGTACAGTGAGAAGTCAAAGGCAGCATATTTCTTTTTGACGACACCACCCGGATTGCCGCTTGCAAATAAATTACACTACTACGGAAATGAATTTAAGAAGAAAAGTAAGCCGTTAAAGGGAAATTCGTTGCTAATGCTGACTTATTTAATTTCCCCGAAATTTATTTTCAAGAAAAAAAAAGCTTACAAAGAGAAAGGCACATTCTCATTAAGAAAAAGCTTGTCTTCTATAAATCCACTGAGTATCTCCAAGAATGTTTATAATTACTTTAAGTATCGAGAATACAAATTTACATCGAGAAGATATTTCTTTAAGGCAAAACAGAAGAGCTACTACAAAAAGAATTTGCAGGCGTTATATTACCTGACTGCTTCAGTATTAGTGCATCCGGTTTCAGCAGGGAAAAAATCAAGAGCAACACTTTTATTTAACACGGCACTGGGAAATACTGTACTGGAGAAATTAAAATTCAGTTATCATTTATATAGGGACAATCCTGAATACAGCTTCCCTCATAAACTTAATTATTATGGAAACTCGTTAAGGAAGACCAGGCAATCTTTTAAAGGCAACGCGATCTTATTTTTCACATACATAATTGCACCGAAGTATATTACCAAGAGAGAAAAGATAGTAAAGTCCAAGATAATTTTTGTCAGTCAGTACAAACTTCCTAAAAAGAAATTCTCACTTAATCCAAAATTACGCGTGAAACAGGCGATATGGAAAGTGCGGTCTTACAGGAATTCGAGACAGCCATTAAGAAAGATCGTCAAGAATACTTATCTTATGTCCGGCTATAAGATAAAATCAGTTTATCATTATTTCAGGTACAGAAAGTTTAAAGCAAATTCAAAAGAGCTATACGGAAAAGCTCAGGAAAATTTCAGAAATAACCGGAGAGCCACCACCGTTGCATTAGTTGTCCGCTCATACATTTTGTATCCACCTTCTATATTAAGCCGCAATAAAATGAGCTTGATCGTTAATTCAGTAAAAGGTAAATCAGGAAAAAGTAAACCTGAGGGCGGGTAATGAAAAAAGGTATTTCAATAGTGATTTGCTGTTATAACAGTTCGAGACTGATCGGAGACTGCTTACTTTATATTTGCAGAAGCAGGGTTCCGGATAATCTGAAATGGGAAGTGATTGTTGTAGATAATAATTCAAATGATGACACTTCAGCAAAAGCGGAAAAAATATTATCCGGATACGGCAGTACGGTTTCTTATAAAATTTTATCTCAGCCGGAGCCGGGTTTATCTTCAGCGAGAAGGACCGGCTTTGAAAATGCGGAATATGAATATGTTATTTTTTGTGATGATGACAACAGGTTAAATGAAAATTATCTTGAGCTTGCATTTAATATAATGGAGGGTAATAAAAAGATAGGAGCGATGGGAGGTGACAGCATTGCTATTACAGACGGAAGTTTTCCTGAATGGTTTAAAGAATATCAAAGAAATTATTCAGTCGGCAAACAGTCTGAAAAGCCGGGAGACATAACATGGGAAAACAGCGGACTATGGGGCGCCGGAATGGTATTACGAAGGGAAGCTCTTGCAGATTTATTTTCCCAGGGATACAAATCATTATTATCCGACAGAAAAGGAAATCAATTATCATCCGGAGGTGACATTGAGATGTGCTATGCACTGCGTCTGGCAGGATGGAAGATCTGGTATGAACCCGGACTGAAGCTTGATCATTATATAATTAAAGAAAAGCTGAACTGGAGTTATCTGCGAAGACTCAGCCGTGGATTTGGTGCGCAGAAAGTTGATTTTGATGCTTACCTCAAAGCATTTGAGCCAAAGCCAAAAACATTCAATCAGAATCTTGAGCAAAGGTGGATCTACCAATCAATAAGGCAATTAAAAAAAATAAGAAGGTACGGCATAAGAAAGCTTATGGAATTTAACAGGTCAGGTGAAGGCGATTCGGAAATTTTACGAATCGAAAAAGCGATCGGAAGACTCAGGGAATTGCTTAAGATCAGAGGGCTGTACAGTGACAGGATAAATTCA
>Ga0105044_10012603_pt1 | contig 11492 bp, 11 predicted proteins | sample MAT01_FD_78092 | JGI IMG/M metagenome (GOLD analysis project Ga0105044, IMG submission 78092) | Freshwater microbial communities from Lake Fryxell liftoff mats and glacier meltwater in Antarctica - MAT-01 | ecosystem: Environmental > Aquatic > Freshwater > Ice > Liftoff microbial mat | place...
GTAATTCGTTTGTACTCGGTAAGGTCGGTAATAGTTTGTTTCGCAGCCCGTTATGTTGTTTGATTTTGAAAAGAGCAAAAAAAGATGAAAGCCCCGGTTGCACTAAACCCGGGGCTCCCAGCTCTTAATACATTTTTGTCAAAGCATCATTTTGTTGACACGTTTTCAATATGCAGTCGGCGGTATTTGCCCAAAGCGGTCAGCGGGAAACAGTTGCGATATATGTGGTACTTGATCATGAAAAACTTAGGGAATCCGGTACCGGTAAAAGCATCCTCATCCCAGGTGCCATCCTGTTTCTGGGTTGCCAGCAAGTAAGCTATTCCTCTTGCAGCAGCACTGGAATTAACCTCTCCGGCAGCAAACAGTGAAAGCAGCGCCCATCCAGTTTGAGATGCGGTGCTTGGTCCGCTTCCCATCAAAGAACGGTCGTAGTAAGATTCACAAACTTCACCCCAGCCGCCGTCAATATTTTGTTTGGATTTGATCCAGTTGACAGCCTTCCTGATATAAGGTTTGGACATGTCTTCGCGGATCGCCTCCAGGCCACAGAGGACCGACCATGTTCCATAAATGTAATTAACTCCCCAGCGACCAAACCATGGGCCTTCCTGTTCCTGCTCGCGCTGAAGGAATTCCAGGCCTTTTACGGCTGCAGGATGGGTGATCGGATAGTCGAAGTTACCCATTAGCTCAAGCATGCGGCCGGTCAGGTCTGCTGTAGGCGGATCAATCAGTGCCTCAAGATCTGCAAAGGGGATCTTGTTGAGCATATGTTTGGTGTTGTTTTTGTCAAAGGCACCCCAGCCGCCATTTTCGCTCTGCATGCCCAGGCACCAGGCGATTCCGCGCTTGATGGCCTGATCCTTATGTTTCTTGTCACGGATTTTAATGTCTTTGATGGCCATGATAACAAAGCCTGAGTCATCTACATCCGGATACCAGTCATTCAGGAATTCAAATGCCCAGCCGCCTGGCTCCAGCTCCGGAGATTTGACAGCCCAGTCCCCTTTACGTCTTACTTCCAGATCAAGTAGCCACTGAGCCGCTTTGGTCAGGGCGGGGTGATCGGCAGGAACCCCGGCCTCACGCATGGCAACCAGTGCCAGTGCCGTGTCCCAGACAGGAGAAACACAGGACTGCAACACAATGCTTTCTTCGTCTTCAATACAAAAATTGGCCATAGCCTCCAGTCCTTTGACAACAGCAGGGTGGTCATTTGAATAACCAAGGCAGTGCAGTGCCAGGATCGAGTTAAGCATGGCAGGTTGGATGCCGCCCCAATCGCCTGTTGGTTCCTGATGGCCAAGTATCCATTGCTCTGCCAGAGCGATGGATCTCTTTTTAAATGGTCTGATTGGGCTGGATTCATAAACCTTCAGCATGTGATCAACACCGATAAAGAAGTTTTTCCAGGTCAGGATACCGTCTTCTTTGGTAAAAGTGTAATCCGTTGGTCGTGGCGGTCTTACATACAGCTCTTGAACTCTTGCCCAGGGTGGGATTTTACGAACCGGACGTTCGGCCATGACAACCGATAACGGAACAATGGTGGCGCGAGCCCAACTGGAAAACTCGTACATATTCAGGTAGGCCCAGTCAGGTAACAGCATCAGCTCAATTGGCATGGATGGGACGCCAAACCAGGCAAATTCTCCGAAAAGAGCCAGAAATGATTTTGTGAAAACCCGTGATTTGATGATGCCGCCATTGGCCAGAACAAACTCTTTGGCTTTGATCATTGCGGCGTGGTCAGAGGAAAATCCGGCCAGTTTTAGTGCAAAATAGGCTTCAATAGTGGTGGAGAGATCGCCTGGACCGTTGTGCCAGATCGCCCATGAACCTTCAGGCGTCTGTTTGCTAAGGATATAGTTGGCCAGCTTGCGTTCACGGACTTTGTCTGCCATGCCGAGGAAGTGAAACAGCATGATGTATTCGGCTGTAATTGTTACATTCGACTCCAGCTCTGCCCACCAGTAGCCATCTGGCAATTGTTCACGGAAAAAGAAATCGCGTGTCCTCTCGATAGCCTTGTCTAAAGGGCTTTTGGAGTCACCGACCATCTTTTTCCAGATGGATGGGGGAAGATGATGGATCTTGGCACTGGCTTTTTTAGCTAATGCAGGATCTGAAGCAGCCGATTCTGAATTAAATGATGTCAGTGCGGCTGAAATTGAGTATTTACTGTGGTTCATCCACAAAGCTCCTGGTGGCCGCCTGAGCGGCATTGCCTTGATAAAGCAACTACATAAAGTTATTTTTGTAGCATAGTTGTCAATCAAAGTATATTCGTTTTTTGCCTTGGCGACACCTGGCCGTAGCAAAAGCACAATATTGTAAAACACCAAAACTGCTTTGCCTGCAGTAGGTTGTCATGTTATACAGAATGGAAAGATGCATAAATTTAGCTGGGAAACTAGGAGATTAAAATGCTTACCGGAAAACAGAAACGACACCTCCGTGCTCTTGGCCATAAACTGAAACCGCTGATCCAGATTGGAAAAAAAGAGGTGGAAGAAGCACTGATTGCCGAGACCAATGCTGCGCTGGATTATCATGAACTTGTAAAAGTCAAATTGCTGGAGAGCTGTATGCTGGATAAGCATGAAGCCTCAGAAGTATTGTCTAATGCCTGCAACGCCGACATTGCCCAGATACTGGGTAAGACCTTTTTGCTCTACCGTCCGGCAAAAACTCCGGTAATTGTGCTGCCCAAGCTCGACAAACCTGAAAAAAGGTAAGATCGAATGTCGATCAAGGCTGGATTCGGCTGGACCGGCAACATACTGCATATTGACCTGACCAGGGCAATAGCGTGGCGGGAACTACTGCCTGCCAACTTGCTCGAAGGGTATATTGGTGGTAGAGGCCTGGCAGTGCGTTTAATGCGTGACTATTTTAAGCTGGATCCCTTTGACCCGCAAATGCCTTTAATCTTTGCCTGCGGTCCTCTCTGCGGTACATCTGCCCCCGCATCCAATCTGCTTTCACTGGTTTCACGTTCTCCATTGACCGGTACTATCTTTGACTGTACGGCGGTAGGATCTTTTCCCTTACAGTTGAAAGGGTCTGGACAAGATGTGTTGTTGATCACAGGCAGCAGTCCTGTTCCGGTTCTTGTTTCAATCAGTAAGACAAAGATAGAAATCCTTTCAGCAGAGGACCTGTGGGGAAGCGATGTAACAACTACACGTGCTGCACTGGAAAAGTACGGTTGTATAGCTGCCATTGGTCCTGCCGGTGAGAATGGTGTGCTGTTTGCCAATGTGGATTTTGGAAATGGTAATCAGGGTGGACGAGGCGGGCTTGGTGCTGTTATGGGTAGCAAGAACCTAAAAGCGATTGTAGTTAATGGCAATTCAGAAGTTGGTATTGCAGACAGGGAACAATTCAAAACAGCCTGTCAGGATGTAAGCAGGCTGTTTGACGCTTCGCAGTTTCTTTCAGGCCCACTTGGTCTTTCACAGTTTGGTACCGCTTTGATGGTTGATCTGATGTCACAGCGCCGCATGACTCCTACAGAAAATTTTCGTCATACTTTTTTTGCTGCAGCAGAAAATTATTCAGGAGCGGTAGTCAAGTCGTCTTGTGATTTCGTCTCCAGAAGTTGTTGTAATTGCTCTATAAAGTGCAGAATGTTTGATCAAAAAGGTCAACAGCTACCGGAATATGACGCTCTTTCGCATTTTGGTGCACTGAACGGTATAGGTGACCTGAATTGTATTTTGGAATCAAATCGTATTTGCATGGAGATGGGTATGGATCCGGTCTCTGCAGCAGCAACCATAGCCGTCTGGGGTGAAATCAGAGGAAGGTTTTTAACGGCGGTAGAAATGCCAGAGCTGTTGCACGATATCGCTCTATGCAATGGCGCTGGCAAGTTGCTTGCTCAAGGTTCGCGCAGAATGGCTGAACAGTTGGGGCGACCTGAGTTGTCAATGACGGTAAAATCCCTTGAATTGCCAGCTTATGATCCGCGCGGCGCTTATGGTATGGCGCTAGCCTATTGTACCAGTACCTGTGGAGGCTGTGAACAACAGGCAAATACAATAGCACATGAAATTCTCCGCAAGCCGGTACCTACAGACCGTTTTTCATTTTCCGGCAAGGCCCGCATTGTTTCTATTTCAGAAGATACAATTGCGGCAGCCGATTCTCTGTCGCTCTGTCGTTTTGCGCTGTTGGCCACCAGTTTGGAGGAGTATGCGGCTATTTTGAGTGCTGTTACCGGAGTGGATTACTCCGCAGGCCGGTTGGCTGAAATTGGTCGTAATATCTGTTTGACGGAACATTTTTATAATTGCTGCAATGGATTCTCGCATCTTGATGACCGGTTGCCCGAGCGTTTCTTCAATGAGCCCGGCAGCAGCGCTGACGGTATTGAAATCCGGGCGCTTGACAGGAGTTGTTTTGAAGAACAGCTCGGTAAGTATTACCGAATTCGCGGATTGAACCCGGATGGTTGTTTTGAAGATGCTGACTTACTGGAGAGGTTGCCGTGAAGTGGTTTGGGTTTAGCAGTAAAGCCGCTCAGGCAGACCCTTTGCCGTCAGGAAACAAGGGGGTCGGCAATCTGGGGGAAGAGATTGCTGTCAATTTTCTTGTTGGCAAGGGCTATAAAATTCTGGAACGTAATTTTCGGTGCAAGGGTGGCGAAGTGGATATTGTTGCCATTGATCCATCTGATAAGAGCCTGGTGTTTGTTGAGGTCAAGGCCCGCAAAGATCTGTCATACGGCGTGCCACAATTGTCAGTTAACTCTTTTAAGCAGCGCCAGATATCAAAAGCAGCTCTGACCTGGTTATCAAAAAAACGTCAGCATGACCAGAATGCCAGGTTTGATGTGGTTGCCATTCTTCTGGATGTCAATGGTTTGCATAAGGTCGAGCATATTATTAATGCGTTTGATTTGGCGTACTGATTTTTGAAAATGGACTGTGGAACTTGAAAATTTGAAGTTTGATTATTCTTCGTGTATTGTTTCATTTTTTTCAGGCTGAGGATTTCAGGAGGTTATAATGGGTGATTTTAGTGCTGTGCTGGCACAGATTAAGCCAAAGCTTGGCTGTGTTGATGAAAATCTGGTGTTGATTGAACAGCAGATAAAACAGGCTATTTCTGATAAATCGGATTTGATAGTTTTCCCGGAACTGGCTTTGACTGGTTATTTTCTCAAGGACCTGGTGCCTGAAGTGGCTCTCAGGGTTGATTCTCCCGAGATAGCAAGATTGATTGAACTTTCGAACGATATTTCCATTGCTGTAGGCTTTGTAGAAGTTACGGACGATTACCTTTTTTATAACGCTGCTCTTTATCTGGAGGACGGGGTGATTCGCCATCTGCACCGCAAGGTTTATCTGCCCACATACGGCATGTTTGACGAGCAGCGGTATTTGGGCAGGGGCGAACGCTTCAGGGCTTTCGATACCAAGTTTGGCCGCATGGGAATGCTGATCTGCGAAGACATGTGGCATCTGTCTGCTTCGTACATCTTGGCGCTGGATGGCGCGACTACTTTGCTATGTCTCTCCAGCAGTCCCGGGCGCGGTGTTGAAGGGGAACAGCTTGGTTCCGCTAAAGCCTGGCAACAGCTGACATCTACAACCGCCATGTTCCTGAATTGCCGTGTGCTTTACTGTAATCGGGTTGGCTACGAAGACGGAGTTAATTTCTGGGGTGGTTCTGAGTATGTCAATCCAGCCGGGCAGTCCGCTGCACGTGGAGCCATATTTGCTGAAGATTCTGTCGCTGTGAGAGTCTCCGAAGGCGAATTGCGCCGAGAGCGTATTTTTTCACCAATGTTGAGAGACGAGAATCTGTTCATAACCATGCAGGAGTTGCGTCGCATCGAGCGGGAAAGGGGTGTGTAATGGCGGGACTGTCTGCAAATACTGAACTGCTAAAGCAGTTGCTGGTTGGTTTTGTCAGAGATGAAGTGCATAAAGTCGGTGTGAAAAAAGCCGTACTCGGGCTGTCAGGCGGAATAGATTCGGCTCTGGTCGTGTTTATTGCTGCAGAGGCGCTGGGGCCGGAAAATGTGCACGCCATCTGTATGCCCTACAAGAGCAGTAATCCGGAGAGCGAGGCTCATGCCAGGATTGTGTCACAGGCCTGTGGTGTGAATTATTCGGTTGTTCCCATTACGCCGATGGTTGATGCCTATTTTGATATGTTTCCCGACGCTGAAAATATGCGTCGAGGTAACAAGATGGCCCGTGAACGCATGACAATACTTTTTGACCATTCAGCACTTCTATCTGCTCTGGTTCTCGGTACAAGTAATAAAACTGAATTGTTGCTGGGATATGGGACGCTTTACGGCGACATGGCAAGTGCCCTAAATCCGATTGGCGATCTTTATAAAACCCAGATCTGGCAATTGTCGGAGGCAATGGGAGTGCCGCAGGAGGTAATTGACAAGAAACCTTCAGCAGACCTCTGGGCCGGACAGACGGATGAAGAGGAACTCGGTTTTTCCTATCGCCAGGTAGACGAGCTGCTGTATCGCATGGTAGACCAACGTCTGACCAGAGCTGAGCTGGAGGTTGCCGGTTTCAGTCAGGAGTTTATTGACACTATTTACAGGAGAGTTCAGAACTCCCATTTCAAAAGACGCCTGCCGGTAATTGCCAAAGTTTCCAATCGGACCATTGATCGCGACTTCCGCTACTCCCGTGACTGGGGAAAATAACATAGGGCCGGAAAGACTACTGATATGAAAAAAACAGATAATCCCAATTTAGTATATTCCTGCGAAACCGGCCGAGTTAACAAGGAAAAGAAAAAAACTGTTCAGCATACACCAACCGCCTATCCGGCTGACGGTACCGTGCGATTAAGGCGTGAGGTAAAAGGACGTGGCGGCGGCACTGTCATTGTTATTACAGGTGTTCCTCTTGCAGAACCTCTTCTTAAAGAATTGGCAGGTTCGCTGAAGAAGCGCTGTGGGTGTGGCGGAACATTGAAAAATGGTGTTATTGAAATTCAGGGTGACCATCGGGAGCTGCTTTTGCTGGAGTTACAAGCAAGAGGTTTTCGAGTAAAACTGGCTGGTGGCTGATTTATTTTATTTTTTTAGATAAAATACTTGACCAATTGGTTTTTTTCACATATTTTTTATTATTCTTGTTGTACGGTTTTTTTAGGCGGTACAATTTTGAAAAATGGATTTGACATTTGCGAGAGTGGCGGAATTGGCAGACGCACCAGACTTAGGATCTGGCACCGCAAGGTATAGGAGTTCAAGTCTCCTCTCTCGCACCATTTAAAAGCGGCAATGATTGGTTTATCTGCTTGATTGGAAGGTTTTACTGTTAGTTACGCGATAAAAACGAGTTGTTATCGTCTTCTCCTTGTCTCCGCTTATTAGTTTTTATGCCACTTGCGATAAAATCCTGTTTATTAAAATTCAAGAATTAAATTCATAATATTGTGAGGTTACCGTAATGCAGGTTCAAGTCGAAACAATTAATCCGGTTACTAAAAAAATTAATATCGAAATCCCTGCCGAACTTGTGGACGTTGAAATTGAAAAGTCATTTGCAGCAATTCAGAAGAAAGCCAAGCTGCAGGGCTTTCGTCCTGGTAAAGCACCAATGGCACTGGTTAAGAGAACATATAATGATGCCATGAGTGAAGATGTCATGAGGCGTTTGTATGATACTACGCTCTATAAGGCTATGACCGATCATAAAATCGAGCCGATTGACACTCCAACTGTTGACAGCGGTATTGTAAAGCAGGGTACACCATTCAAATATAGTGCCATGGTTGAAATTATGCCTGAAATTCTACTCAGGGATTATACCGGGCTTGAAATCACCAAGGAAAAATATGTTCTGAATCAGGACAGCATCGAGGCTGAACTCAAACGCATGCAGGAAAATATGGGACAACTTGTTCCTGTAGAGGAAGGCACTGCTGTTGAAAACGGCCATGTGGTCTCAGTTGATTATTCATTCTCGGTAGAAGGTTGCCCGGAAGAAACCAATAGCGCGGAAAATGCTGAAGTCCAGGTTGGCGCACAGCTTTTGATGCCAGGATTTGAAGAACAGTTGATCGGGATGAAGTTAAGCGAGGCCAGAGAAGTGAAGGTCATACTGCCAGAAGCTTACCGAACTCCTGCTGCTGCAGGTAAAGAGGGCGTTTTTCAGGTCACACTCAAGGATATCAAGCGCAAGGAATTGCCTGAACTAAATGATGAGTTTGCTCAGCAGTTTGGAGACTATGAAACTATCGAACAGTTGCGTTCTAAAATGGCGGAATTTCATCAGAAACAGGAACTTGACCGTGTTGAGGCTGAGCTTAAAGAGCGTACAGTGACCGCACTGGTTGCTAAAAACCCGCTTGATGTGCCTAATTCAATGGTTAAGCGTCAGATCGAACATATGCTTGATAATTTCAAAAACCGTTTAAAAAGTCAGCGCATGTCCATGGAAATGATGGGGCTTGATGATGACGCTTTCCGTCTTCGTTTTGCTGATCTGGCTGTTGAGAAAGTTAAGGGTGGTTTGCTGTTGATGGCTCTTGTGGAAAAGGAAGATATCAGTATCAGCGAAGAAGAGATTGAACATAAATATGAAGAGATGGCTGCAGGCAACAGCGAAATGCTGGGCCGTATCAAAGAATTTTATTCATCCAACAGCAATGGAAAGCACTCTTTGATTTCTGAAATGAAAGAGGATAAGGCGATCCGTTTCCTGATTGATAATGCTGTTGTAACCGAGATTGATGCAGTTGTGCAAAAACCAGAATAGATTATAATATTACCAAGACTGTTTTCTATTTGGTTTAGCTCGTGGTCAGACGATGTCTGACATTGGAAAGGGCATCATGTATATCCCAATGGTTGTTGAACAAAGTGGACGTGGGGAGCGAGCTTACGATATTTACTCTCGTCTGCTGAAAGAACGGATCGTTTTTCTTGGCGGTGGCGTTGATGATAATGTTGCCAATCTGATAATTGCACAATTTCTGTTCCTTGAAGCTGAAGATCCTGACAAGGATATTCACTTTTATATTAATTCTCCAGGCGGAGTAGTGACAGCCGGTATGGCCATCTTTGATACCATGCGATATATCAAGGCTCCAGTTTCAACTATCTGTGTTGGTCAGGCTGCATCCATGGGGGCGCTTCTTCTTGCTGCCGGAGAAAAGGGCAAACGCTACAGTCTGAGCCATTCAAGAATTATGATTCATCAGCCACTTGGCGGTTTTCAGGGACAGGCAACAGATATCAGTATTCATGCCAAGGAAATCCTGCGCATGAAGGATGAGTTAAATGGTATTCTGGCTGAGACAACAGGACAGCCAAAGGAAAAAGTTGAGGCTGATACTGAGAGAGACTATTTTATGTCAGCAGCCGAGGCAAAAGAATATGGTCTGATAGATGCTATATTCACCCGTAAGCCTGGTGAGGGGGGTGCATCGTGAGTCGTCGAGACACAAATCAGGAAAATCTGACCTGTTCTTTCTGCGGAAAAAGTCAGGAAGAGGTTAAAAAGCTTATTGCCGGTCCAGCTGTTTATATCTGTGATGAGTGTATAGAGCTTTGCAACGATATAGTAGCTGAAGAGATGAAGTTGGAAGAAACTCTCGGCCCTGATATGAAAAAGCTACCAAAGCCGAGAGAAATCAAGGATGTTCTGGACGAGTATGTTATTGGTCAGGACAAAGCTAAAAAGGTTCTTTCGGTAGCGGTTTATAACCACTATAAGCGCATTGAAGCGATTTCCAAGCCAGGTGATGTAGAGATGCAGAAAAGTAATATTCTGCTTCTTGGTCCCACTGGATCTGGTAAAACACTTTTAGCTCAGACACTGGCAAGAATTCTGAAAGTTCCTTTTGCCATGGCGGATGCCACAAATCTTACCGAAGCCGGTTATGTTGGTGAAGATGTGGAAAATATCATTCTTAGTCTTCTTCAGGCTGCAGATTACGATGTAGAACGTGCCCAGAAGGGTATTATCTATATTGATGAGATTGATAAAATTGCCCGTAAAAGTGAATCTCCATCTCTGACACGTGATGTCTCTGGTGAAGGCGTACAGCAGGCATTGCTTAAAATTATTGAGGGTACGGTTGCCAGTATCCCGCCTAAGGGTGGTCGTAAACATCCGCAGCAGGAGTTTATGAAGGTGGATACCACTAACATTCTCTTTATCTGCGGTGGTGCTTTTGCAGGGTTGGATACCGTTATTCAGCAGCGAATTGGTATGAAGAGTCTTGGGTTCGGGGCGGATGTGAAAAAACGTTCTGAAAAGAAAACCGGTGAGCTGCTCAACAATGTAACTCCGGATGATTTGCTCAAATTTGGCTATATACCAGAATTCATTGGCAGACTGCCGATGTTGGCAACTTTATCGGAACTCGATGAAGATGCCATGGTGCAGATTCTCAAAGAACCAAAAAACTCACTGGTCAAACAATATCAGAAGCTGTTTGATATGGAAGGTGTACGACTCAGGTTTACTGATGGTTCTCTGGTTGCTATAGCTAAAGAAGCCCTCAAGCGTAATACCGGTGCTCGTGGTTTAAGATCCATACTTGAAAATTCCATGTTGGATATCATGTATGAGGTCCCATCTCAGTCAAATGTAAAAGAAGTTGTAATCAGTGAAGATGTTATTTTTCATAAGGAAAAACCGATTGTTGTATATGAGCAATTGGTTAATGATGCTGCCTGAAGTTAAGATAGGTAAAAAACTGCTAAACCAGTAGGTTAGTATTTTTGTGGGCGCTGTTTTTTTTGGTGTGTTAATAGATCTCTAAAAATTAAATATCTCTGATAGCCCTTAAATAGGATGTTTGCGCGATATTTTCCTTGACAGGTGTCGATGAAATCTGGTAAACACAAGTTCGCTTTGTAATTACACAAATTTCAGGAGGTGTATCGTGACAAAAGCTGAACTGATTAGCGCTGTAGCAGAGAACTCCGGGCTGAAAAAAGTAGAGGCTGAGAAGGCTGTAGCTGCTTTTATTGCAACCGTAACTGCTGCTCTTAAAAAGGGCGATAAACTTAGTTTAGTTGGTTTCGGCACTTTTTGTATTGCAAAGCGCGCTGCACGTAAAGGTCAGAATCCACAGACCGGCAAGAAAATCAATATCCCAGCTGCCACGGTGCCTAAGTTTAAACCTGGTAAAACACTGAAAGAAGCTGTAAACGTCAAGTAATTTTCAAGAAGTTTGATTAAGGGGTTGTAGCTCAGTTGGTTAGAGTGCCAGCCTGTCACGCTGGAAGTCGCGGGTTCGAGCCCCGTCAACCCCGCCATAAATAATACAGTTTTGGGCGAATAGCTCAGCTGGGAGAGCGCCAGCCTTACAAGCTGGATGTCACAGGTTCGATCCCTGTTTCGCCCACCAAAACACCGGGGGAAAGGATTCCTTTCCCCTTTTTTTTTCTTTGAAACCGAATAGTAAATATTCGGGGTTGTAGCTCAGTTGGTTAGAGTGCCAGCCTGTCACGCTGGAAGTCGCGGGTTCGAGCCCCGTCA
>Ga0105044_10012605_pt1 | contig 11491 bp, 8 predicted proteins | sample MAT01_FD_78092 | JGI IMG/M metagenome (GOLD analysis project Ga0105044, IMG submission 78092) | Freshwater microbial communities from Lake Fryxell liftoff mats and glacier meltwater in Antarctica - MAT-01 | ecosystem: Environmental > Aquatic > Freshwater > Ice > Liftoff microbial mat | place...
GTCGAAGTCCTCGTAGTTCTTGTCCTTCGCGCCGAACTTGTGTTTCTCGTACATCTTCAGCCGGTCTTCGACGCTGCGCGAGCCGATGTCTTCATCGAGCCAGTACATATGCCCGCGCGTATCGGGGACGCCGTGCTCGAAGCGCGTCGTCTCGGCGACGTAGGCCCGGCCTTGGCCGTCGAAGCAGAAGGTGACCGGGTTTGCCATCAGCGGCTCGGCGGCCCAGACGGTCGGCTTGAGGCCGCCGGCCACGACGGCGCGTTTGGCGGCGGCGCTAGCGTCCGGGTTGTCTTTGGCGGGCTGGGCGTCCGGGTTCGTCGGCGGCACGGCGGATCCGGTCAGCACGGTGAGAGCGAGGAGTAAGCCGAGCAGAGAAGCGCCGGCGAGGAACCGAAGGTGCATGGAAACTCCACGGGAGAGGCGGCGGGAAGTTGTAGTTTATCGCAGCATTCCGGATGAAACAATGCGGGGAGCCGATCCGGACGCCGAGCGAGAAACGAAAATGGGGGCGGGGAATGACCCGGCCCCCTTCAGTTGCGAATCGGCGTATCGCTCAGTTCATCCGCATCGGGCGTTGGAACAGTTTGCTCGTGTCGAACGCTTCGCCGGTCATGTCTTTCCACTTTTTACGCTGATCGTCGGTCAGCACCTTTTCGATTTTCTCGGACGTTTCGCTTCGGAGGCTGGCCAGTTTCTTCTGCATCTCGGCTTGCTTTTCAGGGTCGAAGCCGCCCGTGAACATCTCGCGCATCTCTTTCTGCATGTCGGTGTTGATCGTTTTGATCTTCTCGGTCTGCTCTTCGGTGATGGCCAGTTCCTTGGCGATCTTGGCGTTGCTGAACGCGCCCGCGCCCATCTGTTGCTTTTCGATCTGGCCGATCCGCTTGAGTTGCTCGGCGCTCAGGGTCGCTTTCATAAAGGCGACGCGCTCTTTCATGAGCTTGAGTTGGACTTCCATGCGGGCGATTTGTTCTTCTTCATCGCCGCCGAATTGCGAGAAGCCTTTCATCGCCTCGGACTGCTTCTCGGCGAATTCTTTGAGCTTGGCGACGAGTTCATCGCTGACCTTCAGCTCTTCTTGCAGGGGCTTGCTGGTGATCAGCAGCGACTTCAAGTTTTGACCGCCGCCGCCCGGTTGCATGGGGCGCTGGGCTTGGGCCGTGCCGACCGCCGCGAGGACGATCGCGGCCGAGAGAATCCAACTGGCCAACATCCGCATGATCCGGACTCCGGAAGGAATAGACATGATGGTTCGCGAAGTGCGACACCGGACGTCATATTGGCAATATCGGAGCGGGAAAGGCAAGTGAGAATTCTCACATAATTGGTGGGGATTCCCGAGGCGAACTCCGAGCGTCGCGTGTTGACGAGGATGACCTCTACCCACGAATCAGTTCCTGCACTGAGAGTTCCCGTGCTCAGGAGTTCTGCCCTGGGTTGCGGGTCTAACTCATGCAGTCGATCGCCGGGGGTCTACGATATGTCACACCTTCACCCGGTCGCCGAACCCTTCGAAGAGTGCCGCCTCGCCGTCGGGGCCGATGCGATTCTCCTTCAAACAGAGATCGACGATCCGCCCCAGATGTGGCGACTGCGATAGTGCCGCGGCCCCGGCATCGCCGATGCGGTTCCGCCAGAAATCGACGTGCGTCAGATTGGCCGCGGACGCGCTGGCGGCGAGATCCGCGGCGCCGCGATCGCCGCAGTTGTTCTCCCGCAAGACGATTTCCCGATACCGCAGCAAGTGTTCGCTTTCGGCTAGGGTCGTCACGCCCCGGTCGCCGATGCGGTTCATCATCAAATTTAAACTCGGCGAATTAAGATGTTCGAAGATCGGCGAGCGCACGAGTGCTTCGAGGCCGTCGTCGCCGATGCCGGTGTTCGGGAAGCTGGCCGATCGCAGCGACTGTGCCAACGGCGATTCGCAGAGCGCTCGCATTCCCCCATCGCCGAGTGGGCTGCCGATCAAATTCCACTCCGCGAGGTTTCTGAGGTACGGGCTGGCGACGATGCTCCGCATCGCCCCTTCGGAGACCGGGCCGAAATCGAGACCGGAGAGTGATCGGAACGGGATCGTCGCGAGGATGCGGGCGATTTCGGCATTCTCCGCCAGGCTGCGGAACTCGAGTTCGACGAGCCGGCCCACATCGGTTTGGCCGAGTTCGCGGAGGAAGGGCAAACCCGACTCGACCGCGAGCGATCGGATCGCATTGAAATTGGGATTGCGAAAGAAACGCTGCCAGTCGTGCGGGGCGAGGTCGTCGTGCGAACTCAAGCGCCCGGGGCCGAAAACCGAAAAGTCGGCGAATTCCTGCGAGGGTTTGCGGAGGAGTATGCGGATGCGACCGCGGCATTCCGGCGGCAGGTCGAGGCGCTCGAACGCATCGGGCGTCATCCCCACGAGGCCGATCTGTTCGAGCCAATCTCCGGCGGGCGATCGCAGCCAAGCCCGAAGCGCCGGATCCGACAGCCAAGTCGGATCCAGATGCCGGAGTTGGATGCACCCGCGTCGCAGAGTGAGGTTCAATGCCCGCCCCGGCGTCGCGATTCGCGGTGCGAATGCGGTGAGGCCGCGATTGGCTTCGCTACCGTAACGCAGTCCGTTCAGGATCGGTTGCAGTTCGCCGACCCACGCTTCGAAATTCGCCTGGATAAACGTTTGCTCCAGCACTTTCAATTGAGCGTGCTGAACCGTATCGGCGCTGGGGTGGCTCAGGGCGAGCTGCACGCGGACGAAGGCCGCGCGGTCCGCGTCGCCGTGTTCGTCGAGCCAATCGGCCAGCACGAGGCGCGGCAAGTCGTCGGCCGGTGCCTCGCGGCAGCGCTGGAGCAAGGCTTTCAATTCGGGCGAGGCCGGATCCACTGGGTGCCACCGAAAGGCGAAAGTTCCGTCAACCGCCGGGCGGTCTCTTGCAATCCGCTCCCGTACCGATTATCCCATACCGAAGCGCGGGGGTTCTGCCAACGCCGCCCCGGCGATTACCCGAACTCGTGCGGACGATGATGTCTCTCCCGGTGGTGCTCTTCCTCATTGTCGCCGCGGCGACGGCCTTCGGCGCCCTCGGCGTCGTGCTGTCGCGGAGCATCGTCCGCGCGGCCGTCTGGCTGCTCGCCACGCTCATCGGCGTCTCGGTCGCCTACTTCTTGCTCGGGGCCGAGTTTCTCGGTGCGGCCCAACTCATCGTGTACGTCGGCGGCACCCTCGTCCTCATGGTCTTCGGCGTCATGATCACGAACCAAGGCCCGTTTGCCGGCATCCGCACGAAGCCGGTCGAATGGCTCCTCGGCGGGGGGCTCGCGGGCTTGCTGTTCTTGGCCCTCGTCGGATTCAGCTTGCGGGCCGCGGCCCCGCCGGAACCATTGGCCGACGAGAATCTGCCGAGCGCCGGGCCGCTCGGGGCCGCGTTTCTCGGCGTGCCGGACGATCGCGGTACCGCATTCTTGCTGCCGTTCGAAATCGTCTCGATCCATTTGCTGGTCGTGCTGGTCGCGGCGGCGTACTTGGCTCGGGCGAAGCGGCGAACTCCCGCGAAGGGGGCCGCGAATGGCTGATGTCGGCCTCGTCCCCTTCCAGATTCTCGCGGCGTTCTTGTTCGCCTGTGGCGTGGCCTGCTTCGTGACGAAGCGAAACGCCATCGGACTGCTCATGGGCGTGGAGTTGGTTTTGAACGCGGCGAATTTGAACCTCGTCGCGGCGGCGCGATTCGTCCCCGGATTGCGGATCGAAGGGCAGGTCTTCGCCGTGATCGTCATCGTGCTCGCGGCGGCGGAAGCGGCCGTGGCACTGGCGATCTTTTTGAATTTCTACAACAACTACGCCACGGTGGACGTGGACCAAGCCAACGAATCGAAAGGGTGAGCCGTGTTCAACCCTTTCGACTTCGCCGCGCACCCCGGCCGCGCCTACATGGTGGCGACGCTGCTGCCACTGGTACCGGTGCTGCTGCTGTTGATCGCGGCGACCATCCGCAACATGGCCCGTTCGCGCAGCCACACCGACAGTTTCGCCTCGCGGGTCTATTGGCTTTTCGGTGGCGACCAACCGTTGAAAACCGGCGGCTACCTCAGCTTGGTGTTCTTGCTGGCTTCCTTCGGACTCTCGGTTTGGGGCTTGCTGAATTTCTTCGAAGAATCGCAAACGCTACACGATCAACCGAAGGAACTCGCGGCGCGTTGGAGCGAGCGCGGCGACTGGCTCCGCATCGGTTCGGCGAAGGGGGAACATCGCCCCGCCGCGGCATTGCAAACCGGTTACCGCATCGACCAACTCACGGCGCTCATGTTCGCGATGGTCACCGGCATCGGTTCGCTGATCTTCCTGTACTCCCTCGGCTACATGAGACAAGAGACGGACGAAACCGTCGACGACCACGCCGCCCACACCACCCGCCGCGGGCGCTTCGGCCGGTTCTACTTGTACCTGTCGCTCTTCGCCTTCAGCATGTTGAATCTGCTGATCGCGGACAACCTCTTCCAAGTCTTCGTCGGTTGGGAACTCGTCGGCGTCTGTTCGTTTTTCCTCATCGGTTTTTACTACGAACGCAAGAGTGCCAGTACCGCCGCGAACAAGGCGTTCATTGTTAACCGCGTTGGCGACGCCGGGCTACTGATCGGGATCGCCATCGCTTTCGCCACCTTCGGCACGCTGAACTTCCAAGATCTCGCCGAAAAGATCGCCGGTTCCCAACCGGACGAAATGTCCCATGGCCTCTGGGTGCTGATGGGATTGGGGCTGTTCGTCGGCTGCGTCGGCAAGTCGGCCCAAGTGCCGCTGCAAACGTGGCTCCCGGATGCGATGGAAGGCCCGACGCCCGTCTCGGCTTTGATCCACGCCGCGACGATGGTCGCGGCCGGGGTGTACTTGGTCGGGCGCTGTTACCCGCTCTTCGCGCCCGAGGTGTTCCTCACCATCGCTTACTGCGGATTGATCACGCTGTTCCTGAGCGCGACCGTCGCCCTCGTGATGACCGACATCAAACGCGTCCTCGCCTTCAGCACCTGCAGCCAGCTCGGGTTCATGATGCTCGCCCTCGGCGTCGGGGCGTGGACGGCGGGCCTGCTGCATCTGCTCACGCACGCCTTCTTCAAGGCCCTGTTGTTCCTCGGGGCCGGCAGCGTAATCCACGGTTGCCATCACGAACAGGACCTCCGGCAGATGGGTGGCCTGCGCCGCAAGATGCCGATCACGGCGTTCACCATGCTCGTCGGCGTCCTCGCGATTTCCGGCACGCCCTTCTTCAGCGGCTGGTATTCGAAGGATCAAATCCTATCGTCGGCACTCGGGTATTCCGTCGCCCACAATCAGCACGCGCTGCTCTTCTTCGGCCCGCTCATCGCAGCCGGGATGACGGCCTTCTACATGTTCCGGCTCTGGTTCCTCGCCTTTACCGGCACGCCGCGGAACGCCACCGTCTACAGCCAGGCCCGCGAATCGCCTTTCACGATGACGCTGCCGTTGATCGTGTTGGCCCTCGGTAGCCTCGGCATCGCCTGGGGCTGGCCGCTCTGGGACGCCGAGGCTAGTTTCCTCGGGCACAAACTCCACGAGGGGGAGCCGGCGCTGATGAGCCGGGCCTTCGCCCACTCGCGCGAATTGGCCGAGGAGCACCATCTCGCCGCAGGGGGTCTGGCACTGCTCGCGGCTCTCCTCGGAGCCGGGTACGCGTGGAGCCGCTACGGCCGCACGGCACCGACTGCCGAGCAATTGAAGGAGCCGACCGGCTTGTTGGCGAACCGCTGGTACTTCGACGACCTTTACGATTTCGCCTTCCTGCGCGGTTCTCAGCGACTGGCGAAGTTGTCGGCGAACGTCGATCGCAGCGGACCGAACCAAGCAAAGCGGTTCACGCTCGACGGGCTGATGAGCGGCTGCGCGTCGATTGCGATGGTCGGCGGACAGTACTTGCGAATGACCCAAACCGGCCAAGTCCGGCAGTACGTGTTGGTGCTGGCCTTGACCTTGGTCAGCGTCCTTTGGATGCTGAGCGTTTTCGTGCGGTAAACCGGCCACTGCCATCCGATGTCTGACATCTGTCATCTATTTGTTCACAAAAATAGATGACAGATGTCAGAAGGGAGACATCGGCCTGCAAAGGAAGAGGATAACTCCTGCAATGCTCGAACCGTTCTTCCCACCGGCCGACCGCGAACTGGATTTGATCCAGCTCTCGCTGCTCGTGTTTCTGCCGGCCGGGTTCGCGTTGCTGCTGCTCGTCTGGCCGAGCCGGTTCCGCACCGGCATGCGCTGGGTCGCCCTGTTCGGCGCCGCCGCGACGCTGGCCGTTTCCCTGTGCACCCTCATCGACTACCACCGCTTGTTGGAAAGCCAATCCGACCGCGAGACGCGTAGCCTGTATCACCCCGGCACGCGGCTCGACAGTCGGGCGGATGAAGCCCTCGCCCGCACCGCGACCAACCGCAGTTTCCTCAGCGACGACCTCGTCGTCCGCCGGCCGTGGGTGTCCAAATTCGATGTCGACTACGCGCTCGGCGTCGATGGTATCAGCTTGGCGATGGTGATCCTCACGGCGCTCGTGACCTTCTTCGCGCTGATCGCCAGTTGGAAGATCGAGACCAACCTCCGCGGCTATCTGATCCTGATTCTCGTCCTCGAAAGCAGCGTCCTCGGTGCGTTTCTCGCCCTCGATCTGTTCCTTTTTTACGTCTTCTACGAAGTCATGCTGATGCCGATGTACTTTCTCATCGGCCTGTGGGGCGGGCAGCGCCGCAAGTACGCGGCGATCAAGTTCGTCATCTACACCCTCGTCGGCAGCGTCGGGTTGCTCGCGGCGATCATCGCGCTCTATTCGGTCGATGTCCGCGACTTCGTGCCGAAAGAAACGGCCGAGGAAAAAGCCCGCCAAGTGAAGCGCGATCACCCCGGCTACACGGTCGATCAAGTGAACGCCGACGCCGAGGTTCACACCTTCGACGTGCAGACGCTCTCGAAGGTCGGTCGGGCGGTGATGCTCGTCCTCAGCGGGCAAGACGATCGACTGACCAGCCGCGGCGCCAAGTCGGACTCGGCGAATACGGTGCCGCTGTTCGCCCCCGGCGTGAACCGCGAGGCCGCGATTGCCCGGCTGAAATCGCAGGCCGTCTGCACACCGACCTACCAGTACATCCTGTTCGCGCTCTTGTTCCTCGGCTTTGCGGTGAAGGTGCCGATCGTACCGCTGCACAGTTGGTTGCCCGATGCCCACGTCGAAGCGCCGACGCCGATTTCGATGATCCTCGCCGGGGTGCTCCTCAAGCTCGGCGGCTACGGTCTCATCCGCTTCGCCTTCCCGATTTGCCCGTGGGCCGCCGATCAACTGGCGTGGTACGTCGGCCTCATCGGCGTCATCGGCATCGTGTCCGGGGCCTTCGTCGCGATGGGCCAAACCGACTTCAAACGCTTGCTGGCGTATTCGTCCGTCTCGCACATGGGCTACGTCGTGCTCGGCTTGGCGTCGTGGAGTTCGCGCGGCGACTACTGGCAATGGGGTGTCAACGGCGCCCTTTTCCAGATGATCTCCCACGGCATCACCGCCGCCGCGCTCTTCTTCGTCGTCGGCGTGATTTACGACCGCGCCCACCACCGCGATCTCGACAAGTTCGGCGGATTGAAGGAACCGATGCCCGTCTACTCCGGCTTGGCCGCCATTCTGTTCTTCGCCTCGATGGGCCTGCCGGGGCTGTGCGGCTTCGTCGGCGAATTCCAAGTGATGCTCGCCGCGTGGAACTACTGCTGGTTCCTCGGCGCAATGGCGATCCTCGCCACGATCGTCACGGCGGGCTACTTGCTCTGGGCTTGGCAGCGCGTCTTCCTGGGTGTCAACCCGTTGACGGCGAAATATCCGGACATCAGCTCGCGCGAAGCCGCGGTCCTGATTCCGCTGGCGATCTTGGCCATCGTGCTCGGCGTGATCCCGGGGCTGACCGTCTTCCAATGGACCGAACCGGCCGTGACGGGCTGGATCGACAACTTGGCGAAGTTGAAGCCTTGAAAGCGCGCGCACCATGGGCGAAACGCTGGCGGGGGTGATCGAACGGATCACCTTCCACAACTTGGACAACGGCTACTGCGTGCTGAAGGTGCAGGCCAAAGGGCACCGCGAACCGGTGGCCGTGGTCGGGCATTTGTCGAGTGCGATCGCCGGCGAGTTCGTCGAAGCCAAGGGCGAATGGATCGCGGATCGCCAGCACGGCCAGCAATTCAAAGCCAGCGAACTCCGCACGACCCCGCCGCACACCACCGCGGGCATCGTCAAATACCTCGGCAGCGGGCTCGTCAAAGGCATCGGCCCCAAGTACGCGCAGAAGATCGTCGAGCAATTCGGCGAGAAGACGCTGGAAGTCATCGACCAATCGCCGGCATTCCTGAAGCAAGTCAAAGGGTTGGGGCCGAAGCGGATCGAACTCATCCGGACGTCGTGGAAGCAGAACCGAGCCGTCCACAAGATCATGGCCTTCCTGCAGAGCTTCGGCATCGGCACCGCCCGCGCCGTCCGCATCTACAAAACCTACGGCGAGAACGCCGTCGAGCAGGTGCGGTCGAACCCGTACCGCCTCAGCACCGACATCTGGGGCGTCGGCTTCCGCACCGCGGATGAGTTGGCATTGAAGTTGGGCATTCCGCGCGATTCGCCACGGCGAGCCGAAGCCGCCGTGAGGTACATCCTGCAAGAAGCGAGCGCGAAAGGGCACGTCGGCCTGCCGCAAGACGTGGTGCGCGAGCAAACGGCGGCGCTCACGGAAATTGTGCCGGAGATCGTGCAGAAGGCGATCGATGATTTGCGCTTGCAGGATGAGTTGGTACTGGAAGCGATTCCGGAGCAGTCCGATCTCCTTTACCTCAAGCCATTGCACCTCGCCGAGTGCGGAGTGGCGCGCGGGATGATCGCTTTGCGTTCCGGTGTTCATCCGCTTCCGGCCGTCGATGTGGCCAAGGCGCTGGCGTGGGTCGAACAAAAGATGGGGATCGAATTCGCCGAGGCGCAGCGGGAAGCGGTGCGACAAGCCATCACGCAGAAAGTGCTCGTGCTCACCGGCGGCCCCGGCACCGGCAAGACGACCATCGTGCGGGCCATCCTCGAAATCTTCCGGGCCAAGCAACAACGCGTGGCGCTCTGCGCCCCGACCGGCCGGGCCGCGAAACGCTTGACCGAATCGACCGGCCAAGAAGCGAAGACGATCCACCGCTTGCTGGAGTTCGACGCCGCCATCGGCACCTTTCGGCGCAGCCGGGAGAATCCGCTCGATTTGGATTTGCTCGTCGTCGATGAAACGTCGATGGCCGATCTGACACTGACGAACCAACTGCTGCGGGCGATCCCGGCGTGGGCCTGCGTCGTGTTCGTCGGCGACCGCGATCAACTGCCGTCGGTCGGCGCCGGCCGCGTGCTGGCCGACTTCATCGACTCCGGCACCGTGGCCGTGGTCCGCCTCACCGAAGTCCACCGCCAGGCCGGGTCGAGTTACATCGTTCGGGCGGCGCACGCCGTGAACCGGGGCGAAGAACCGGAGTCGGCCCCGGCAAGGCAAGGGGACTTTTTCATCGTCGAAGCCGACGAGCCGACCGCGGTCCTCGAGCGCATCGTGACGATGGTGAAGGAGCGCATCCCGGCGAAGTTCCACCTCGATCCGTTCCGCGATGTCCAAGTGCTATCGCCGATGAACAAGTCCGAGCTCGGCGTTCACAATTTGAATGCCGTGCTGCAAGCGGCGCTCAATCCGCAGCAGGATCGCAATCAGGAAGTGGCCCGCTTCGGCGTGACCTTCCGCCGCGGGGATAAGGTGATCCAGACGCAGAACAACTACCAGCGCGAAGTGTTCAATGGCGACATCGGCCGCATCACGGATGTCGACGCGGTGAACCAATCGCTGAGCGTCGATTTCGACGGCCGCGATGTCGAATACGACTTCGGCGACCTCGACGAACTGCAACTGGCGTACTGCACGAGCATCCACAAATCGCAGGGGAGCGAATACCCGGCCGTCATCATCCCCGTGCACACGCAGCACTACGTGATGCTGCAACGGAACCTGCTGTACACGGGCATCACCCGCGGCCGCAAGCTCGTGGTGCTGGTCGGCAGCAAGAAAGCCCTGTGGATCGCCGTGAACAAGACCGACCAGGCCCGTCGCTATTCGCTGCTGCACTGGCGGTTACAGGCAGGACACATCATGGAGTGAGCGGTTCCAGTTGCCCGAGATCGTACAATTGCGCTATGGCAATTCAGTCCATGCATGGGATGCGGAGAACGAACCATCTCGACCGAAGTCCGAACGCGAACCGTGTACGAACGACTCCGCGAAGTGGGGTTTACGAAGTCCTACCTCAAGAAAGTCGCGGCGCTGCCGACATGGTGGGACGATTCCCTGTGGGATGACCCACCGAGCCGGGCCGAAGGCTACATTCATTTGTCCCGTCACCTCGGCATCGACGTCACAACCCTGCAAAATCCCGCACTCTCACTCCGCCTCAAAGATTTCGGTATTTGCAAATACAAAAAGCAGGCCGGAACCACCGACGAAGAGTTGCTGCTCAGTCGTGTGATCGCGACCCGTGCCGCGCAACTCGCGGTAGAGGCGTTCAGCAATTTTCCAGTGGCTGACGTGCCCAGTGCCACCGGCCTGAGGTCGAGCATCCTCGAGAAGGCTCCTTGGGTCGGTTTTGGTGAACTCGTCAATTATTGTTGGTCGATTGGCATCCCCGTGTTGCACGTAAATAACTTTCCGGCAGCCGCCAAAAAGAAGCCGATGGGATTCACGCTGAGGGTAAACGGGCGACCGGCTGTCGTACTTTGCGTTGAGAAAAAGCAACCGGCTTGGCACCTCTTTATTCTCGCGCATGAAATCGGGCATCTTCACCACGGACACGTCCCCATCAACGGTTCTTTGTTGGACGAGACGGTCCACGACAATCAGCCCGATGCAGAAGAAACACAAGCCGATCAATATGCGATCGAACTGTTGACCGGCACATCGACCACCAGGATCAACACGGATGGCCGATGGCCGAATGCCATTTCGCTCGCCGAACAAGCTAAGGAATACGCCGACCTTTACCAAATCGATCCCGGCCACGTCGTACTCAATTGTGCCCATACTATCGGCGGCGGCTTCTGGGGAGTTGCGAGCGCCGCACTGAACATAATCGAACCCTATGCCGATGCGATCGGAATGATCGGCAAGCGAATCGCGGCGAACCTAGATTGGGAACGCCTCCCGGAAGACAGCAGTGAATTCCTCATGCGGATCACTCGGCAGGAGCTGCCGGAGTGATCCTCCTCGCTGATACCGACCTCTTGCTCAAGCTCGCCCAATGCGATTTGCTCGAGGCATTCTTGGTGGCATTCGATGTAACGGCTTCCGATCTCGCCATCGTTCAGCGTTCGCGTTTTTCGATCATATCACCGAAGCATCGAAAGAAGCTCGGAGCCGTGCGCTTTGGACAATTGCTGGAATTCTTGGCGGGTGTATCCGACGTGAAGCACGATCCCCACGA
>Ga0105044_10012606_pt1 | contig 11490 bp, 11 predicted proteins | sample MAT01_FD_78092 | JGI IMG/M metagenome (GOLD analysis project Ga0105044, IMG submission 78092) | Freshwater microbial communities from Lake Fryxell liftoff mats and glacier meltwater in Antarctica - MAT-01 | ecosystem: Environmental > Aquatic > Freshwater > Ice > Liftoff microbial mat | place...
ATCGTGATGGACAACGGCTCCTCGCCCACCTCCAAGGCGACCGCGGCCTGGCTGGCCGAGCACCCGCGCTTCGTCGTGCATCACACGCCGGTCCACGCCAGCTGGCTCGATCAGGTCGGGGCGTTCTTCTCGATCTCGACCCGCAAGCTGCTCCGGCGAGGAGAGCACTCCTCACGAGAGGACCTCGTCACCGACATGATGGCCTTCATCGAGCACTACAGCGAGACAGCCACACCGTTCAAGTGGGTCTACGACGCGGAGCGACCGGCCGCATGACCCACGTTCAACGAACTTCTGCGCGGCACCACTAGGCGGCGAGCAACGGGCGACCGAGTCCCTAGGCTACGGGCGTGCTGCTGGTCCAGATGAGCGATCCCCACATCGTCGGGCGGGCCGAGACGCTCCTCGGCGGGATCGACACGACCGCATTCCTGCGTGACGCGGTGACCCATGTCAACCGGATGGCGACGACGCCTGACCTCGTCCTCATCACCGGCGACCTCGTGAACGACGGCTCGCCCCCGCAGTACGAGCACCTGGCGGAGCTGCTGGCCCCGCTCTCAACCCCTGTGCACCTGATGCCCGGCAACCACGACCGCACCGACCACCTGACCACGGCGTTCCCCGGACTGGTGCACGACCGCCAGGGTCGGGCCGACGGCGTCATCGAAGGCCCGGTGCGGATCGTCACGCTCGACAGCAGCCGCTTCCCCCTTCCTGGGGGCACCCTCGACGACAGCCAGCTGGTGTGGCTCGACCACGTGCTCGACCGCGCCCCTGGCGCGCCGACGGTGGTGGCCCTCCACCACCCGCCGTTCGCCACCGGCATCAAGTACATGGACGCCATGGGTCTCGCTCCTGAGGCGAGGACCGGGCTCGCCGAGGTGATCGGCCGCCACCCCCAGGTCGAACGCGTGCTCAGCGGGCACCTCCACCGTCTCATCATCCGCCGGTTCGCCGGCAGCCTCGCCATGACCTGCCCGAGCACGGCCCACGCCCTACAGCTCGATCTGGGCGATGGCCCTCCGTCCTGGAACAACGAGCCGCCCGCACTGCTGGTCCACCACTGGAACCCCGAGGAGGGTCTCGTGACCCACCTCGAGATCATCGGCGACCACCGTCCGGTGGCCTTCGGGAGCTGACCGGCTCAGAGGTCCCTTGGCAGACGTAGGGTCCGGCCATGGAACGCACCTCACTCGGCACCACCGGGATCCAGGTCAGCCGCTACTGCCTCGGGGCGATGATGTTCGGCGAGTGGGGCAACCGCGATCACGACGACTCGATCCGCATCATCCATGCCGCCCTCGACGCCGGCATCAACTTCATCGACACTGCGGACGTCTACTCCGGCGGCGAGTCCGAGGAGATCGTCGGCAAGGCGCTCAAGGGCCGCCGGGACGACGTCGTGCTGGCCACCAAGTTCGTCGCGCCGATGAGCGAGGATTCGAACCATCGCGGCTCGTCTCGCCGCTGGATCATGCAGGAGGTGGAGGCGAGCCTGCGGCGCCTCGATGTCGATCACATCGACCTCTACCAGGCCCACCGACCCGATCCGACGACAGACATCGACGACACGCTGAGCGCACTGTCGGATCTCGTGCACCAGGGCAAGGTCCGCGCCATCGGCAGCTCGACCTATCCGGCCGAGCAGATCGTCGAGGCACAGTGGGTTGCCGAGCGGCGCAACCACGAGCGCTTCCGCTGCGAGCAGCCGCCGTACTCCATCTTCGTGAGGGGCATCGAAACCTCGGTGCTCCCGACGTGCCAGCGGTACGGCATGGGCGTCATCCCGTGGAGCCCGCTGGCCGGTGGCTGGCTGACGGGGCGGTACCGCAAGGACTCCCCCGTGCCTGAGGGCGGCCGGGCCCGCCGCACACCCGAGCGGTTCGACTACGACCGGGCCGAGAACCAACGGAAGCTGGATCTCGTGGAGGAGCTGCTGGCGGTCGCCGAGGGGGCAGGGATGTCGCTCACGCACCTGGCCATGGCCTTCGTGCTCGAGCACCCCGGCGTGACGTCCGCCATCATCGGCCCGCGCACGATGGAGCAGCTCACCGACGTGCTGGCCGGAACGGGTGGGCGCCTCGGCGACGACGTGCTCGACCGCATCGATGAGATCGTGCCCCCCGGCACCAACGTCAACGTCGCCGACACCGGCTGGGAGGCGGCATCGCTCCGGCGGTCGCAGCGCCGCCGGCCGCGTCGAGCGGGACGCTGATCCCCAGAACCTGCCCGACGCCCCTCAGAGGGACTGGGCCGCCCAGACGATGGCCTGGAGCAGGCGCCACCCCAGGTAGATCACCGTCACCGCGATCAGCACCTTGAAGTGCCAGGGCGCGCCCTCGGTCTCGAAGCGGGAGATCGTCCCGGGCTTCACCTCCGCGACCTGGCGCCCGCAGACCGAGCACGTGCCGTCTGGGAGCAGGGAGTTGGGGTTGTAGAAGCGGTCGCAGGTGTCGCAGTGCGGCACGGTCAGGTCTCCTGAGACAGACGGGTTCGGGGGCCGGCCGAGGCCACTCGGCTCGGCACCGTACGGCCCACGAGCTCCCCGGCCAGCGCGGCGGCGTCGATCAACCCCTCGACGTCGATGCCCGTGGCCACGCCGAGATCGTCGAGGAGCGCCACGAGCTCCTCGGTGGCCAGGTTGCCGGCGGCCCCGGCGGCGAACGGCGAACCCCCGAGGCCCCCCACCGAGGTGTCGAAGCGGGTGACGCCGAGCTGCATCGCGGCGTAGGCGCACACCAGTGCCGTCCCCCGGGTCTCGTGCAGGTGCAGCCCGACATCAGTGCCAACGACCTCGAGGACCTCGGCAATGCGTCGTGGGGTAGCCATGCCGGTGGTGTCGGCCAGCGTGATGGCGGAGCAGCCCGCCTCGCGCAGACGGGCGGCAAGAGCCTGCACTGCGCTGGGCGCGATCTCGCCCTCGTAGGGCGAGCCGAAGCTGCAGCTCAGCACCGCATCGACCGGCACGTCGCCGGCTACCCGGCAGATCTCGGCGATGGCCGTGGCTGACTCGTCCACGCTCATCCGCACGTTCCGCTGGCTGTAGACCTCGGACAGCGAGGCCGTCACGGTGAGCTCGTCGACGTCGCACTCCAGGGCCAGCTCGGCCCCGCGCACGTTCGGCACCAGCGCGCTGTAGCGAAGATCCGCCGGGCGCGGCACGCCCGCCAAAACCTCAGCGGCCCCCGCCATGGCCGGTGCCGCCGTCGGCGACACGAACGCCACCGCCTCGATGCGCCGAACCCCGGCGTCGACCAGGGCCTGGATCAACCGCACCCGGTCCCCCACCACCACCGGCCGCTCGGGTTGCAGCCCATCCCGAGGCCCCACATCCCGGATCACCACGGAGGCGGGCAACGAGAGCAGCGTAGTCATCCGGACCAGCCTGCCGCCGGGGACCCCGCCACGCCAACCAGGCCGGAGCCCGGCGCCCGAGGATGGCTGAGCCGCCACAGCCGCACCCCTTCGGAGCTCGACCTCGACGTGGCTCAGTCGAGGTCGAGGCACTCACACCGGGGGGACGCCGTGGCGTCGGTCGGAGAAGTGCCGGTCCTTGCCCTCGGCCATCTGGAGGCGGCGGACGAGCTCGGAGCGCAGGTCGGCGAACTCTGTCACCGAGTCGATCACGAGCTCGGACGCCAGGCGGTAGAGGTCGACGTCATCCTCGTAGAGGCGGCGCTGCTCGGCGACGAAGGCATCGCGCTCCACCGGATCCTCGATGGCGGCGATCTTGTTGGCGAAAACCGCGTTGACGGCTGCCTCCGGGCCCATCACGGCGATCTTGGCGGTGGGCAGGGCGATGGTGGCCTCAGGTTCGAACGCCGGGCCGCTCATGGCGTAGAGGCCGGCGCCATAGGCCTTGCGGACGACCACGCACACCTTGGGCACCGTCGCCTCGCTCACCGCCGTCACCATCTTGGCGCCGTGGCGGATGATCCCCTGCCGCTCCACCTGGGTGCCGATCATGAACCCGGGCACGTCGGCGAGGAACACCAGCGGGATGTTGAAGGCGTCGCACCACCAGATGAACCGCGCCGCCTTGTCGGCCGAGTCGACGAACAGCGCGCCCCCGAGGGCCATCGGGTTGTTGGCCACCACGCCGAGCGGACGGCCGTCGAGCAGTCCGAACCCCACGATCAGCTCGGGGGCGAACAGCGGCTTGACCTCGAAGAAGCTCTCGGCGTCGACGAGCGCGTCGATGACGGTGTGCATGTCGTAGCCCTGCGTGCCGAGCGTGGGCACCATGTCGGCGGTGAGCTCGCGGACTGGGGCGGCCGCCTCGTAGACGGGCGGGGCCTCCTTCCACGTGCTGGGCAGGTAGGCGAAGACCGCCCGCGCCTGATCGATGGCGTCGGCGTCGTCGACGGCGAGGTTGTCGCCGCAGCCCGAAACGGTGGCGTGCATGCGGGCCCCGCCCATCTCCTCGAGGGTGGCCTGCTCGCCGATCACCATCTCTGCCATGCGGGGCGATCCGAGGTACATGGAGGCGTTGCCCTCCACCATGATCACGATGTCACAGAAGGACGGGATGTAGGCGCCGCCGGCCGCGCTGGTGCCGAACAGACAGCAGATCTGGGGAACTTTCCCCGAGAGCTTCACCTGGTTGTAGAAGATGCGCCCGGCGCCGCGGCGACCGGGGAACAGCTCGACCTGGTCGGTGATGCGGGCGCCGGCGGAGTCCACGAGCCAGAACACGGGCAGCTCGTGCCGTAGAGCGTGCTCGGTGAGGCGCACGATCTTCTCGACCGTGCGAGCGCCCCAGGACCCGGCCTTCACCGTGGGATCGTTGGCCATCACGCACACGGGCCGGCCCTCCACGGTGCCGATGCCCGTGACGACGCCGTCGGCCGGGAGGTCCTCGGCCATGGTGTTGGCGAGCAGGGCGTCCTCGACGAACGAGCCCTCGTCGAGCAGCAGGCTGATCCGGTCGCGTACGAAGAGCTTGCCCTGGCGAGCGAGCTTCTCGGCTTCCTTGTGGAGGTTGCCGGCCAGGGCGCGTTCGGTCCGCTCGCTCAGCTCCGGGTCCACTCCCCTACCCCCGTCGGATCGCGAGGATGGCGACGTCGTCGGTCATGGGCTCAGTGGCGAAGTCGCGGGCGGCCTCCAGGAGCGTCTTGCAGAGGACATCCGGGGCGGCGCCGGGATCGCGCCGGAGGGTGTTGGCCACGCGGTCCTCGCCGAAGAGCTGCTCCCCCGCGCGGGCCTCGGCCAGGCCGTCGGTGTAGAGCAGGAGCAGGTCGCCGGTCTCCAGTGGGATCTCTCGACTCATGTACTCCCCGTTGGGGTCGAGCATGAGCAGGGGCCCGGTGGCGCGGAGCGGGCGCACCTCGCGGTCGTGCCAGAGCCAGGCCGCCGGATGCCCGGCCGACGCCACCCGAAGCGTGGAGGCCTCGGTGTCGAAGACGACGACGCAGATGGAGATGAACTCCTCGAAGCGTTCGAGGGACGACATCTGCCGGTTGAGCTCCTCGAGTGCCTGGGCCGGATCGCGGTACTGCCGCAGGAATACGCGCAACAGGTACTTGGCCTGGAACGCCGTGATCGACGGCTCGATGCCGTGGCCGGTGACGTCACCGATGACTGCCGCGATGCGGGTGGGAGCCACGCGGAAGACGTCGTAGAAGTCGCCCGCCATCAAGCCGGTGCCGGCCTGATACACCCGGCCGAGCTCGAAGCCCGGGAAGTCGGGGAGCTCCTCGGGAGCGAGCCGATCGGCCCAGCGGCGTGGCGCCAGCTCCTCCTGGGAGAGCACCTCCTCGGCCCGGCGCTCGAGGAGAAGCCGGTCCTCGGACAGCCGTGCCTCCCGACGGAAGTCGCGTCCGAAGAGGATGGAGAGTCCGACGGGCAGGAGGATGAACGCGAAGCCGAAGTCGGCCTCCCGGATCTCCCACACGGCCGCCACCGCCGAGGCCACCGCGATCACGGCGTAGAGAGTGACGGTGTGCAGCTCCTTGCGATAGGCCGAGCGAGCCAGCACCGTGGCGTCGGCATCGGGACCGAACTCGTCGGCGATCCGTTGCCACACGCGCTGCATGCGTTGGGCCGAGCGTCCCCACACGACGGCGGCAACCAGGGCCGCGACCGCCACGACAGCGAGGATGGGCTTGTCCATGTTCGGAGAGAGAGTATCGCCCTGGGTCGAGCCAGGGCACCCGCCTGGTTCAGGAGGCCATCAGGCGCTCAGGCGCGCCCTGGCACCGGCGTGCGCTCTCCGGTCCAGTTGCTCACGTCGACCCCGATCTGCTTCATCCCGTAGATGACGGCCTTCGGATCGATGGTGGCAGGGGTCCAGTCGTACTGCCACATCCGCTCGTCGCCAGTGGCCTTCACGAACATGGCGGTCTGGTCGATGGTGAGCAACACCCCGCGGCGGCTCGTGATCCGCTCATAGCGCTCCGCGTGGGCGGCATCGAGCACGTAGTTCATCGAGTCGCACTGGTGGACGATGTCGTCGTTGTTCCAGTCCCAGGGCGTGGTGCTCACGTGCACGAGGGCACCATCCGTCGGTGTGACGACCCCATCCTGCGCCTCGAGCTCCAGGGGCGCGAGACAGCAGGCGCAGTAGGTCTTGAGGGTCAGCGACCGACCCCGGAACGGCGGCATCTTGGAGATGGCCACCGACTCCAGTGCACACCCCGCGTAGGAGTGAAAGGCGCCGTCGATCCACACCTCCACCTGGCTGGGAAAGCTGGAGAAGGGCTGGAACTTGAGCAGGTTGCAGTTCACCGAGTCCTGGTCGACGACGCAGATGATGCCGAGCTGGAGCTCCTTGTAGGCCTGCACGATCTGCCGCCGATCGAGCCCCGTGCCCTCGTGCACGGCCCGCAGGTTCGGGCCGCGCCCGTTGGCGCACCAGTGCTCGTACACGAACTGGCGCAGCTGCTTGGCGGGGTCGGAGAACTCGAAGGAGGGCACGTTCTGCGGCATGTGGCGGAGTCTGACATACCGTCAGATCGGTATCCCACGACCGTGACGGCCACCGACGCCGAGCGGGACCGGTTCGCTGACGAAGTCAGCTCGATCGCTTCCGCACCCGCATCTTGATGGGCGTGGCGCCGAGGTCGAAGCCCTCGCGGAGCATGCGCTCGAGATAGCGCAGGTAGGTCGGTGGGATCTCACGATTGGAGAAGAGCGTGAAGGTGGGCGGGTCCACCGCGGCCTGGGTGGCGTAGAGCACCTTCACGCCGTGGGGCCCCGGCTGGGCCTGCTGGGCGGATCGCATGACCTCGTTCACCCGGCGGGTGGGCACCCGGCGGTGGTAGTCCTCGATGCTCATGGAGAGCGCCGGCATGAGCTTGTGCACGCCCTTCCCCGTGAGGGCGGAGATCTTGAGCACGGGGGCCTCGCCTATGAAGCGGAGGCGCTCCTTCACCTGGTAGTCGAGGTCGGCCCGGGCCTCGGCGTCGGGAAGCAGCTCGTGCTTGTTGAGCAACACCACCACCGGGCTGCCGGAGACGTCGATGCGCTCGGCGAGCCGCTGGTCCTGGGCGGTGATGCCGACCGTCGAATCGATCACGAGCAGCGCCACGTCGGCCTGGTCGACGGCCTGCAACGCCCGCACCAGGGAGTAGTACTCGGTGCCTTCGTCGATCTTGCTCTTGCGGCGCATGCCGGCCGTGTCGACGAACCGAATGGGGCCGTCTTCGGTCTCCACCACGGTGTCGACGGCATCGCGCGTGGTGCCGGGCATGTCGTGCACCACGGCCCGCTCCTCACCGATCATGCGGTTGAAGAGGGTGGACTTTCCAACGTTGGGACGGCCGACGAGCGCCACGGAGAAGATCCGCTCACCTTCCCCGGCCTCCTCCTCCACCACCTCGGGGGTGGGGAGCAGCTCGACCAATCGGTCGAGGACATCACCGGCGCCGCGTCCGTGGAGCGCGCTGATCGCATGCGGCTCGCCCAGCCCGAGCGACAGCGCCTCCCAGATGAGGCCTTCACGGCCGGCGTCGTCGACCTTGTTGGCCACGAGCAGGACGGGTCCCTTGGCCAGCGTGCGCACCACCGTGCCGATGCGGCTGTCGTCCTCGGTCACACCCGTGACGGCATCGACCAGCAGCACCACGACATCGGCCTCTTGGATGGCCTGTTCGCTCTGCTTCGACACCTTGTCGTCGAGCGAGGAGCCGCTGGCGATCCAGCCGCCGGTGTCGACGAGGAGGAAGGGCACGCCCTGCCACTCGGCCTCCACCTCCTTGCGGTCGCGCGTGACGCCGGGCTTCTCCTCCACGATCGCCACCCGCTTGCCGACGATGCGGTTCACGAGCGTGGACTTGCCGACGTTCGGACGGCCGACGATGCACACCATGGGCAGCGTCATCGTGCGCCCTCCAGCGTGCGGGTCGGCTCGGCCAGCGCCGCGCGAAGGGCATGCCCATCCGTGGCGATGATCTCCACCGGTCGGGGCAGGTCCTCGGGGGTGGTGCCGTCGAGGAAGCGACCGTTCGAGAGGCAGACATCCGGCAGGAGGTAGCGATGCCCCGTGGGCTCTGCCGCCAGCGCGCGGGCGAGATCCTCCCCCACCAGGAGGCCGGTGACTCCGGTGGTGCCGCCGAAGAACAGGTTGTCGACCGGCACGATGCGCACATCGTCGCGGCCCAGTCGCGCCACCAAGGGCTCCAGGACGCGGGCGCCGTAGGTGCTGGTGAGGATGCCGACGGGAGCCCGCCTCGACGGGCGCACCTGGAGGAGCTGGCCCGGGGTGGTGCGGGTGCCCCTGTAGGGCTCGTACGCGGCGTCCGACGAACCCGAGCCGTCGGCCCACGCAAAGAAGCCGTCCCGCGGGCCGGTGGCGTCGGCCTTCTCCCCGAAGAGCTCGCGCTCGAGGGTGCGGGCCATGCCCACGCCGTCCTCGTGCATGGCGAAGTCCTCGTAGGCCTCGGCCCCCGGGAAGGGCCGCTCGGCGAGGAGGTAGTACTCGTCACCCACGAACACCAGACGCCGCCCGAGAACCCGCAGGTAGATGTCCTGCCAGTCCTCCACGCAGTCCACGACGGCTTGCGCCTCGGGGACCGTGTGGGGACGCATGCGCTCCTCGGTGTTGTAGCGACTGATCCCCAGTGGCACGACGCAGACCGACGCCAGCTCGGGGAAGCGGTCGAGCACCCCCGCCAGGGTGTCGTCGAGCACCGCACCGTCGTTCACTCCCGGGCACACGACCACCTGACCGTGCACTTCGATGCCGTGGTCGAGCAGCGCTCGCAACCAGCGCAGGCTGGTGGCTCCTCGACGATTCCGCAGCATCTCCGACCGAACCTCCGGATCGGTGGCATGGATCGAGACGTTGAGCGGACTCAGGCGCTCCGTGATCACCCGTTCCAGGTCGGCCTCGGTGAAGCGGGTGAGCGTGGTGAAGTTCCCGTACAGGAAGCTCAGCCGATAGTCGTCGTCCTTCAGGTACAGGCTCTGCCGCAGGCCCGGAGGCAGCTGGTAGATGAAGCAGAACTCGCAGTGGTTGTCGCACGTGCGCACCTGATCGAACAGCGCGGACTGCACGTCGACCCCGAGGGGCTCGCCCGCGCGCTTGTCCACCTCCAAGGTCAGCTGCAGGCCGCCGCGCTCGACATCGAGCACGGGGTCGGCGTCGTCCACGAGAAGGCGCCATTCGATGATGTCTCGTGGCACCTGGCCATCGATGCACAGCACCTCATCGCCCACCGCCATGCCGGCCCGCTCGGCCGGCGAACCGGGCTCGACGGCAACAACACGAGGAGCGGGCATCCAGCAAGGGTAGGGCGCTCGGCCCGTGAACCCGCAGTTACGCTGGGCGACGATGCCTGTCGACAACGTGCTCCTCGCCGCCCCCAGGGGCTTCTGCGCCGGCGTGGAGATGGCGATCAAGGCGCTGGCCTGGATGGTGCGAGCCTTCGAGCCGCCGATCTACTGCTACCACGAGATCGTGCACAACCAGCTCGTGGTCGATCGCTTCCGCGACCTCGGCGTGGTGTTCGTGGACGACATCGCCGAGGTGCCGCCCGGGCGGCCGATCATGCTCTCGGCCCATGGCTCGGCTCCCGAGGTGGTGGCCGCCGCTCGGGCGAGCGGCGGCTACGTGGTCGATGCTGTGTGTCCTCTCGTCACCAAGGTGCACCACGAGGTGAAGGTGCGAGCGGGCAAGGGGTACCAGATCGTCTACGTGGGCCACGAAGGCCATGAGGAGGCGGTGGGCACCATGGCCGTCGCGCCCGGATCCATCCACCGTGTGGAGTCGATCGAGGAGGTCGACGCGCTTCCCGCCTTCGATCAACCCGTGGCCCTCCTCGCCCAGACCACCCTCTCGCACCGAGATTGGGCCTCGGTGGCCGACCGAGCGACGGAGCGCTTCCCCGACCTGTGGAAGCCGGGTCGCAGCGACCTGTGCTTCGCCACCACCAACCGCCAATCGGCCCTCGGTGCCATCGCCGAGCGCTGCGACGCGATCGTGGTCATCGGCTCCGCCAACTCCTCGAACACGCGTGCCCTTGAACGTCTCGCCAGAGAATCGGGTGCGGCTCAGGTCTTCCGCATCAACGATCCCAGCGAGCTCCCCTCCGACCTCACCGGCACGGTCGGCGTCACGGCCGGTGCCTCGGCCCCCGACGAGCTCGTCGAGGCGGTGATCGCCCATCTGGCGCCGATCAACGGCGTGGAGGAGGTGCGCATCACCGAAGAGGACGAGTACTTCCCCCCGCCCCGCGAGCTGCGCGACCTCCTGACGGCCGTCGACGTCCTCGCCACCCTCGCCGTCGCTGGCAGCGTGCGCGCCCGCCCCGCCCTCCGCGACCGCGATCACGCCGCCAGCAACGTCCTCGAGCAGCTGACCTAGCGGGTCAACCCGTGACGCGGATGGCTTCGAGGCCACACTGCTCGGGGTAGCTCTCGGCGCAGGCGCCGCCGAGCACCCAGGTGTCGGCGGTCTGGCCTTCGACGAAGTCCGCGAAGACGCCGACGCCGAGGCCGGCGGCGTTCGTGCCGGTGATCTTTGTGTCCGTGGTGACCGTGAAGGAGATCTTGCGGCCGCCCTGGGGGTCATCCGGCTTTTCCTCCACCGTGATGCTCCCGATGACGGTGCTGTCGGCGGGGGTGCACACGGGCGGGTCGTCCGATGACAGCGCCTGGTCCGGATCCAGATCGTCCGACGGCGTGCAGTCCTCCACGATCGGCTCGAACGGCGTGACCGTCGTGATCGTGCCGACGAGATCGACGGCCCGATCCGGCACCTTCACTCCCGAGCCGTCCGGTGCCACCCCGATCCCCGTTCCGGGGTCGGCGGTGGTGTCGGGTGAACCGGTCTCAACCGACTCATCACCGCACGCGGCGGTGAACAGGGCGATCGATACGAGGGCGGCCACCAGGGCCTTCGAGGTGCGCATGCCTCTCCGACGCCCCCACCCCCCGCTCCGGTTCCCAGCCCACCCGACCCATCGGTCGGTACCCTGTCGGCATGAGCACGGTCACGAGCTTCCGCAGCATGGACACCTCCACCGCCGAGCAGTGGGCGGTCATCGG
>Ga0105044_10012607_pt1 | contig 11490 bp, 11 predicted proteins | sample MAT01_FD_78092 | JGI IMG/M metagenome (GOLD analysis project Ga0105044, IMG submission 78092) | Freshwater microbial communities from Lake Fryxell liftoff mats and glacier meltwater in Antarctica - MAT-01 | ecosystem: Environmental > Aquatic > Freshwater > Ice > Liftoff microbial mat | place...
CCGCTCCTGCCCCGCGGGAGAGGACCGCTTGAGGCGCAGCCTCAAGCACGTGAGGGCACGTCTTACCAACCCCCACACCCGCCCCCCGTTACAAAATCCTCCGCGACCGCGGAAAGCTCCCAAGCACCGCCAGCTCCCGGCATATCCCCTTGGCCTGCTGCACCGCCGCCGCGAACCACGGGTCGTCGGTGTGGCCCTCTGCGTCGACAAAGAACGTGTACTGCCAGTTCACCCGCCCGCTGGGCCGCTTGTCGATGTGCGTCAGGTTGATCCCCGCCCGCTGGAACACGCCCAGAACGCTCACCAGCGCCCCCGGCTCGTTGGTCGTGGTGAACATGATCGCCGTCTTGTCCCCGGGCTTGCCGCTCGCGTCCTTGGGCGTGGGCTGGGCCTTCTGCTTGCTGAGCACATAAAACCGCGTGATGTTCTGCGCGTTGTCCTCGATGTTCTCAAAGAGGATCGACACGCCGTAGATCTCCGCCGCCAGCTTCGAGCCGATCGCCGCGATCCCGTCCGCGGCCCCCGACTCCGCCGCCTTCTGCACCGCCCGGCTCGAGCTCGCCTCGCCGACCAGCTTCGCCTGCGGATACTGGGTCGCCAGCCACGTGCGGCACTGCTCGAACACCTCGGGCTTCGAGTGAATCTCCTTCACGGTGCTCGGCGGGCAGTTGGCCAGAAGCGCATGGTGCACCTCGATCTGCACCTCGGCATACACGTTCACCTGCCCGTGCTGCTCTTGGAACGCCGCCAGGGTCTCGGCGATCCCGCCCCCGATCGAGTTCTCGATGGGCACCAGCCCGCAGTCCACGTGCCCGCGCGCCACCTCCGTGAACACGCCCGCGATCGCGTGCAGGTCCTCGAAGTCCACACTGGTCCCGAACTGCTTCACCGCCGCCAGGTGCGAATACGACCCGGGCGGGCCCAGATACCCGACCCGCAAGGGCAGCTCGAGCCGGAACGAGCCGGACATAAGTTCCCGATACACCCCCTCGATCGTCCGGTCGTGCAGCGGCCCGGCGTTGTGCCCAAGCACCTTCGACAGCACCTGCGCCTCCCGGTGCGGGGCATACACCGGCGTGCCCGTCGCCCGCTTGACCTTCCCGACCGCCACCACCAGCTCCGCCCGCTTGTTCAGAAGATCGACAAGCGTGCGGTCAACCGCATCGATCTTCGCCCGCAGCGGCTCCAGCGGGTCCGCCGCCTTTTCGCGCCCGCGCCCCGGCTTCGCCTTCGCCGCGCCGCGGCCTTTGACAGTGGGGGGGGAAGAGGGCCGTTTGGTGGGTCGTTTGGCCATGCGTCGCTCAAAGGTCTAATAACCACCGCTCCTGCGGCTCCTCCCCCCCCGTCCCCGGGCCCCCGAATGGGTCTATCGGCCCGACAGGGCTCAGGGATTGCCTGCTTCGCCGTGATTCGCTGCGCGACAAGAGCGCCTGCCCAGGCGTGGGGACCAATGGTCTCGCCGACAGACCGCCGCAACTCCCACGCCCTGCTCCCATCTCTCCGGACCCTCATCGTTCGTCTAACCCGGACCATCCGTCCAAGATACCAACAAAATACCGAACTTTGCTTGCCCGCCGACCGGATCCGGGCGGTTCTGGCCGATGCGGACCCGCTGAGCCGATGACACAGGAGAGGTTCGTGCCCGAGTTCCTTCAGAGGTTGCTGGACGTGCTGACTTCGGCTCTACGCGGCGCCACCGATCTGCCTTGGAGCATGCACGCGCTCGTCGGCCTGCTCATGGTCGCCGGGCTGGTGCTCTGGCTCTCGGGCCAGCGCGTCCTCAAGCCCGCCGTCATCGTCTTCGTCGGCGTCCTCGGGGCCCTTCTGGGGGCCATCATCGTCGCCATGACCCCCCTGAGCAGCACCGCCAGCGTCTGGCACGGCCTGGGTGCCGGGCTCTTTGCTGGGCTCCTTCTGGGCCTGCTCATGTTCCGCTCGGCCATCGCGCTCGGCTCCGGCGTGGTCTTCGGCCTGCTCCTGCCGCTGAGCGCCGCGTGCATCCTCGCCGCCATCAACCCCGCGACCCGGGCCGCTCTGCTGCACCCCATCGCTCCCGAGCCCGCCGCCACCGCTCAGGCCCCCGCCGGCCCCCGTCCCGCCGACGCCCTCGACACCGTTCTGTCCCGTTTCCGCGAGTCTCTCAGCCAGCAGTCGGGCATTCCCGCGGCGTCCCTCGACTCCATCCTCGCCCAGGCCGTCCCCGCCCGCGTCAAGCCCCAGCCCGCCCAAGCCCCCGAGCCCGCCGCCGACGAGCCCGAGTCGGCATCGTCGGTCCCGCCCGCGCTGAGTCGTGTACACGCTTTCACGACCGAGGCGTTCGGCCAGGCCGCCAACGTCTTCGCCACGCTCCCGGCCGCCCACCGCTTCGCCATCGCCCTGTGCGCGATCATCGGGCTTGCCGGCGGCGTGGTCATGGGGCTCAATCTCGCCCCTTGGGCGACCGCCGCCGTCGCCAGCCTGTTCGGGGCGGCGATGTGGGTGCCCGGGCTGGTCTGGCTCAGCGTCGCCATGTCTGCCCCCTGGATTGAATCGCTCAACCGCCCCGCCCTGCACTGGCTGATCGCCTGGGCCGGCCTGGGCCTGGTGGGCGTGCTTGTCCAATGGTCGGGTCTGCTGGGCGGCTCGCCCAAAGCAAAGAAGCCCGCCGCGGCACCAACCCCCAAGCCCGCCTGACAGAGCCTCTCGCGTAAGCGAGAGACGGCAGGACCAATGAAGTGCGGTCGCGAAGCGGGCCATCAGCGACTTCGTCGCTTCGAACAAGAATTCTCCCGCTTACGCGGGAGGCTCTGTTGTGCGTGGCTTGCGCTCGCGGCTCAGCTCAATCCCATCGCCCGCAGGATCGATGCCACATCATCGGCCACCCGGATCGGGCGGTTGGACCACCGCCCTGTGGGCTCCCGCTTGTGCTTGGCGTCGATGTCGGCCTGGGCGGCCTTGGTGTCGATGCCCGTGTGATACGTCACTGTCGCGTCCGGGTCCTTGAGCTGGTGGCCCGTCAGGATGCACACGACGGTCTCAGTAAGCTTGATGACGCCCTCGGCGATCAACATTCGGGCCCCGGCGACCGAAGCGGCGCTGGCGGGCTCGCAGCCGTAGCCGTGGCGGCCGACCAGCGCCTTGTGTTCGAGCATGGTTTCGTCGTCGACGCTGCGGACCACGCCGTTCATGACGTGAAGGGCGCGGAGGGCTTTGGAGAGGTTGACGGGGCGGTTGATCTCAATGGCGCTGGCGACCGTGTAAGCCTTTTCATGGGCCGCGTCCATGCGGGCGAACTCGCCCGAGCACGCTTGGCCCGACCAGTCGCCGGCCAGCGTTGAGACGACCGCCTCACGGACGGTTGCACTCCGGGCTGGGCCGGGGACCCAGCGGACGCCGAGCTGGTTGTAGAGGCGGTCGAGCGTCGAGGCCCCGCGGGCGTTGATGACGGCCAGCCGGGGGATCTTCGGGATCATGCCTAGCGCACGCAGCTCGATGAACGCCTTGGCAAAGGCCGAGCAGTTGCCCAGGTTGCCGCCGGGGACGATGATCCAGTCGGGGAATGGCGCTCGTGGGGCGGGCGTCCCGCCCGCCGTGGTTTCAGGTCGGCCCTTGGCGGCGATGGCAGGCGGGACGCCCGCCCCACCGGAGCCATCCGGGCCATCCGGGCCACCGGGGCCACCCAGGCCAAAGCCCAGGTCCCGCAGCACGCGGCACATGATGGTCTTCTGGCCTTCCAGACGGAAGGGGTTGACCGAGTTGAGCAGGTAGACGGCGTTCTGGCCATCGGGTCCGGGCCGCTCGGCGATCTGGCGGACGCGGGCCAGGCAGGCATCGAAGTCGCCGGCGATCTGCAGCGTGGTGGCGCCGTAGTCCAGAGCCTGCGAGAGCTTGCCGAAGGCGATCTTGCCGTCGCCGATGAAGACATAGGCCCGCAGCCCGGTCTGGGCGGCGTACAGGGCCAGGCTCGCCGACGTGTTGCCCGTCGAGGCGCATGCGACGACCTTGGCCCCGACCATCCTGGCGTGGGTGAAGCCCGCGGTCATGCCGTTGTCTTTGAACGAGCCCGATGGGTTCATGCCCTCGTACTGAAGATATAGCCCGGGGCCGGCGCCGATCTCTCGGGCCACCGCGGTGGCCTTCTGCAGGATCGTCTTGCCCTCGCCGACGGACGCGATGTCGCTGGGGGAGCGGTAGAACGGCAGCAGCTCGCGGAACTGCCAGACGCCCGAGCACTCGGCGCCGCTCTCGGGGCGGCGGAAGAAGTTGAAGTCGCCGCCGGTGAGCCGGCGGATCGCGTCGTAGTCGTAGACCACGTCCAGCAGGCTCTCGCCGCAGCCCGCCGCGGCGCAGACGGGGCAGGCGGTGAGCACCTGCTCGACGCCGAACTCGGACCCGCACGCGGGGTGCATGCAGCGCTGGACGGCGTGGATGGGCTCGTGCTCGGGCATCTGGTCAGAGGATATCGGCCGCCCGGGGCCGTTCCTTCAGGGCCGGGTCCGGGCGGGGGCACGAACCGGCCGTCGTGTGCGGCGCGGTGTCGGTATCCACTAGACTCCCGGCATGGCTCAGCGCCGCACGGGCTGGAACAAATGGCGGGTTCTCACGTGCTTCTGGCTCGTTCAGACGGCCGTCCTGTGCGTTGCTCCGTCGGCATGGGTCGCCCACGTGGGCCGGGTCGACGGGCCCGAGGCCCGGGCGATGGGAGGGTTTAATGTTGAGGACTTTGCCGGGGCGTTCAGCGAGGGCGAGTACTGGATCTTCGTTCTCGTGCTCGCGGGCGCGATGATCGCGCTGCAGGCCATCATGCTGCTGCCGGTGCGCCGTCCGCGGGCCCGGGCCGAGCGCGGCTGGCCCTTGTGGCTCAGCGCTGCCGCCTCGGCCGTCGGCGCGACGGCCCTGCTCGCGGGGCTGGTGCTGTTGGCGATCTCGGTGGTGCGGGTGCTGGATCTGGACGTCTACTTTCAGGGGCAGATGCCCGACTCGTCGGTGCCGGTGCTGTGGATCGTGCTGTCTGCGGTTGCGGTGTCGTGGGCGGCCGGCACGGCGCTGATCGCATTGTTCATGCGGCGGCGGCTGGATGCGGGCGAGCGGCACGAGGGCGTGCTGCTCCGCGTCTCGCGGCTGCTGCTCAAGGGCACGGCGATCGAGGCCATCGCCGTCATCCCGGTCGACGTGATGATCCGGCGGAAGACCGATTGCTACTCGACGGAGGGCACGGCGTGGACGCTCACGCTGTGCTTCTCGGTGGGCCTGCTGGCCCTTGGCCCGGCGATCCTCGTGCCGCTCTTGGCCCGGAGACGCAAAGATTTCTACGCGGGCAAGTGCGAGCTGTGTATGTACGACCTGCGGGAGCTGATCGCCTCGGGCCGGGCGATCGACAGGTGCCCGGAGTGCGGCGCGGGGTGGAGGGTGGGGGGATGACCCCGATGTCGCACGATGCGGTCAGGAATGCACCACACGGGCTCTGGCGGCTCATCGGCTGGTATGCGGCGGGGCAACTCGCGGCCCTGGCCGTGCTGCCGGCGGTGTGGTCTGGTCATCTTGAGTCGGTGTCCGCCGGTGACCCGCTGGGACTCAGCGGCTTGCCGGCGCGGGTTCTGCGCGCCTGGTCGTTGTGGGACTATTGGATCACTGTCGCCCTGCTTGCCGTGTCGATCTTCATGCTGCAAGCGGGCACGTTCATCGGCGTTCGACGCTCCGTGCCGCGGCTGAAGCGGCCGCTGGGGCTGTGGCTGAGCTGCCTGCCGGTAGGTCTCGCTCTAGTGCCGCTGGTGGCCACGGCTGTGTTTGTGATTGCCGCGGCGATGCAGAGGTTCGTGGTCTTGGCGGATTTTCCCGATCCGCCGGTTCGGATTAAAAGGTACCTGCCGTTGATCTTTTTGGGCGTCGTCTTCGGTCTGTGGGCGCTGGGCACGTTGATCGCGCGATGGATGATGTTCCGGTGGATGCGTCGTGGCGGGACGCACGAGCAGTCGCTCAGCCTGGTGGGCCGCAGGCTGCTGCTCACGGTCGGCGTGCTCGCGCTGCTGACGCTCCCTCTCGACATTGCTGCTCGCCTTTCGGGCGACTCCTTCCAGACGCTCACCGCGCAGCCTCTGACGCTCTGCGGCCTGATGGCCATCACCGTGCTCGGGCCGCTGGTCATCCTGCCACGGCTCGGACGCAGCCGCGCGGCGTGGTACGCGGCCCGGTGCGAGCGCTGCGGCTACGAGAAGGGCGTGGTTGACGGCACGGGGCACACCCTGCCGCGATGCCCGGAGTGCGCGCTGGAGTGGCAACAGGCCAGCCGGACTGTCGCTGAGCCGCAACAATCTGGCCCATGCCCCCCAATCCCCCCCAGCCCCCAAACACGGTGATCCACCCGGGAGGCGTGCCCGACTGTCCGGCCTGCCGCCGAGTGGCGCAGGTTCGGACGCTGGAGTACCCGTCGTTCATCTGCGAGCTGTCGGAAACGGTCGTGGCGCTGCACAAGCACCAGACGTGGGAGGGGTGGTGCGTGCTGCTGCTCAAGGAGCACGCCGAGCACCTGCACGAGCTGGAGGCGGGGCGGTATCTACGGGTTATGGAGGATGTGAGAACGGTGGCCCGGGCGGTGGTGAGAGCGTTTGCACCGAGGCGGGTGAACTACGAATGTTTGGGAAACGTGCTCCCCCATCTTCACTGGCACGTAATTCCGCGTTATCCCGCCCCGATCGACCCCGATCCGGGCTCAACTGTCTGGGTTCGTCCGACCCACGAGCAGGAGTCGGGCGTAGAGCCATCGCGGCAAGCCGAGCTGATTCGGCGTTTACATGCAGCCGGGATCGGTCAACAGGGATAAAATAGATACCAATGCCCACCACCACCAAAGCCAAGTCCAAGGCTCCGGCGAAGGCCGCCCGCCCCAAGGCCTCCCCCAGCAAGGCCCTCGCCCCCGCCGCCAAGAAGCCGGGCAAGGGTTCATCCGGAGCAACGAACGGCACGGCGGAGGGAACGCTCAAGGTGACCGTCGTCGCCAAGGCCCCGCCCGCCCTCGCCCCCGCGGCGAAGCCTGCCGCCAAGCCTGCGAAGGCGGCGTCGGCCGAGGCGTCGCTCTGCGGCAAGCTCGGGATCGTCGCCGGTTCGTGCGTGGTGCTCATCGATGCCCCCACGAGCTTTCCGCCCAAGCTGGATCCGCTGCCCGACGGGGTCGAGCTGCGGCACTCGGCCATGCGCGGGGCCGGGTTCGACATCTCGATCCTGTTTGTCCCCAACGTCAACACGCTCAACCGCCGCTTCAGCCAGCTGGCCAAGCTCATGCGGCCGGGCGGCAGCGTCTGGGTCGCCTGGCCCAGCCGCATGACGGACTTGAAGGAAGAGACCGTCCGTCCCGTGGGCGTCAAGGAAGGCCTGGCGGACAACAAGACGATCGTGATCGACCAGAACTGGTCGGCGATGCGGTTTATCGCGAAGGCCTGAACGGCCGAGCGGCCGAGTGATTGATTCTCGTGCGACGCCGCCTGAATGGGCGGCGTCGTTTCTTCTCGCTCTGCCATTCCGCTACTTCACCACCGCTGACTCCTACCGTCTCCGCCCATGGCTTCTCCGGCTCGCGCCGATAGTTCCGCCCCGCCGTTTGTCGCCCGCTTGGAGCGGCTGCGCCGGGTCGTGGGCGAGCAGGGGTTGAGCCATCTGCTGATCACCAGCCCGAAGGACGTGGGGTATCTGACGGGTTTCCTGTCGGGGGACAGCTATCTGCTGCTGACGCCGCTGACGCACAAGGCGGCGCGGCCGGTGCTGATCTCCGACTTTCGCTATCAGGAAGAGCTCGAACCCGTCAAGCCGCTGGTGGATGTGGTGATCCGGACGACGCCGATGATCGAGGCGCTGGCCGATGCGCTCGGGATCGCCGGCGGCGGCGGGCCGGCCGCGGGGGCGGCGGGGGAGCCGGCGGGGAAGATGGGGATCCAGGCCGAGCACATGACCGTGGCGCTCAAGGCGGCGCTTGGTCGGAAGCTTGGGGCCAAGCGGCTGGCGGACACGCAGGGGCTTGTGTCGCGGCTGCGGGCGATCAAGGACGAGGCGGAGATCGCGCTGATCCGCAAGGCGTGCAGGATCCAGGAGCAGTCGCTCGAGGCGGTGCTGCCGACGGTGAAGGTGGGGCAGACGGAGGCGGATGTGGCCGCGGCGATCGAGGCGGAGATGAAGCGTCGGGGCTCGAGCGAGCCGGGGTTTCAGACGATCGTGGCGTCGGGCCCGGCGAGCAGCCTGCCGCACTATCGGCCCGGCTCGAAGAAGATCGCGGCCGGCAAGCCGCTGCTGATCGACTGGGGCGCGGTGCATCGGGGCTATCACTCGGATATGACGCGGGTATTCTGCTTCGCGGGCTCCGGGGGGAAGTGGCCCGCGAAGATCGCCGAGATCTACGGCGTGGTGCTCGAGGCGCACGAGCTGGCGGCGAAAGCGATCGCGCCGGGGAAGACGAGCACCGAGATCGACGCGATCGCCCGCGGGCACATCGCCCAGGCAGGATTTGCCGAGTGCTTCGGGCACGGGCTTGGGCACGGGATCGGGCTCGACGCCCACGAGGAGCCCCGGCTGAGCAACATGCTGGGCCGGACGCGACTCGAGGCGGGGATGGTCGTTACCATCGAGCCCGGGATCTACCTGCCCGGGGTCGGCGGCGTGCGTCTCGAGGACGACTACGCCGTGACTTCCGAGAAGGGTCGGGGGGCCGTGCGTCTGTCGTCCATGCCCAAGGACATGGGCTGGGCGAGCTTGTAGGGCCTTGGCGGAACGAGCACGTTCGTTGCTGGTGTTCCGCCCGTGTCTGATTGGTCAGCCTGTCACGCCGTCACTCCCACCGGGACCTACCCATGATTGATATCCGCAAGCTGAAAGAACTCGTCCGCCTGATGGTGGAGAACGACCTGTCGGAACTGGACCTGCAGGACCAGCAGGAGACGGTCACGATCAAGCGGGGAGCGGGGCAGACGACCCCGATGGTCGCGGCCCCCGCCGCCAATGCCCCGGCACCGGCTGCCGCCCCCGCGGCGGGCGGCGCGGGCGACGACGACAAGGCCGAGGGCTCGACGGCCTCGGAACCAGCGAGCACCGCCGGGACGACGCCGGTGAACAGCCCGATGGTGGGCACGGCGTACCTGGCACCCAACCCCGACAGCCCGAACTTCGTCAAGGTGGGCGACTCGGTCGGGCCCGAGACGACCGTGTGCCTCATCGAGGCGATGAAGGTCTTCAGCGAGATCAAGGCCGAGTGCACGGGCACGGTGGAGCGGATCTCGATCAGCAACGGGCAGGCGGTGCAGTATGGGCAGCCGTTGTTCTTGATTCGGCCGACATAAGGCACCAGTCACCGGGCACCAGGCACCAGGCGCCTGATGGCCCGGCCTCGTACGGACAAGCCTTCCGCTCGCCTCCTCCGCACCGGTGCCTGGTGCCCGGTGCCCGGTGCCTTCATCATGTTCTCCCGCATCCTCATCGCGAACCGTGGCGAGATCGCCCTCCGCATCATCCGCGCTTGCCGCGAGCTGGGCGTCTCGCCGGTGTGCGTCTATTCCGAGGCCGACAAGGACGCGCCGTATCTCAAGCTCGCCGACGAGGCGATCTGCATCGGGCCCGGACCGGCGAAGGAGAGCTATCTCAACATCTCGCGGCTGATCGCGGCGGCGGAGGTAGCCAACGTCGACGCGATCCACCCCGGGTACGGGTTTCTGTCCGAGCGGGCCGAGTTTGCGCAGGTTTGTCGCGACTGCAAGATCGAGTTCATCGGGCCGACCCCGGAGGCGATGGCGCGGCTGGGCGACAAGGTCGCGTGCAAGAAGGCGGCCAAGGAGGCCGGCGTGCCGGTGTTCCCCGGCTCGCCGGACGCGATCGACGACCCCGAGGAGGCGGCGAAGATCGCGGCCCAGATCGGCTACCCGGTCATCATCAAGGCCGCGGCGGGCGGGGGCGGGCGCGGGATGCGGGTGTGCCACAACGAGATCACGCTGCTGGCCAACCTCAAGTCGGCGGGCACCGAGGCCCTGGCGGCGTTCGGCAACGGGGCGGTGTTCATCGAGAAGTATCTCGAGCACGCCCAGCACGTCGAGATTCAGGTCATCGGCGACAAGCACGGGAACGCGATCCACCTGTGGGAACGCAACTGCTCGGTGCAGCGCCGGCACCAGAAGCTCATCGAGGAAGCGCCGTCGCCGGGGCTAAGCCGCGAGAAGATCCGGCCCGTGTGCGAGGCGGCGGTCAACCTCATCAAGCTCGCGAAGTATCACGGGGCCGCGACCTGCGAGTTTCTGATGGACGAGAAGCAGGACTTCTACATGCTCGAGGTGAACACGCGAGTGCAGGTCGAGCACCCGGTGACCGAGGAGATCACCGGGGTGGACATCGTCAAGACCATGATCCGCGTCAGCGCGGGCGAGAGGCTGCCCTACACGCAGGACCAGATCAAGGTGAACGGGCACGCGATCGAATACCGGTTGAACGCCGAGGACCCGGCCCGGAACTTCATGCCCCAGCCCGGCAGGATTACCCGCTGGGAGCCCGCCGGCGGCCCGGGCATCCGGATGGACACCCACGTGGTCACGGGGTACGAGGTTCCGAAGTTCTACGACTCGATGATCGGCAAGCTGATTGTCCATGATGACACGCGCGAGCTGTGCATCGCACGCTCACTGCGAGCGCTCAAGGAGTTCAGAGTCGAGCCGATCAAGACCACGATCCCGCTGCACCAGCGCGTGCTGGAGCACTCGGACTTTCAGAACGGCGGTGTGGATATTCATTGGCTCGAGCGGTTGTTGAAGTGAGGGCGGGCCAGCGACGGGCGGGTCAACATAGCGTAGTGGGAGGGAAGGGGGGCGGTACGTTGGCGGCGGGGGCGAGCAGGCTCGATCGCGGATCGCAACGGAGGTGTGGGCGTGGCGAACTCGCGGGTGGAGCCTTGGCATCCCGCCGCCCGTGCCGCCGTGCTCCTGGGCGTCTCGGTTGGCGCCGGTGCATTGTGCGGAGGGCTGGGTGTGATTGGGCAGCTGGCGATCATGTCGCCGTTCGGAGTGGTGGTGGGGGCCGTGATCGGATTGCTGATCTGGCCTGTTGCGATCCTCACGCTCTGGCGTGTCAGCCTGTCGTCGGCGATGCCGATCGTGCTCGTGCCCGCCGTCGTGACGGCGGTCCTTGGCGGGCTGGTGACGGACGCGCCGTTCTATTCGATGCTCTCGGTACCGGTGTTCATCGCGTGCCAGATGATCGCGAGGCTGGTGCTGCGTCCGGTGGCGCGGCATTGCCCGGCGCCGGGCATGTGTCGGGGCTGCGGCTACGACCGGAGCGGGCTCGACCGGTGCCCCGAGTGCGGCCGGCTGGCCGAACCGTGGGAGCCGTCCGAGCGGCCCTGGCGCCGCCGGACCGCGAGCGCGGTGGTGGTGGCGGTGCTGGGCGTCGTGGCCCCGAACGTCGTCATCCTGCTCGCGATGCTCGCGCACGCGTTCCGCTCCGCGTAGAGCGTTCTTAGTCCAGGCGTAGCGTGTAGCCGCAGTGGCGGAA
>Ga0105044_10012608_pt1 | contig 11490 bp, 16 predicted proteins | sample MAT01_FD_78092 | JGI IMG/M metagenome (GOLD analysis project Ga0105044, IMG submission 78092) | Freshwater microbial communities from Lake Fryxell liftoff mats and glacier meltwater in Antarctica - MAT-01 | ecosystem: Environmental > Aquatic > Freshwater > Ice > Liftoff microbial mat | place...
AATATTGCTGCGTGCAATCATGTAGATACCGGCGGTAACCATAGTTGCAGCATGTATCAAAGCACTTACGGGGGTTGGGCCAGCCATCGCATCGGGTAACCAGGTGTATAAAGGAATTTGTGCACTTTTACCCATGGCACCAACAAATAAAAGTAAAGTGATGCCGGTAATATCTGTTGCAGTTAATTTAGAAACATTGGCAAATACATCATGATAATCGGCAGTACCCAATTTTGAGATAAGCCAGAATACGGCCAATAAAAAGCCAAGGTCACCAATGCGGTTCATGATGAAGGCTTTTTTTGCGGCAATGTTGTAGTTGGTATTTTTAAACCAGAAACCGATGAGCAAGTAAGAACAAAGCCCCACACCTTCCCAACCAATAAACATAATAACATAGTTGGCACCCATTACCAGCAGCAACATAGAGAATACAAACAGATTTAAATAGGAAAAATATTTTGCAAAATCTTTAGGTTCCTCATCATGCATGTAGGATGTTGAATACAGATGTATTAAAAAACCAACGCCGGTAATTATTAGTAAGAAGATAGATGAAAGCTGATCGATCTGAAAATCGAAACCAATTGTAAGCCCGGTTACATTTATGAAATCGAAATAATGGGCAACATGGATGTTACCTCCTTTTACGCTAAAAAAAACATAGGCACTTATGAGGAAAGAAAGAAACACTGTGCCGCTGCCAATAATACCAGCCATTGGTTTTGAAACCTGTTTTCTCCCCAATCCGTTAATTAAAAAACCGATCAAAGGCAATACAGGAATCAGCCAAACCATTTGTAAAACATTATTCATAATCCGTTATTAAAACCAGCATTTACCGGTCGTTAATTTTTTAACCTGTTTAAAAAGTTTACATCTACCGAATGCGTATTCCGGTATAACATAACAATAATTGCAAGGCCAACACTTACTTCTGCCGCGGCAACCACCATTATAAAGAATACAAATATTTGTGCGTCGCTTACTACGTTAGGATTAGATTGAACCAAGGCAGATGCGGCGTGCATTTTTGAAAATGCAACCAGCAATAAATTAACTGCATTCAGCATTAACTCTATACACATAAAAATAATGATGGAGTTGCGGCGGGTAAGAACCCCCACAATTCCAGTGCAGAAAAGTGCTAATGCCAAACCGATGTACCATTTAATTTCCATAATACCAGCCTCCCCTAACCCCTCCAAAAGGGGGATATTGAAGTTTTATTTTTGTGTTTTTTAAATATATTTTTATCCATCTTTAATATTTACCCAGCCCTAAAATAAAAAAGCTCCTGCCTATTCTCCCCTTGGTGGGTCGGGGGGGCTTTCTTTTTTACCAATCACCACGGCCCCAATCATTGCACTTAAAAACAACACAGAGCTGATCTCAAAAGGCAGCACATAATTTTTAAACAAAACCATCCCCAGGTTTTTTACCAGGCCACTGTCTCCTGCTCCCATCTGCACCATATTGGATGCCTGTGTAGTATCAGATATAGCCGAAACCAAAACCAGAAAAAGGCAACCGCCCGAAATTAAACCGGCAAACTGCAACATTCGATTTTTTTTGGGTTCCGATTCAGCATTCAGATTCATCAGCATTACAACAAATAAAAACAGTACCATAATTGCCCCGGCATACACAATGATATTTACAATGGCCAGAAACTGAGCGTTCAACAAAATATAATGGCCTGTAATAGCAAAAAATACAACGATCAGGAACAATATACTGTTTACCGGATTTTTACTGGCAACTACCATAATAGCACTGAACAAAGCTATAACTGACAAACCCCAAAATAATATTTCTGTGATGCTCATGATCGTTAATTAACCGTTTCTTTTTTTGCCCTATTACCCAATGCTTTTTTATAAGCGTCCGGCTCTTCTATCGGGTGAGGTATTAATAATTCTTCTTTTTTATAAATAAACTGTTTGCGCTGGTAATCGGCCGGTGCAAAAGTTTCGCTTAAATAAATAGCATCTTTAGGGCATGCTTCTTCGCACAATCCACAAAAAATACAACGCAGCATATTGATTTCGTATTTAGCTGCATATTTTTCTTCCCTGTATAAATGTTCTTCACCCGGTTGTCTTTCGGCGGCTTCCATGGTTATGGCTTCTGCCGGACAGGCAACTGCACACAAACCGCAAGCAGTACAGTTTTCACGTCCTTCTTCATCCCTGTTTAAAATTTGCAGGCCACGAAAAACTGGACTGAAGGGCCTGGTTTTTTCGGGATAATTAATAGTAGGTTTCTTTTTAAAAATATGGCTGAACGTGATCATCATTCCTTTAAAAATTGCTACCAGGTAAAGCCGCTCCAGAAAACTCATTTTCCGGCGGTCAACCTGTTTTACTCTGTTGGTTAATGCTTGCATACGTTATTAAGTCGCCTTCGACCAGCTCAGGCTGACAATTCGTTTATAAAAATTAAAAATGCCAATTATTTTGTTTTAATAAAATCAATGCGCCCGTTGCCAGCATATTGAACAATGCCAGTGGAATTAAAATTCTCCAGCCAAGGTTCATCAACTGATCATATCTGAATCTTGGTATCGTCCATCTTACCCACATGAAGAAAAATATAAAACAAACAACTTTTATCATTAGTGCAACCACACCCAATGCTGCCATCAGGTTAGGATTATAATTTAGTTCATTTACAAATGGAATATCGTAGCCCCCAAAATACAACGTGGCCATTATCACACTGCTGATGAACATATTGATGTATTCTGAAAAAAGGTAGAAGCCCAATTTCATGGATGAATACTCTGTATGATAACCACCGATCAGTTCACTTTCTGCTTCTGCTAAATCAAATGGAGCCCGGTTACATTCGGCAAATGCACAAATTAAAAACAACAAAAAGCCAAGAGGCTGATAGGCAATATTCCAAAGACCGGCCTGCTGTTGCTGCACCATTTCTTTAAGGCTCAGCGTTCCGGTTACCATCAGCAAAGCAATTAAAGCAATACCCATGGCCAGTTCGTAGCTAATGATCTGCGATGCAGCCCTTAAGCCACCCATCAAAGAAAATTTATTGTTACTTGCCCAACTGCCAATCATGATTCCGTAAACACCCAAACTTACCACCGCAAACACGTATAATATCCCAACATTCACATCAGCAATCTGTAAAGAAATATCCCTGTCAAAAAGATGTACTTTATCGCCCCAGGGAACCACCGCACTCGTCATAATTGCAGTAAGCATGGCAAGAGAAGGGCCAAGTATAAATAAGAATTTGGAAGAAAAATCGGGTATAATCTCTTCTTTAAAAAACAGCTTTAATCCATCAGCCAAAGGTTGTAAAATACCAAAAGGGCCTGCACGGTTTGGGCCACGCCTGTCTTGCAAAACAGCAGCAATCTTTCTTTCACCATACGTTGCATACATGGCAATAACCAATGAGGCCATTACTACAATGACTATCAAAACCAGTTTCTCAATAATTAAAGCGAAATCAATTGCTAAAAGCATATCCGTATTTTAAAATAATTCTTATTCTTTTGGTAAACCCCACTGCGTTGATTCTCCATCGCCTTTTACAAAATCATCCGACTTGGCAAAATCGCTCATGTGTGCCGGCCTTTCAATTTCACTTAAACGAATGTTTGGGTTATTTACTCCACTAACATTATGTATGTTCATCATTAATTTAGGATCACGGCCGTTCAATAATTCTTTAAGAGGGTCATTGGGCATTTCCAGTACTGCATATTTATTTGCCCCAATAACCGAATGACGGCTGATAGCTGTTAAACCTTCAACTATCCAATCGCTTGTTTTCTTTTTATCAAAGCGGCAGGTATTGCATATCCAGCCTGGCTTGCCGTCGTAACTCTGCACCTCACCCCATTCATCTTTACGTGCTGTAACCCTGTACACTTCATCGCCACGTAACCACAAGGTAGCTTTACCGCAGCATTTTGGAGTTTCACAATTGCGGTGTGCATCAACCGGCTTGGTAAACCACACACGGTTTTTAAACCGGAATGTTTTATCGGTTAATGCACCAACCGGGCAAACATCAATCATGTTGCCGCTAAAATCATTATCAATGGCTTTGGAAATGTACGTTGATATTTCTGCATGATCGCCACGGTCTAAAATACCATGCACTCTTTTATCGGTAATCTGATCAGCAATATAAGTACAACGATAGCACAGAATACACCTTGTCATGTGTAACTGAATGTAAGGGCCAATATCTTCTTTCTCGAAAGTTCTTCTTTTAAATTCGTAGCGGGTTCCTTCTTTACCATGATCGTAACCCAGATCCTGCAGATGACATTCGCCCGCCTGGTCGCAAATGGGGCAGTCAAGCGGATGATTGATGAGTAAAAATTCCACCACACCGTTTCTTGCATCAATTACTTTTTCGCTGGTCATGTTTTTAACCACCATGCCATCCATCACGGTTGTACGGCAACTGGCCATCAGTTTAGGCATAGGCCTTGGGTCGGCTGTTGAGCCTGCCGCAACTTCTACCAGGCAGGTACGGCATTTACCACCACTTCCTTCCAGCTTGCTGTAATAGCACATGGCAGGCGGTGTAACATCGCCGCCAATTTGCCTGGCAGCGTTTAATATAGTTGTGCCAGGGGCAACATCGATGGAGATGTTGTCGATGGTTACTTTAAATGTTTTTATTTCGTCAGACATTTTATAACAAATCTAAGTTTGAGTCATATTTATTTGCTTTTAAAAACTCTATCCAGTTTTTTAATTCTATAACCGGTTTGCAGTTTTTATTTTTCATTTCTTTAAACAGTTTTATAAACCTATCATCCTTTCTTGAATTTACAGATTTAGTGACCCTTAATAAATTTTTTAAGTCTGCCGGCAAATTGAAATCGGACAAATTAATATCATTCTCATCACAAATCTTTAAAAACCATTTTTCAATTACCGGCCTTATTTGTATTATATATTGATTAAGGTCACTATGCTTCCACAATTTCAAAAAATCGGTTTCCTTTTTCGCATTAAAAAATCTTAAATAATCCAACTGTTCTTTATCCTCATCAATTATGCCGATACAGAAATCGTCTTTAAAATTGTTCTGCATTTCACGTGCAACCTTCCCATTTCCCTTATGATGATTAACATAATCTTTATCCGCAATCAAAAGAACTTCTATTAAACAGGAATCAATGTTACACTCAGGAATAATACATTTATTGCTGTTGTTCATGGGGTAAAAAATTTTCTATATTCAAAAACAAGTCTACACCATATTGGTAAATATCGTGCAGTTCTTCATCAGTCATTCTTCGGATTAAAGTTTCTCCTGTATCCTTACCATAACCGACTGTATAAATCGCGTAATCATCTTTCTTTAAATTTTCCATAAAATCATTGATGACAAATGGACTATGAGTTGCGATGAAATACTGGTTATTATTATCGTCATACATTATATTTGCCGTAAATTTTGAGATATATGGGGGGAACATGTTTGCTTCGGGTTCTTCAAATAATAAAATTGAATTTTCATTAGTTTGAATAGCGGCAATATAGAAAAATAATCTTCGTAAGGTATCCGAGATTAAATTATTTGGGAATGATACAAAAGTTCCATCATTCAACTCTTTGGCAATGGCTATTTCACTATCGGAAATATTTAATTTCAAACCATAAATATTCAACAGTTCTGAATAGGCCTTTCGTAGATCACTATTTCCATGAAGTATATCTAATAAATTATCGCCATTGGGAATACTTAAAGAGGATGATTTTAATTTATTATTTACAACATTTTTTTCAAAAGCGTAATACTTTATCCTATAAATTGGAGCATCGGTTATATCGGCTTTCTCAGCAGGTGCAACAAATTGTTTTTGTACTTTTTTATTTACACTAATCTTAAATACTCTAGGCACTCTTTCATTTACTGAATCTATACACAACTCAAAATCAAAGTCTCCGTTACTTTTTTCAAAATAAAGCGTATAAATTTTATTGACTCCTATTCCTATTTCATTTTTTATATTTTTGTCAAAATTTAAATCTGAAAGGTGATTAAATCTACATATTGCATCAAAAGGAAAATTTTCCTTATTATAAACCTGAGTGAATGAATATAATCCCAAAGCCTCCAAAATATTACTCTTTCCCACATTAGGCGGCCCCACAAACACATTAATCCGCTTACCCCTTCAATCTTTTGATGGCGTATACTTTTAAAATTTTTAATTTCTATGTTATCTATCTTCTGCATTTATCTTTTTATGCTGTTACAGGCACGTGAATCGGATCCGCATAATGCGCCAGTCCATAATTACTTGTTAAACACTCAACCGGATTTTTCACATGCCACTCAAACTCATCTCTAAAATGCCTGATGGCTGCTGCAACCGGCCAGGCCGCTGCATCGCCAAGAGGACAAATAGTATTTCCTTCAATCTTGCGTTGAATATCCCACAGCAAATCAATATCACTTATCTTTCCTTTTCCATTCTCGATATTCAATAATATTTTTTCCATCCAGCCGGTTCCTTCACGGCAGGGGCTGCATTGTCCGCAACTTTCGTGGCGGTAAAATCTTGCCAGAGTATAAGTGTGTTTTACCACGCACTGGTTATCATCCAAAACAATAAAACCACCCGAACCCATCATGCTTCCGGTTGCAAAACCACCATCACTCAGGCTTTCGTAGTTCATCAATCTTTTTTCGCCCTTGGCAGTTGTTAATAATAAATTAGCCGGGAGAATAGGAACTGATGATCCGCCCGGAATACAGGCTTTTAATTTTCTGCCATTGGGAATACCGCCACAATATTCATCGCTGTAAATAAATTCTTCAACAGAGATGGTCATATCAATTTCGAAAACACCGGGTTTATTAATATTGCCACAGGCACTCATTAATTTTGTACCGGTGCTTTTTCCTACGCCGATCTTTGCATATTCATCTCCCCCATCGTTTATGATGGGCACAACTGCTGCGATTGTTTCAACATTGTTTACAACCGTTGGCCTTTCCCATGCACCTTTAACTGCAGGGAACGGTGGTTTAATTCTCGGGTTACCGCGTTTGCCTTCCAGCGATTCTATCAAAGCAGTTTCTTCGCCACAGATATAAGCACCTGCCCCACGATGAACATAAATTTCACAATCAAAACCGCTGCCCAAAATATTTTTACCGAGGAAGCCATTATTTTTTGCTTCTGCAATGGCCTGTTCTAAAATATCAACGATCCAGGCATATTCGCCACGTATGTATATGTATGAAACATTGGAGCCGAGGGCGAATGAAGAAACGATCATTCCCTCAATTAAAATATGCGGAATAAATTCCATCAGGTACCTGTCTTTAAAAGTACCGGGTTCGCTTTCATCTGCATTAACCACCAGGTGGCGGGGAATACCTTCTGGCTTTGCAATAAAACTCCATTTTAAACCTGTAGGAAAACCTGCACCACCACGGCCTCTTAAGCCGCTCTTCTTCACTTCTTCAACAATATCGGCAGGAGCCATTTTTAATGCCTTCTCCACACTGCGGTAACCACCCTCACGGCGGTATACATCATATAACCTGATGTTTTCTACATGCGCTTTTTCTAATAATAGTTTTCTACTCATATACCCCAAATCCGCCGCTGCGGAGCTTTAATTATGTTTTATTTTTCTTTTTTATTAACATTTTATTCTTTGTTTAACTTTAGTGGCACTCTTGTACTGTATTGCTTCATTGTGCTTTTACCTGGTACATTTTAATTTTTCCTTTATACAAATCATACACCGGAAAAATCATATCCCAATCTTTACCCCAAACCACATTACCATTTTCTATTTTGAATTTTTTAAAATTTTCCACCTGCTTATATCTGTTATATTGCGGATGGCTATGGGTTTGCAAAAAGCCTCCAAAATCAACAAGTCTTTTTTTATTATTGGTAAAAATTATTTCCAACAAATAGCCTTCAATATATTTTGCCTCCTTTACAATTATGTTCTCCATTGGTCATAATTTAATAATCACTTCACATTTTACTTTTTTATTCTCCACAAAAAACTGTTTCCATTTTTCTACAATTCCTACATGATATTTTTTTATAAACCTTATCGCCTCTTTTTCATCTTTTGGTTCAAGCGGCTTTTTCCCTTTCACTTTTTTAACTCCAACTTGTTTTAGTTTCCCATTCTCATATGCCAATTCAAATTTACTTTCAAATTCTGCAACAGAAACATGAACGTACACAGGTAAATGCTCGTTCGCATAAAAGAAAAAAATTAAGCCCAAATATTCATAAATCTTTGGCATATCAATTCTTTTTTACCGCCTGCCTTGCAAACAACACCCAACGCTTCCCTTTCTTGACCCACACTTCCAAAACTTTTAAATGATAAGTATTTGTAGCCCCTTTCATTGTTGCAGTAATATCTGCCACAAACCGCACATTCGCCATTGTTCCGTTTATCAAAACTGTTACGCTGTCTTCTTTAAAACCCTGATAACTGATATAACCGGTTTCAAAGTCTTTTATCAAATCTGTTTTTGTTTGTACCCAGCCATTACTATGGCCATAACTCAGTGCTTTATCCGTTTGCTGGTTTATAGAAACTGTATTCTTATTAACCAGCGCCTGGTGAAATTCTTTTACTGTTGCCGTTAATTTTTCTTCATCGGTTTGTTGCGCAAAAGTACCAACCGACAACAATGAAAAAAATACTAATAAAAAGATCTTCATTTTACTTTCTCAGTTTTGCCATCAACATCCTCATGGGATGCAATGTTCTTGTAAAAGGATTCAACACAAGCCCCAATGATTCCAAAGTAGTAGCTCCCAGCAAAGGCTCATCGCCTTCTTCGCCATACACCACCGGTGCAGGCCCGCCTTCTCCTTCAAACTCAAAATAAGCCGAACAGACTCTCCTTGTTAAAGTTGTTCCATCTGCCAAAGAAAAATTCATTTCTTTGTATGGTTCTATATCCAGTTCATCTAAAATTTTCCCCGGCACTAAACTGTAAATTGCTCCGCTATCTACCAAAAAATTAACCTCCGCCGTTTTAATACTTTTGCGGTGTTCTTTTACTTTTAATATGGCCGAAGTTATACCCATTTTTAATTTGCCTTTGCCCTGCATTCTTCAATGATGGCATCAACTTTTTCTTTTGTTAAATGTTCTTTATAAATTTTACCAAGCTGCATCATGGGCGCATAACCACAGGCGCCCAGGCACTCTACTGTTTTTAAAGTAAACATACCATCGGTTGTGGTTTCGCCAACAGCAATGTTCAGTTTCTCTTTTATATAAGCAATAATGTTATCGCTGCCATTGATCATGCAGGGGCCCGTTTGGCAAACCTCAAACATATATTTACCAACCGGACTTAAATTATACATGCTGTAAAAACTGGCAACTTCATATACTTCAATGGGCTCAATGTTTAAAACAGTGGCTACATAATCCATCACCGGTACATCAAGCCAGCCACCAAATTCCTGCTGCGCCATGTGCAATACAGGCAACAGGGCACTTTTGTGTTTGCCATCGGGATAGTGGGAAATAATTTCCTTTATCTCATTTAATTTATCAGAAGAAAAACAAATACTCATTATTTACTGTTTCTTTTTTTTAATATTTTCTCAAGCATTTCAGCGTCTGCGAAATCTTTTAACCGTCCTGTTGCTTTTTTATTTGATATTAATTCGTTTATGTGAATACATCTTATTTTAATACCGTCATCATCATATATTTTACTTGTTTTGTACACCTCCTCAAAATCAAGACCGCTTATTGATGTGAGTATGTCAATTCTGAAGGGTGGACGTCCCATCATGATAACATTATTCTCTTTTAAAAAATTTTCTTTTTCAAATCCAATTGTTGATCCCCAAGAATCCTTCAGCACATCAATTATTTTTTCTGCGTTTTCTTCTGTCTTTCTACAAAAACATCCATATCACCGGTAGTTCTGCTATATCCTTCAAAAATTACAGCCCAGCCACCAACTAAAACATACTTTACTTCATGCTTATTAAGAAGATCAATAAATTCGACAAAATTGTCATTCAAATTCATCTCGTTCTTCTTTTAAACCTGCCTTGTGTATTATGTTTTCTATTTCCCCTGATTTGTATTGTTTACTCCAGATTTGTCTTCTCATTTCTTCAACAGTTGCTACGCTTTCTTTCCAATCAATTGAAGCATAATATGCAATATCTGCTTCTTCAGCTTCTGCAAAAGAAACTTTAGTTACCACCATTTCTATTTTTCTTTCTTTCGACATAAAATAATTATGCATCCATCTCCCCTGCTATCAAATTCAAACTACTCATGGTAATTACAGCATCGCTCAACATGCCTCCTTTTACCAACTCTTCAAAAGCCTGGTAATAAATAAAACATGGCCGGCGGAAATGTAAACGGTAAGGTGTTCTTCCTCCGTCGCTTATTAAATAAAACCCAAGTTCACCATTTGCACCTTCTACCGAACTATAGACTTCACCTGCCGGCATTTCGGTTTCGCCCATCACAATTTTAAAGTGATAAATGAGTGCTTCCATTTTTGTATAAACATCTTTTTTCTCAGGCAAATAATAGGCAGGTACATCGGCATGAAAAACTTCTGCCTCGGCTCCTTTAAATTCCTTTACTTTTTGAAAAGCCTGATCAATAATACTCAGGCTCTGCCACATTTCTTCGTTACGCACCAAAAAGCGGTCATAACAATCGCCAGTCGTTCCAACCGGTACAATAAAATCAAAATCTTCGTAACTGCTGTATGGTGTGTGTACCCGTACATCATAATCAACACCGGCGGCACGCAGGTTAGGACCCGTGAATCCGTAATTCAATGCACGCTCTGCAGAGATAGGCCCACAACCAATTGTACGGTCCATAAATATCCGGTTGCGGGTAAACAGGTTCTCAAACTCCTTTAATACTTTGGGATATTCCTTTAAAAACTTTTCGAGTTTTGCGAATGCCACAGGCGTGAAATTCCTTTCAAAACCGCCAATACGCCCAATGGTGGTAGTAAGGCGGGAGCCACATATTTCCTCATATATTTCATAGATGAGTTCACGATATTGCATCAGGTATAAAAATCCTGAGAAGGCACCACTATCCACACCTACAATTGAATTACAGATCAAATGATCAGATATTCTTGACAATTCCATGATGATCACCCGTAAGTAATCAACCCGTTTAGGTAGTTGCAGACCCAGTAATTTTTCGCAGGTAATATGCCAGCCCATATTGTTGATGGGCGATGAACAATAATTCAAACGATCGGTAAGTGGTGTTATTTGGTAAAGCGGCCTGCGCTCGGCAATCTTTTCAAAAGCACGGTGAATATAACCAATGGTAGATGTAGATTTCATTACCCGCTCACCATCCAGTTCCAGAATATTCTGAAACACGCCATGCGTAGCTGGATGCGTTGGCCCCAGGTTAAGCGTGGTGGTCTGCTTTTCTATGCTTCCTTCCGGCAGTAAAATATGATTATTGTTAGACATTA
>Ga0105044_10012610_pt1 | contig 11489 bp, 8 predicted proteins | sample MAT01_FD_78092 | JGI IMG/M metagenome (GOLD analysis project Ga0105044, IMG submission 78092) | Freshwater microbial communities from Lake Fryxell liftoff mats and glacier meltwater in Antarctica - MAT-01 | ecosystem: Environmental > Aquatic > Freshwater > Ice > Liftoff microbial mat | place...
GCGGCGACGTCTTCGGTGGGGAGGTGGACGTGGTGGACCAGGGCGGGGCCGAGGCGGTCGAGGACGGCGGCGTGGGGGTGTTTGTATTGGATGTGGTCGCGTCGGCCGATGTGGGCGGCGTGGTACCTGCGGCGGTAGTCGAGCTTGTTGTCGCCGTGGAGCACGAGGCGGGCCCAAGCGGAGAAGACATCGATATCGGCGCCGTAATTCATAAGGTGCAGGACGGTGCTGCCGGGGGCGCGGAGGTTCATCTCGAGGGCGACGTACTCGCCGGGCGAGGTCTCGAAGAATTCGATGTGGAAGAAACGTTCTCGAACGTCGAAGCTCTTGACGGTGCGCCGGCCGAGCTCCTCCAACCCGGTGGGCAGTTCGCGGAACGACATCACGCGGACGTCGCCATTGTCGCGGATCATTTCGGCGACGGCTTTATAGGTGTGGCCGGTGTGGTAGAAGATCTCGCCGTTGGCGTCCGCCAAGCCGTCGAAGGTGACGATGCGGCCCTTGATGAACGGTTCGCCGATGTAGCTTGGGGGGAGGTCGGGCAGCCGGTCTTCGAGGTCGGCCATGGTTTCGACCTTGAACGCGCCGAGCGCCCCGACGCCGGTGTCTGGTTTGAAAAATAGCGGGAAACCGTGAAACTGGGCGAACTCGCGGACGCGCTGCTTGTCGGTGGTATTGATCCCGGCCATCAGGGGCACGCCGGCGTCGGCGAAGAGCTTCTTCATCCCGATCTTCGAGCGGGCGTATGTGAGGTAGTCGGTCTGCATCCCGGCGATGTGCAGGTCGGCCCGGATGGCGGACTCGGTGGTCAGCCAGTGCTCGATGTTGGAGTCGACCTTGTCGATCCGGCCGAAGTTGTTTTGGAGTTCGCGTGCGGTCCGCTTCATGGCGGCGGTGTCGTTCATATCCGGCACGTGGCGATACGCCCGGAGGGCCTCGCGGAGGTGGGCCGGGAGCTGGGCCTCGGGGACGTCACCAATACCGAGGATGATGCCGCCTTGATTGGCAAGCCTCTGGCAAAAGAGCGTCGATACGCCGGGGTAGTTGCAGGAGATGAACAGAACGTTCATGCCCGCGAGTTGTACACGCTGGGGCGGGGGATGACCAACTTATCGGCTGGCGTCGTTGGTGATGCGGTAAACGGTTCCGGCGAGGCCGGAGATGGCGTGGTCCGGCTGTTTGTCGGCTGAGGTGACGTAGACATTGCCGCGGGGGTCGACGGTGAGGGCCTCGATTTTCATCTTCGGGTTTTGGGTGAGGGCGTGGAGTTCGGCCCAGGCGGGTTCGCCGGGAGATCCGAATGGGGCGATGAGGGGGAGACGGGGGTTGGGCGTGAGGCGCCAGATGCGGGCGGGTTTAGCCCCGATGACGTACAGGTCGCCATCGGGGCCAAAAGCCATGTCGGTGAGGTCGCTTTGTCGCTGGCGGACGGGGTCGTAGGGCTCGAACTGCGCGAGGAGCTGCGCCGGGACGGGACTGCCCTCCGAGCGCGGGCGGAGATCGCGCATGGCGATTCGAACGACTGTGGAGGACGTGCGGAATCCGAGGTAGAGATATCCATCGTCCCGCGCGGCCAAGGCAGAGTGCCCCAGGAACTTGACAGGCTTGCCTCCGACGAGGAAAGTCTTGCCCGCGATGAGCTCGGGCGGCGGGACGACGCCGCCGGGCGACGCGGCGAGCGCCGAGAGGTCGTAGCGAAGCAGGGTGGAGGCTTCCTTGTTGCTGACGTACAGCCACTTGCCCACGACCAGGCAGTTGGTCGGCCCGTCGAGCAAGCCGCCGCGGGCGACCAAATGGTACTTGCCGGTGCGCAGGTCGAACCGGAACACGGCGTCAGACCTGTTCTTGCGGAAATATCCGCCCGGCTGGCCGAGGGGTTTGTCGATCCCTGAGAAGGCGCAGAAATAGAGGCTCTGCGTCGCCGGGTCCAACCGAAGGATGCAGTAGGGCCGGTCGGTGTGATGGTCGTCGAGGGCGGTGGGGAGCAAGCGATCAAGGAGGCGGAACGGGGGCGAGGCGGGTGTGGCGATGGCCACCGGGGCGGCGTCACGGGCGTTGAGGGGGAGCTTCCAGATCGTGCCCGCCAGGTCGTCGATGGCGACGTCCGTCCCCCCGGCGTCACGGACGCGGCCGCGGGAGAGGACGAACAACTCGTCGCCGCGAACCACCACGCCACGGGGAAAGGGGACGCCAGTGGTGACCCTCTCGATCCGGTCGGCGGTGACGGCGGCGGGGGTGGGGGTGCGAGGAATAGGAGACGACGCACAGCCGGTGAGGGCGGACAGGGCAACCAGCGCAACGAAAACCGGGGTACGCATATGGACAAATTTAGTCCGGGCCCGCGCCGTTGTCAGTTCGCGTAGGGGTCAGGTCACGACAACGGCCATGGCAATTCCGTCATACCCCTTGCCGCCGACGGTTTGCAGGACGGTGGCGGTGACGCGCTTCTCCCGGCCGATGGCTTCGATGACGCGGCGGGTTCCGATGACGCCGGGGTCGGCGCTGGCGGCGTCGCAGACGGCCCCCCCCCGGCCGACGTTGTCGACGAGAATCACCGACCCGACGCGAGTGAGTTTCATCGCCCACGCGAAGTACTCGGCGGACGACTCCTTGTCCGCGTCGATGAAGACGAGATCGAACGGACCGGCGTCCTCCCTGGAGAGCTCCGGGAGTGTGGCGAGGGCGGCGCCGACGCGAACCGTGACGTTGGAAAGCCCGGCTGCGGCGATGTTCTTTCGGGCGACGTCGGCGTGCTTGGGGTCGAGTTCGAGCGTGGTCACGTGCCCGCCAGTGCCGACGCCACGCGCCAGCCAAATCGTGCTGAATCCGCCGAGCGTGCCTATCTCCAGAACCCTCTTGGCGCCGCGGAGCATGGCCAAGAGCATGAGGAGCTTTCCTTGGTTGGCGGCGACCTGGATGGGCGGCAGTCCGGCGGCTGAGGTCTCCCGAAGGGCCGATTCGAGGGCGGGGTCGTGGGGCAGGAGGTGCCCGGCGAGGTACTCGTCGATCGCGGTCCAGATTTCCGGGTTCATGGCGGGGCCTTTCAAACGCCGAGCTTGTCGAGGAAGTACGGCAAATGCTTCCGCCACCACGGCCAGTCGTGGTCGACGTCGTTCCCCCATTCGTCAAGCCAGTGGTTCACACCCTTGGCCGCCAGCAGCGCGCTCAACCGGCGCGTATCGTCGAGGCACTCCTCCTCCCAACGCCCCTGCCCGCAGCAGAGCACGATGCGACTCTGCCGGTAAAGCTCGAGCAGGTGGTGGTCGGAGAGGCTGGCGAGATAGTTCAGCGGCGAATGGAAATAGACGCGATCGTCCATGTAGTCGCCGAGGTGCGTGCGAAGCTGGTAGACTCCGGAAAGCGCGATCACGGTGTCGGCCGTGCCGGGGTGGCGGAGGAAGAAGTTCATCGCGTGGAACGCGCCCATCGAGCAGCCGGTGAAGATCATGTCGCGGGGGTGCCGCATCCGGCTGTGCTGGCGGACGAAGGGGATGGCTTCGTGGAGGATGGCGGCGTCGTATTCGTCGGCGCGCTTGGCGCGGTCGTGGGGGTGTTTGTGCTTGTCGGTCCAGCTCTCCCAGTCGCGGCCGTCGATGGCGAAGACCTTGATGGCCCCGGCGCCGATGTGTCGCGAGAGGGCCTCGATCATGCCCCAGCTCTCGAAGTCGAAGAACCTGCCGTCCTGACTCGGAAACACCACGACGGGCCTGCCGTCATGTCCGTAGACCTTGAGTTCGAAACCCTGGTGCAGCCGGGGGGAGTGATACTTGTGGTATTCAACCTGCATCGTGCGGGCACTGTACACCGAACCCCGCCAGGGATGGCAACAACCCCGCGGCTGGAAGGTATACTTTTCACATGAATACGCCACCGCCGATTCTCACGCTCCAGAACGATGCGATGCAACTCGAAGTGCTCGCCGACGGGGCGTTGCGACTCTTGGATCGCGGTCCCGGTGGGCGACTGTGGTGCACCTGGCCCGTGGCGATCCAAGAGGACAACGAGATCGACGCCGGCCACGTTTGGCAGCGGACGGGCCGGTCCCTCTGTGAGCAGTACCCCGCCCGGTTCCTCGCCTTTAAAGCAGGCGACGCTGTCCGGCTAACTGTGCTCGGCCGCGAAAACCGGACAGTCGGGCAGTTCTCCGCCCGGTTCTCCCTCGACGGCGGAGTGCTTTCGGTCTCGATCTTCGATATCGACGAGTCCCTGCCGTCCCTCTCCTACCCCCCCGCGTTCGCCGAAGCCGACGAAATCATCCTCCCCATGGGCGTCGGCAAACGCATCACCAAAGGGTCCGACGACCGCAAATTCCTCACTTTCTGGTCCCACCTGAACATGCGCATGTGGGGAACCCTCCGCCACGCCACCCAAGTCCCCGCCAACTCCGACCGCCCCGACCACGGCTTGCTCGCCGAGTTCGCCCGCGGACACCACGACGCCGGACTCCTCTTCACCCGCAAAGCGTTCCAACCAGCGTTCCTCAAGTCGCTCGGGCGATGGTCCGCCGAGCCGAGGGTCATGACCTACCGGTTCACCCGGGGCGGCTACGTCGGGCTCGCCCGGGCCTATCGGCAGATGCTCGCCTCCAGGGGCACTCTCGTAACGCTCGCCGAGAAGCTCTCCCGCCACCCGCAGCTCGGCAACCTTCTCGGCGGGCGCTCGGTGTCCTTCATGCTCGGTAAAACCCACCGCCATTACCGCGCGGTCGACACACTCCTCAGGTTTAAGCCCGGTGACCCCGAGGGCTTGAAGGTGGACCTCACCTACGGTGACGTCAAACGAAGCCTGGAGTCGCTGAAGGGCGCCGGGCTCGGTAAAGCGCTCGTGCTGATCCGCGGCTGGATTCCGGGGGGGTATGACGAGTCACACCCCGACGTCTGGCCGCCCGACCCCGCCTTCGGTTCGGAGGGCCAGCTACGGGATTTGTGCGGCGGCTCGCCCGAGCTCACCACCGCACTGCACGACAACTATCAGGACATTTATCTGCAATCCCCCTCCTGGCCGAAGGGGGTCGTGCGCGGGACGGACGGCCGGGCACTGCAGGGCGGGTACTGGGCGGGCGGGCAGGCGTACATCCTCAACGCCCGGGACTCACTGGCGTACCTGCATCGCAACTGGCCCATGCTCAAGTCGCTCGGCATCCGGGCGTTCTTCCCCGACACCACCACGGCTGTGCAAATGTTCCAGTCCTTCGAGCCCGGGAACACGATCACCCGCGCCCAGGACGAGCGGTACAAGTTGGACTTGCTAAAATTTGTCGACGGCGAGGGTGTCCTGGCGGGCTCGGAGGAGGCGGCCGAGTTCGGCGTGCCGTATGTCGGTTGGCTGGAGAATCGCCACGTTCGGGTTGCGGGCGAGTCCGTGCCACTCTGGCCGCTGGTGTTCCACGACTGCGTCGCCAACGGGCGATACGGCAACGCGTACATTGGCGACGGCGGGTCGGGCGGGTCGGGCGGGTCGGGCGGGGAGGGGGCAGCCGGGTGGCGCACGGAACTGCTCTGGGGCTATTACATCCTCATGTCCCTCGGCACGTGGGGCGAGTCGACTGACAACGTACTGTCGGCTATCCGTGCCACACTGCACGTCGACCGCTTCTTCGCCGAGGTCGCCACCGCCGCCATGACCAACCACGAGTACCTCACCTCCGGCGGTGAGGTCGAACGCACAACGTTCTCGACCGGCCACGTCGTGACTGTAAACTACTCCGACCAGCCCTACGCCGAGCCCAACATGTCGCTCCCGCCGCAGGGATGGAAGATCGGAGGGTAGTTACTTTTGACTTCCCTTCGACGGCGCGTTGGATATATCCTTTGACACCATGAGAAATCGAAAGTGGCCGATTATTCTGGCTCTTGCGGCAGCGTGGTCGGTGACGGTCTCAGCCGCACCCGCAACCGCACCCGCCACCGCACCCGCCACCGCACCCGCGACCGCACCGACCACCGCCCCGTTCGAGCGGGCGGACTTCCCCGCACTGACCACCCCGCTGACCAACATCGATGGAACGCCGTTCGACATGATGAAATTCAAGGGCCGCGTGCTGCTCCTCGTCCCGGTCGCGTGGGACACCAACCGGCGGCAGCTCGAGGATCTGCAGTTTTATACGCAACGGTTCGGCGACCGCGGGTTTACCGTCGTCGGAATCATCACAGCCGACTTCGCCCCCGAAACCCGCTCGGATAAAGACCTCGCCCAAGCCATTCGTGACCGGTACAAGGTCACCTTCCCCATACTGGCGACGACCAAGACCACCGGTGCCGACGCGCACCCGCTTTTTAAGTACTTTGCGTCGAAGTCGGACGGCCATGAGTCCGGCGGCGAGATCAAGGGCCCCTTCACGAAGTTCGTCGTCAACCGAAACGGCGAACTGGCCAAGCGTTGGGAACCTGCCGCGCGGATCAACAACAACCCCGCCGCGTCGGCCGTCAACGACATTTTGAACACGCCCATGCGTTGATCACCCGGCGCGGCTGGATTGTAAGTAATTGCCGGGGTTGGACTTGGGGATGGTGCGATTTCACGTGTCCGGGCCGATTCCCAACCCCGACCCCGGCACCTACACTCCCCGTCCCTTTGGAGTGTCCACCATGCGTCATGTGATTTCAGCGCTAGTTATCAACGAGCCCGGCGTACTGTCGCTCATTGCCGGGCTTTTCTCGGCCCGCGGTTTCAACATCGACTCGCTGGTCGTCGGTCGAACCGAGGACCCCAATCTGTCCCGGATGACCATCGTCGTCAGCGCAGACGAAAACACGCTCGAACAGGTCCGCAAGCAGCTAGCCAAGCTCGTGCCGGTCGTCAAGGTGCGGGACTTCAAGGGCGCAGCCTACATCGAGCGCGACCTGGTGCTGATGACGGTCTCGATTGCGCCCGAGAAGCGCCGTGAGATTTTGGACATCGTCGACCTGTTCCGCGGCAAGGTGGTCGACGTCTCGCCCGACTCGCTCATGCTCGAACTCTCGGGCACCGAGGAAAAGCTCGAGAGCTTCATCGACCTCATGGCCCCCTACGGGATCGAAGAGCTCGCGCGTACTGGCGTCATCGCAATGGCCCGCGGTGTGCAAAAGTCTCGCGAGAAGAAAGACGCGCCCGCCGGGCCGAAATCGCGAAAGCGTTCGCTCGACGCACCCAGCGCCCCGGCACTCCCCCCCTCGTAAGTCCGGTTGTTGGACGTGGTCGTGCCGCGTTACCCTGCCCAGATGGCAAGCACGCGCCCACTTACGCCCCAAACGGCACTCTTTGGAATACTCACGTCGCAGGTGGGATACGAATCGGGGTTGCCCAAGCACGTGATTGTTCGGGCGACGGAGAAGTCGCGCATCGCCGAGCCGGCGGTTGTCGTTGTGTCGGACGGACGGCGCGATGTCGTCCGCGCGCCGGCGGAGTACTGGGGTTACCTGTGGCATTCGCACTGGTGGCGGGCGGATGTGTCGCAAGTGACCGCCCCGGGAAGGTACTCAGTTCGGCTGGAGACGGGGGGAAAGTCCATCGCGGCGGACGACATCGAGGTGGGTTGGCAGATGATCTGGGGGAGAACCTTCGAGTTGTCCGCGATCGACCAACTCGAAAAGCGTGCGCGGTTCGCCGAAGCCAAGGTCGGCTGGCTGGACGCCGGGATGCCATGGTTCGAGCTCAACTCGCACGCGAGCACGATCCTTGCGCTGTGTGAGGTGCTGACACTCGTTCCAGGCCGGCTGACGGGAGACCAGCGGGGCCGCATCGAGAGGCAGATCGTCAACGGGTGCGACTACCAGAGCTTGCTGCAAGACGAGGCAGCCAAGAGGGGGTTGTCACCGGGCTCACTTTCGCATCAGATTCCCAAGTTTGAGGACATCACGACGCGGTCGGACGCGAACAAGGCGGCTGCGGCGTGGGCGGCTGCGGCGCGGGTGCTGGGTGCGGCGTTGCCGGAGAAGGCGGCTGACTATCGCAAGCGCGCGGTGGCGGCCCTCGGGTTTGCTGTGTCTCCCGGTGAGGACGCGGGGTTTGGATTCAACCACAAGCAGCGCGGCCTGCCCGACAGCTACGTGCCGCCGAAGGACGATTTTCGCACGCGCGACCTGTTCATGTCGGCGCGGGCGGCGCTGGAGCTCTCGGCGCAGGGGCACTTGGAGCTGCTCGCGCTGGCGGTGGAACTGCTGGACCGGGCGATGTCGCGGCAGGCCCCGACGGAGCGGTCGATGCATGGCTTGAGCGGCTGGTTTTACGAGTTCGGCGACCTCCACCACCCCGAACCCGCATGGGCCCACCAGCTTCGCGACCGCGAAGCCGGCGGCGACCTCGGGGCAACGCACGCCTACGACGTGTCGGTGTTCATCCAAGCGCTGGCGGCGCACCCGGATCACCCCCGCGCTCCCGCGTGGCGGAACACACTGGAGCGGTTCGCTTACGGGTTCTTCCTCCCCGCCTGCCGTGCCAATCCGTTCTACCTCCTGCCGCAACAACTGCATTCAAGCGAAGGGATCATCACGTTTGCAGGGCCGTGGCATGGGATGAACTGCATTTACGGGCAGGCGGCTGCGTTGGCGTTCGACCTAGCCGCGCTCTTGGGGGACTCGGCGTTGATTCCCGTCGCGACCGGCAACCTCCAATGGGTCTGCGGACTTAACGCGGGCGTCCACCGGGAGAACATCGCCTTTTGCCACATTTACTCTTGCGACATCCCCGCCGGGGTCGCGCTGCCAGTCTCAATGATCCACGGCGTCGGGGCGCGATTTGCGGGATCTTGGTTGAACTTCCGGGGAACTGTGACCAATGGGTTTTCGGTGGGCGAGCAGTTTCATTTTGATGCCGCGGCGACGCGGGAGAACGACGGACCGCACTCGTTATCGGACGAGGACTGGATCCCCCACGCGGCTGGGCTGGTTTCAGCGTTATGTCGGGTGGGCAGGTGAGCCGACTGACACGCGGCCAGGTAGCGGGTGGACGGAAGTGTGGAGCACCGCGCAGATAATGGGACAATGATCTCTGTTTTATTTCATGTACCGCCCCTTTTTGACGATTAGGTTCACTAGGGTCAGTTAGTCGAATTGCCGCAGTGCCCCTTTTGGGAGTCGTAAAGTCCTCGGCATCTCGATGAGTTGACATTGTGTTTTATCAACAACACACGCAGTGTGCGTGGTCCAATCGGGCCGCGCAGGGTCTTTACACCTTTTTCCTATGTGGGAGCGCGTCATGTATCTGATCAATTCGATTCCGATCTCGGTCAAGCTCATTGTGAGCTTTCTTATTGTTGCTGCGATTGGGGCATACTCTGGTTACGACTCGATCAACAAGGCCCGAGAGATGACGGATGCGAACCGGGTGATGTTCGAAAAGTGCACCGTGGCGATCAGCTTGCTGGGGGAGGCCGGGAAGGACTTTCAGCGGATCCGTGTCAACCTTAGGGACCTCGCGCTGTTGACGGATGCTGAGGAGGTAAACGTCCGCCGGGAGCGCCTCGGGCAATGCACGGCGAGCGTGCTCAAGAATTTGGCGGACGTAGAAAAGACGCTGATCAGCGACAAAGACAAAGAACACTTCCGGAACACCATGGAGGCGTGGGCCGCGTACAGACCGCACATGGACGAGTTGATCTCGCTGGAAAAGGACGGGAAGACGAAGGAGTTCAAGAGTTCGTTGTTCGGGAGCGCGTTCGTGTTGGCGAAGAAGTTTGAGGCAGACCTTACGCTGCTCACCCGGGACAAGGTGGCGACAGCCGAGCGGCTGGCGAAGGAGAACGAGGCGCGGGCAGAGCAGTCAATTGCGACCACGACGCGAATGGTGCTCGGTGGCACGGTGATGGCGATGCTGGTGGGGATTGTGCTGTCTGCGATGATTTCAATTCCGCTGCGCCGCGTAGCACGGGTGGCGGGCGAGGTGGCGGCGGGGGACGTCGAGCAGAACGTCGGGTACCACGGCAGGGACGAAATCGGCAAGCTTTCGCAGAGCTTTCGCGACCTCATCGCGTATGTGCGGGAAGTCGCCTCAGCGGCGGACCGCATGGCCAACGGCGATCTGACACAGGGGATCAAGCCCAGGTCCGAGAAGGATGTGCTGGGGCAGGCGCTCAGCAAGGCGTTCTCGAGCTTGGAGGGGACGATCCGTTCGATCTCGATGAACGTGTCGACGTTGACGGCGGCGAGCGAGGAACTGGCGGCGACGAGCACGCAGATGGGCGCCAACGCGGAGGAGACGACGGCGCAGAGCATGGCCGTTTCGGCTGCGGCGGAGGAGGTCAACCGCAACATCAGCGGGGTGGCGACTGCGGCGGAGGAGATGACGGCTTCGATCCGGGAGATTTCCAAGAACGCATCGGAGGCGACGAATGTGACGGCCAGTGCGGTCCGGGCGGCGGATTCGACGGCGGCGGCGATCAGCCGGCTGGAGAGTTCGTCGGCCGAGATCGGAAACGTGGTGACGCTCATCAACGAGATCGCGGCGCAGACGAACCTACTGGCGCTGAATGCGACGATCGAGGCGGCGCGGGCGGGCGAGGCGGGCCGCGGTTTCGCGGTGGTCGCCAACGAGGTCAAGCAGCTCTCGGGCCAGACTTCGGGGGCCACCGGAGACATCCGCGGCAAGGTCGACGCCATCCAGACTGACCTGACGGCGGCCGTGGCTGCGATCAAGGAGATCACCGCGATCATCAAGCAGGTGGACGCGATCTCATCGACCATCGCGTCGGCGGTGGAGGAACAGTCGGCGACGACCAACGAGATCGTGCGGAACATGAGTGAAGCCTCCCGGGGCTCGGCGGAGATCGCGACGAACATCACCGCGGTGTCGACGGCGGCGCAGTCGACCAGCGAGGGCGCGACGCAGTCGAAGACGGCGTCGTCGGAGCTGGCGCGGATGGCGGCGGAACTGAGCATGCACGTGTCGCACTTCAAGGTGCGTTCGGAGGGGGCGGCGGCGGGCGGTCACGCCACTCCGTTCGGTAGCGGTTCGTCGCTGAGCGCGGGCGGGCACCGGTCCGGAGCGACGGGGGGTGTGCGGAAGGCGGCATGATCGGCGGAACAGAGCCTTGCCGACGCGGCCGCGGAGAGTTCCCTCCGCGGCCGTGTTCTATTTGTGGGGCGGGTGGGTTAGATTGTAAGGATGATTCGACTGGCATTTATGACATTGGGTTGTCCCGAGTGGTCGCTGGATGACGTGTGCAGGCGCGGTCGGGCGATGGGGTTCGACGCGGTGGATTTCCGGGGCCTGGGCGATGCGCTGGACGTCACGACCCTTGCGGCCTTCAACTCCGGGGCGGCGGAGACGCGTCGGCGGATTGATAACGCCGGGCTCGAGGTATCGTGCATTTCAACCTCGATCTCGCTGTGCGACGCTGCCAAGCGGACCGCCAACCTCGACGAAGCCCGACGGACGATTGGCGTCGCGGTGGCGATGGGGGCCAAGCGGGTTCGGGTCTTCGGAAATGGGGACATCTCCGGCGGGCTGCCAGCGGCGGCCGCGATCGGGCTGGGGTGCATGCGGGAGATTCTCGGCCTCCCGGGGGCGAGAGA
>Ga0105044_10012611_pt1 | contig 11489 bp, 15 predicted proteins | sample MAT01_FD_78092 | JGI IMG/M metagenome (GOLD analysis project Ga0105044, IMG submission 78092) | Freshwater microbial communities from Lake Fryxell liftoff mats and glacier meltwater in Antarctica - MAT-01 | ecosystem: Environmental > Aquatic > Freshwater > Ice > Liftoff microbial mat | place...
CCGATCATGTTCGCGCACCGTCTGGGCAGGAAGCTGACCGAGATCCGCAAAGCCGGGAAAGCGGCGAAGTGGCTGCGGCCCGATGCGAAGTCGCAGGTCTCGGTGGACGCCGTTGCTTTCAAGCCAAAGCGCATCACGCACGTGGTCATTTCCACCCAGCACGCGGCCGACGCCGAGCACGCGGAAATCGAGAAATTTTGCATCGAGAAGGTGATCAAACTCGTGCTGCCCAAAAGCATGCTGACCAAGGACACCGAGTATCTCATCAACCCGACGGGCAAGTTTGTGGTCGGTGGGCCGCAGGGCGACACGGGCCTGACCGGGCGCAAGATCATCGTGGATACTTACGGCGGCATGGGCCGGCATGGCGGCGGCGCTTTTTCCGGCAAGGATCCATCGAAGGTCGATCGCAGCGCGGCCTACATGGCACGCTGGGTGGCGAAGAACGTCGTGGCGGCCGGTCTCGCCGCCCGCTGCGAGGTGCAGTTTGCCTACGCCATCGGGCACCCGCAGCCGGTGAGCGTGCATATCGATGCCTTCGACACCGGCACCCTCTCCGATGAGTCGATCCTCGCGGCGGTGTTGAAAACCTTCAGCTTCAAGCCCGCCGACATCGTTGCGCAGCTCAATCTTTTGCGTCCGATCTATTCGAAGACCACGAACTACGGCCACTTCGGCAAGGACGACAAAGACCTGACTTGGGAAACCACGGACAAGGCCGCCGCGCTCAAGAAGCTCGCGAAATAGAGGCGGCAGCTCCGTCCGTCCGCATGATCTGGCGGTAGAGCCAGGCGCGAGAGTAGGTCCAGGCGCGTTTCACCGTGGGCGTGGAGACACCGGGCACGTCGGTGGCTTCCTCGATCGTGAAGCCGGGGAAGGAGCGTAACTTTACCGGTTCGGCATTGCGCGGGCGAGCAACGCCCAGCACTACCATCCGAACTGCGAAGAGATTCTCTACGTCCTCTCCGGCCAGGGCGCGCAGAGCTACGATGGCCGCACCGTGGAACTCAAACCCGGTATGACCATTTTCCTTCCCGCCGGAGTCCGGCACCATCTCGTCAACCCCGGCCCCCAGCCGATCCGGTGTCGCATCTCCTCCCTCCTCCTCAATGAGGCCATGAAGGTCGAGCGTTCCCGCGTGCTCGCCGCCAAAGCCTGTCTCCACATGAGCCCTCCTTCCCAACTCCTCTCCGCCTAAGCCCGCCACCCGCCAACCTTACTTACACAGAAATGACGTTGCTTACCCCGCGCTTCTCATTCAGTTTCCCAATCGAAGGCATCCGCAGGCTAACTTGTAGCGTTTCCCAGCGGTTCTTCGTATTCGAGCCTCGCGAAGAACTCTCCAACTCCACCCAGACTATGTTTCACAAGATCGACTACCCTTTTCTCATCGGAGCATTCGTCAGCTTTCTGGCGAGCGTTTCACTCTGGTTCCTCGTCAGCCACGAGTATGGGCTCTTCGTTGGCATTTGGGTGCCGAGCATCCTCAGCCTGTGGGTCGGAGTGAGAGTGGTGGTTCTCTCACATGGCATTAACTCTCGAAAGGGGGGTTAGGCCATGGAGTATGTCGTCACGATTTTTGTTCTCGGTTTGATGGTTAGCCTTCTTGTCGCCAAGGGGGTAATGATGGCTCAGGAGTTTACTGCGGAAGAGTTGGAGCGGATGGAGAGGGAAAGGCTGGCCGCAGATCGCAAGGAATGACTCGTAGTTCGCTCCGAGGTTCGGAGTAAGTCTCATAAGATCGCGAAGAGCAGGCAGCCGCCGCGAACGGTCCAGGCCAGCGTGCGCCACCAGTTGCCGGCCACGAGGCGACGGTGTGCCCCGGGGTCGAAGCCAGCGGCGAGGCGATCGTGGAGGGGGATTTGCACCCGCCAGGTGGAGAGCCAGTTGAAGAGCAGCGGCGCGAAGCTCGCAAGCAGCCACGGCTCGCGCGCGCCGCGGAGAAGGAGGAGGACGGCGGTGAGGAGTTCGGCGGCCATGAGTGGCGCGACGATGAACGTGATGTTGCGGGTGTGCTGGGCGTGGTAAGTGCGGAAGGTGTCGGCACCGACTCGCGCGAAGAGCGGGTAGTGGACGAGTTGGACCGTCCAGATGAGACCGACGAGCGCCCAGGTCGCGGCCCAGTGCGCGGCGAGGAGTGCGCTCATGCCGTCGCGGGCATGCGGCAGAGTTCCACGTAGTCGGGACGGTCGGCTGCGGTGGCGTGAAGGAAGCGACGCACGACCTGGCCATCGCGGATGAGAAAGACGCCCGGCATCTGCGTGCCGTCGCCTTCGAGTGGCCCGACCCGATGTCCCGAAAAGAACGCACGCGTTCCGCGGACCCAGACGCTCCAGCCGAGTAACTGCGCGAGCTTTCCCCGACGCAGGCCCAGCCCACGATAGAGCCGCCGCCCGGGGTCGGACACGGCCGGCACGTCGGCGAGATGATAACTTTCCGCGAAGGCCGCGAACGCCTCAGGCGTGCCCATGTGGATGAGGGCGAGCTTCGTCCCGCGTTTCTCGATCTCCGCGCGTCTTGCGGAAAGATCGGCGAGCGCTTCACGGCAGAAGGTGCAGCCTGCATGGCGGAGGAAAACGACCAGCACCGGCTGGCCACGCGACAATTCCGCGAGGCTGCTGCCCACGCTGGTTCGTGCTCCGGCGAGGAGCGTGGCTTCGTCGGGGATGTCGGCTGCGCCGGGATCGGCCTGATGGTGATCCCACGCGTGTTTCAAAATGAGTGCGAAGGGCACCCACCAGATCAGATCATTGGTCACGCAATTTAGCGCGAAGCCCCACGGCAGCGCGCCGGTCCAGAGCGCCTGCACCATGCCGAGCGGGCCGAACACTTTGCCCAAAAAGCCGACGAGCACGATGGGCCAGTGCCGCACCGGGTCGGACGCAGCGATGAGGTAACCGAGCCCGTAAACACCGACGATCATGCCGATGCATTGCCAGAACTGCGGGTAGTTCGGCAGCGGCATGTCGAGCCAGTGAAAAATTGCGTTCGGGAAGAGCACGGCGAACGCGCCCCAGAGCACGTTGTAAATGCCCGCGGCAAACAAGACGTGGCGCATCCAGCGCGGTGAGGAAAGTGTCGGAGTCATGAGATGCAGCCAAGGTAACGGCTGAGGTGGATGTCGCAGATGCCAAAGACGATCGGACTCGGACCGGGATGGATGGAGGAAGAAGCCCCTCCCGCGCGTCTTTCGCGCCGCGCTCTGCGTTTAGAGGAGGGATGACATCGGAACAACTGAAGCTGGCCCGCAGCCGACTGCGCCTCGGCATTGCGAACGTCGGATTCTGGGTCGTGACGGCATCCGGCGGGCTCTGGTGGCTCGCGAGTGGCGGTGCTCACGGCCTCGACACCCGGGCGTGTGTCCTCATCGGCCTCGCGGCGATCGTCGTGCAGGCAGCGTTCGATGTCATCGGAGGCGCGTGGTTGATGCCGCCGCCAGCACCAGCGCCGGGAGAATTCCTGCGTCGCTGGTTGCGCGGCGTTTTTTTTCACTCCTTGCTACTGGCTGGCGTTGGGCTGCTGAGCTGCGCAAGTTTTCGACTTAGCTCGGGCTTCGCGCCGGCGGTTTTGATTGCGACCGTAGGACTCGCTCTCGGGCGCCGGCAAATCTTCCGGGCGATGGCTGGAGCATCCATTTCGAAGATCCCTGGTGAAGGACGAAAGAAGCTCACCGCCGCGGTGAGCGACCCGGCTTTTACCGGCGGCATCGTCGGATTCGGACGCCGTGCGCTGAGCCTTTGGCCTGCGCGTTGGCTGGAAGGTTTGCCGAAGGCAGAACTCGCCGTGGAAGCGTGCCGGCGCGAATGGCTGATCGCCAACGGCCTGAACGATCGGGCTCTCCTCGCGGTGTTGGGCTGGAATCTCTTTGGCACAGCGCTCGGAACATTCGCCTTCGCGCTGGCTCATCGCACGCCGGCCGAGGCGCTCTTTGGCCATGCCTGCTGGATGACCCTCTGGGCGTTTGTCGGTCTGTTGGTGCTGCCGGCTTTGAGCCGTGGGACGGTGTTCGCCGCCGACCGCGCGGCCACCGACGCCGGCCTCGCGCCCGCAGCCTGGATCACGCGCTTTCCTGACCTGACCGGCGAGGACGGCAGCGCGAATGCCGCCGTGCAAACGATCTTCTACCCGATCCCCTCGGTTAAAATGCGGCTCCGCTCGATCAAGGACGCACCGCTGGTGCTCGGCAGCCTTGCGCGCAACAACCTCTACTATTCGTGGGCGACACTCACGCTGCTCGGGCGCGCCGTGCACTGCAATGTGGGCCGCCCCGCGTTGTGGGTGTTTCCTCCATCCGCTTGAGCGGACAACTCAGTTTCTATTGTCGGCGCGCGGCGGCTCGAACATGCTCCGCGCCCATGTCCACCGATCCTGCCCACGACCTCGACGCGGAGATCGAGCTTTTGCGGCGCGTCGCGCAGGGAGACCGCGTGAGCTTCGAGACGCTTTACGATCGTTTTTCCGGCGTGCTTTTCTCCACCGCGTTTCGCGTGCTCAACAATCAGGAAGCCGCCGAGGACGTCTTGCAGGATGTCTTTATCCAAATCTGGGAAAAGGCACCGCTGTACGACCCGGCGCGCGGCAAGCCGATGACGTGGGCCGTGACTCTCACGCGCAACAAGGCGATCGACCGCCTGCGCTCGACGGTGCGCCGCAATCGGCTGCAGGACGAAGTGGAGCGCGAAGCGGAAAACTTCGAGCAGTTTGACGGCCGCAGTTCCTTCGATGCGGTGGCCGCGGGGGAGACGAACCAGATCGTCCGTGACGCCATCCAAAAGCTCTCGAAAGACCAGCGCGAAGCGATCGAACTCGCGTTCTTCTCCTCACTCACGCAGACGGAAATCGCGGAGCGCCTCAACGAGCCGCTCGGCACGATCAAGGCGCGGATTCGCCGCGGAATGATGAAGCTGCGCGAGGTTCTAAACCCGGAGGTTTAGCCACCCACGGTCACGCGGACTACGCCGCGACCCGGTCCGTCAGTTCCCGCTCACGGGCGACGAGCCAGAGCAGTTCGCCCGCGTCGTCCACGACCGGGCTGATGGCCACCTCCACCCAGTAAGGCGTGCCGTTCTTGTGGTAATTGAGGATCGTCTCGCGGCACGGGCGATATTCGTGCACTGCGCTCCGCATCCGCGCAGCAGCCCCGCGATCGGTTTTCTCGCCTTGCAAGATCGGTCCGAGATTTTTCCCGCGCAATTCATCCAGCGAATATCCGCACATCGCACTGAAGGAAGGATTGACCCATTGCACCAGGCGGTCTGGCCCGGATACCACCAGGCCCTCTGGAGTGGTCTGCTGTTGGCGGTTCGCAATCAGCCCGGCGAGGCGAGCCTTCAGTCCTGGCGAAGGCCCCACGGCAACGCGCGGCGAGACGGCCAGTGTCACCGCCGCGCTCACCTCCGAAAGTCCGGCGACGAATTCGCGAAGCTCCTGATGAAATTCGAGGAGGAGTTCAAACTGCTCCCGCTCCGCCTGGGTCATCACGCCGGCAGTGTAGAGCGTGCCTTGAGATTGAAGAAATTCGGTCAAAGTTGGAGAGCGAGTAACTGAGATGGGAAACGATTTACGACTGCGATACGACAGCGTTCGCGTTCTGGATACCATTCACGAAAACATTTTCGAACCCCGCTGCGCCCGTGCCTGCTTCTACCAGGCCGCGTCGGTCCCCGTCTTCGCGAAGTTCTTCGGGATGGATGGGCAATGATGCTATGCTCGCGCCCTTGAACGCCCTGATCCTTTTCTCAGCCATTTCCTTTCTCGCCTACGGGTCGGCGTGCTTTTTCTCCGCCTCCACGAAGCGGGAGTTCGATCGCTATCAGCTCGGATCGCAGCGCACGCTGGTGGGTGGGCTGCAGTTGTGCGCGGCGATCGGACTGCTGGCGGGCCTGAGCCAGCCCTGGATGGGACGCGCGGCGTCCGCCGGGCTTGCCGTCATGATGCTGATCGCGGTCGGCGTCCGCATTAAAATCAAAGATACTCTGCCGCAGACGACCCCGGCGCTGCTCTATCTGGCGCTGAACGCCTACCTTTGTCTGGCGGCGTTCTGACCAGCCGGGTTACTCACAGCAAAGCGATGGCGGCGCACATCGCGAGCACCGCGATGGACGGCAGGGCTTTCTTGATCGGGTCTTTCACTTTGAGGTGCATGACGAATGCCCCCAGCATGAGCAACCCGAGGCCGATCGCCGCCGGCTGTGCGACGCCGTGAATCCAAATGGCGGCCAGAAGGGCGAGCGCCAGTCCGACCTTGAGCACGCCGATCACGCACATAAACCAGAATGGCAGCCCGTAGGCGGCGAATTCCTCGCGCATGTTCTTCGCCTCGCCGCCGCGATACGATGTCGCTTTCCCCGACCGAAGCATCCAGACATTCAGAATTCCGAGGGCGACGATAAGCTGCAAGGCAATGAGGATGTATTCCACGGTGGTATCAGATGAGGCAATCCGGTCGGTTTGAAAGGCAGAAACTTTGCCCCGCCGACTGAGCACCCGCAAGCGAATCTCCCGTCTCCTCTTCACGCGACAAACCCGTGCTTTACCCAGTCGCGAAATTTCTCAATCGCTAAGCGCATTTGCACCGGGTCCGCCGAATCCGCACACTAGCTCACGACACCCTCGAAGAAATCGCAGCCGAGCGTGCGGTTCACAACGCGGAGCCGCTGATGAAGCGCGAACACATCGGCGTGCGAGTCAGCGCGCTGATTTGGCGTCAGAGCCATGGCACGCACGGGACCGGCCGCGTCGAGGAGAATGGGAAGGGGTCAGAGCTTACTATTGTCACTGGCAAGGGCAGCTTGCGACCCTCTCGCCCGTGCCTTGGCCGCTGCGCGTCGAATATCCCGGGGCGCTCTACCATCGTGATGAGCCGGGGTGACCAGCGAGAGGCGATCTTTCGCGACGACGATGCGGCCTTCACGGGTCGCGTGCTTCCAGAGGTCACCATCCGGTGTGGTCTCCATGCCGAGGTCGAGTACATGGGCCGCATCCGCTCTCGCGGCGAGCCAGTGGGCGAGGGCCGCTGGAAGCTGATGGTCCACGAGGAACTTCACGCCGCGGCGAGCACCGTGTGATCGGCCTGGCGAGCAGCGTAGAGCAGCGCCGCCTCAATGTCGGCGGATTCGAGGACGGCGTAGTCACGCAGGATTTCCTCGTGAGAGGCGCCGGCGGCGGGCAGTTCGAGCAGGTCCGTGACGTGAAAGCGTAGTCCGCGGATGCAGGGCCGCCCCCGCACTTGCCAGCCTCAACGGTGATGCGTTCGAGGAGCTTCTTCGGGCGTGACTAACGAGCCTCTTTTCCTCCCCCGCCGAGAACCGCGGCCGCTCCCCGGGCTCCCCGGCGCAACTCTTGCGGAGAAAGGAACGCACTCCGGGAAAATCCCGTTTGACACCACGCGCCGCCCGCTCCATATCATCCATCATCGCATCTTGATGCGTCAATGCGTCCGAACGAGCAGCCCGGGCGTTCCTTCTCCGCCATCCAACAAATTCACCAATGAGCACCACGACACTGACTACCAAAAACACCGACTACAAAGTTGCCGACATCACCCTCGCCGATTGGGGCCGCAAGGAGATCGAGATCGCCGAGAAGGAAATGCCCGGCCTGATCTCCATCCGCGAACGCTACGCGAAGGAGAAGCCGCTCCAGGGCGTGCGCATCACCGGCTCGCTGCACATGACCATCCAGACCGCGGTGCTCATTGAGACGCTGATCGATCTCGGCGCCGAGGTGCGCTGGGCTTCGTGCAACATCTTCTCGACCCAGGACCACGCCGCCGCCGCCATCGCCGCCGAGGGCATTCCCGTCTTTGCCTGGAAGGGTGAGTCGCTGGAGGAATATTGGGACTGCACCTGGAAGGCCATCGTGAACAACGAAGGCAAAGGCCCGCAACTCGTCGTCGATGACGGCGGCGACGTGACCCTTTTCCTGCACAAAGGCTACGAACTCGAAGAAGGCGATAAGTGGGTGGATAGCGAGTCCGGCTCCCACGAGGAGAAAGTCATCAAGGATCTGCTCAAGAAGATCCACGCGGAAAGCCCGTATATCTTCCACGAACTCGTGAAGGAATGGCGCGGGGTCTCGGAGGAGACCACCACCGGCGTACACCGCCTCTACAAGCTTCACGAACTCGGCAAGCTCCTCGTCCCCGCCTTCAACGTGAATGACTCGGTGACCAAGAGTAAGTTCGACAACCTCTACGGCTGCCGCCACTCGCTCGTCGATGGCCTCAACCGCGCGCTCGACGTGATGATCTCCGGCAAGGTCGCCGTGGTGCTGGGTTACGGCGACGTGGGCAAGGGCTCCGCGCAATCGCTGCGCGGCCAGGGTGCGCGGGTCATCGTCACCGAGATCGATCCGATCAATGCGCTGCAAGCGGCGATGGAAGGTTATGAAGTGACCACGATCGAGGAAACCCTCGGCCGTGGGGATATCTACATCACCACCACGGGTAATGTGGACGTGCTGACCATCGACCACATCGCGAAGATGAAAGATCAAGCGGTGATCGCGAACATCGGCCACTTCGACAACGAGATTCAGGTCGATAAGCTCGTGAACTATCCCGGCATCCGGCACACCAACATCAAGCCCCAGGTGGACAAGTACACCTTCCCGGATGGCCGGGAAGTCTTCCTCCTCGCCGAGGGCCGCCTCGTGAACCTCGGCTGCGCCACCGGCCACCCATCGTTTGTGATGAGTAACAGCTTCAGCAACCAGACCCTCGCCCAGCTCGACCTCTGGAAGAACAAGGACCTCTACAAACCCGCCGTCTATGTCCTGCCCAAAAAGCTCGACGAGGAAGTCGCCCGCCTCCACCTGGCGAAGATCGGCGTGAAGCTCACGACCCTGACCAAGAAGCAAGCCGAGTATCTCGACGTGCCGGTCGAAGGCCCTTACAAGCCTGCGCACTACCGCTACTAAGCCGCGGCCCGGACTCCTGTCGAAAAGCGCACGCCTCGCGAGGGGCGTGCGCTTTTCCTTTTGCAGGCTTGCGGGCGCCGGGTCTTCTCCGTATCGTCCGGTCCCTTTTTCCCATGAGCACCAAACCGACCTCCAAGAAGCCCGCCGCCAAGTCCACCAAGGCCACACCCGAACGCGGCAAGATGATGCAGGGCGGGGACATCCTCGTCGAGGCGCTCGAGCGGGAGGGGGTCGATACGATTTTCGCCTATCCCGGCGGCGCGAGCATGGTCATGCACCAGGCGCTCACGCGCTCGAAGAAAATCCGTACTTATCTCCCCCGGCATGAGCAGGGCGGCGTCTTTGCGGCCGAGGGCTATGCACGGGCGACGGGCCGGGCCGGGGTGTGCATGGCGACGAGCGGACCGGGCGCGACGAATCTGGTGACGGGGCTGGCGGACGCTTATCTCGACTCGACGCCGCTCGTGGCGATCACCGGCCAGGTGCCACAGCACATGATCGGCAAGGGCGCCTTCCAGGAGACCGACGTCTTCTCGGTCACCGCGCAGATCGTGAAGCACAACTACCTGGTCACGGACATCAACGATCTCGCTCGGATCGTGAAGGAAGCCTTTCACATCGCGCAGACCGGACGCCCCGGGCCGGTGCTCATCGACATCCCGAAAAACATCCAGATGGGCTCCACGCAGCCCGTGTGGCTGAAGGAAGTGAACCTGCGCGGGTACAAGCCCGACGTGCGCTGCGGCGACGCGGAGCTGAATGAACTCGTCGGCTTTATCCTGCAGGCCAGGAAGCCGATGATCTATTTCGGCGGCGGCATCATCAGCGGCCATGCGCACAAGGAGCTGATCGAATTTGCCGAGCGCACGCAGATTCCCACCGCGGGCACGCTCATGGGGCTCGGCGCCTTCCCGCAATCGCACGAACTCTCGCTGCGCTGGCTCGGGATGCACGGCACCGTGTATTCCAACAACGCGGTGAACGAAGCCGACCTGCTCATCGCCGTCGGCGTGCGTTTCGACGATCGCGTGACGGGCAAGCTCAGCGAATTCTGCAAGCACGGCACCATCGTCCACATCGACATCGACAACGCGGAGATCAACAAAAACAAGGTCGTGCGGCTGCCCATCCAGAGCGACGTGAAGTTTGCGCTCGGGCGGCTGAATGAAATGCTCGCGACGGCCGGATTTGCGCGGAAGTCGAAGGGCTACACGCTCTATCCCGAATGGCGGAAGCAGATCGCCGAATGGCGCGAGGCGTTTCCCTTTTGCTATCGGGACTCCGAGGACGCCATTCAGCCGCAGTATGCCATCGAGCTGCTGCACAAGATGACGAAGGGTCAGGCCATCATCACCACGGGCGTCGGCCAGCATCAGATGTGGGCGGCGCAGTTCTATCCCGTGGACGAGCCGCGGCAGTTCATCTCATCCCTCGGGCTCGGCTCGATGGGCTACGGCTTTCCAGCCGCCCTCGGGGCCAAGGTCGCGTGCCCGGATCGCGAAGTGATCGACATCGATGGCGACGGCTCCTTTGTGATGAACATCCAGGAACTCGCGATGGCCCGCGTCGAAGGCATCGCGGCGAAGGCGCTCGTCCTGAATAACCTCCACCTCGGCATGGTGGTGCAGTGGGAAGACCGCTTCTTTAAATCGAATCGCGGGCACACCTTCCTCGGCCTCTTCGAAGACGAGGCGCGCGTCGTCGCCGACACCAAGACGATCTACCCGGACTTCATGAAGATCTGCGAAGGCTTCGACATCCCCTCGCGTCGGGTGGAGCACAAAAAGGATCTCAAGGCCGCGATGGAATGGTTCCTCGCGCAGAAGACCGCGTGCCTCCTCGAAGTGATGGTGCCTTACACCGAGCACGTGATGCCGATGATTCCCGCCGGCGCGACTTACAAGGACGTGATCTACGAAGGCCGCAAGACGCTGAAGGCCGGCGAAGGGCTGTAACCCAAGGCGCCGGGGCGTCCTCGCCCCGGGGCTTGGGCTGCACGGGGCGAGGGCGCCCCTTCTCCTTGCACCGCGGAAGATCGTAGCCCTCGTCTCCGGGGCCGGAGATTCGCCAAGCGGAGAAAGCACCCAGCCCGCTAAAAACCCAAAGTAATGAAAGTCGAGAGCACGGCGCGGCGGTTTCTCCCCCTCCCATTCCCAGGAGCAGCTTCGGCATTGCGTCACCTCCTGCCCCTGCTCTTCGCGGTGAGTGGATTGCAGGCAGCGCCGTTTCCCGGCCTCCAGCGGCCCGCGACCGATACCGTTCAGCTCGCGTGACCCTCGGCCGATCGGGACTGGGTTCTCCAGGCCACGCCCACGCTCACGGATTCCGATTCGTGGAAGACCGTGCCCTGCCCGCCGTCGCTCGCGGGCGGGAACTTCTCGCTCACTCTCGCTTTGCCCGCGGGGTCGAAGAGCTACTTCTTTCGTCTCCGCTCGCAGGTCACTTCCGGCACGCTCGGCGGTCTGCGCGCTGCGCTCTCGGCCCGCAATAACGACAAACTCTCCCGGCAGATCGTGGCTCTCGCGGCGGGCGCTCTCAATGTGTCCGGCCAGGTCACCTCCCTGCGGACC
>Ga0105044_10012612_pt1 | contig 11488 bp, 7 predicted proteins | sample MAT01_FD_78092 | JGI IMG/M metagenome (GOLD analysis project Ga0105044, IMG submission 78092) | Freshwater microbial communities from Lake Fryxell liftoff mats and glacier meltwater in Antarctica - MAT-01 | ecosystem: Environmental > Aquatic > Freshwater > Ice > Liftoff microbial mat | place...
CGAGGCACCCCTGAGCCGCGAGGCGCGACGACGGATCTCTGACTGGCTCACGGAGCGCGGCGTGCAGGGCACCGCGATCTTTACGGGCTTCGCCGGGCGTGGTGGACGGCAAACAACCCGGGCGATGAGCAGCCCCTCGGTGTGGCGGACCGTGCAGCGCTATGCGGGCGAGCTTGGGCTGAGCCACATTAAGCCCCACGACTTCCGGCGGTTCGTGGGCACCCAGCTCGCGGCGCAGGACATCCGCAAGGCGCAGAAGGCGCTGGGGCACAAGCGCATCGACACCACCGCCAGCCACTACGTGCTCGATGAGCTCGAGGTTGGACTGACAGACAACTTGTTTTAAATTGGCACCGCGTAGTCGCCATGACACCAGAAGCTGTGGCGCTCGCGCCGCTCTTGCTCTTTCAGAGTGGGTCGAGAGAGCCGTTGTCGAGCTGCTCAGCGACCGCGACCCTGTCGAAGGCCCAGAGCGTGGCTATCCGGGCGTATGAGGGCAAGGCCCTCGACGAGGGCAGGCTCGACGCACTGCTCAACTGGTAGAAGACGGCCAAGGGGCTGCGCAACATCACCCAGCAGATCGCTAGGTATGACGGCTCGGTCATCAGCTTGATCGTCGTCGTCGTCACCGAAGGTGGCGCCACGATACTATTTATTTCGTGGCGGGAGGGGTTTTCGGTGAGGTCACAGCCCTCCCCGCGCCCCCGCCATAACACCTCGCCGGCGCGCGCCGGGCGGCGAAGCACCCCTTTCATTCTGTAGCGAATTCTGCTATGATGGCGCTACTATTGGACGGGTAATCTTATTATATCGGTTGTCGTGACGCGCGCAGCCGACCTCCCTGGCGAGGTTTGGCCCGAGCCGGTGCCGCTGAGCCGCGCCCTGTCCGGCGCACGTTCCGGCCTCGGCCGCGCGTGACATATCGGAGGCGGCACGATGGCGGACGGCGCATCGCTTCCAGAGCTGCTGGTCGAGATGTTTGACGGCGATGAGCTGCGCGTCTTAATTGCCGACCACTTTGCACCGGCCGCGAAGCACATCCCCGAGCAGCCGAGCCAGCTCCAGATCGCCCAGGCGCTGCTCACCTTCTGCTGTGATACCAACCAGGGCGAGCAGCTGTATGAGTCTCTGGTCGCTGCGCGCGAAGCTCGTCGTGACGAAATCAACCATGCACGTTTGCTCATCCAGTTGCAGGCCTTCTGCTCGAAGGTCGACGGCCCTCGGGTGCAGATGCCCGTCCCTGACTTCGTCGGTCGCCAGGAACTGTTCAAGCAGCTCGAGCGCGCTCTGAGTCCCGACGCGGTTGGCGCAACGGGGTCGGTGTGCTGTCTGTATGGGATGACCGGTATTGGGAAGACGCAGATCGCACGGTCCTTCGCGCAGCAGATGCGAGCGATCTACCGGGACGGCCAGATCTATGTCGCCCTCGGCGACCTACCCGCCGGGCCGATGCTCCAAGAGAGCGCGCTGCGCCGGGTGCTCAGCATCCTCGAGCCGGACAACTCGTACGAGTCGTCCCCGGGCGAGATTCTGGCCAGTATGTTCCTGGGACGGCTCGAGGGCCGGCGGTATCTGATCATCGCCGACGATGCGTCGAGCCCACAGCAGGTCGAGCCGCTGGTGCCGCCGCCCGGCTCGTCGCTCCTGGTCATCTGCCGCAACTTCCAGGCGCTTGGGTCGTTCGCGGCGGCGAGCATCGAGGCACCGCCACTGAACGACGACGAAGCCGCGCAGTTTCTTCAAGCGAACTGTGCGCAGCTCAATCCGCACGACGCCTATGAGTTGGCCCGGCTCTGCTCGAATGTACCGCTAGCCTTACGGCTTGCTTCGTCCACGCTCGCCCCGCCAAACCCCTACGACGTGCCGGCCTATCTGCGCGACCTTCGAGCGCACGGCGCCGACATGATGCTGGCCCCGGGGTTCGTCTGGGGGGACAAGCTGAGCGTGAAGGCTGCCCTGCGTGCATCATACGACCTACTCTCGCGCTCGGCGCAGCGCGGGCTCGCGCACCTGAGCATCCTTCCCCCTGTCTTCGACCGCCAGGCGGTCGAGGCGGTGCTCAGCCCGCTCGGCGCCACCAACCGCGTGCTCAAAGAACTTCTTGGGGGCAGCCTGCTCGCGATGGACCCGACCAGCGGGCAGTTCACCATGCACAGCTTGGTGCGGAGCTTCGCCGCGAAGCGGCTGCTGCGGAAAGAGCGGGTGAAGCTTGCCGCGAGCCACGCCCGCTACTACGCGGCGGTCAGCCGCGCGCTGCTGGAGGAGAGCCAGCACGCGTGGGGGGAGCTAGCCGCACAGCGCCGGGTCCGCGACGAGTGGCTGCACTTCGCCGCCGCCTGGGAGTGGGCAGTGAGTGCGGCGGGCGAGCCCGAGACCGACGAGCTCTTTGTAACCGTCGTCAACTGAGCCATGACCTTTGGGGCCAAGGAGTTGCTGCTAAACCGGCAGCCCCCGCTGCTCCAGCACGCCCTTGCTCTCGCCGCCCGGCTCGGGCGCGACGACCTACAGCTGCGGCTGGCCCTCTGCCTGGGCGATGCCCACGTCGCTACCAGCGAGGGCGCCGCGGCGATCGGCTATTACGAGGAGGCGCTCCAGCTCGCGCGGAAGCTTGGCAACCTCGACGCGGAAGCGGGCGCAGCCCTCGGCGCCGCCGCGACCGCAGCCCGGAGCGACCCTCCGCAGACGGGCTACGCGCTTATGCTCTACGGGTGGGCCTTCGCTGCGGCTGAGGCCAGCGGGGACCGCCGGAGCATCAGCAGGGCCCTGCGCGGCCTCGGCAACGCGGAGGTCGACCGCGGGGCACTGTTCGACGCGCTCGACCACTACACACGGGCCTTAGACCTCATCGGCGACGAGGACGCGCTCCTGGCCGCCGCGATCCTGCTGGACTGCGGGAACGCGCACCTTCTGCTCGCCTTCGGCAAGGAGCTGCCGGTCATCGTGGAAAGCCGCGAGTGGCACATCGGCCAGGCTGAGTCCTACTACTGGCGCAGCGCCCGCGTCGCGCGCGACGCGGGCATGCTACGCGAGGCGCTGGAAGCCATTTACAGTTTGGCGCAGCTGAGGCTGCTGCAGCTGCGCCATGAGGAGGCCGAGGCCACGCAGCGCGCCTGCGCCAGCATCGAGCGCATGCTTGACGCCGGCGACATTGCGGGCGCGACCGGGGCGCTGCGGCGCCTCGCGCCTGGGGAGGGGAATACATAATGCGCGACCGCCCAGAGTGGGTGGTCGCGCGCCGAGTATCATGGCCTGAGCGCTCACTACCAGTATCCCAGCCAGACCAGTTTGCTGTTCGACGGGCACTCGTACACCACGATATGGGCGCCGTCGAACAGTGTGATGGTATGACGTCGGCCGCGCGTGTTCGGTGCTTCGTTGCCGTCGGCGTCGTAGAAGGTCTTCAGCTCGAGGGTGTAGCGGTACGTATCCGGACCGGGCAGTGGTATGGTGACCTCGTCGGACGTCTGGCCCGGATGAAGGTAGATCAGGACGACGCGGCCCATCAGCTCTATCCACGCCAGCTCGTGCGTCTCGCCGGGGTCCAGCCGGTTGCTGATGGTGATGTCGCCCTGGGGCGGCGCCAGCGGCTGCGACCGCGCCGGGCTAGAGGCCGGGTAGATCCCGCTCTCAATCGTGACCTTGATCGGGTTCGTGCAGCTGCCGGGCACCGGCTGGTGGTGACCCCGCAGCTGGGCCAGCAGCTCGCGGTTGCGACCATTGCGCATGAAGGCTGCACTCGCGTGCTCGATATCGGCACCGATCGTGGAGCAGAGCTCGAACGATGGCCTCTGGGGTGCCACGCCGGGCTGCCCGGCAGATTCGCTCGCTCGCACCGGCATCGGGATGAACGACGCGGGTGCCTCGTGCCCATCCTGGATCGCGGCCTTCTGCAGAAAAGCGCAACCCAGTCCATCCATGGCGATGCCGAAGCGCTGGTCGCCAGGGTGGAGCGCGTTGACCGCGTCGACGAAGGCGTCGATCGCATTGTAGGTCTGCTGCTCGGTCCCCAGGCGCAACGCGACGACGCCCCGCGCAATCAGGCGGTCGGCCTGGTCGACCGGCCTGCCAGCCGGCTCCTCGACGCGGCAGGTGGCCTGGCGCGGCGCTGCGAAGGGCGCCGCGGCCGCCGGGGGCGGCGCGAAGGCGAGCGCCGCGACGACGGCAACCAGGATTCGGATGAGGGCTTTAGCGTAGCGGGAGCGGGACTTGGCCCAGAGGTACAGCAAGTGCGCCTTGATCGTCGTGGGAGACATGTGGACTTCCTTTCCCATTTGCCGTGTATCCGTTGCGTGCCGTGGCACTATCCTAGATCCAGCGCACGGCTTGAGTCAGGGAGTAATTCCGGCAAGCTTGCCGGAATCTTGGCCGAATCGCTGAGGGGCCGGCCTGCTACCATATGGGTAGATGCGGGGCGCAGCGTGCGCCCCGCGCTGAAAAGCACGGTCCGACCCTGCGTCCGAAGCGGGCGACCGGCGACAGGCGGAGGAAACTCATGTCGGAACAGTCTAGGATCTCGATCCTTATCGCCGATGATGACGCCGAGATATTTGTCCCCGAGATCAGGTCGACACTCGCTTTGTCGGGGTATGACGTCGAAGTCGCCTATGACGGCGAGCAGGCCGTGGCGAAACTGCGGAACGACCGCTTCGACATCCTGCTGCTCGATATCGAGATGCCGAAGCTGAACGGCCGCGATGTGCTGCGCTGGCTACGCGCCGAGCGACTGAAAACCGGGGTCATCTGTCTTTCCAGGCTCGTCGAAGTCATTCACAAAGTCGGCGCGTTCCGCGACGGCGCCGACGACTACCTGGGCAAGCCGTTCGATACCCAGGAGCTGATCGCGCGGATCGAGGCAGTGGTGCGGCGCGTCGCGACCGATGGGCCGGCGCTGGACGCTGCAAGCCAGCTGGTCTGCGATGACCTTATACTGGATAGGGAGCGCGAGCGGGTCTGGGTGGGCGGGCGCGAGATCGACCTCTCGCGAAAGGCGAAGCAGCTGCTCAAGTACCTGATGCTTAATCCGGACGTCGTGCTCTCGCTCAACCGCATCCTCGACAACGTCTGGGATGTGACCGTCGATATCAATGGCAGCGACGCGGTCGGCACCCGCATCGGCGAGCTGCGCAAGAAGCTTCCCGACCCGAAGGAGCGACCGCGTTATATAGATACGGTGTACGGTGGTGGCTATCGGTTTATCGGCAAGGTGAGGGGCAAGCCATGAGAGTACGCTGGGTAGTCGTCGTGCTGCTGTTGATCTTCACGCTTGTCGCCGCTGCACCGGTCGCGGCAATGCTCAGCGGCCTCGGGGACATAACGCTGCTTCGGGAACCGATTAGTATACCGACGGGCTGGGCGTTCCTGGTTCTCGCCCTGGTCAGTGCCGTACCATCGGCGCTCTTTCTGGCGGCGCTTGGCTGGCTCGAGCGTGCACAGGTGGACACTAGCCGGCAGTTTCAGACGCGCGTCGACCAGCAGGACGTGCTGATCGGCAAGCTGCGCACCCAGAACACGCAGACTGAGCAGCGTGCGCGCGAGCTGGAGGGGCGTGCGAGGGAGCAGCAGGCCGATGCCGAGCAGACGAGCGCCCGGCTAACTCAGCAACTCGCCGCCGCCCGCTCGGACTTGGGGACGCAGCTCGGCGACCTCAAGGCGAAGCACGAGGCCGAGCTCGCGCGCCTCCAGGACCGCCTCGTCGTTGAGGTAGAGGACGTTAAGGTCACCAGCGCGGAGCAAATCGAGCGCCTGCAGGCACAGCTGCGCGACGCCGACAACGCGCACAGCACCGAACTTGCCTTCGTTCGCGCACAGGTCGAAGCGGACGAGCAGCGCATCCGGGCCGAGGCGAACCGGGAGATCGGTGAGGCCAACGCCCAGCTGCGCAACATCGAGCCGCTAATTCTTGAGAAAGAGCACGCCGCGCGCGACGCTGAGATACACCAGCGACGTCAGTTCCAGCAGCGGCTCTGGCACGAGGTCAGTAAGCTGCTCACAGTGATCAAGCTCACGGCGGATAACCTCGCGATCAACGACGACCAGGAGGCCCGCACGATCATCCTCGACCAGGTGAAGGGGCGCGTCGATGAGCTTGGCCGACTGGTGAAGCGCCTGAGCGATGTGGCCGACATCGCGACCGGTCGGGCCAAGCTTCGCTTCGTGCCGCTCGACGTCGCCGAATTGGTGGAGGAGGTCGTCCGCGAGGTGCGGGTGCGCCAGGAGGCCACCACTCGCCGCATCGAGGTGTTCGTCCAGGACGTCCCGACGCCGCTGCCGCCGGTTAGGGCCGACGAACAGCTGCTGGGCAACGTGCTGCACAACCTGCTCGACAACGCCCTCAAGTACACCTCCGTCGACGGCAGCATCCAGGTTCACGCCGTGCAGGATGACGACGCCGTGACCATCCGCGTCACCGACAACGGAATCGGCATTCCGCCCGAGGATCTGCCCGAGCTTGGCCGGGAGTTCCGCCGGGGGAGGAATGTCGGCGACCGGCCGGGGTTTGGCATCGGGCTGGCGCTGACCTACGCGATCATCGAGGCTCACGAAGGCGAGATCGTCATCGACAGCCCGAACATGCGGGGGACGGTGGTGGTCTTGCGCCTCCCCGTCTACCAGGCCGGCGACGGCGCGGTCAGCCTGCCAGAGAACTAAACGCGAAGGTGCCGAGGCCGTGGCGGGCGGGAACGGGCAGCACGACGTGTAGGCCCTTGCGCGCAATCCGCTATGGGTGGGCGCGGGGAGAGCAAGGCCCTCTCCGAGAATCTCTCCCGCCACGAAGGAGTATCGTGGCGCTAATTAAAGAGGTTGTACCACGATGGCCATTGAAATCGCCCGGCTGCAGCTCAACCGCCACGCGTCTCGCCGCGCGCACGATACGAGCCGCCACCCTCGACCATCGCCCCCTCCCCCGCGACCCTCACCGCTCCAGGTGACTCTCGACCTGGCACTCGAGGGGAGCGAAGCCCATATAACGTGGCGGAGCGAGGCGTTCGGCGTCAAGCGCACCCCGCTCACCCTGCGGTACGACAGCGCCACGCTGCCGGTGGTCTTACGCGCCCTCAACGTTCTGCAGATCCCTTCGTACCCTAACCCGCAGACCGAGGAGCTGCGCCACGCGTTCACCTTCAGCGCGGCGGAGCGCCGGGCGCTGGCGAATGTCCGGTTGTGGGAACGCGAGCGGATTCCCGCCGACGCGAGCCGCCGCGTGGGCGTAGAGCTCTTTCACGCCCTCGGGCCCGACGGGGAGGCCTTGCTCCAGCAGGCACGCAACGCCGCTAGCACCAACGGGCAGTCCATCAATTACATCATGCGGCTTCCGCCGGAAGCGCTCGCGCTCGCCATGATTCCCTGGGAGCTGCTCTGGGATGATCGCTGGCAGCAGCCGGTGCTAATCCGTGGGAATATGGTTGATAGCCTGGAGCGCCACATCGATCTCGACATGGCTCTACCGCCGCTGCGGCCGGCGGGGTCGCGTCTCCACGCCCTCGCGCTAACGCCGCGCTACGGGCTGACCAATGAGCAGCGCAGCGAGGAGCGGGCGGCCCGTCGACAGAGCTGGGACGCGCTGCGCGCGGAGGGATTGCTCACATACGACGAACTCGACCTGATCACCGTCCCCAGGGTGAACGATTACCTCCGCGACGCCCCACGTCGGCCCGACATCGTCAACTACTTCGGGCACGGCTCCTACCGTGACGGTCAGGGCGTCCTCTGGCTCGACGACGGGATGGGTGGGCGTGAGGAGGTGAGCACAGCACAGCTCGCCCCGCTTCTGGGCGGAGCGCGACTGGTCGTGCTGCACGCATGCGAGTCGGGGGCGGTGCGAAGCGAGGGTGGGCTGCTGACTGGGCTTGGCCCGGCGCTGAGCCTGACAGCGAGCGCGGTGGTGGCGATGCAGTTCAACGTGAGCACGCTCGCGGCCACGCGCTTCGCCGAGGTCCTGTACGACCAGCTGCTGCGCAGGAGGCAATCGCTCCAGGTCGCCGTCGCGAGTGCGCGGCAGGTGCTGTTCACCGAGAGCTCGGCCGCCTCGACGTGCTGGTATGTGCCGGCGCTCTTCCTGCGCGCGCGGGCGTTCCAGCCGCTCTTCCTACTAACGCCTGAGCCACCGGCACTTGACGAGCCGGCGCCGTCGGCGCACGACGAGTCGGTGCCGTCCAAGGGACCGGCGGGCACCACAGGGACGCCCGCAGGCGTCCCTGTGGTGCGGCTCCCCTCCGAGCATGTCAACCGCACCGCGCTGCGCCGCGAGCTCCTGGCCGCGTACGACCGCACGCGCCTCAGCCTGCTGTGCGCCGACATCTCCGAGCGTCTGCGGCAGGCTAGGGTCGGCGAGCGGGTTGACTTGGATATCGTGGGCGGCGACAAACTCGAGAAGATCATCCTGAACCTGATCGAGTACCTTGATCGCCGCGGGTGGCTGCAGCACCTGCTCGACGCGGCATGCGCGCTCGAGGGCTGACAATCCGACCGCTAAAGCGTGCCGCATTCTCGATTCTTCGGCTCGCCCAACGGCAAAGCCTCCCCGAAAGTAGTGCCACTGCTCTTATTTAGGATATTGATCGCGGTATCCTGAAGAGCTGTCTTAACACGCTGCTGGGCGAATCGGAAAGCGGCGCTCAACGAGTGGGCGCGTGAGTCTGGTAAATGTGCTCAGGCTGGGCACAGCCGGGTCGAGCCAATAGCTGCCCTCATCTGGGAAGCGGGCCTCGTCCAATACCTCAATCGCCGTGCGTTGCACCCACGGTCGGTCAGCGCCACTGTTCAGCAGATCGAAGTCATGGAACGATGCGCTTCCGCGCTCTGGTCCATGCCAATCCCCTGTGGGAAGCTGCCCCAACATAGCGTGGGCGATCTCGTGGGCTGTTGTCTCGCCGATGAGTCGACCGAGGGCAGTAAGCAGCAGCGTTTTGACCCGTACCTCGTTGAGCTGTGCTCCCTTGAGCCTGTCGATCAAGCGCGCTGTATTCTTGCCCAAAGGTGCGCGGGGGTTGCGGTAGTTGCCTGTCCAGATCTCGACCAGCTCATTGGGTAGGTAGGGACCAATCAGATTGTTGTCACCGCCGGGGTTGCTGGTCTCGCCGAACGTTGTATCATCTAAATGAGGGCGCTTACCGCGCCGTAGCACACGCGTATGCTTGCCCACCGCCAGGCCACCTTTACGGAACTGAGCTGGGAGTTGCTCGTTGAACGGCGCCAGGGTCCAAATTACACGCACATTGGCGTCGGCCAGCAGATAGCTCACAGTTTTGCGGGCCTCGGCAAGCAGCAGCTGGCGTCCATCGTTCACCTCGAACTGGCGCAGCACCTCGGCGAAGGCGCCCCCCTCGTCCTCCTCGACTGTTACGAACTGAGGGACGCTTACCAGCATGCGGCGACGCTGGAGCACCCGCGACCCATCTGGCGAGCGAACCTCGAAGGTGACGGTTGTGCTACCGGGCGCAAGGGCCAGCACTGGTGTGATTGCTGCTGCGGCATCGATGAAATGCAGACGCCCGGCCGGAGAGGCGCTCCAGGTGAGACGAGCATCAGTCGGCACGTTGCGCACGGCGGCCTGGAGAGTTGTGCGACCGCTGACATCGCCACTCGTGGGCGAGAATGCGCGCACTTCGGGTGGGTTACTGCCTGCCAGCGATATAAATGCCGCTGGCGGCATGTTCGTAATCCGACTCTCCAACCAGTCCATTAGGCGCTCAGCTATCGCACGGGCGTAGACTAATTTACGGCGACTTATCTCGCCGAGATTCAGAAGGCTAGGCGACAGAAAAGGATCCGCTTTAAAAATGTCGAGCACGACTTTTGAGGAGTAGACGAAGGCAAAGTCGTTGATGCGCGGCGTGATCTTATCGATGAGCTGCGACTTATTGCTGATCGCACCGGCTTCGATGTTGCCGCCGAGAGCCCGCACGAAGCACAGGTAGCGATTGGCACGTGTCTCGATCCAGACCTGCTCAGATGGCTGATAATAGCTGCGCAGCAGGGAGGACAGGGGCAGATCAAGTCGGTTTCCGATAGCCGTGAGCGGGGAGGCTGCGCATGTTGCACCAACGAGAGCGTGACGTATTGCGTAGGCGTCTATGTCGCCTTCAAGGTCGGCATCGCTGACGAGGCCCGTGGGGTCGAGCTTAGGCCCCCACTCTATGGGGTGACCGGCGATGGTATCGCGCAAAGCTTTAGTCGCCACTGCCGAGCCAAGATCCCCGGCCCAGGTGGCGAACTCCTCGTTGCTCAGATGCCCGGCCACATCGAGGACTTCCCAGCTCGCGACTTTGAAGAGCGCGCCCACATGTCGTATAGGTCGCATCATCGCATCGAGTCCAGTGATCGTGTGGGTGATATCAACCATGACCCGCTGTCGTGGATCTTCCACAACCTCAGTTTTACGCAGGGTTGCGATCACCGGATCAAGGATCAGCTCAGGTCCGTTCTGGAAGCGGACGGCGGCGGGGATAACATACTGCCAAGCAAGGTAGCTTCTCCGCGACCACTCCTCAGAGCCAAACGAGAGCTGGCGGACGAATGAGAGCATAGCGGGCGGTTCGAGCGTGAGCTTTGTCTCCGCACAGCCTAGCAGTTGCAGGTATGCGGCGATATCGATGGGCGCCAAACCCTCGCGATCCGGGCAGTTCTCCGCTGTTTTGATGTCCGGCTCGGCGATGTGTGGCTGGAGCCCATCGAGCTGCACAAGGGTTTCAGGGTCAGCGACGCCAGTGGCTGCGAGGCCGCTATCTTCCTGAAACTGCATCAGTGTCGCCTCAGTGCCGGGGCCGAAGACACCGTCGGGGATACTGTTGCGAAACGAGTGGGGCATTGGGTACTCGAGGTAGGCAAGGCCCTGCTGGAGGAGTCTGACGGCCTCGCCCTGCTCGCCCTTACGGAGCGGTGGACCAACAGTAACTGCTCGCTGAAGGCGCTGGCTGCTGCGAAAGCGCTCTGAGGTCAGCACAAGCGGGTTTCTCATGTGGTGAACTCCTCAACGACGAGGGGCGGGATATGCGTAGATCCGGTGGGAGTAATTTTCTGGATGGCATGGACACGCAGGGTGCCTGGTCGCACAACGTCATACCAGTTGTAAACGGCCCGGCGGCGCACTATCTCCGTCAGCAGGTCATCGGGGTTCACCATATCGACGTGAGTAGGGGGCGGCCCCCATGCAAAGCGGGCGCAGATCACCGCATCTTCGGCGGCCACCGTCTCACGCCGGAGCAGGGCGTAGGCCGCCTCGGGCGCGGGTGTGACGGGCTCTTCGACAACGGCGAGCCCCACGGTGAGCAGCTGGATCGGGCGGGGCGAACCATCGTCGTCCTCCTCTGCGTAGGCTGGAGGGAGGGCGCCAAGATAGATTGCGGCGACAAACTCCAACCGATCGCCGGGCTGCAGGGCCGCAGGCTGCCCGGTGCCAACCGTGATCAGCTCGTCTAGCCGTAGCTGGGGTCTGGGTAGTTTTGGAACAGAAAACCCGATAATCGTTCGCGTGTACACCGCTTCAATC
>Ga0105044_10012614_pt1 | contig 11488 bp, 17 predicted proteins | sample MAT01_FD_78092 | JGI IMG/M metagenome (GOLD analysis project Ga0105044, IMG submission 78092) | Freshwater microbial communities from Lake Fryxell liftoff mats and glacier meltwater in Antarctica - MAT-01 | ecosystem: Environmental > Aquatic > Freshwater > Ice > Liftoff microbial mat | place...
TGAATGTCGCCGTCCTCGTTCTGGCCGACCAGTTCGAACCCGTTTGTCGCCTGTCTCGTTACCGTTGTCATTCTCAAGCCCTTCCTTCCGCTTACAGGTGAAGCATAGCAGAAAGATAACTGAGTTGCCTAGTCCCCGGCACAAGAAAGGGCCGCCCGAAGACGGCCCCTGAGACTGCGGCGCGGGAGGCTACTCTGCTTCGCCCGCTGCGCTCTCGTCTGCGTTGTCATTTCCAGCCTTCGGCGGATCCTTCTTCGAAGCGTCGGGCTGCGCGTCCTCCCCTTCGCCGTCCGGACCTCCCCACGGCTTGTCAGCCGCCTCGTCAGTCTCACCGAAAATACTGTTGTAGATCCGGGAGAGTGAGTTCAGCGAAGCGGGCTTCCCGTCAATCTCAATTCCGTGATCTTCCGGGTAAGCGTTCTCGCTTGCGGGTCCGTCGAACGGGTCTAGGTTCTTCAGGCTCATGGAGTCATCGCTTCCTTCCGTTGTTTCCGGTACAAGCCCATGATAACAGACTTATCCACTTGCGAGCAGGTCGGCGGGAAAGTCTTTCATCTTGCCGTCCGGACCTTCGATCCTCGGAAGCGGCCGGGCGACCCCCGGCTCGTCAAGCTGCCGCTGAATCTCAAGCGCCTGACCTTCGGGACCGTCGGCCCGCGAAAGAAACAGATCGAACTTTGCCTGATTGAGAATCTGAATCTGCTTGTCCCCCGGTCGGCGACGGGCGATCAGTTCCATGCTCGTTTCGTTATCCCAAAGTTCAACGGGAAGGTCATGCTCGTCGGCGATCTCAAGGAAGGGGAGGAAGCCTTTGGCGACCTGCTTGTGTCCGTCTTCTACGACCGGCGGATCGACCGTTCGGTACGGCGGTTTCTTTGACCGCTTGAGCGCCCGTTCCTGCGCCGCTTCGAAGCTGATTGTCACCCCGGCCGCGGTCGGCGAATAGCCGTGTTCGTCCTTCGCCTTGACAATGCCGTCCCACCACTTCGCCTTCATCCCGAGTCCGTCCATCGTGAAGGCTCGATCGCCTGCGATCGCCGCTGCGAGCGTATCCTTCGCGATCTGAGACGATTCTTCGTGGACCCGGGCGGCCGGGGTCAGGTCAACGTCCGACCCCGCTTCCAGCAGTTTCCGGTTCTCGGCCGTGAGCGCATTGAACTCCGGGTTCGTTTCCTTGCCGATCCGGTCCGGGTCAATGTCCATGAAGTTGTCGTCTTCGTGCAGTAGCTCGCTTTCGCCGCCTCGCTTGATCCCGCCCTTGCCGCCTGCCGGGCCTCCGAACAGAAAGACCGCCCGCTTTTCTTTGCCCTCCGGGATAGCGTCGGTCTCATTGACCAGCGCGGCCGAGATCTCGGCGTGGTACTCCATACGCGGCGGATCGTGGAACTCAAGCCCCTTGCCCGCTTCAAGCCCGTTTCCGTATTCTCTGTGTGTCGAGTGCTTCACGTCGAACCCCGTATTGCCCGCTTTCGCGTCGGCTATTGATTTCTGAAGGAAGACCACCTTGCGGGCCTCAAAATTGGCGGCGTTAGCCTCGCCGATCTGATTCAGCCGCGTTTCGATCTTAGCCTGTCGCGGTTCCTTCGGCCCGGTCCTTTCTTTGGTCTTCTTGTCGAACCCCCGGCCCGTTGACGCGAGCGTATCCCGAACGACCGAAGGCTGCGGCGTCCCGACCGCGGCGGCGACTACCGCTGCGCCCTTGACCTTCCGTTCCTTGCCGTCCGGCCCCTTGATACTGAAGCTGTCCGGCTCGTTCGGGACGGACTTGATCGTGTGATTGTCTGGCACCTTGACGTCGATCCGTGTTCGTGTATGCGACGGATCCCCGAGATCCTTGAGCGCCCCGACCAGCTCTCGCCAGAATGGCTTGACCCGGGTTCCGTCGTCCCGAATGTAGCCGCCGACGTGACTGCGGTATTCATTCAGCAGATCCAGTTCAAAGTCTGCGATCTCGATCGAGTCGGCCCGGTAGGGCAAGGCGGCCAGCATGTTCCGATCGGTGCCCGGGTGCTTGACCAAAGCCTCCCGAAGTTCCAGTTCCTCGGCGATCGCGAGTTCGTGCCCGTGGTGCTTTTCGACGTAGGACAGGATCGGGGCGGCCAGACTCATAGCCTCGGCCTCTGACGGCACCCCTCCCGCGCCCATACGGCCGGAAGACAACGCCTCGCCGTAGGACAGAAGGCGGCACTTACAGCCGACGTGAAGCGGCGGTGCGAGACGTTCCAGCACGGCCCACGGCCAGAACTTACCGTTCAGCGCCACACAATCGGGAGTGTGTTCCACGGTCGGCCCGAGAATCCAGAATGCGCCCTGCGGGGATTCCTCCCGTAGAACCTCGCGGTCGATCGCTGCGAAGACCCTCTCGCCCGCGGCCATCGCCCGTTGCCGGGAGTAGTTTTGCTCGCGACGGACGGCCGACTCAAGCGCCGCCTGTCGAGCGGACGTGTCCGGAGCCTTGACCCCGATCCCGACCGCGGTTCGAAGCCGCCCGGCGGACCGCTTGCGGAACTCGTCCTCGTAGGCGTCTTCCAGCCGGAGCGCCTTTTCAATGTCGGATTCCTTCTGACCGGCGGCCAGCGCGGCCTCGCGGATCAGTACCCGGCGGCGACGTGCCAGACGACGCATCGCTGCGGTGACACTCGCGACGATCGCCGACGCGACCGCGGTGTTCCCGGCGGCCAGCGCCCCGGCCCCGGCGGCCCCTCCCCCGGCTGCGGCGGCGGGCGGTGCGGCGGATCCTGCGGCGATCGCTGCGGCGGCCAGCGCGGTTGCCCCTGCGGTCGGTTGACCTGTTGGCTGATTCCTCTTTTGGGCCATGCCTACCTGTCCATTCGTGTCTTTACCGGAGCGCCGCCCCTGAGCATCGCGCCCGGGTCGTCAATGAGTTCGGCGAACTCGCGATCCACGTCGTCTCTGAGTCTTCGCATCAGCGGGGCCGCGTCGTCTCTCAAGCCTTCGCTGACTGCGCCGCCCCCGCCCATTTCCCGCGACGGCGGGGTTGACCGGCGGGCCTCGCCGTACTGAGACTGCTGATCGTTCGGCTTGCCGTTCGGATTGTTGGGATCCTGCTGTCCCGGATCCCGTCCCTGCGGTTGTCCCGGATCCTGTCCGGGCGGCTGACCCGGCTGACCCTGCTGACCCTGCTGTTGCGCCGCCGCCTCGGCCTCGGCCTTCGCCTTCTTCGCCTCGTCCATGATCTCGGTAACGGCCCGGGCCGGGTCTTCGACCTGAAGGCCGTGACGGAACAGGAAGTCGAGCAATTTTTCCCGGAGCGCCGGGTTCGACATTTCGGGGTCGTAGCTGTTGACGACCTGAGTGACCATGCTCGCAACGTCGGGCAGGTTGCGGCGGCCGGGGTACGGCATTTCGAAGTTGTAGGACAGGTCGAGTCCCGACCGGCGCTCCATTTCTTCCTGATCTTCCTCGTAGACCAGTTCGGCGGCCGGACGGCGGTCGTCGCCCATCGCGAAGTACCCGCCAAGCTCGCCCGCGTGGAAGGCCGCGTCGATCGCCCGGTTGACGAACCAGCGGAATATTTCTTCGAAGGTTTCCTGCCACGCCCCGACGGCCATGAGTGCCGGGAGTTCCAGCGTGGTCGCGGTCGCCATGTTCGTAGACGAAGCATCCCCGAGCCAATGCTGACCGAACTGAGCCTGCGCGGCGATCGGTGCGCGAATGATCTGACCGTCCTGCTGCGCGGCCGCTGCGCCTGAGTTCAGCGACGTCGGCTGAAGGCTGTCGGATTCGTTCTGCATCCAGAGACTCGCGGCCGGTGGCGGGGCGGCTGACCTGTCCGGGTCCGTGTTCACCCCGGCCGTATCCACGGCCTCGGTCCGACGGCGGAAGCGGGCGGCGGCCAGATCCCCGGTCTGCTTCAGGACCGACTGCGCCGACTTCATGACCTGCTTGCGGCCGCCCTTGACGGTCCGGGTCGCAATGATCGACGCGGCGGCCTGCGCCATGCTGACCCGGGCCTCCGTAAATTGATTCATTGCGCTGAAGTAGCGCAGGACTCTCGCCCACGGGGGGACGCCCCATTGTGTCCGGCCGACCCGGTTGATCCGGAAGTGTTCGACCGCGCCCGGCGTCATTTTCTTCGCGGGCGGCTTGCGCTGTTTCTTCCCGAGTACGTCGTCGTCGGATTCGTCGTCGTCGGTGCCGTCCTCGGTGTCTGACCCGTCCCGGCGGCGTTCGTGGCGCTCGATCACGTCCACGTTGCGCCAATGCTTCAGATAGACGATCTTTTCGCGGCCATGCTCAAGGCCCGCGCTCGGGTCGGCTTCCCATTGATCGGTCTCGTAGTTCCACTCCCGGTTCGCCGTCGCGCTCGCGTAGTAAAGCGGCAATTCGTCGTCTTCTTCGTGGACAATTATCGACCGGATCTGATCGGGATTGCGGAACGCGATCCGGACCTTGCCGTTCGATTCAAAGATCGTCGGGAACAGGTTTGCCTGAGTCAGTAGCTCATTGCTCCGGTGCCGCTGCGCTTCGAAGCCGGTCAGTTTCTTCCGGTTGATCGGATCGTTCCACGCCCGGTCAATGATCCGCTGAAGTTTCTTGTCCTGCGCCTGCGGCTTCGGGATCCCTCGACCGAACGCAAAGTTCGACCGCATTTCCGCCTCGGCCCCGGCCAGCGGATCCCTGAGCAGGGCAACCTGCGACTTTCTCGCGAGGTCTCGACGTCTCATGGGGGTAATCCCCCCGGGTGAGTCCGGGCCTTCGGGAAGCTGATCCACGACCATCAGGGCAAGGTCTTCGGCAGAGTCGGCCATCGCCCGGGACTCGCCGTACTCTAGCTCCATGAGTCTGACGTCCTCGGCCGGGCGAACCGTGAGACCCGTCCAGTCTTCCACGGTCTCGGTCAAGCGTTCCCGGACTCGATCGGCGACGCCCATCAGCGAACGCCCTGCCGGACCGATTGAAGGATCTCGTCGGCGGTCCGGCCCCGTTCGCTCGCTTCGACCAGCCTGCGCTTCGACTCCCAGATCCGTTCTTTCTCGGCAAGCCAAGTCGGGCAGGCGGTGTAGTGCGGGGCGACGTCCTCGCTCCGCGGGTCGATCTGCGGAAGCCCTCGGCCGCAACAGAAGGCCGCCACGATCGGACCATCTTCGCGTAGCGTCAGGACCGGACTAGGCCCGGCTCCGATCTCGATAGGTCGATCGTTCTCAAGGGCCGCAGCGCCGCAAAGAATCGCGGGACCAGATCCCGGAGTTCCATCGACAGCGGTAGCGGCAGGGCAGACGGCGCGAAGTCTCACGCCCGAAGGATACCCCGCCCCCCCGTCACGTTCTCAGTTCAAGCTCGGCGGCCGCTTCGACAGCCTCGTCATAAGTCCCGAACTTGCCGACCTTTCTGTCAGGGTGACCCCGCCCCGTGTTCGTGAACAGGACGGTCTTCCCGTTCCGCACTTTCTCGACGGTCGTGTAGAAGGTGCCCTCCCACGTTGTCCGTCGGTAGCGGTGCCTGTCGCGGCGGTCGCGGCGGCCCGTAGGCCGCCACTTCATCGCAGCGATCGTGTCCTGAATCTGTCGGTCAGCTACCCCACGTTGACCACTTTCCTTTCCTGTCGGTGACAATTCCATTATAACAGATAACTGGCTTACTCGTCCCGGTTATCCGGTCGCGCATCTGACAGGTCTTCGACCACGCCCCGAAGAATCTGATCGGCCAACTCAAGCCGCGCCGCGATCGCCCCGGCCCTGAACCTCGCGGTGTCCGGCATCCCTCGGACTATCCCCTTGACCCGGTTGCGGATCTCGGCCAACTCCGGCCGCATCGCCTGACGTGCGTCTTTCTCGTCCGGCAGTTCGGACTCGCTTTCCATCGCTTGCCTTGCGCGAGTCATGCCCGGGCCTTCCGGTCTTCGACCACGCCGTCTTCAATCTCTTTCCAGCACCGGGGGCAGTAGGTACAGCGCGTGTACGGATCGCTTGCCATCCAGCCCTCGGGCGTGTGATCGCGAAAGTCGAGCGCGTCGAAGGTCGTCGTGATTAGGCCCATTGCGGTCCCGCGCAAACTCCCGGCCGGTAGACAATCGGACTGAGTGCCGAGCCGGATCGCTTCTACCCGGGCGACCGCGCCGCACTCGCAACTGAAGGTCAGCGTCGCCGAAACCCTCTCGTTTGACCCAATCATGCCCGGGCCTTCCTGTAGACCGCTTCAGATTCCAACAGTCGGGCTTCGTGTGCGACAGGGGTGTTCGGCTTGATCTGCGCCTTCACCGCGTCAGCCAGAGTGTCGGCGGCTTGGAGTCGGGCTGCCGACTTCTTGTTCACCCACTCCGAGACTTTGGCCCGCTCGACAAGCTCCGCTTCCAGTTCCTTGATCCGCTCGTCCTTCTCGGCTAGGGCTGCTTCGGCTTCGGATGCCCGGACCCAATGGTAGGGCCACCGTTCCTTGCCGGTGTCTCTCTCTGGGTTCTCTGGAAACGGACCCGCTGCGATACTCATCGCGTACCGCGTCAGGTCACTCATCGCTGTTCCCTTCGTCAGACCAGACCGTCCTCGGTACGTCGAAGACCGCGATCTCTGTCAGGTCAACTTCGACCACGGCTCCGGGGATCCTGTCTGCCACGGCGTCGGCGACCTGCGTCTCAAGTGCCCGGCCCCGCGCCTGTAGATCCTCGGCCGCTCCGTCGCTCGGGACCGTCAAAGTGACCCGGTAATCGTGGCGGACTGTCCCCCCGGGGATCCAGCCCTTCGGTGTCACGGGTGCCGGTGCCGGTGCCACCAGTACGTCGTCGTCACGCTGCTCGGTCTCGACTTCCGGCGTGGCCCCTTCCGGGATCGCCTCGGCGTTCGCCAGCACGATCCCCTGCGCCTCCCTGTCAAGCACTTCGCCTTCGAACAACTCCCGGACCCCGGCCGCGATCTCACTTTCCCTCAAGTCGATCAGCAGGTCGCTCAATTCGTCCGTGGACAACTCCCGCGGGTACGCCCGGCGCAACTCCGTCCGGATCATCGTCGCTTCGAATCCCCACTCTCCGTCTGCGCTCACCGACTCCCCCTCGCCTTCCTGTAGTGCCCGACGATCTGCCGGGCCGTTGCCGACCTGTAGCCGACGGCCACGTTGAACGGCTCGACCTTTATCAGCCGGTCGCCGTTCGTGTCGCTGTTGACCCTCGCGAAGAACCTCTGGCCGCGCACGTCGCACTCGACCAGATCGCCTTCCTTGATACCCGTTGTCCGCATTGACCTTCTCCGTTCCGATTGAAGGGTGACTCCCCCCATTGTATCAGAACAGATAAGTGACTGACTACCGGCCCTCGGTCATTTCCTTCCGAGCGACGTCCTGAGCTTCGCGTAAGACGGCGATCGTAGTTCGATCTCGACCGCGTAGGCCGCAGCGGCGGCGGCCAGTTCCATAGCCGCTGCCCGGCGGACAAGATCGTCCCCGTCCTTTTCAGCCATGACCAGTTCCTTCAGCCGTCGGCGAATGTAGTCCGGGGATCCAGTCAGTTCGGTGTCCACGATCAGTTCCTCCACCTGAGCGCCGACCCGCTTGCGGATCAGCCGGGCCATGCGGACCCCGACCTTCGCTTCGATTGACGACCGCTCGCCCGGGTCGGACTTTGAGATCCGGGCCACTACCCGTTGTCCCGTCGGTACAGGGCCATCTTCAGGGCGGGGTGCATCCTCGCGGCATACTGCGGGCCGGTACAGGTCGGCGTCCCCGACTTCAGCCGCAGTTCCAGCCGGTGACACTTCGAGCAGATCCAGAGCTTCGGCGGGAGGTTCTTCTGAATCATTGCTCGCCGAACCCCGGGTCGTAGCTGTCTGAATCCCAACCGTGGCGGCCGCGTGTCGGCGGGTTCATTTCGACCGGAGCCTGATCCCGCATTCCCTGAGTGAACATTTCCAGAAGCATCGCCATCTGTTGCGCGACCAGATCGTAGACCTCGGCGTGGGCGTAATCGTCGCCGACCGAGCTTGTCGAGACGTACACCTTCCGCGGGCGGCCCTTTGAGTCTTCGATCAGCCGCCGGGTCGGACTCATCATCTGTTCCTTCCAGCGGGGCGGCGGGATCGCCATCGGGATATTCTCCCGCTCGCGGAATGAGTCGAACATCGCGTCCAGCGCCTCGGTCCGGTTGACCGTAATCAGGTTCTTTTCCTCGTCGTAGCGGATCGTGTCTGACTCGGGTTGATCGTCGTAGCGGACCATGAAGCCGCGGCCCGCGTGGTCGGCGCAGAGCGTCTTCGCCAGTCGCCGCTCCGGCATCGAGTCAACGCAAAACAGGGCGACCCCGAGCTTGCGGATCAAGCGATCGACCTCGGTAAAGGTCTTCGGTTCTCCGATCCAGACCGCCCGGCGTCGGCCGTCGGGAAGGTGGTCTGAGACCCGCATGTTCAGGTCGCGCTCGGAAGCGACGTCAATCCCGGCCGTCCGCAAGTAGCGGCCGTCGTACCCGGTCGCGTTGTCGGCCAGAGCTTCCTCGGCAGACGCCGCCATATCCAGAACGTCCTCTGTCATTTGCGCGTCTTCGCTCGCCCACGGGAGACCGAGATCCGCGTTGTGGAATGCCTCTACCTCCCCGAGCTTCGTCGCCCGGGATCCGACCACGATCTGCTCAAGGTCCGTCCGGGGGACAATCAGCCGCGGGATATGGAAGCCGGGGACTCGCGACTTGCCCGCGGCCGCCGCTACCCATCTTCCGGCGTGAATTGGCCCGACAGCCTCGCCCTCCGGCGGCTCAAGCGACGTTTCGCAGGACCGGCAGGCCCGCCATGCCCGGGTGACGTCTTTGGGCGTAGCGAAGCTGTCATGCCCCGGGCGAAGCACGTTGCCCTCCCCGCCACTTTCACTTTCCCACCGCACGTTGCCCCACTCGACCGGCTGTTCGTCGGCGCACTCGGGACAGGTGACCAGCCAATGCCGCTGATCTGACTGAGTGAACTCCGCGCCGATCCCGTACCCGGGGACCGACGGCCGCCCTGCCCGCCTGAGCCGGGGGAAGCGCCCGGCCGCCTTCGCGCCCGAGAGCCGCCGTTCGGCCTGAGCGATATTCGAAGGGTCCGCTTCGTCGTACTCGTCAATGACCAGAGCGTCGGCGTCGATCGACTGAACGCCCGTCTTCGACTGAAGGCCGCGCAGCGATATGTCGCCCGCGCCGATCTGCTTCAGGGTCTTCCGACGGATCCCGCCGTCCTTCATCCGGGACCGCAGGTATTCGCTCGCTTCGATCGACGGCTCGATTCTCTGATCGCCGAAGTCGGTGACGTGGGTATCGGTCGGGAAGAAGTAGATCACGCGCTCGCCGAACTGATCGGCCCGGTGGATCGCCCATCGCCAGAGTCCAGTTGACGCGCCGACCTGAGTGGACTTCATGTAGACGACCTCGGTCGCGCTCGCGATCTCGTCTGAGTAGAACGGCTCGATCTGAAACGGGAACTGAACGAAGTCGATCGTGCCGAATCGAGACTCGGGGATCAGTTCGGCGTACTCGGCGATCGACCGGATCTGAGTCGTCTCGCGCTTGCGGTCTTCGTCCTGTTCCGACCGTCGGCGGTCGCGTAGCCCGAGTTCTTCGGAGAGGGTCGCGATCACCCCGCCCTCGGTAGGCGGCGGTGCGAACCCCTTGCGCGTGAAGGTCGTCACGCCCGGAATGCTACCCGCGTCCGGCGGCGACTAGGGGGAACCTGCCGCCCGGCCGCGCCCGACGGAGTGACAGGCGCGGCTCGGGTGACGGGTCCGCTCGGACATTGCTAAGTCGGGGGAAGGCTCCGACTTATGGGCGTAGCCCGGTGCCCGGCGGCTTTCAACAGGGGGGGACTCGACCGTCAGGCCGGGTCTGGCCGAGTTGCCCCTGTCGCGACACTCGGGCCATTCACGAACCCGAGTGAAGTCTGTAGCGCAGCCTCGCCCTGTCTTTGACTGACTAGGGCCACGGCAACGGCGGCGGGTACGCGGTCCCGCAGTCAATTTCCCACGGCCTCAAGTGGCCGCCCACGGTCAGTTCTTCGACGTTCTTTTCTGCGCTCGCCACGTCTGCCGCCGCCGCCTTACGAACGGCCTCGGCGTTCGGTCCTGCCTGCACCGCCCGTTGAATCGCTAGGCCGTACGCGACCCGGCCCTCGGCGTTCTCATACACCGCCTTACGGAGTATGTTCTGACGCTCGCAGCCCGCCCGGCCGCTGTCGGCGATCAATTGCCCCGCCCATGCGGTAGACGCATAGACGGTGACGGTCAGAAGCACGATCCAAAAGATGTTCGCCTTCCAGCTATGTCGCCAACCCATCAGAGCGTCCAATGCATCGCTTGCGCCGTGATCCAGACCGACTGCGCCAAAACGGCGAGAGTGACCACCGCGCCCACGCGCCTTGCGGTGCCGCGGTAGCGGACTCGCAGGGGGGGCGGCTTGCGCGTCTCAGCGATCATCTTCTGAATGACCACGGTCGCCGTTGGGCGGCGAGTCGTCCTGACCCCGATCCTTTCCGTTCTTTCGTTCATCGGATCTCAGCCATGACGGAAGCGCGAACAGAAGGAAGGTCAAGGGGACCAGCGACGGCGCAATGATCGTCGGGACCAGCCCCAGAACAAGCGCGGTCGTGAGAAAGATCCCCGTCAGAACAAGCAGTACGTCTCGCGCCAGTTTCCATATCTCGTTTGCGAGCGTCATTCATTGTTCAGAGTGGGGGAAGGTGTAGATCTCAGGGGTCTTCACGCCGCCCATCTTAGGGTTACGCCGCGATCGCTACCCGGCGTCAGGCGGCCGGGGGAAGCCCCGGGTGTTCGGCCCACTTCGGCTTGACCTTCGGCCGTCGCCGCTCGTCCAGCCGCTCGGCCAGATCATCGTCAAGGTCTTCGATCTCGTCAACTCGATCGACCAGCCTGAGCGCCCGCTTGCCCCGGCGTCGCCCCGCCCGCCTTTCAGTCTCTCGCTTCATCGCTTCCGACCCTTCCGCTTCCACGCTTTCGACTTGCCCGGCTTCCGCTTCGACCGGACCTTCCGCCTTCGACCCGATACTACCCGCGCCGGGTCCATCGCAATAGCGACCGGACAGCGACGTTCCCCGGAGTGCTTCAAGGCGTACCGGATCTCTCGGACCACCGCAAGCTCGACCTGAGCGTCCCGGAGTCTGACCCGGCCGTCGCGCAGGCCGCGCATGACCGCGGTCTCAAGCTCGGCCGCCTGAGTTACGCCGACCTCGGCGATCTGTCCCGGCTCGGGAGTCGCGCCCTCGTCGTCAACGTAGAGGCCCGGCAGGCGTAGCACGAAGACCCCGGTCTTCCGGAGTCTCGCGTCCTGCTCGGCCGCCGTCAGTTCAAGCAGCGGCTCCGGTTCGGTCTCCCCTGTCCCCTCGGCTTCATTCATGCTCGGGAAGGTTAGTCGGCCCCCCGGATCCCGTTCAGATCTCGGCGATCTCGTAGTCCAGCTTGCGCCATGAGGGGATTCGGAAGCGTCGCCAGAGCGCGTAAGGATCGGCGAAGGTCGATCGCTTTTCCAGTCGCAGTTCCGTGAAGCTCGACCCGTCGGTGAACTCGATCA
>Ga0105044_10012616_pt1 | contig 11486 bp, 9 predicted proteins | sample MAT01_FD_78092 | JGI IMG/M metagenome (GOLD analysis project Ga0105044, IMG submission 78092) | Freshwater microbial communities from Lake Fryxell liftoff mats and glacier meltwater in Antarctica - MAT-01 | ecosystem: Environmental > Aquatic > Freshwater > Ice > Liftoff microbial mat | place...
ACTCCGGCGGTCGCCAACCTCACGCAGTCGATGCGTGCTGATGCTGGAGTTGTGATCAGTGCCAGCCACAATCCATTTCAGGACAACGGGATCAAGATCTTCGGGCCTGACGGCTTCAAGCTTCCGGATCACGAAGAGCTCGAAATTGAGCGTTTGCTCGAAGATCCTCTGCTGCACTCTGCCGGCTTTACCGGAGTGGCGATTGGCCGTGCCCAACGTATCGACGACGCGGGGGGGCGCTACGTGGTTTCCGCCAAGGCGACGTTCCCCAAAGAGTTGACGCTGGATGGGCTGAGAATCGTAGTGGATGCGGCACACGGAGCCGCTTACAAAGTCGCGCCCGCCGTGTTCACCGAGCTGGGCGCGCAGGTTATCAGCATTGGCGTGCGCCCGAATGGTCGCAATATCAACGAAAATTGCGGGGCGCTCTACCCGGAGATCTTGGCCGGCGAGGTGCTCAAGAATGACGCCCATATTGGCATCGCGCTGGATGGTGACGCAGATCGTGTGATCATTGTCGATGAGAAAGGGCAAGTGGTGGACGGAGATGCCGTGATGGCACTCTGTGCAACGCGTTTGCTCAAGGCTGGGCGGCTGGCGAAGAACACGCTGGTTGCCACGGTGATGAGCAATATCGGCCTGGAGCGAGCCTTGGAGTCCGTCGGCGGAATACTGTGCCGCACGGCAGTGGGCGATCGGTATGTAGTCGAGGAAATGCGGCGTTCTGGCTACTCGCTCGGTGGCGAGCAATCCGGGCATTTGATCTTCTTGGATCATGCCACCACGGGGGACGGCATCGTGGCTGCCCTCCAGGTGCTTGCGATCATGGTCGCGGAAGGCCGACCTGTGAGTGAGCTTGCTCAAATCATGCAGCGTGTCCCACAGCTGCTTGAAAGCCGAAAAATGCCCACCAAACGGCCTGTGAGCGAGATGTCCGTGTTGAGTGCACTGATCACCCAAGTGGAGCGAAAGCTCGGCACTGAAGGGCGCGTTTTGGTGCGGTGGAGTGGTACTGAGGCCAAGTTGCGATTCATGGTGGAAGGCCCTGATACCGCTGCTCTGCAGGTTTACGTGGCCGAAATGGCCGAAGCGGCCGTTCGCGATCTTTCCTGAACAGCTGGCGCCAGTGTGAGCTCCTCGGCGGAAATCTGCGGGCAACTGTTAGTAGTTGGGTTTCTCGGCACCGCCCTGTCCGTTTCCGTGCGGAAACGTCTGAGCGCTGGGGAGCTTGGCGGGGTGATCCTGTTTCGGCGAAATATCGAGAGTGTGGGGCAAGTTCACGCGCTTGCTGCTGAGGTTTCTGCTTGTGCGTCGGGGGATGTCTGGATAGGCATCGATCAAGAGGGGGGTCGTGTCGCCCGCCTGCCCTCACCTGTGATGAAGCTCCCAGCGGCGCGCAGCCTGGGGCGTTCTTCGGCAGCTGTGTTGCGCGAAGCGGGGGCCTGCTTGGGGAGGCAATTAGCGGGACTCGGGATCAATCTGAATTTTGCCCCGGTTTTCGACGTCGACAGCAATCCCCAAAACCCAGTGATTGGAGATCGCGCGTTTTCCCGTGACCCCATGCAGGTTGCGGAGTTTGCTTGTGCCTTCGCGCTGGGTCTTCAAGCGGCCGGTGTCGCGGCCTGCGCCAAACACTTTCCGGGCCACGGGGACACGCACCAGGATAGCCACCAATTGTTGCCAGTCGTTGACCGGGGCGTGCTGGAATTGATGAGCCTTGAAGTGCCCCCGTTTGCGGCAGCCAGTACAGCTGGCGTAGCTGCGATGATGACGGCCCATGTGCTCTATCCAGCATGGGATCCTATCAATCCGGCCACCCTGAGTGCGCCGATCTTAACGGGCCTGTTGCGTGACACGCTGGGTTTTGAAGGGGTGCTCTTTTCCGACGATCTCGAAATGGGTGCGCTCGCAAATTCCCACCGCATCGAGGAAGCGGCGGTGACGGCGGTGGCAGCTGGTTGCGATGCGCTCTTGATCTGTCACTCGGAGGAACATCAGCTGCTGGCGTCTGAAGCGCTGAGACACGAATACGATCATTCACCCGCATTTCGGGCGCGTGTTCAACAGGCCGCGAGACGAGGTCAGCAACTCAGGCAGCGTTATCCAGCGCGGGCCAAGAAGAGCTATTCAGAGTGGCTAAGTAGCCTAAATTCAGACCCCTCGAGCAGCCTGGGGCGTGGCTTGGAGATGTTCGACAGCCCCGCTGCCGAAGCCACGGATCCCACGGATACTTGAAGCCACCAAGTCCGCCCCATCTCAGCCGAACCGACAAAAAGCAATGGGCGCCCAGACCGTGAGGCCAAAGCGCCCATGCAATTTGCGGAAGCTAAGCGTTAGCTACCAGCTGTAGCACTCCCGCTGGCTGAGGCACTCGCCTTAACCGAGACATCGATCTGAACGGAGGCCTTCACCTGCGCATCGATCGAAGAGGCAAAGCACCCTGCAAGCTTCAGCGCTGCGGCTCCACCGCCCGACACTGCGGCCTTCACGCCTTCCAGCGAAGCTTTTACACCCGCAGCGGCGGTTTCCACGTGGCCCTTCATCCCGATCGTCACCTTGAGCAGCGCGGGAAGATTCTTGGTGAGCGCGGCCTTGAGCTTCGCTGCCGCTTCCACGTCGCCCGATGCTTCAACCCTCACGTCGACCTTGGCCGGCGTGCACGACAATTGGCCGCTGACCTGCGCATCGCAATTCGCTTTGCACTCAGCACTCACCTTGGGCGGCTTCATTTCGCCGCTGCACTTCGGCTCTTTGAGCTCGACGCTACAGCCACCAGAGCATGAGCCTTTGCAATCAGCCTTGCCAGTCATCTCGCAACTCGCACTGCAAGACCCCTTACAGCTGCCATTGCACGAAGCATCGGCCTTGCCACTGCACTTCCCTTCGCAGGTGCCCGCGCAGGCGCCTTTAGAGTCCTTGCCGTCGCACTTGCCCTCGCACTTGCCCTCGCACTTGCCGCTGATCTCACCGCTGCAGGTACCGCTGCAGCTTCCACCGCACGTCCCCTCACACTCAACGCCCGCCTCCACCGTACACTTACCCTTGCATTGGCCTTCACAGGTGCCGCTGATCTCGCCGCCTTCGCACTCGACCTTGACGCTCCCCGGTTCGACACTCGCATCGCACTTACCCGCGCACTCTGCCATGGCATTCATGGAGGCCGAACATTTGGGCTCCTGGATGTTCACGGTGACCTTGGCTTTGGCCTTGGCTTTGAGGTCGGCGACAGCTTTCGCTGCGGCATTGCATGCGGCTTCCGCACCCTTGCCAGGACCCTGTTCGGTGGGCTCAAAGTCGGTCACGCCGAGATCGGTCGCCAGGTTGCCGCAAGCCGTCTTCACCTCGGTTTCGATGGTTGCTGCAAGCGCTTGCAGATTGGCACCACCTGCCAGCGCTGCCTTCACTTTGCCTTCAAGCTGAGCGTCGAGGCCAAAATTGGCACCCATGATCGCCTCGGCGTTCGAGATATCTGCGGGGCATCCGCCGCCAGGGAGATTGTTAGCTCCAGGAAGCTTTCCGCAATTGACGACCAGCATCGGAAGTGCGGTGAGGGCTAAAACACTGATTGAAACTCTAGTAAATTTTCGCGACTGCGAAGTGACCATGAATAACTCCTTAAGCCTTGCTGCAAGCTGCAGCGTTGCGGGGATCGGCCCCAGATATTAGGGGCAGGAGCATGCCGGATCCTGTTAGGCTGTAAAGGGGGCAGCCGATGTCCAGTGTCGGTCTCGTCAAAATGACCAGGCTAAGGATTGATTTGCGCGCTAGCGGTGGTTGCGGGGCGTACCGAAAGGCAGTTCAATCTGCGAATCACTGCTCTTAGGCTTGCCGGGCTGTCGCTGATTCACCCGCTTTAAAATCTCTTTTTCGGCATGAATATCGGCGTCCATCACCGCCGGATTGTCGAGCGCGAAGGCCAAAGCGTCGAAGATCTTGGCGGCATCCAGCTGGGGAAAACGCTTGAGCAGCGTCTCGACTTTAGTGCCGCTGTCATAAAATACCCAGAGCCGCCGCACAGGCACCCGTGAACCAACGACGTACGGACTTCCCCCGAGCACGCTCGGTTCGACCCGAACGTGGGGATGCGGGATGAGAATAACGGGAAGGGTCAGGGAGTGCTCCTTAAGATCATGAACTCACGCCAAGAACCTGTGTTCGAGTATCTGAGCCGCCACCTTTTCCGCGGTGAGGCCAAATGCTTCGGTCAGCTTCTCGTAAGGGGCGGAGGCACCAAAGCGATCAATGCCAATCGCGAGGCCATTCCGGCCCACCACACCGCCCCAACCGCTCGTTCTGCCAGCTTCCAACGTGACAATCTTGGTCGTAGGCCCCACCACTGCATCGCGCTTACTAGCCGGTTGCCGTTCAAAAGCATCCCAACAAGGTGCAGACACCACGCGCACCTGGCGCCCGCTCTTGGCCAGCAATTTCTGCACTTCAACCGCAACGTGAACCTCGCTGCCGGTGGCGATCAAGGTAAACTCGGGAGTTGTTGCGTCTGAAAGCACGTACGCACCTTCCAATACCTGTTTAGGATCGAAGCCCGCAGGGCGTTCCAAAACGGGTAAGTTTTGACGACTCAGCGCAAAAGCTGTCGGGCCATCGTGGCGGGTCACAGCGTGGGCCCACGCTGCCGCACATTCCAGTGTGTCCGCTGGGCGCACCACATCCAGATTTGGAATCAAGCGCAGTGACGCGACTTGCTCCACGGGCTGATGGGTGGGGCCATCTTCGCCCAAGAAAATAGAATCGTGGGTAAAGACATGGATCACGCGTTGATGCATGAGCGCTGCCAGGCGTAGGGAAGGCCGCAGATAATCACTGAATATCAAGAACGTGGAGCCAAACGGGATAAAGAATCCCGAGAGCGCCAAACCATTCAAGATCGAAGCCATGCCGTGCTCGCGGATCCCAAAGTTCAAGTTGCGCCCGGAAAAATCGCTGCGGGAAATATCTTTGGCACCCTTGATCGTGGTCTTGGTGGATTCGGCAAGATCGGCCGCACCGCCCACCAACGAGGGGATCAGCTTGGCAACGGTTTGTTCCACTTCACCGGCGGTATTGCGCGTGGCGTTGGTCTTGGCCGGCACCGCTGCGAGGAGCTGGGCATACAGATCTTCTGGGATTTTCCGCGCGAGCAGCGTGCTCAGCACCGCCTGCTGTGCTTCGGGTGCGGCAGCCTTGAGCTTCTGCCAAGCTGCGTACGTTTTCTTGTTTTCGTCGGCACGCGCTTTAAAGAACGCGCGCGCTTCGTCGGGGATGTAAAATGTGGGCTCGAGTGGCCAGCCCGCGGCCTTTTTCGTTGCAGCCACTTCGTCGGCACCGAGCGGCGAGCCATGAGCTTTCGAGGTGTCCTGCTTGGTGGGAGCGCCGATCCCGATATGCGTGCGCGCGACAATCAGCGAAGGCTGGCCCTTGTGCGCAACTGCGCGATTCAGCGCTTCGCGGACTTGTTCGGGATTGTGGCCATCCACATGCTGGGTGAAAAAGCCATAGGCTTCATAGCGCTTGGCCACGTCTTCGCTGAAGCTGATGTCCGTCTTCCCATCAATCGTTATCTTGTTGTCATCGTAGATGAGCACCAGGTTATCCAGGCCCAAGTGGCCTGCGATGCTGCTGGCTTCACTCGAGACGCCTTCCATCATGTCGCCGTCCGACGCCAACACGAAGACGCGGTAGTTGATGAGTTCCGAGCCTTCAGAATTCACGCGAGCTGCGGCCATTTTACTGGCAAGAGCCAACCCCACCGCGTTGCCGACGCCCTGTCCGAGTGGGCCGGTTGTCGTCTCCACGCCGGGGGTCATGAAATTCTCAGGATGCCCGGGTGTCTTCGAGCCCAATTGGCGGAACTGCTTCAGCTCTTCGAGCGGCAGATCGTAGCCAGCGAGATGGAGCACCGAATATAGCAACATCGACGCGTGGCCGCAGGAAAGCACGAAGCGATCGCGATTGGGCCAAGCGGGATCTTCAGGATTGTAGCGCAGATGCTGAGTGAAGATGTCCGTGGTGATCCCAGCCAGTGCCATCGGCGTGCCGGGGTGACCGGATCCAGCCTTCTCAACGCCGTCAACCGAAAGGAATTGAATCGTGCGGACTGCTTGCTCAAAACTCATAGGGACAAAGTGGTAGCGCTTGTTGGGGGCGCTGAAAAGCCTGCTGCTTGCTCTGTGTCGCGGGCGCCATGCTTTAGTGCGGGGGGCTGCCTGCGATGGGTGGCGCTGCGGGCGGGGTTGGGTTGCTCGGGTTCGGGGCGTAGGCGCGTTGATGTTCAGCATAAGTGCGGCTGAACGCATGGCGCCCTCCGCCGACAGCCACGAAGTAGAGGTAGTCTGTTTCCGCGGGCCTTAGTACGGCTTTGAGCGAGCCGAGGCCTGGATTGGAGATGGGGCCGGGGGGTAATCCAGGATGCGTGTATGTGTTGTACGGGTTGAGCGGATCCCTCAGCATCGCCGGCGTTATCTTGCCGCCAAACGCGGCACAGCTTGGGATGGTGGCTCGCAGCCGTCGACAGCCATACGCGGCCGTCGGGTCCGATTGAAGGACCTGACGGGGCTGAAAGTTGGGGTCTGTCAGGCGGTTCAGGAAGACTCCGGCGATCAACGCGCGCTCCTCTTCCCGCGCTGCCTCTTTTTCAACCATGGAAGCAAGTGTCACCATACTCCGCTCATCAAACCCCAAATCGCCCTTCAATCGCTCGTAGCCTGCGGTTTCACTTTTGAAAACCTCCGCGAATCTGCGCTTGGCTTCGCGCACGAGTGTGTAGAGCGCCACCCGCGGATCACTATCTTCCTTGAAGTCATACGTGGCTGGAAACAAGTAGCCTTCGGCGCTATCTGAAAGTTCGAGTGTATTCAGATAGGCAGGGTTGAAGCTCGCCGTCACAAACGCGGTTGCACTACAGATCTCGTTCACCTCAAGCCGTTCAGCGACCTGCCACAGATCAAAACCCTCCACGATCGTGACTTTGCGCGTTGGTCGAATTTTCAATCGGCCCAAGCGTTGGGTAAGTTCACGCGGTGAGAGCGCATCGTTGAACACGTGCATGCCGGGCTGGAGTGTCACGCCGCGGCCCAGCGTCTCCAGATAGAGAGAGAACATGCGCGGCGAATTGAGCAGCTGGTGCTGATAAAGCAGGGCGCCTAGTTCGCTAGGCTGGGTGCCGCCCGGGATTTCCAGCACGACTCGTTTGCCTGGGCCGGGCCCCGGCGCGAGCGCCCATATGAACAACGCCGTTGCCCACACCACCCCAGTTGCGAGCAACACCCCTGCCAGCGCCCAGAGCCGACGCACTGTGCGGCGGCGCGCCCGCCAACGCTTAACTTTCTTCGCACGCGCCGAGGAGCGCGGCCTAGGCGTCGTCATCGGGTGGCCTTTTGGAGTCCAGCCAGCCCTGTAGCAAGACGGCAGCTGCCTCGCTGTCAATCCGATCCCGCGACTTTCGCATGTCGAGGCCTCGTTCATGGAGCTGACGTTGGGCCTGACGCGTTGTTAGGCGTTCATCCAACAAAATCACCTCCGCTTTGCTGATCGTTTTTAGCTCGGCAGCGAATTCACGGGCCCTGCGGGCCGGCGGGCCTTCGCGTCCACTCAGACTACGCGGCAGGCCCACGACAAACAACGTGATCCCTTCCTCAACCGCGAAACGCGCCAGCGCGCGCAATAGACCAGGGCGATTGGCTCCCGAAAACGCAGGCCGCGGATGGGCCATCAGACCAAGCTCGTCGGCAACCGCCAGCCCGACCCGCACACTCCCAAGGTCAACCGCGGCGGCTCGCATTCGGCGTCAGTCGTATCACGGAGGCTGGGCTCCCGCGGAGGCCCTTTTTTGTACCTCGCTAGCTTGACCCCGGCGAACGAGTACGAGCATAAGCCGGGCAGGCGCGTTTGAGAGTGAGCAACCATATCCTCAGAAATTTCCTGCGAGGGACTCTGCTTTCGGTCGTGCTGCTTTTAGCCAGCGGACCCGCCTTGGCCCAACCTGGCAGCTTCGGCCCAGGCGGGATGGGGACGGGCGCCATGCCTGAGCCGTCGCGTCCTTCCAAGGGCAAGAAGGCGGCGCCTAAGGTCGATCCGAATGTGCCGGAGACTCACGCAGCCGCGGGAGCCAGCGACGCACCGCTCGGAAGTGGTGCGGAGCCTTCGCTCCCTGAGCAACCATTGGAGATGCCCAAGGCCCTCGCCCAGCGCATTGGCTCGGATCTCGATCTCGGCAATCTGGAGCAGGGACGTGGTAGCGCAACTGATCGCAATTTCTACGGCCTCTACTATTCAGAACACAGCAAAGATTATTCGCTGAAGCTCGCGTTCCCCGTGTGGATGGAGCGCACCCAACCGTCTCGCACGTTGCCCGCACAGCCGGATCGAGCGTCGGTTTTCGGTGGTGTCTATTATAATCGCCGCAGCCACGAACACGCCGATGACGTGCTTTTTCCGCTGTTTTGGAATCTGCGCGACCCTTCGCTCGGCACGCGCACGACGATCATTGGCCCGTTCGTCAATCGCCGCACGCCGACTGAAAGCGACGATTGGCTCGCCCCGCTCTACTTTACGGGCCAGCGCAAGGCTGGCCATTACACGCTGATCCCTCCCCTGCTCACGTACACCTCCACCAATGCCGAAGGTGGTTTTAACCTGGTAGGGCCGCTCTTCTGTTCTTGGCGCGGCGGTAAGCACTGCGACACGCGCACCGCTCAAGATTTAGATATGGGCGTGGCCCCGTTCTATTTTTACGGGCAAAACGATCGCAAACAATACGAACTGATCCCGCCACTCCTCCACTACTATGGCTACAATGATCGCACCGGCGATTGGACCAACGTGTGGGGCCCCTATTATCGAGCTCACACTGAAGAGCGCGAACTCCTCCACATTCTCCCGATCTACTGGAGCATCACCGGCAAAAATGAGCGCCACACCACGGTGTTGCCGTTCTTCCATTACGGGACCAAAGGCAAATCGTCGCTGTTCGTGAATCCGCTCTTTCTCACGAAACACGGTGAGAACGGCGAGAATCTGTTCGCGACCTGGGGCTACGCGCGTTACCGCGGCCGCACCGAACTCGACATGATCACCCCCCTGTATTGGGACTATCGGGATCCGGATACGCATTTTTCACAGAAATTGCTGTTCCCCTTCTTCTTGTCCCGGCAAGGGCCGCGCGAAGCCACCACAGTGCTGTTCCCCTTCTTTGGAACCAGCAAGCGCTTCGGCATCAGCAACTCCACCTGGATCACTCCATTTTTTCAACACACCACTGATTTGCGCGGTTGGTCCACCAACCTGCACCCACTCGTCTACGCCGGCCGCAACGGTAACGACTCGCATTTGGTGTTAGCGCCCTTCTTTTGGGATTTCGCCTCACCCGAATCACGCGCCACCGTAGGATTCCCTATCTTCTGGCGCTTCTCGGACAAGAAAGAAACGTCCCAGCTGATCGGCAACGTCTATTATCACGAGAAACGCACGCGACTCGGCTCCGACTGGAAGGTCCACGTGTTCCCCGCCTTCTCGTACGGCGAGACACCAGATGGCCATAACTGGAACATTCTGTACGGGCTCGCAGGCTACACCCGCGAAGGTCGCCGGACTGAGATGCGCACGCTGTGGATCCCGATCCCGTTGAGCGACGCGGCTCAGCGCTAAGCCTGCCGGCTAGGCTTCGAGCCAAAGGCTGTTACCCTCTTCGGCGTGACGAAACATCAAGTCGTGGTGATGGGTGCTTCAGGCTTCGCTGGAGCGGAGATCCTCAGACGCCTGCTGTTGCATCCCAACTTTGAGATCCTGCGGGTGTGCGCGAGCGATCATGTGGGCGAGCCCGTCGCCTCGGCTCTGCCCCACCTGGAAGGCCTCACCGAGTTGCGTTTTGAAAACCCGTCCGTAACGGCCGCTATCGCCGGCGCGGACGTGGTGCTGATGGGCTTGCCTCACACGGTCAGCGTTGAGCTCGTGCGAACGGTTCGAGATCCCAAGCTGCGGCTTTTGGATCTTTCGGGAGCGTTTCGTCTTCGCGATTTGGACCATTACCGCAGGTACTATGGCGAAGCCCACCCAGCGCCTGAGCTGCTGCAAGACTTCGTGTACGGACTGCCTGAGCTCAACCGAGACCAGATCCGTGCGGCACTCCGCTTAGCCTCACCCGGCTGCTTCGCCACCACGATTCAGCTGAGCCTGCTGCCCTTGGCAACGGCCGGCTGGCTCTCTGGGAACATCTCGACGGTAGCCGCCACCGGTTCGAGCGGGAGTGGAGCCAACGCCACGGCTGCGACGCACCACCCCGTTCGCGCCCAGAACCTGAAAACGTACCGCCCGCTAGCGCATCAGCACGCCCCCGAGATCCTCCGCACCTTGATGGATGCTGGAGCCACCGATCTCTCCCTCGATTTCGTGCCGATCTCTGCTCCGCTCACGCGTGGGATCTTTGCCACCTCCTTCGTGGATATCCCCGCCTCCGTCACGGAACAGGAGCTTTTGGACTGTTATACGAACGCCTACGCCCAGGAACCCTTCGTGCGCATACCGAAACAGCGCTTGCCCGAAGTGGTGGCCGTGAATCATTCAAATTATGCCGAAGTGGGTTTTACATACGGCGAAGTGCGCGGAAATCGGCGCAGGCTTGCGGTGTACGGTGCGCTCGACAATCTCGTGAAAGGTGGCGCCGGCCAAGCTATACAGAATCTGAATCTCATGTTTGGCCTTGATGAACGTCTTTCCTTGCAAGACCCCGGTGGCTACCCCTAGAACTGCCGCGATGACAACTTCTAAAGCCGCCTATGACTGGGCAGCGTTACCCCACTCCGCGATCGAGAAGCTGGATCCGAACCTGTGGCGGGTTGAAGGTAGTCTGCCCAACATGCCGCTGCGCCGAGTGATGACAGTCGCACGGCTAGAGAACGAGGAGCTCATTATTTACAACGCGATTGCGCTGGATGAGCCGGAGATGAAAGAGCTAGAGGCCTGGGGCACTCCGGCTTACCTAGTGATCCCTAATGCTTGGCACAAGCTCGATGCTGCGCGTTTCGCGACACGTTATCCAGAGGCAAAGGTGATAGCTCCCAGCGCTCAACGCGCAAAGGTGCTCGGAGTGGTACCGAGAGCGGCTGGTCCAGAACAATTAGCGATGAATTCCGAAGTGACTATCCGCGAATTCGAAGGCACAGGAGGCCGTGAGCTGTACATGACCGTACGCTCGGGAAGCCATATCACGCTGATTTTGGCCGACGCAGTGTTCAACATGCCACATGGCAAGGGCATGCAAGGTTTCGTGCTGCGGCACGTCACGCAATCGAGCGGAGGCCCACGGGTTTCACGCGTCGGGCGTTTGCTGCTGGTCAAGGATCGCACTGCATTTGCGGCCCAGTTGCGCAGCCTCGCCACCGACGATCTGAAACGCGTCATTGTGGCGCACCACGAGACGATCAGCGAGAAGCCCGCCCAAGCCTTGTTGCGAGTCGCCGACTCGCTCGCCACCTGACGCTTGAGTTCGCAGG
>Ga0105044_10012617_pt1 | contig 11486 bp, 6 predicted proteins | sample MAT01_FD_78092 | JGI IMG/M metagenome (GOLD analysis project Ga0105044, IMG submission 78092) | Freshwater microbial communities from Lake Fryxell liftoff mats and glacier meltwater in Antarctica - MAT-01 | ecosystem: Environmental > Aquatic > Freshwater > Ice > Liftoff microbial mat | place...
ACAGAATCAGAAAAAATATACAGGTATTCTAGCAAAAGCAGCTATGTTGTAATTGATATTAAATCAAAAACGGCAACTTATTTAAGTTCGGGAAAACAGCAATATGCAGGGTTTTCGGCAGACGGAAAACAAATCGCTTTTGTGAAAGAAAATAACCTGTACATTAAAAATCTAGAAACTGGAAAAGAAACTCAAATCACGACAGATGGCTTACAAAACAGCATTATAAACGGAGCTAGCGACTGGGTGTATGAAGAGGAATTTGCATTAAAAGAAGCTTTTTTCTGGTCGCCCGATAACTCTAAAATTGCTTTTCTACGTTTTGATGAGAAGTTGGTAAAAGAATTTAGTATGAATACCTACGGTGAACTATATCCTGGTGTGTATAAATTTAAGTACCCAAAAGCAGGAGAAGACAATTCATCTGTAGCTCTAAAAGTGTATGATTTGGCTGCCAATAAAACCATAACTATGGAAGTTGGCAATGATATGAATCAATATTTACCACGCGTTAAGTGGACCTATAATGGCGCTCAGCTTTCTGTTGTAAGATTAAACAGACACCAAAATCACTTAGAGCTTTTATTGTGCAATCCTGCAAACGGTGAAGTGAAAATGTTGTTAGAAGAAAAGTCTGAAACTTACATCGATGTTAATGATAATCTTACTTTTTTGCAAGATGGAAAACGATTTATTTGGACTAGCGAACTGGGTGGTTTTAACCATTTGTATGTTTATGGAATGGATGGGAAAAGAATAAATGCCCTTTCAAGTGGAAATATGGATGTTACAGAATTTTACGGTGTGGATGAGAAGAAAGGGCTAGTATATTTTCAAAGTGCCGCACCAACACCGATGGATAGAAGCATTTATGTGAGTAATTTGAACGGTAAAAATCAAAAGGTCTTAGTTGCAGGAACGGGACATCAAGAACCGGAATTTAGCAGCACGTTTGAGTATTTTGTATTGAATAAAAGCGCAGCAAATACTCCTGTGAGTTTCGAAATGTATAGTGGAAATGGTAAATTAATCAGAGTTTTAGAAGCAAATGAAAAGCTAAAAGCTACTTTGGGAACTTATAAAATGGCTTCTAAAGAATTTTTTAAATTCACGACAAGTGCTCAGGTTATGTTGAATGGATGGATGATAAAACCAGCAGATTTTGACTCAAAAAAGAGATATCCAGTTTTTATGACCGTTTATGGAGGGCCGGGACACAATACAGTAGAGAACCAATGGGAAGGGGCAAATCTTTTATGGTATCAACTTTTGGCACAGAAAGGATATATTGTAGTTTCTGTAGATAATAGAGGAACTCAATTTAGGGGAGAAGCGTTTAAAAAATCAACTTACAAACAATTAGGAAAATTAGAAACAGAAGATCAGCTAGAAGCGGCTAGATATTTAGCAGGTTTATCTTATGTGGATGGCAGCAGAATAGGAATTCAAGGCTGGAGTTACGGTGGATATATGTCGAGTCTTTGCATTACAAAGGGAGCAGATTTATTTAAAATGGCAATAGCAGTTGCGCCTGTAACAAATTGGAGATTTTACGACAGTATTTATACCGAGCGATTTATGCAAACGCCAGAGGAAAATGCTGCAGGTTACGATGACAATTCTCCTATTAACCACGTGGCTCGTTTAAAAGGAAAATACTTACTGATACATGGAACTGCTGATGATAATGTGCATTTTCAAAATTCTGCAGAGATGGTTACGGCATTGGTAAAAGCAAACAAGCAGTTTGATGTTTTTTATTATCCTGATAAAAATCATGGAATTTACGGAGGAAACACACGCTTGCACTTGTATACCATGATGACCGACTATATTCTTAAGAATCTTTAAATCAGCAACTTGAAATTTCAGCCTTTTCAGTAAGCTGATTTTTGAGAAATTTTATTAGCTTTGTACGTTGTAAAAAAATCATCATGAAAATACTCCTTTCTTTTATTTGTTTGTGCTTTGGAATTCAGCTCAACGCGCAGCAAAATGGCATATCTCAAATAGATCCTAGAATTAAGTTACATTACACAGACGCTCAAATTAATGAGATGGATGCTATTAAATTGGCACAAGTCAAATTCATATATACACAATCTTACAGGATTAATCAAGATAAACCTTGTCCAGAATGTCCTTCAATTGACCAAAGTAAAATTGATGTTTCAACAATGAAGCGCAGTGCAACCGCTGTTGCAAGATTTTACCAAACTGTTCCGGGGCATCCAATTGATTTGATGTCTTACGAGCAATTAGATGCCGAGTTAGTAAGAATTGCCCAAGAATTAACAACGAACAATAATCAACATTAATGCTAATGAAAAATTTAAGAATCATTTTCACTGTCGTTGCATTATTTGTTTCTGCATTTAGCGCAATTTCTCAAACATATATCTTAGGACAAGGCGGCGCCACAATAACGACCTGTTCAGGAAATATTTTAGACCCAGGAGGGGCTGGTGCATACATCAATAACGAAAATGTTACTCAAACTTTTTGCTCGGGGACAGCAGATTGTATTCAATTGTCGGTTACAAGTTTCCAAACAGAAGCAAATTGGGATTTTTTACGCATCTACGATGGTATTGATAATACTGCTGAACCTCTGTTTAACTTTGCTGGTATTGGTCCTCCAACAACAACAGTTACAGGCACAACAACATCGGGCGGCTGTTTAACGTTGAATTTTACGTCTGATGGTTCTGTTACAAATCCTGGTTTCGACCTAAGCATTCAATGTGTTACTTGCCCTGTTGCTCCTACTGTATTTGTGTTAGGTCAAGGTAGCCCAACCATTAATACCTGCAGTGGAATTGTAAGAGATCCAGGTGGAGGAGCAAATTATGGTGATAATTTAAATGTTACTCAAACATTTTGTTCAGACAATGGACAATGTGTACGCTTCAGTTTCGAGGAGTTGAGTACAGAAAATAGTGTGGACATTATTAGATTTTATGATGGGCCAACAACCGCGTCTCAATTGATTGATGAGGTTTCTGGCTTTGGTACACCCAGCCCTATAACAAGCTCTACGGCTTCTGGAGGGTGTATGACTGTTCAGTTTATTTCCAACGCGTTTAGTAATTTTGAAGGTTTTAAAGCAATTCTAACTTGTGTACCATGTCCTCCTCCACCTCAAACAATAATATTAGGGCAAGGTGGAGCAACCATTCAAGTATGCAATGGTATTTTGCAAGATCCTGGTGGATTTGGAAGCTATGCAGATAATGAAAATGTTACTCAAACAATTTGTTCAGGAAATGCGCAATGTATTCAATTAACCTTTAGCGAATTTCAAACGGAAGGAACATTTGACCGATTAACTATTTATGATGGTGCAAGCACAAGTGCTGAACTGTTAGGTATTTTTTCTGGATTCAATATTCCAGCCCCAGTAAGTAGTTCAACAGCTTCAGGAGGCTGTATGACTTTAGTGTTTTCCTCAAATGGTTCATTCACTAATCCGGGATTTGAAGCCACTATATCTTGTGTTACTTGCCTAGAACCAATTGACATACCAACCGGTAATTGTGGCGATGCTCAGCCGTTTTGCACGGAAGCACAAGGAGGTCTTACTTTTCCTGCTGCAACTAACACACAATCTGAATTCGGTGGAGGAATATGTTGTTTAGGTTCAACTCCTAATCCAGCGTGGTACTTCATGAGAATTCAAGATCCTGGTCCTATCGATATTTTAATTACTTCTGGATTTGATGTTGATTTTGCTTGTTGGGGGCCATTTTCTGAAGCGCAATGGCAAAATGGTGTATGCGCGCAAATTTTGGATCCTTCTCAATCTTGCACAACTGCAGGATTGATTGATTGCAGCTTTTCTGGAGCCGCAATTGAAAATTGCAATATTCCCAATGGTCAAGTAGGTGAATATTACATGTTGTTGTTGACAAATTTCTCTAATCAGGTTACAAATATCAACTTTTCTCAGGACGGAGGAGCAGGATCAACGGACTGCAGTATATTTTGTCAGGTTGATGCTCCTGCCTTACCAACTGTTTGCGATCCGGTTACGAACACTTATACTTTATCTGGAACTATAGAGCTTACAAACCCTCCAGTAACAGGGACTTTAACTTTAGCTAATACATCTGGAGGTTTTACAATTTTTAATGCACCATTTGCTAATTCAATTCCTTACAATTATATCAACCTTTCCTCTAATGGAAATCCTGAAAATTTAAGTGTAGTTTTTTCTGATGATAATACTTGCGCGGCCATTAGCAATTACACAGCTCCTGTTTCTTGTTCAACTTGTCCTGTTACGGCAAATGTTTCTGGTCCAGCTTGTATTGGTCAGAACGTAACTTTAACTGCAACTAATGTTGCTGGAGCAACTTATTCGTGGACTGGGCCTAATGGATATACTTCAACAGCCCAAAACCCAACATTAACCGGTGTTTCCTTAGCAATGTCAGGTGTTTACACTGTAACTGCTGACAATTCTGTAAATGGTTGTTCAAGTTTGGCTTCTGCAAATGTATTTGTATTTGATACTCCTCTAACTCCTATAGTAAGCAACAGCGGACCCGTTTGCGAAGGTACTCCTCTAAATTTAACCTGTCCTTCTGTTCCAGGCGCCACCTATAGTTGGAATGGTCCAAATTCTTTTGTTTCAACGCTTCAAAACCCTACAATTGCAGCCGCTTCTGCAGCTGCTGGTGGAAATTACAACTGCACGGTTACAGTAAATTCATGTCCAAGTTTACCAGGAACAACAACTGTTGTTGTAAATCCTTATCCCGCAACTCCAGTTCCTACCAGCAACGCACCTATTTGTGCAGGTCTAGATTTAACAATTTCAATAGTAAATGTGCCAACTGCAACTTATGAATGGACAGGACCTTTAGGATACACATCTGCAAATGAAGATATTACAATTACAGCTGCTGCTGTGAATAACTCTGGTAATTATTCTGTAAGGATTTTATTAAATGGGTGTTACAGTTTACCTGCTAATATTGGAGTTGTAATTTACCCGATACCCTTAGCTCCAGTAATAATTTCTAACACACCGGTTTGTGAGAATGATACAATTGAATTAACAGGACCTGGGCCATCAACAACTACGGTAACGAGCTTTAGTTGGACGGGGCCAAATTTATTTACCTCTACCCTTCAATCTCCTAACATTTTGCAGTCTCAACTTGTGAACGATGGTGTTTATTCATTAACTATTACTGAAAATAATTGTACATCCGCATCGTCATCACTTACTATGGTAGTTATTCCTTTGCCACAGCCTGATGCTGGTTTAGATGTTACAACTTGTTCCAACCAAGCTATTGGCATTGGTTCTGCTCCGATTGTTGGACTCAATTACTCTTGGTCTCCAGTTTCAGGACTAGACTTTGCAAATATTTCAAATCCATCTGTGATAATTTCCAATTTATCAGATGCTCCCAGATTAGATTCATTTATAGTAACAGCTACGATAACTGTTTCAATTGTAGGTTGTTCAAGGAGTGACACTGTCATAGTAACTACAAATCCACAACCTATCGCCTCTTTTGTAGCACCTAATCCTCAATGTTTTATTGGAAACACTTTCGACTTTGAAGCTGATGGAACGTACGGTGCAACAGCAACATTTGATTGGAGATTTGGAGCATGGTCGAATCCAGACACTTCAATTTTAGAGAATCAACCAGGTGTAAGTTTTAATTCTACTGGGTTACAAATGGTATCTCTCACAATAACAGAAAACGGATGTGTAAGTAATACGTATGTAGCTCCGGTGAATGTTTATAAAATGCCAGTTGCTAATTTTTCTGCGGACCAATTTGTGGCATGTGAACCAAAAGTTATAAATTTTACAAATTTCACGGAATCTGATGATCCCGTGAAATCTCGTGTTTGGAACTTTGGAAATGGTAGAACTTCCAATCTTCAGAATCCTGTAATTTTATATAACGATGCTGGAGTCTTTGATGTATCACTTACCATTACAACAGAAAGAGGCTGCACGGATACTTATCTAATTTCTGAAATGATTCGTATTAACCCAACACCAACTGCCGATTTTCAAATAGATCCACCAGTGGTTAATATTGTGAAGCCCGTGACCAATTTTAATGATCTTTCTACTGGCGGTGATGAAGTTAGTTATATAATTGTTGGTATTGATACCATTTTTCAAAGGAATCCAACGATTGAGCTTCCAGACAGTGGTGTCTATAACGTATTGCAGATAGTCACAACTTCTTTAGGTTGCCGCGACTCTGTTGTAAAACAAGTGATTGTAGAATTAGGCTATAAACTTTATATGCCTTCAGCTTTTACGCCAAATAGTGATGGATATAACGATAGGTTCCAAGTTTACGGGGAAGACGTGGCAGAAATTACAATCCTTATTTACAACAGATGGGGCCAACTGATGTATACCTCTTACGACATGGAAAATGGATGGGATGGAAAAGTAAGGTTGAAAGAAGAGCCTGCTCCTGGAGGCGTTTATGTGTATAGGATTAAAGCTATTCACAAGGATGGATTGAATACTAATTACGAAGGTATAGTGACCTTATTGAGGTAGAATAAGAAAAATAAAAAGCCTTGTGAACTTCTTAGTTTACGGGGCTTTTTTTAAAACAGTATGTTACCGTTCATAATAGTTGGAATTTCAATATCCATCAGCTTGAGAATCGATGGGGCCAAATCTGCAAGTTTTCCTTCGTGAATGTATTTGTAATCCTCGTCAATTAAAATGCAAGGCACAGGATTCGTTGTGTGTGCTGTGTTTGGTGTGCCATCACTGTTTATTGAGATATCTGCATTGCCATGGTCAGCAATTATAATTACAGAGTAGTTCTTTTTTTCTAATGCTTTTAATACAGATCCTAAGCAGGTATCTACTGTTTCAACTGCTTCAACTATTGCAGAAAAAACACCTGTATGTCCTACCATATCAGCATTTGCATAATTCAAGCAAATGAAATCTGAGGTATTCTCTTCAATATCTTTAATAACAGCTTCTGTAATACCAAAAGCACTCATTGTGGGCTGCAGATCGTAAGTTGCAACCTTTGGAGAAGGAATCATGATACGCCTTTCACCTTCAAATGGATGTTCATTTCCTCCTGAAAAGAAAAAAGTAACATGTGGGTATTTTTCTGTTTCGGCTATCCGAAGTTGCGTGCGTCCTGCTTTTGATATAGTTTCTCCAAGTGTATCTGTTAAGTCATCTTTATGAAAAATAACATTTATATGCTCAAAACTCTCGTCGTAATTTGTCATTGTAACATAGTGCAGTGGAATGGTTTTCATTCCATTTTCTGGCATATCTACCTGAGTTAAAACTTCTGTAATTTCCCGGCACCTGTCTGTTCTGTAGTTAAAACTTATAACAGCATCACCTTCTTTAAAGACTCCATTATCATCTAGAGAGATAGGGCGAATGAATTCATCTGTTTCGCCAATTTCATATCTATCCTGCATTGTTCCTAAAATATTGTTTGATTTTTCACCTATTCCAGAAACCAATAAATCGTAAGCTACTTTAACTCTCGCCCAGCGCTTATCTCTGTCCATTGCATAATATCTTCCTACAACGCTTGCCAATTTACCATTTGTAAGAAACAAATGTTCTTGGAGTGTTTTTATAAAACTAATTCCACTTTTGGGGTCAGTATCTCTACCGTCAGTAAATACATGCACATAAAACTCTTTTACACCATTTTCGTGGGCTAATTTTATCAAACTAAATAAATGTTGTTCCGAGGAATGAATGCAGCCATTCGAAAGCAAGCCCATTAAATGAAGTGCTTTATTTTTTTTTTTGCAATAGTCGAAAGTTTGAAGAAGTGTTGGGTTAGTATCAAGTGTGTGTTGAGCAATAGCAAGGTTAATTTTTACTAATTCCTGAAAAATAACTCTACCTGCGCCAATATTTAAATGTCCTACTTCAGAATTTCCCATCTGTCCTTCAGGAAGACCAACTTCTAAACCTGATGTTTTTAGAGTAGACCAAGGTTTTGTTTTATAAAGTTGATGCATTACGGGTGTTTTAGCATTGGCAATTGCATCAGAATCACTTCCATTGCCTATTCCCCATCCGTCTAAGATGAGCAGCGCTACTTTTTTAACTGACATTCCAATTTCTTTTAAATTTTACTTCAAAGATACTACCCTTTGGATTATTAGCGTGTATTGATATTTTTCCTAAATGTTGATTTACCAAATACTTTACTATAAATAATCCGAGACCTGTTCCCTTTGTTTTTCTAATTTCTTCGTTTCCTGAGCGGTAAAATTTATTGAATACTAAGTTTTTTTCCTCCTCAGAAATTCCAATTCCTTCATCAGAAATTTTAAATATAACATTCGAAAAATCTGAAGAAAGATGAATTTTTATTTTAGGCGTTTCCGTTGAATATTTCAAGGCATTTTCCACTAGATTTAAAATTATAGACTTCATTGCAAGTTCATCGCAATTAAATCTAATATCTGGTTGAATTTCTTGTTTAAAGTCGATATCGGGGTGAATTGTATGTTGCTGTTCCATAATAGAAGCGAACAACTCAGAGAGATTAATTTCTTTGATTTGTATTGCAAAAATATGATTCTCTATTTGCGTAGCAATCAAAATGTTTTCTACCATCTGATTCAGCCTTGTAGCTTCGTTTTCTGCCCTAGAAATTAGCTCGAGTTGTTTCTCTTTTGATAATTCGCGTTTAACGAGCGTTTGCAGCAACAACTGAACCGATGCAATAGGAGATTTAAGTTCGTGTGTTACTGAAAGCAAGAAATTCTTTTGTTGTTGCGCCAATTGTGATTCTTTTTTGAACGACTTTCGGGTTTGTATCATTCCCCAGCCTAGTAAAGTGAGGAACACAAAACCTTCCCCTACAATCATTAATTTCTTTTTTTGTAATCGGTCAATACTAGTTGGTGCATTCTGGATTAAAACCGTAGTTTTTGCTGTGCTTTTTAAGTTATAAAGTTCTGTGTTTAAGTCAAATAATAAATATGACCACCAGCAAAACTGAAGGAGAACATAAATTACAAGAATGTAAAAAATAAGCAAAGATCTGGGAATCTTTTGCGACATAGTGACTAAAATTTACTTAGAAAGAACTTACAAATTTAGTCTGAAATTGTTGCCAAGTTATAGATGGATATGCTTTATCTCCAAAATATTTTAGAACAGGTTCCAACTCTTTTGCAGTTCTGTAGCCAGGAATAGGACTGAGCATGTTAAAATTTTCATCAAGAATTACAAAAGTGGGGTAAGACAGTTTACCTTGAAGCAATTCAAATGCGAGGTCATGTGTTCCATTTCTACCTCTCGTTGGATTCATAGTGTATGTAGTATCTCCAATTTTTATGGGACCTTCTTTTTCAGTATTAAATTTAATACAGTAATAATTTTGATTGAAATATTCAACCAATTTTGGGTCTTGAAATGTGGAAGCATCCATTTTTTTGCACCATCCACACCAATCCGTGTATAAGTCGATGAAAATCTTCTTCTTTTCAATTTTGTTTTGGGCAATTGCCTCCTCAAAACTCATCCATTTTATTTTATTGTCCTGAGATTTGCATTCGCTCATCAACAATATCAGGCATATATAAATTAAATTTTTCATTTTACGTCTTGCATTAGTTTTTTAATAACGGGTGTAAATATTATCAAGATTAATCCAGAGATTAAGGCATAAACAGCCAATTGAAAATATCCTTCTGTATACCCTTCCAATTTTGTAATTAAAGATGCATGCTCATTAGGTGAAGACATACCAGCACCTAGTAAGCCAGCTGCATATTGCCCGTAAGCACTTGCCAAGAACCACATTCCCATCATCATTCCTGAAAGCCTTTTAGGAGAAAGTTTTGTCATGATTGATAAACCAATAGGCGACAAACAAAGTTCCCCAAAAGTAATAATTAAATAGGCCAACGTGAATAGATTTAAGGAAGTTATACCTTCTGAATTCGCGAAAAATTTTGTGTAATAAAAGGTGTAAAATGCTACTGCCAAAAATAAAAAGCCTAAACCAAATTTAATAACTGTATTTGATTCTAGTTTTCTTTTGGCTAACGCTAGCCACAACAGTCCAATAATTGGACTAAAAACAATCACAAACAAAGAGTTAGCTGTATTATTTACAATATTGGGATTTATTTCAAAAAATAATAAGTTATGGTGAAGGTTATCTTTAGCAAAAAGAGCCAACGAACCACCACTTTGTTCGAAAAAGGCCCAGAAAATAATAGAAAAAATAATAAAAATAAATGCAGCAAATAATTTTTTTTGAGCTTTGATGTCTTTTTCTAGGAAGGTTTCGTATAAGAAATATAATATAGCTAAAGGTCCGATTGTGTACATAAAATAATCTGTATAGTCGGTATTTTTAATCATAATAAATATAAGAGGAGTACTAATCAAAGCTCCTACATAAACTGCAATTTCTCTTGTATTTCTTTTAGATTTGGACACCTCAATTAAAGGCGATTCTCCTATTGGTCCTAAAGATTTTTTGGTTAGCAAAAAGGTTATCAATCCTATTAACATTACTACAGCAGCGGATAAAAATGAGTAGCTCCATCCAAAATCTTTACTTGTTCCGAAATACACGCAAATGGCACCTCCCAAGAGTGCGCCAATATTTATTCCTGAATAAAATAGACCAAAACCAGCGTCTCTTCTGCTATCTCCTTCTTTATATAATTCTCCAACCATAGAAGAAATATTAGGTTTAAAAAAACCTGTCCCAATTATAGATAAGGTAATTCCTAAATAAAACAATTCTTGGGGAGAAAAAGCAATTAGTAAGTTACCGAGAATCATCACAATTCCTCCAAAAACGAGTGATTTTTTAAAACCTAAAATTTTATCAGCAAAAATTCCCCCAATAAATGTAAACGCATATACAAATGCCTGAATAGCACCATATTTTAAGTTTGCATCTTTATCAGACAATGAAAGTCCTAACACTTGGTCTACCATAAAAATGGTGAGAACGCCACGCATTCCGTAGAAACAAAATCGTTCCCACATTTCTACTAAGAATAAATACCAGAGCTGTTTCGGATATCTTCCTTCGAAGTTTTGAATTTGCTCTAAGGTTGGATTTTGGTCCATAGTTTCTAATTATTTGATTCCTTTTTCTTGCATCACTTTGTTGAGTTGCTTGAGCAAAATAAACATCAATGCGGTAGCAAACATTAACAAAGAAAAGTTAATCCAAAAGAAATCGGTTTTGTCTTCGTATGTATCCCATAAACTTGCCAGTACTCCGCTTAATTTGTTTCCAATAGAAGTTGATAAAAACCAACCACCCATCATTAAAGAAGTAATATTGGTTGGGCTTAATTTTGAAACAACCGATAATCCCATCGGACTGAGAAAGAGTTCCCCAATTGTTATAATTCCATAATTGGCTACTAACCACCAAACACTAACTTTTTCAGCACCGTTGGCACCAATTTTAACGGCAGCCACCATAACTAAAACAGATAAAGCAGAAATC
>Ga0105044_10012619_pt1 | contig 11485 bp, 8 predicted proteins | sample MAT01_FD_78092 | JGI IMG/M metagenome (GOLD analysis project Ga0105044, IMG submission 78092) | Freshwater microbial communities from Lake Fryxell liftoff mats and glacier meltwater in Antarctica - MAT-01 | ecosystem: Environmental > Aquatic > Freshwater > Ice > Liftoff microbial mat | place...
CGCAGGTGTTGCAATAAGTCCATCGTCGAAAGTAACCCGCGCAGTCGCGACAAACAAACCTGGTTCTTCGTAGGCATATTGCAGCGCTAACGGGGCGGCACTATCCACTTCGAAAGCGCCGTCACCGTTGTAATCCACCTGTACACGAGTAATAGTGGTTTGGTTAGCAGGAAATGCTGTGGACAGTGAAAATGGCATCGTGCTTGGCGCATAGTCACCAGGGCTGGCCGCAATCAGCAGCACATTGGATGCAAGGCTTGTATAGGTAATGGTTCGTGTGCTGATCACTGGCGTGCTGTCCGTGCTGGCTTGTCGAAACGTTAGCGTGTTGGCACCCGGCTGAAGCAGCACCCGAGGCAGCACAAATGCGTTCGAATTAGTAAGGGCACGCACGCCGTTAACCGAAACACCGGAATTACTAGGCCCGGTGTAAGTCCCGTAAAACTGTACTGCGTTGATATTGACGGTGGAACCATCCACAGGGCCGTTGATTGTTACAACGAGCGGAGTGTTATCAGGCGGCAAAGTGACTGATGATGCCTGTTCACCAGATTCAAAGCCGCTTTTGTGGACGGATATGGGAAAACCGCATTGCTCTTGAGCGCCAGCGAGAGCCGAAATCAAAAGCCCCGAAATAAATAACAACGTTTTCATACCTTAACCTTTGATTCAACATGCAGGTTGCCTGAGCGTGCGCGCAAACCGCGAAAATTTACAAGCGACTTAGGTTGAAACTCGCACCCAAAATGGAGGCACAACTGGCAGCCAGCACGATGGCGACTTTGTTTCCATGCTGATCAATTCTTGCGATCACTTCATTTCCCTGAGTATCAAGCAATGGTGCAGTTGCTCGTGCAGGAGCGGCTGTCGGCTGCGCTGACGCAGCGGGATTTAGCCGAACGCCTGAAAAAGCCTCGTTCCTATGTCAGCAAAATTGAAGTGTGTGAGCGCCGCATTGATGTGATGGAGCTGATTCACTATTTGCGTGCGCTGAAAAAAAGCCGGTCAAATTTGTCAAACTAGCGCTTGCAATCGTCGAGCGTGCAGAGTTGGCAGCAAAAGTGCGGTAGCGGTAGCCCGCAACGCCCGGCAATCCTGTAAATTAGCCGTTTGCCCAACGAACGGCGCACCTTATGGCGGCACTGAACTATGTCTGATCCTAACCACGCCAGCGCGCTAGTCCCGGCGGTTGTGTTTTTATCGGCGGCAGTGTGCGCCGTGCTTTTGAGTAAGCGCCTGAAGCTGGGCGCGGTGATTGGCTATTTGCTGGCCGGCGTGGTGATTGGGCCGCAGGTGCTTAAGCTGATCACCGACGAGCAGACTGTTTTGGCGTTTTCCGAGCTCGGCGTGGTTTTTTTGCTGTTTGTACTGGGTTTGGAGCTTTCACCGCAGCGGCTTTGGGTAATGCGCCGCCACTTATTTGGCATGGGCAGCGCGCAAATGCTGCTGGTGACGGCGGTCATCGCGATTATCGCGAAGCTGTCCGGCCTGTCGACGGCAGCGGCGGTGATAGCGGGTTTTGGCCTAGCGCTGTCCTCCACCGCCTTTACCCTGCAAATATTGGCTGAGCGTGATGAAGTAGCAAGCGAACATGGGCGCGCTTCGTTTGGCGTACTGCTGTTTCAAGACTTAATTGCGGTGCCGGTGCTAGCGTTAATTCCATTGTTCGGGGCGCGCCATACCGAGGCCAGCACGCGGCCGTTTTGGCAATCGGCGTTATTGGTGGTGGCAGCGGTTGCGGGCGTCATTTTCGCTGGGCGCTATCTTTTGCGGCCAATTTTCCGGCTGGTGGCGCGCGCGAAAATGAGCGAGCTATTTACCGCAGTCTCCTTGCTGGTGGTGCTGGGCACCGCGCTGCTGATGCAAAATGTTGGCCTGTCAATGGGTTTGGGCGCGTTTTTGGCGGGCATGTTGCTGGCGGATTCGGAATACAGCCATGAAGTCGAAGGCCATATCGAACCCTTCAAGGGCTTGCTGCTGGGCTTGTTTTTCATGGCCGTCGGCATGAATTTAGACTTGCATTTGCTGCTTGCCAAACCGCTACTGATTTTTGCACTTGTGGCGGGGCTGGCTACCCTGCAAATGCTGTTGATGTGGGGCGTTGCGCGGGCTTTTGGGCAAAGCCATCCCAGCGCATTGCTGCTGGCGGCTTTACTGGCATCGGGCGGCGAATTTGCCTTTGTGGTGTTTAAAACCGCTGAAACCGCCGCCTTACTGGATGTTGAAACGGCTGCGCTGTTGAATGTCGTGGTCGCGGTTGCAATGGGTATTACCCCGCTGTTAGTGCTTGGCGTGCATTTTTTGAGCAAAAGGCTGAGCGTAGTTGCGGCGCGGCCTTTCGATGACATCACGAGCGACGCGGCGAAAGTCATTATTGCGGGCTTTGGCCGCGTGGGGCAGATTCCGGCGCGGGTGCTGGCGGCGCAAAAAATTCCCTTTACCGTGATTGATCCGGATACTGACGCCGTGGATTTTGCCCGCAAATTTGGCGGTCATGTCTATTATGGCGATACCACGCGCCCGGAGACCCTGCGTGCGGCGAAAATTGAGCAGGCGGAAGTGTTAGTGCTGGCGCTAGAGGATATGGAGCTTTCGATACGCACCGCGCGGGTTGCGAAAAAGCTGAATCCGACTTTGAAAATTATCGCGCGCGCGCGCAATCGGCGGCATGCGCACAAATTGATGGATCTGGGCATCGACGATGCGGTGCGCGAAACCCTGCACTCGGCCTTACTGATCACGCACAAAGTGCTTGAAGGTCTAGGATTTAGCAGGGAGGCGGCAGCTGATCGCGTCGCGCGCTTTCGCACGGTGGACGAGAATTCGCTCAAAGAGCAGTTTTTGTTCCACGACGACGAGCAAGCATTAATCCAATCCGCCGCGCAATCGCGCACCGAGTTAGCCGCGCTATTTGAAGCCGACGCAAAAAATGGTGCCATAGGAGCAAATCAATGAAAGCAGCAATAAACCCAGCAATGCCGACTTCGTTAACGATCCGCCGCCCCGATGATTGGCACGTGCATTTGCGCGATGACGCCATGCTGCAAGCGGTTGTGGGCTACACCGCGCAGCAATTTGCACGCGCGATTGTGATGCCGAATTTGCGGCCGCCCATCACCACGGTTGCCGCTGCGCGCGCTTATCGGGATCGTATTTTGGCGGCGCTGGTGCCCGGAGCGGTATTTACTCCGCTGATGACGGCTTATCTAACCGATGCCAGCGACCCAGACGAGCTTGAACGCGGTTTTCGCGAAGGCGTATTTGCGGCCGTCAAGCTGTACCCGGCGCATGCCACCACCAATTCCGCCGCTGGCGTCACTGATATTCGCCTGCTAGATCGTGTGTTGGCGCGGCTGCAAGAGATTGGCATGCCGCTTTTGATGCATGGTGAAGTCACCGACACGGAAGTCGATATTTTTGATCGGGAAGCGCTATTTATCGAGCGCATCGCAGTACCGACGCTGGCCCGCTTTCCGGCGCTGCGCATGGTCTTTGAGCACATCACCACCCAGCAAGCGGTCGAATTCGTCGAATCGAGTGCTGCCAATGTTGCCGCAACGATCACGCCGCACCACTTGCATATCAACCGCAATGCGATGTTTGCGGGCGGCATTCGCCCGCATATGTATTGCCTGCCCGTTGCGAAGCGCGAAGTGCATCGGCTGGCACTGCGCCGCGCCGCAACCTCGGGTAACGATAAGTTTTTCTTAGGCACCGATTCGGCACCGCATGCAACCGGCGACAAAGAATCTGCCTGTGGCTGCGCCGGTATATTTAATGCACCCTTCGCCTTGGAAAGTTATGCGGCCGTATTTGCCGAGGAAAACGCGCTGGATCGGCTGGAGGCATTTGCCTCGCTCAATGGCCCAAAGTTCTATCGGCTAGCGGTGAATGAGGAGCGCGTTACTTTGCAATATGAGGCGCATACCGTGCCAGCGCAGCTAGATTTGGATGTGGCGCAGCTTGTGCCGTTTCATGCGGGTGAGACTTTGCGCTGGCGGTTGGTCTAGGAAAGTTCGCTCGATCAGTGTGCGCTAGTGCCGGCCGAAAAATGGATTGCCACGTCGCTGCGCTCCTCGCAATGACGAAGCATTACCGATCAGTAGCCGATTTACTGAACTCCCGCGCCAGCTTTGTGGCACGCCCAATCAGCTGACGGTGATCGGTCAGCTCCACGCTCAAATGCTTGAGCAGCGCCAAGCGATCCACGCCGCCGCGCGCATCTAATAGTTGGCGATCCAAACATTCCAATAGCGCCCGGCCCACGCTTTGAAAAAGCAAGCCGTAGGCAACCGCATGCAGCGCGCCACCGCCTAAGGTGCCAAGCCCTGGAAACGCTTTTGCGGCGTTGCCCGCAATTGCCAATAGCAAGGTAATTGAACCCTTGAGTTTGCCGCCCAGCAATGCAAGCAAATCATCAATATCCAACTTCGTCATGCTGATGCCGTAAAGCTCAGTCAGGGCTTTGACCAAGCCAAATGACAGTGCGCCTTGAATCACTAAATCACTGCCGGGTGCGACCGAGGCCATTGCGCCGATCATTGCGCGACGGGTGTATTGCGTAACGATCTGTTCGCCCTGGGCTAAGCGGCGGCTGTGTTCAGCGCCTCTTAGTTTTAGATCCAGCGCATTCAGCACCGCATGGCTACGCGCCGGTTCCAGTTTGGCTTTGTTGCCTTGATTTTCCTTCGAAAATTGGGTCAGCCTTGCCTGCAGAGGTGCCACTTTTGCCGGGATTTTTCTTAAGCGCTGGCTTTCCATCCCGTTTGCGTCAATCACGCTGACGCTTTCGTCGTAGCCAGCACTGACCGCAATCGGCTCCGTACCAAATTTCTCTTTAAGTCGGCGCAACAACTGCGCCAATTCTGATTCGCAGTAGCGGTCAATTTTATTGAGGATCAACCAAACCGGTTTGCCAAACGCCACGAGCCATTGCCACTCTGAAGCCTCCGCCCGGGAAAGATCACCGGTTACCACCAACGCCACGACATGCGCACGCAGAGCCTCTTCACGCGCGAGCACGCCGCGCGCGCCAGCATCCGCCTCATTGGTGCCCGGAACATCCGAAATCATCAATGCCTGCGCTTGATCTAATTGTTCGCCGGCAAGCTGCGCACGGTAAACCTTGGCGTGTAATGTGGTACCGCCGGTGACCGAAACCTCAACCGCTTCGCCAGTTAACGCGCGAATTAGGCTAGATTTGCCGGTGCTAATTTCGCCAAATAGCGCCAAATACAGCGAATCTGAGTTCGCTCGCCGGTCAAGTTCTGCCAATTCCTCGTGCGCTGCAGCAACTAAATGCTGTTCTTGTTCGGCGTTTGCACGGCTTACCGCGCTGTTATTTTTACCACTGTCCAAAGACTGCCCTGAGTTGAGCGCCTCAACACGCGCCAACACCGCCTCGCGCGTGATCACTTGACTTAAGGCAGGCTTTATCTTGGCGGGCCGCAATAGCCGCCAGAGCAAATACGCGATCACACCCCCCAGGCCGATCAACGCCGCTGCCAACGGATAAGCCGCCCACATAGGCAGACGCGCAAGGCGTTCTTGAATGCTGAGCGCAGTGTCGGTCAACTGCACCAAGGTGATCGCCAAACCACCCAACACAATGACCACTAACGCGGCCAGCAGCAAACGCAACGCAGTAGAGGCTTGCCGTGGCACAACAGAACGTGGCAAAACAGAACGCATGATAGGTTTGGCTCTCCAATCGAACTTCATTTTAACTGCGCGATAGTGCGCGCTACGCGTGGTTGGTGCAAACTTCTGCGGCGCGCTTTGCGCATCTAGCAAAGGAATATTGATGCGGCTTTTTGGTGCGCGACTAGCGCAATTGCTCATTCTGGCCTGCTTTTTTTCAAGTACTGCGTTATACGCAGACGACAGCCGATTTGCGCCCAGAATGCAGCGGTATACCACTCAAGATGGCTTGCCCTCCAATCGCGTCACCAGCGTAGTCCAGGATCACCAAGGTTATATTTGGGTTGCGACTGAACGCGGCGCGGTACGTTTTGATGGCGTGGCGTTTACGGCAATTAGCGCAACCGCTGGCGTGCCGGATGTCGGCATCGAAACGCTTTTTGTAGACCAACGCAATCGCCTTTGGTTGGGCGTTACCGATCATGGCATGTGCGCACTACAGGCCGATCGCCAGAGCAGCATTTGCTTTAACGCACACGTGAAACCGCCCTACAAGTTAGACAAGAATGATATTTATGCGATTGCGGAATTTGGCGGACGCATATGGCTTGCGCTATATGACGTCGGGCTGATTGAAGTTGATGCAGCAACGCTTGAGGTGATTCAAACGCACCCGCTGAGCCATCCGGATATTGTGGCAGCCACGAGCACCGAAAATGCCGCCTATTTCGCCAGTTTTTCGGGATATGTCAGCGAAATTTCGTTAGTGAATGGCAAACCTAGAGTCAGCGAAGATGCCTATAGCGCGAACGCGGACATTATCACCTTAAATACTTCAAATGATGCGCTGTGGCTGGGCTTAGGTAAGGGCGCTGGTGTGCTCAAAGTGGCGATTGGTGCGCCCGTAATGCAGCAAGGCGAACCTGGCTTTGCCAAACCTAATCTTACCCTGGAAACCGAGTTCAACAGCATTGGCGCACAAACCATATTGACGCTAGCGATCGTGGGAAATCGCGGCTTTTTTGGCACGGAACGTGGACTATCAATTTATGAGTCAGGGCAAATCCGCAGCATGCGTGCCTCGCCCGGCGGGCAAAACACGCTACCGGAAGGTCAACTAACAAGTTTGCTGGTTGATACTGACGGCGGGCTTTGGATCGCAAGCTATGCGTCCGGCTTGGCGCATTGGGATGCGCAAAATGTTGGACGTAGCTGGCTTGAGCGCGGTGAAGGTGCCCTGCCAGGTAGCCGAGTTGCGGGTGCAAGCGGCGCGCAAAGCGGCGTGATCTGGGTTGCAATGCAAGATAGCGGCGTAGTTGGCGTGTTCCCAGATGCAACCTACGAGCGCTTGCTAGTTGACGAAAAAGGCAGCGCCTCAGGCTTGCCGACTCGCTTGAGTCGAGCCGTCCTTGCCCAAGGCCAGGGCAGCGATGAATTGGTGTGGATAGGGCATCAACTTGGCTTGTCACAATACTTACCTAGAACAAAACGATTTCGTCACTGGGAAACCAATGACTCTGGACAAATTGTGGACTTGCTTGAGCCCAACCGCAGCGGCGGCGTGTGGCTTGCCAGCCAGCGCGTAGAACTTTTTGAGTTGGATACGGACTTTGCTGTGCTAAGCCACGCCGGCGCGGAGATCACTGGCGGTAATATTGAGCAGATCGGCGTGCGTGACCAGACAGTTTTGCTGGCTGGCATTGGCGGCCTACGTGAACTCGAAAAAACCAAGATACAGTTAAATTTGCACGACCAAAGTCAACTGCGAATACTGCGCCAGCCGATTACTGAGCCAGTTTACGCCTTCGCCGATTGCGCCGATGTCGTGTGGGCTGCGCTCGAAAAGCGGCTAGTGGCGCTGGATAAAGTTTCCCTGGTTCAGCAACGATCTTTGGCACGTCCTGTCGGTTTAGATTCCGATATTGGCGGCATGGCGTGCAGCGGGAAAACGCTTTGGTTTGCCGGCCCGGGCGGGCTTTGGCGGGTGGCAGAAAGTGCTATGCAAGCCGAGCGTATCGTCGATGGCAATTCGCAAGTCGAGCTGAGCGATTACCCATTTCAAAGCTTAGATCATGCGTTCCTGATCGGTTCGGTTAACGGATTGTTGCGCTTTGACCCAAATCTAACGGCTGCACCTGCCGCGCCTTTTCCGCTGAGGCTGAATGATCAAAGTACCGGCATGCAGCTAGCAAAACAAATCGAGCTGCCCTGGCATACGCCCAAACTTGCAATCGAGGCACATGCCCTGAATTATTCCGCGCCGGAGCGAATGCAATATCAATTTCAGCTGCGTCCAGGCCCTGAGGCGGCATTTGGAACTGAGCGTCGGCTTGATTTGAACGGTTTAGCACCGGGCGCGTACAGTCTGATTGCGCGTGCGCGCAATGCGCAGGGTTTGCTTGTGACTGCACCTACGATTGACATTGTGCTGCCCGCGCCGCCCTGGCAGCGTTGGTATGCGCTACTGGCGTTGGCATTACTACTTTTGGGTGTTGCTACGGTATTTGGTGCGTGGCTTTCAAAACGGCGAATTTTGCGGCGCTCACGCTTGGACAGCGCACGCCATACCGAGCAACTAGCGCTCGCACGCACTGAAACGTTGGGCTACATCAGCCACGAAATGCGCAATTTGCTCAATGGCGTCACCGGCAATGCAGAGTTATTGGCGGGCAGCCGAGATCCGGTGCAGCAGCTCAAACTAACAGGGCGGATCGTGCATGCTGGGAAAGCGCTGGCGCAATTATTGGACGATGCGCTGGATCACACCAAACTTGTGGTGCATCGACTGGACTTAAATTCGACACCGTTCGATTTGGCAGAACTGCTTTTTGACGCCTTTGAAAGCCAGCGCGCCAGTGCGCTGAGCAAGGGTTTACGCTTCGATCACGCATTTATCGATGTTGAGCGCACTTGCGAAAGCGACGCTGGCCGCATCCGTCAAATATTGGTGAATCTACTCAGCAACGCGATCAAATTCACCGACGCCGGCTGGGTGCATTTGCACAGTCAGTATCGTGGCGGTGAATTGCACGTAAGTGTTTCCGATAGCGGACCTGGCATCGAAGAGTCGGCGCGTACCGAGATTTTTAAACCCTATGTGCGCCTCAATCGCGGCGCGCGCGGCAGTGGCTTAGGGCTTGCGATCAGCGCTGAACTTGCACGCGCGTTGGGCGGCACGCTAACGCTTAATCCCAGAGCAGATCGTGAATTGGGCAGCCAATTTGAGCTTAATTTGCCACTGCCAACGGTCGCAGCATTGCCAGAAAGCACTCAGACGCAAATGCCTAGTCTGAAAATTTTGGTGGTTGAAGACGAAGTCGATAATCAAGAGCTGATTGGCGAGCTGCTGCGCAGCGCGGGGCACCAGGTCGTGGTTGCGGGTGATAGCTTTAGCGCACTCAGCGCGGTTACGGCCGAGCAATTTAATGTTGTGCTAATGGATTTAGATTTGGACGGCAGCTCTGGACTGGATCTAGCGCAGATATTGGCGACGCAGGAAAACATGCACGCAGTGCCGATTATCGCGCTTTCCGGACGTGCGGATTTGAGTGATCGCAACGCCTGTATCAAGGCGGGTATGTTTGAACATGTCGCGAAACCATATCGCCTGCAGTTAATCCACGCGGCAATTCGGCGGGCGTTGAAAATTGAGGGTTAAATCTAAAAACGCGACGCGCTCAAACGCCCCAAGCGCTGATCACATCCTCGTTACACCACCCTTGCAGTATCCCAAGCGCGATTCCTGGCACAAGCTCGGGCGCGTGGCGTTCTTGCAGTGCTTCGCACAAATCAGCAAAGTCACCGCCCGCGCGAAAATGCGCGTAGGCGTGCGCCTCATCGGCGGACAAACTGCGAAACCTAGTTATTTGACCACTGTCACGCCAAAGCAGCCAATCGGCGCTGGTTGCGCAAGATTCGGGCGGGCGCTGAGCTGAACTCAGCGCCGCAGCTTTCAAGGCGCGCCAAATCTCGACGCTGTTCCACTGCGCATGATGTAACTGCGCGCTTGGGTGAAACTGTGGACGCAAGCTTGGCCATTTCTTTATCGGGGTGGCTAGCAATGCCTGCCACGTGGCTAATGGCGCGTCGGCGGCATCAAAACAATCCAGCAATCGGCGCTCAAAAGCGGCCAGTTCGGCGGTTATTGGTATGCTGCTAAACGGTGCTGCCGTCGCCAGGTAACCGGGCAAAGATGCGCCAAAGTCACGCAAGGAGCGCACAGTTGATGGATGCGCATCAATGTAGCCGCCGCAGAGCTGCAGCCACAAAACATCGCCCAAATATTTGCCGAGCTGCGGGTGATCGTTTTCCAGCACTTCGCGCAAACGTGCGCCATAGGCATTTTGATAGATCGCCAGCCCCAGTTCCGGCGTTGCATTGCGGCCTAAGGCCAGTGCCGGCATGAGTTGATCCGACGCGGCTCTATTAGCCGCTGCGCCACGCATTGAGGCCAAAAATGCTTTTTGCAGCGCGACTAGTTCGACGCTCATGGTGGCGTAATCATTTGGCCAAGTGCCTCGGCTTGCGCTGCGCGCGCCTGGTTCAACTCTGCTAGCAGCTCTGCCAAAGGCGGAATATGATCATCGCGCTCAATCATCGTGCTGACCGCGCCGAAGCGCCGGGTCGCGTCGCTATACAGCGCCCAGACTGCATTTGGCACCGCGTGGTCGTGCGTGTCGATCACATAGTCACCGTGCACGCTGTGTCCGGCAAGATGAATTTGCCAGACGCGATCAATTGGAATACCGGCGAGGTAATCCAGCGCATTGAAACCGTGGTTGTGCGCGCTGACTTGAATATTATTGACATCAAGCAATAAGCGGCAGCCGCTGCGCTGCGCAACTTCGGCGACGAACTGCCATTCTGGCATTTCTGAGTCGGAAAACTCGACGTAAGAGCTCAAATTCTCCAGCAGAATTTCGCGGCCGAGAAACTCTTGCACCTGATTAACGCGCGTCACGACGTGCTTAATTGCGGCCTGTGAATACGGCAGTGGCAGCAAATCATGGCTGTTAATGCCATCGATTCCGGTCCAACACAAATGGTCGGAAATCCACGCGGGTTCAATCTCTTGCGCGAGCTGTTTGAGCTTATGCAGATATTGTTGATCGAGCGGATCGGTGCCGCCAATGGATAGCGACACGCCGTGCATCACAACCGGATAACGTGCACGAACGAATTCAAGGTTGCGGCGCGGTTTGCCACCGGCGACCATAAAGTTCTCGGAAATAATCTCGAACCAATCCACCGCAGGTGGATTCTCCAAAATTTCGCCCAAGTGCTGGGCGCGCAGGCCCAGGCCAAATCCTAAATACGGCCTGGACTGCGGTGTCATGGACTTGAGTGCGGCGAATTAACCCGCAGTGCCACCGACGGCTTTACAACTGGGAGCGGGAATCGCGACGAAACCTTTACCTTTGCAGCTGCCTTGACCCTTGCAGGCGTTGTCGGCGGTTTTGCAGTCATTGTGGCCTTTGCACATATTTGCACCCATACAATGCACCATGCTTGAGGCCGACGCGGCCGCAGTTTTGCCCGGATCAATCGTTTTGCCGCCCATATTGGCACACGCTTCGGCAGACGCCATCGTGAAACTCTGCGCATGGCAGCTGGCTTGGCCTTTGCACTCGTTGGTTGCAGTCTTGCAATCATTGACGCCCGCGCAGGTGTTCACGCCGCCGCAGTGCACCAGCGCAACCGAATCACTGGCCGCCATCTTGTTTCCAGCGGCTGGCATATCTGCACAGTTAGCCAAACTTGCTGCCATCAAAGCGAGGGATGCACCAGAAAACTTAGAAAGGATATTCATACTCATAAAATTACTCCATTGAGAGAGGGATGCTGC
>Ga0105044_10012623_pt1 | contig 11483 bp, 11 predicted proteins | sample MAT01_FD_78092 | JGI IMG/M metagenome (GOLD analysis project Ga0105044, IMG submission 78092) | Freshwater microbial communities from Lake Fryxell liftoff mats and glacier meltwater in Antarctica - MAT-01 | ecosystem: Environmental > Aquatic > Freshwater > Ice > Liftoff microbial mat | place...
AACAGTTTTTTTTCAATAATAAAGGAACAAATGGAGTCATATTTTAATTGGGTAAACAGGTAAAAAATGAGTAAAATTACTCATTGACAATAGTGTTTTTAGCTTAACTTGTGAGTAATGGTCTTAATCTCACTCCTGTTTTTATAGGAGAGCAAGGTTTTTTGAGTATTGATAAAATTTTGCCTCCGGCACAACTGGATGATTTTTACGTGGGTTTAGCCGGGGTAGGTTCTCCTATCGAGGGAGACATTATATCCACTGCTTCTGCCTTTAATAGAACTTGGCTACCTCGAATGGACAAGCTGTTTGAGTGGCAATTAATCAAATCTGGGGATAGCCTTGAAATTAAATATTTTGAAAGCTCTGAAGCTATAATAATTGACCAGGATTTTGTGAGATTTAATGGGGAAGAAGTTTCTTATAATAATTGGGGAAAGAAAGTTACTGAGTGGTCTTCTATAAATATTTATGAAGGGGCAGTGCTTAGTTCGACTAAGAGGACCTTACATGAACTAAGGAAGGAAAAAATGGCAGAGTTGGAAGCCAAAGCCAGTCAAAGTGAAAAAGTTCAAAACGAAGATGTGGGATAGATTACATACAAAATTGTGAGAAGGGCTCTGAGATCGTGTCCGCTCGATCGACCGAAATTCCTGTATTAGGTTGGGTTGAACTTAGTGAAACCCAACAACAGTTGATGTTGGGTTTCATTATTATATGGTAATCATCAATCTCGCGACTTCAGCAACGGTTCAATCTGCTGCCGTTGAAACTGCAATTCATCCGCCAAAGGCTGGTAAATTTCTCGATCGCCCGATTCATTGCAATAATCCCACAAACCATTGTAACAGTGCCTGTCGTCGTCCCAACCTGGATGGTTGACAATCGGATACAAGCAGATTCCGTCTATCGGAACTCCTGCTTTCATCGCCGCCACTACCTCAGTACACACATAATTAAACCAGACAGGTCTAAAATCGTCTTCAGTGCCTGTTTCGGCTACGAATAAGGGGCGGCGGTAGCGTTCAAACACTTCTTGCAGCAGTTCGCGAAACGGGCGGTACAGCGGATCAGTGTATTTCATCGGATCTTCATTGTGAATCCACTGATTGCGATCGTAATAATTCACCCCAATAATATCGAGATATTTTTCCTGGCCGCCGAGTTCCGGGCGAAAACGTCCAGCCAACATATCCCAAGCTTGATATTGAGATAAGCGATAACCTTCCGCCGCGTCCCGATCCTCCGGTTTGTCAGGATCGGCAATAATGTTAATTGTGGGATCGATTTGAACGATGCGAGTGCTGGGATTGACTTCCCAAACTGATTCTATCCCTGCGATCGCAGCTTTGATTAACTGGATTTTGAGCTCGTCTCCCCTGCCTTTGGCAAAAGGATTGATATAAGCAACTTCGCCGCCTGCCCAAGCAATAAATGAAATTTCATTGACAGGTGTTACGAAAGGTGTTTGGTCGGTTTCGTTCGCCAGCACTTCCATAAAAGCGCGCACCATGTTTGCAAACCTGGACACAAATTCGGGACTGAAAATATCAATATCGTCGGGCCAGCCGTAGTGAAACAAATCCCAAATTACCTGCATTTTCATGTCGCGGGCGGCGCGGATGATTGGGAGGGAACTGGAAAAATCGTATTTTCCGGGTGTCTGTTCGATTAAGTGCCAGCGGAGGCCTTCGCGGACTGTGTAAATGCCTTGCTGCTGCAAGCGTTGGTAGTCGGCTGCTGCAAATTTATCGTGACCGGTGGCGGCTGTGACATCGAGGCGTTTTCCAGATTGCACTCTGTGGGTGGAACATTCAAATCCGCCCATGAAAAAACTTTGAAACATCATTAAACAGTTGACAGTTGACAGTTGACAGTTGACAGCGAGATTTTAAGGTTCGTAGTAGGGAATGCGAGTCCTTAAATATTTATAAAAAAGGACTGAAGTCCGAACGATCAAACGAGATTTGGGTTGGTAGTCGATCGATTTAGCACTGAGTAATAGCTTGCGGCTGTGAACTTTCTTCGGGAATATCCCAGCCGAGAGTTGCCGCCGCGATCACCTCTAGGGGAAACTTGGGAGTGCGATCGGCATACAGCAAACCGTTAGCTTCTTGGAAAGTATCGGTCAACTGCGTGTAACAAAATCCGCTGAACATTTCCACTCGGTTTACCACCTTCAACAGCTCACTGTAGCGCCTTTGCAGTTCCTTCGTGTCCGAAGCGCGCACGTAGCCCCAAACCCTGTAAAAATCAGGGTTTTCGCGACCGGCGCAGGCAATGCCGCCGAATTCTGTCAGCATCATCGGCTGTCCTTGGTGCGGGTGGCCGTCGAGGGTGAGGACTCGCCCGCCGGGACGCCCGCGATTAAACAAATCGGCTAGCTGGACTTCGGGCCCGTAGCGCTTGGCTAGGGTTTGCGGATTGTTGTCGTAGTCGTGAATCGCCAGGATGTCGGTATCGATGCTTTCCCAGCCGTCGTTACCGATGACGGGGCGAGTCGGATCGAGGGTTTTTGTCAAGAAATACAGCGCTTGCACGTAGTTGCGGTGGGCTGCTGCTTCGACTAAATTCGGAACTCCCCAAGATTCGTTGAACGGCACCCAGACTACGATACAGGGGTGGCTGGCGTCGCGGTCGATGACTTCCGTCCACTCCCGCGTCAGCCGTTGTACGGCTTTGGGAGTGAAGCGGTAGGCGCTGGGCATTTCTTCCCAAACTAGGAGTCCCAGCACGTCAGCCCAGTACAAAAATCGCGGGTCTTCGATTTTTTGGTGCTTACGGACGCCGTTGAAACCCATTGCTTTGACTAATTCGACATCGTGGCGCAAAGCTTCGTCGGAAGGGGCAGTCATCATGGTGTCGGGCCAGTAACCTTGGTCGAGCACCAGTCGCAAATAGTAGGGGCGGCCGTTGAGCATGAAGCGATCGCGCTGGATGCTGACCGTCCGCATGGCGGTATAAGATTTAACCTCGTCGAGTAGTTTGCCGTCTGCCCACAACTGTACTTGAGCGTTAATTAGCGTCGGCTTTTCGGGGCTCCACAGCAATTCGTTGCGGTAGTCGTCGATACCAGGGTCGGAGAGGGCGATGCGGCGGTGGATTTCGCCGTTGATCACTTCGTAGGTGTCGTTGACCAGCAGCATACAGCCGATCGACAGTTTAACTTTAATCTGGATTCCCGACTGGCGATCGCCCGCGACAAACGCTTCAAAACCGATTTCCCAGCGTTCAAACTGGGGAGTCCAGCGGATGCGCTCGATATAAGTGTGAGGCACCAATTCTACCCAGACTGTCTGCCAAATGCCGGTCGTGCGCGGATACCAAATACTGTGCGGCTCTATTTGCCAGTCTTGCTTGCCCCGCGGTTTCTCCAAATCTTGCGGGTCGTCCTGGGCCCAGACTGTCACCCGCTGCGGCTCGTTGAGGTTCACAACTGCTGTAATGTCTGCGGTGAAAGGAGTGTGTCCGCCTTCGTGTTCGATGACAAACTGACCGTTAACCCAGACGCGGGCGCGGTAGTCTACGGCCCCAAAGTGGAGGAGAACTCTGCCTTCTGTGTGGGGTACGTCAAATTCGCGTTCATACCAGCAGTTGGCGTGAAAATTCGTGTCGCCGATCCCGCTTTTTGCCGATTCTGGAGCAAACGGCACTTCTATAGTGTGAGTCCACTCAGAAATATCGATCGGCTGCACGCAGTGGCCCGCGTCATCGTAAGCAAACCGCCACTGACCATTGAGACAAATCCAGTTGCTCCGGCGCAGTTGTGGGCGCGGATAACCTGTTTTCCGCCCTTGAACAGTTACCTTGCTGTCTATAGTGGAAGACTCTTCAATATCACAATTTTCTAGCTCTCTACCTAACCAGCTCATCGGCACATCTACCCGAAGTTATATATATAGGTTAGCGACAATTACCCCGACTTTGACAAGTTTTTTGCTGATTAATTTGTAAAAGTTTAGCAAAGTAAAACAGCCTCATCTAAAGGCTGTCTTGTGCTGAACTCATTAATCAGAAGAAAGAAGAAAAAACCAGGAAGATTTTTCCTATCCCCCCTCTCCCCCTCTCCCCCTCTCCCTCTAGCTAGCAAGACTTTGCAAACCTCCTAACGGTTCAGTTAGCTCACTTTTGAGAGAAAATTCTTCCGCAAACGGCAAACAATGAAATATTTGCTGTAGTCCCGTGAGTTCAAATAGAATTCTAACTTGTTCGCTCATGGCAGAGATCAAAAGTATACATTCGCTGTCTCTAACTAATTTCACGATCGCCACTACAGCCATTAACTCGGAATTTTTCAGGAAATTTATTTTAGAGAAATCCAGCATAAGAATTTTGCCACCGCTTTCAATGAGGCGCTGTATTTCTTTCTGAAACTGAGCAAATTGAGAAATTTCCAAAACCTCATGAGACAAAACAACTTTAACTAGAACGTTCATTTTTACCTCAATGCTTGTTTGAATTATTAAATAACTTTTGATGAAAACCGAGTAAGGTGCTCCGTCGGCACCTTACCTTTTTACCCGTAACTCGCAGCTTCTAGCTACTTGCTAGCCGATTTGCCGTTGCCGTTGCCGTTGCCGTTGCCGTTGACAGCAGCGACTTCTAGAGAAGGTGTGGCTGGCATCTCGATCACTCCATTCGAGGAGCTTAGATTAGAGGCAGAACCGTTAACATTTTCTACCAATTCAATCACCGGCTTGGTAGTAAGTTGATTGTAAGTTGTCAGAGCTTGAGCGACCACTTGATCCATGTTGTAATACCTGTAAGTCGCCAGCCTTCCCACGAAAGAAACTCCCGGAGTTGCATCAGCCAAAGCCTTATATTTCTTGTAAATTTCGGCATTTTCTGGACGCGGAACCGGATAGTAAGGGTCTCCCTCAGCTTGAGGATATTCGTAGACAATACTAGTTTTTTGATGATCTTGTCCGGTGAGGTATTTAAACTCCGTGCAGCGAGTATATAAATGCTCGTTGGGATAATTTACCACCGGTGCTTTTTGGTGTACGGGTACGTTCAGCGTTTCGTGCTTGAATTCCAAGGAACGGTAAGGAAGTTTGCCGTAGCAGTAATTGAAATAGGAATCGACTGGCCCGGTGTAAATCATTTCTCCGTAAGGGATAAAACCCTCAATCTCCCGGTAGTCGGTATTCAGCATCACCTTGATGTTTGGGTGAGAAAGCATCTTTTCAAACATCCGAGTGTAGCCGTGCAGCGGCATTGCTTGATAGGTATCGGTAAAATAGCGATCGTCCCGGTTAGTGCGAGTGGGTACGCGCGCAATCACTGAGTTGTCGAGTTCTGATGGGTCCATTCCCCACTGTTTGCGGGTGTAGTTGCGGAAGAATTTCTCGTAAAGTTCGCGGCCGACTTTGCTGACAACGACATCTTCGGAAGTGCGAATGTAATCCTTTGGTTCTGCTACTTTCGCGAAGAAATCTTCTACTTCAAATGACGTGAGATTCAGTCCGTAAAGTTTGTTTACGGTGTTGAGATTTATTGGAATTGGCAGCAGTTGACCGTCAACGCTGGCGAGCACGCGGTGTTCGTAGGGGCGCCACTCGGTGAACCGCGAAAGATACTCGAAAACTGGGCGCGAATTCGTGTGAAAAATGTGGGGGCCGTATTTGTGTACGAGGATGCCGTGGTTGTCGTAGTGATCGTATGCGTTGCCGCCGATGTGGTTGCGGGTATCAATTATCAGGACTGTTTTTCCGGCCTCATTTGCTAGTCTTTCGGCAATGACGCTACCGGCAAATCCAGCTCCGACGATTAAATAGTCAAACATTGAAACACCTCTGATTGTGGGTAAGGGTAAGGGTAAGGAATAATTGGTAATTGGACATACAGCGAGGAGTGTTGAGTGTTAATTTTTGAATCAGTAAAGTGTAACTCTTTAACTTCAACCTCAACATTCCTAACTTAAAACTTTCATCCTGCCTTCGGTTTTCTGCCTTTTATCGTCGATCGCACTTTCGATCAACCCCAGCATTTCGCCCCAGGTATTGTCCCAAGAATTGTCTGCTAAAAAGGCGTCTACTTCGCTCAGCCACTTGGTGCGAACGTCCGAACTTTCGCTGAGGATTTCTTCGGCACAAGCAACGAATTCTTCAGAATTGCTAGCAATCCGAACCAAGCCGTTTTCTCCGTAGGGCCGCACCACGTCGCGGATAGGAGTAGAAATCACCGGTTTGCCTGCAGCGAGGTATTCTGGAGTTTTTGTCGGACTAATAAACTTAGTCGATTCATTAATGGCAAAAGGCAGCATTGCTATATCCCACCCGCCAAGATACGCTGGCAGTTCTTGATAAGATTTGCCGCCGAGATAGTGGATATTTGGGTGAGTTGGCAGAGTTGCCGGATCGATTTTCACCACCGGGCCAATGATGACTAAATGCCAGTCCGGCTTTGCTTCCGCAATGCCCGCTAGCAGTTCGATATCCATGCGTTCGTCTATAACACCATAAAATCCCAAACGCGGGTGAGGAATGTCTTTTTGATCCACCGGTTCTTCTGAAAGATTCCTGGCTGTCGCAAAGTGTTCTTTTTCGATGCTGCTGGGGAAGGCGTGAATGTTTGGGTGCTGGTGCTGTTTGGCTTCGTAAAGATTGTGTCCGCCGGTAAATACTACGCTGGCGCGCTTTAATAGTTGGTTTTCATTGGCTTTTAAATCGGGGTGCGCGCCTTGGAATGCTGACAGTTCATCCATGCAGTCGTAGACTACAGCTAGCGGCTTTAAGTGGCTTGTGAAACTGACAGCCATTGGTGTGTAGTACCAGAGGATGTACTGGCTAATGTCTGCCGCTCTCAACAAATCATCTAGCATGGCCTGCTGAGCAGTTTGTGCTGTTGCTTCGCTAGTTCCTTCGCTCAGGTGCGGTACTATTACCCAGACTCCGCTTTCGTGGATGCTGACATCAAGCCACCAATCTGTAGCCGCGCTAAACACAGGTTCTTCTAGAAAGAATACGCGACGATTTTTGGCACAGCGACTCAAGAGATGTTGCGGACGCTGATAGACAAAATTCCACCGCAAATGAGACAGGCAAACTAAATCTGGTGCATCTAAAGCCTCAGTTTTTGATAAGTTAGCGCGCAATGCGGGCGACGCAGCGAATTGAGAGGGCGATTTGGCTGGATCTATAGAGGTAAATCGGATCTCCCATGCTCGATCTTTATTGCTATAATTATTGTTTACTGAGTTTTCTGGGGGCGACATATTAGCCTCTGGAATTTGTCAATGAAAATTTGTTCGTTAAAAGTTGTCAATAGGATAAATTTCTCAGGAGTGTCTTACTGAAAGTCGCAAGCATAAATCTGAGAACTTTTATTGACGAGCAAGCGCCGCATTCAGTGAGCCAAACAAAGAAAGTGTTTAGCTGCGGAAAAAACAGGCTTATCTGCTTTTTTCAAAATTGAAACTTGGAGATAAGTTAATATGGTTTGACTTGCTATTGTTGTTAAATATAACCCGGTTTTTCTGCGATTACTTCTATCTGAAGGATGAGTTCTCTCTCAGGACACACCTAGCTTACACGCTGGGTTCCAAAGCCGTTAAAATGCCGATCGACCTTGTGAAATCACTCTTAACTGGCAGGTACGGGGTGAAAAAAGAGCGAGTTTTATTGCTTTATTTGGAGATGATAGAAAATTCGCCATCAAGCTTATGTTGCTTTTTGATTTGACAAACCTTGCTTTTTTTTAACTTATCCGATCGCTAATTTGGAAATTTTGTATCCTAATATACCAAGTCGCGCCAGAGATTTCTGACTTCCGATAGATTAACAATTGACAGTTTATGCAGTGAGGTTAAACTCACCAAAGAGTACCTGTCTCAACAATACCAAAGAAACCAGGCAACCGCAACGATAAACCTAAGATTTTGCGCGAGTCTGTGGGAAGAAACCAAGATGATGACATTGGCGCTGTGGGCGTCAGTTTAACCTCGCGCCCACAGCACAAATGTCAATCATCCCTCTAAGGGCGGGTTCGCCGATCTGCAATCAAAGGCAAAATATCCACCTAAATCCGCGACTATAAAATAGCAGCAATTTTAGAGTCGGCGGCTGTCAATCTTGGCGATTCCTCCTCCAAAGGCAAAATCTTGCACCGTCGAACTCTTTAAGAAATCGTGAGGAAAACCCAATTCAATTGCACTTACTTTGTCTAACTGCTGCATTTGTTCGGGAGTTAATTCAAATTCCAAACAAGCGAGATTTTCCTGAAGTTGCGAGAGTTTGCGCGAACCCACAATCGGAATAACTTCGACTGGCTGTTGGATCAGCCAATTTAGCGCTACTTGAGAAGCAGGTTTGCCAATTTCGGCTGCTATTTTGCTAACTTCGTCAGCAATTTTGAGGTCTAGTTCGTTAATTTTTCCCGATTCAGGTGAATTCAGCCGTTTAGCTTCGCTGGCTGTTTCTGAAGTGTTGTATTTTCCTGTCAGCAAACCGGCTGCTAGAGGACTCCAAGCTGTGACGCCAATATCAAAGGCTTTTGCCATAGGGATCAAGTCCCGTTCTGGAGTTCGCTCTTTTAAAGAATACTCGATTTGCAAGCCGATAAATGGTGTCCAACCGCGCAGATTGGCGATCGTATTTGCTTGAGAAATAATCCAAGCCGGCGTATCGGAAATGCCGATATAAAGAATTTTGCCGGCGCGCACCAAATCGTCAAAAGCGCGCATTACTTCTTCGACGGGTGTCGTAAAATCCCAAGCGTGCAGCCACAGCAAATCTATGTATTCAACTTGCAATCGCTTCAAACTTGCCTCTACTGCTTGCACCATATTTTTGCGGTGGTTGCCGAAACCGTTGATTTCGCCATTCTTCATGTTGAGGCTATACTTAGTGGCAACTACCCATTTTTCGAGATCGGCTGCGATGAAATCGCCGACATATTTTTCGCTAGTACCGTTGGTGTAGAGATTCGCGGTATCAATGAAATTGCCGCCCGCTTCTGCAAAGGCGTCGAACATTTTCCGGCTTTCGTCGTAGGAACTCCCCCAACCCCACTCTTCCCCAAAAGTCATGGTTCCGAGGCAGATTTCGGAAACGCGAAGTCCGCTGTGACCTAGTAGTTTGTATCTCATGTCACCCTTCCGCTAGTTAATGGTTGTTAACAGTTTAGATCGGGATTTCCCAAACTGTTGCCATCAGTCGGGGTGGCGGGTTTTACGGGGCATTAGGGCTGTGCTTAATGTTGAATGTTTTGCCAAGTCAATCAAAATTTCGTAGCTGGCGGGGCGGAACGCCATCGCCCCTGTATTTACTTTCAATACCGCGCCGGGGCGATCGTGTTACCAATGTATTTAGGATTACATTGCTAAATTAAAATACAGTAAAATATGAAAAACTTTATCTACCTTTAGATAGGTATTTCTTGAAAAAAATTAATTCAAAAAATTACTATGTTAATCATCAGAAAACCTAATTGAAATACACAAAAAATATGTAGCTAAATTAACTTTTTAGCGTTATAGTGATTTATAGAATACAAAACCTAGGTGACTCACTTGGCTGACATCGTTGATACCGCCGTTTCGGCAGGATCTTTTACAACTCTAGTTGCTGCCGTTAAAGCTGCTGGTTTAGTAGATACTCTCAAAGGCCCAGGCCCCTTCACAGTTTTCGCTCCTACAGACGAAGCTTTTGCTAAGCTTCCCGCAGGTACTGTAGATTCACTGCTTAAGGACATTCCTAAGCTCAAAAAAATCTTGACTTATCATGTCGTTTCTGGCAAAGTTATGGCTGCTGATGCGGCTAAGCTGAAATCTGCGAAGACAGTTGAAGGCTCAGAAATTAAAATTGATGCTTCCAATGGCGTCAAAATCAATGATTCTACCGTTACAACAGCCGATGTTGCTGCTGATAATGGTGTCATCCACATTATTGATTCAGTCTTGCTTCCTGCGTAAGCACAGATTTAGATAGCGCAATACTATCTTGAGGGCGGTGGCTGTTGTTAGCCACCGCCCTGTTTTAATTGATAGTTGAGATTTAAATATTTTACACAGCTCGATAATTAAAACTATCGCTTTTTTCTCACTCTAGACGGAGGAAAAGTGAAAATCAGGATGATCTTCAATTACAGGAATGGCTCCAGGAAACCGATTCATAAAAGTAATTAATCGATTGAAGCCCACAAAAAGCTCAGGAATAAAAAATACTTTGAGCCAAAATTGCATTAGTTTAGAAGCCACTCTCATGTTGTACAATTAAACGTAGATTGTTCAGCAAATTTTTCCACCCCGTCTTGAAGTTCCAGTGATGGTTCTCAGTTAACAGTATCCCCAGCCCTGTATTCGAGATACCAATTAGCGGTTTCTTAAGAGTTTGCAAGGCGTTTGAATGGAGACTCACAAGTAGGTAAGCACTACAGACCATTTCCCACCATTTTTCAATATTTGTGTAACTTATGAGTCGAAAATCGGCTCAGCCTAATTCATTTTTACTTGGTTTTAATCCAGATTCTACCCAATAGAGCCATCCGTAAAAAATACCAAATTTGTGATATTTGACATTGGAAATTCTTGTCATTACAGAGCAAGTTTCGTTGGGTAGAAGAGTTTCTTGATTCGTCTTAGCCCGACAATTTATATATCATAGCAATTCAGAAAGGTGACTTTCATGATTCTCTCAAGCCGTTTTTCTGAAGCCCTCACCTATGCAGCCGAATTGCACGCTACCCAAGTTCGCAAAGGTTCGGGCGTTCCCTACATTGCCCATTTGTTGGGCACGGCTAGTATAGCTTTAGAATATGGGGCAAATGAAGATGAGGCGATCGCAGCTTTGCTTCACGATGCGATCGAAGATCAAGGTGGTGCCACCACCCGCGAAGCCATCCGCCGCCGATGCAGGCGATACCGTCACAGCGATTGTAGACGGCTGTGCCGACAGTGACGAGACGCCGAAACCCCCTTGGCGGGAGCGAAAACAAGCCTATATCGATCGCATTTCTACAGCTTCTGGCTCGGTCAGATTAGTCTCGGCTGCTGATAAACATTATAATGTTCGATCGATCCTGAAAGATTACCGTCAATTGGGCGACTGTGTTTGGGAACGCTTCAAAGGTGGCAAAGACGGTTCTCTCTGGTATTATCGTTGTTTAGTAGAAGCATTCAGCCAAGCTGAGTTAACGCCTATAGTTGAATAATTAGACCGCGCAGTTTTAGAATTGGAACAGTTTTCTGAAGGCTGAAGACTGAAGGTAAAAATCACTAATTATCAATTACCAGAAAGAATTGGTTTAAAGCCGGAACCCTTGTAGGGAGAAATTAAAAGAAGACTATTCATTACTCCAATCCTCTTCCTTCCAGGTAGAGGTCGCTATCAACTGTCAACTGTCAACTGTCAACTGTCAACTGAACAATTACAGTCACAAAATGGCAAATGTTCGCTTAGAAAATATTACCCGACGCTACCAAAACGTCACCGCGATCGAAAACATCAGCTTCAAAATCCCGGACGGGGAATTTTGGGTATTAGTCG
>Ga0105044_10012626_pt1 | contig 11482 bp, 6 predicted proteins | sample MAT01_FD_78092 | JGI IMG/M metagenome (GOLD analysis project Ga0105044, IMG submission 78092) | Freshwater microbial communities from Lake Fryxell liftoff mats and glacier meltwater in Antarctica - MAT-01 | ecosystem: Environmental > Aquatic > Freshwater > Ice > Liftoff microbial mat | place...
CCGGCCGCCGGTCTTCAGCTGTTCGAGCAGTGCTTGCGGCACTTCGGCCACCGAACCCGACAGCAGGATGACATCGAAGGGCGCTTCGCCGGGCAGGCCGCGCGCGCCTTCCGCGGCGCTCACTTCCAGCACGCTGACGTTGGCCAGGCCGTTCCTGCGCAGCGCGTCGTGCGCCATGTGCACCAGCGCGGGCCGGCATTCGAGCGTGATCACGCGCAAGGCCCGGTGGCCCAGCAAGGCGGCCATGAAACCCGAGCCGGTGCCGATCTCCAGCACCTTTTCGTGACGCTCGACCTGCAATTCCTGCAGCAGGCGGGCTTCCACCTTGGGCTCCAGCATGCAGGGACCGAAAGGCTCGCCTTCGAGCAGCGTCACCTGGGTATCGGCGAACGCCAGCGCGCGCTGCGATGGCGGCACGAAGTCCTCGCGGCGCAGCGTGGCAAGCAGCGACAGCACTTTCTGGTCGAGCACTTCCCAAGGGCGGATCTGCTGCTCGATCATGTTGAAACGGGCCATTTCGATGTTCATGTTTATACCGTGTAGGGTATCACGCCCAATGGCATGCTCAAGGGCATGCTCAGGGTTTGGATCGATTTTAGACGGTCGCCCTGCCAGCCTGTCGGGCCCGGCTGAAGCGCCGGCGCGCCCAGGCAGCCAGATCGTCGAGGTAGCAGTAAACCACCGGCACCACCACCAGCGTCAGCAGCGACGAGGTGATGACGCCGCCGATCACGGCCTGGCCCATCGGCGCACGCTGCTCGGAGCCTTCGGTGAGCGCGAAGGCCAGCGGGATCATGCCGAACACCATCGCCAGCGTGGTCATCAGGATGGGCCGCAGCCGCACGCGGGCGGAGTGCAGCAGTGCGGCGTTGCGCTCCATGCCGGGTTCGCGCGTGCCGTCGGCGCGTAACTCGCCTTCACGCGATCGGATCGCGAAGTCGACCAGCAGGATGGCGTTTTTCGTCACCAGCCCCATCAGCATGACGACGCCGATGATGCTGAACATGTTCAGCGTGGAGCGGAAGAGCAGCAGCGCCAGCACCACGCCGATCAGGGTGAGCGGCAGCGAACTCATCAGCGCCAGCGGCTGCAGGAAGCTCTTGAACTGGCTGGCCAGGATCATGTAGATGAAAACCACCGCCAGCGCCAGCGCACCGATCGCGTAGCTGAACGACTCCTGCATGTTCTTCGTCGAGCCGCCGAAGGAATAGCGGTAGCCGGGTGGCCAGGCGATCTCATCGAGTACCCGGCGGATGTCGGCCGACACATCGCCCGAACTGCGGCCCAGCGCGTTGGCGTCGAAGTTGATCTCGCGGTTGAGGTCGCGCCGGTTGATCTGGTTCGGCCCGGTGGACGGCTGCACGTTCGCCACCTGCGACAACCGCACCACGCGCGCGCTGCCATCGGCCGCGCTGCCCACCACCAGCGGCAGCTGCTGCAGGTCGGCCAGCGCATCGCGGCTGGCCGGTGCCAGGCGCACGCGCACGTCGTAGTTCTCGCCGTCGGCGGCACGCCAGTTGCCCACGGTCTGGCCTGCCACCAGGGTGCGCAGCGCGCTGGCCAGCGCGTTCACGTTGAGGCCGAGGTCGGCGGCGGCGTCGCGCTTGACGTCGATCGACAGGGTCGGCTTGTCGGGCTTGAGCGTGCTGTCGAGGTCGACGAGGCCGGGAATCTCGCGCAGCCGGGCGGTGATCTCGCGCGACAGCCGCTCCAGTTCGTCCAGGTCCGAGCCCTCCACCGAGAACTGCAGGCTCTTGCCACCGCCCAGGTCCGTCACGCCGATGTTCGTGACCGTGATGCCGGGAATGCGTGCCAGCCGTTCGCGCATCGGCAGCGCCATGTCGCTGACGCTGCGCTGGCGGTCCTTGCGGTCGACCAGACGCACGTAGACGGCCGCGTAGATCTTGCCCTGGGCGAAGCCGCTGTTGATGGTGGCGACGGTGTAGCGAACCTCAGGCAGTTCGCGCAGCGCGGCGTCGACCTGCTTGGCACGCGCTTCCGTCACTTCGAGGCTGGAGCCGACCGGGGTGTAGAAGTTGACCTGCGTCTCGGAGAAGTCGGCCTTCGGCACGAACTCGGCGCCGAGCAGCGGGATGATGAAGAAGCTCGCCAGGAAGGTGGCGAGCGCCACCGCCAGCGTCTTCAGCCGGTGTTTGAGGGACCAGCCCAGGATGCCCTGATAGGCGTCCGACAGCCACGAGGTCAGGCTGTCGAACAGGCCGGTCACGCGTCCGATGGTCTTGTCGTACAGGGTGACGGGCGGCCCCTTGTGCACGCCGTGCGCCTGCGGGTCGTTCCAGATGCTCGACAGCATCGGGTCGAGCGTGAAGCTGACGAACATGCTGATCAGCACCGCGGCCACGATGGTGATGCCGAACTCGTGGAAGAACTTGCCGACGATGCCGCCCATGAAGCCGATCGGCAGGAACACGGCCACGATGCTCAGCGTGGTGGCGAGCACGGCCAGGCCGATTTCCTCGGTGCCGTCGATGGCGGCCTGGTGGGCGCTCTTGCCCATCTGCACGTGGCGCACGATGTTCTCGCGCACGACGATGGCGTCGTCGATGAGCAGGCCCACGCAAAGGCTCAGCGCCATCAGCGTGATGGTGTTGATCGTGAAGCCGAAGATGTACATGAAGAGAAAGGTGCCGATCAGCGCGATCGGCAGCGTCAGCCCGGTGATGACCGTCGAGCGCCAGGAGTTCAGGAACAGGAAGACGATGAGGATGGTCAGCAGCGCGCCTTCGAGCAGCGTGCGCTGCACGTTGGCCACCGAGACGCGGATCGAGCGCGAGTTGTCGCGGTTGACCTCGGTCCTGACGCCCGGCGGCAGCAAGGGCTGGGCAGCGGCAAGTGCGCTCTGCAAGCCGTCGACCACCGCGATGGTGTTTTCGCCCTGGCTCTTCTGCACGCTCAGCAACACCGTGCGCTGGCCGTTGTAGAGCGCCAGGCTCTCGATCTCCTGCGGGCCGTCGACGATGTCGGCCAGCTGCCAGAGCTTGACCGGCAGGCTGGGGCCGGTGCCGCTGGCGGCGGCGCGCCTGGCCACCACGATGTCGCGGAAGTCGGCCGGAGTCTTCAGACGGGCGTTGATCTGCACCACGCGTTCCTGGTCGATGGAGCGGATGGCGCCGACCGGCAGTTCCTGATTCTCGCTCTTCAGTGCGGCCACCACCTGTTCGATGGTGATGCCCATGGCTTCCATCGCCGCCGGCCTGACGTAGACGTTGATCTCGCGCGCCACGCCGCCGACCACGGCGACGGCGCCGACGCCGCGCACGTTCTCCAGCTTCTTCTGCAGCACCTGGGTGGCGAAGGTGGTCAGCTCCTGCGGGCTCTTGCTGCCGTCGGCCGACAGCAGCGCGACGTTGAAGACAGGTTGGCTGGCAGGGTCGAAGCGCGAGATGCGCGGCTCCCTGACCTCGTCGCGCAGCAGCGGGCGGATCAGCGCGACCTTCTCGCGCACGTCTTCGGCGGCCTTGCGGCCATCGACGTCGAGGTTGAACTCGACGATGACCACCGCGCTGCCTTCATACGAACGTGACGACAGCGTGGAGATGCCGGCCACCGTGTTGACCGCTTCCTCGATCTTCTTCGTGACCTCGCTCTCGACGATCTCGGGCGAGGCGCCGGGGTATTCGATCTGCACCACCACGGTGGGGAAGTCGATGTTCGGGAACTGGTCGATCGACAGCCGCTGGTAGCTGAAGAGGCCCAGCACGACGAAGGCCAGCATGACCATCGTGGCCATGACGGGGTTCTGGATGGAGACGCGGGTGAACCACATGGCGGCGGGCGCTCAGCGCGACGCGGCCGACGCGGCGGGCGCGGCATTGGCCGCCAGCGGTGCCGCCACCAGCTTCAGCGGCGTGCCGTCGCGCAGCGCGCCCACGCTGCCGCGCAGCACGGTGTCGCCCTCATTCAGGCCTTCGGTGATCTCCACGCTGGCCTCGCGCCGGCCTGCCAGTGTGACCTCGCCGCGCGTCCCCGTCGTCACAAGCCGTTGCTGCGCCTGGCCGCCGGCCACCGTGATGACATAGGGCCGCGCCTGGTCGAAACGCAGCGCCGTCACCGGCACCACCAGCGCCGTCTTGCGCTGCAACTCGATGACGCCGCGGCCGAACAGGCCCTGGCGCAGCCCGGGCAGCGGCTCGACGGCCAGGTAGACCGTCACGGCACGCGTGCCGGCCTGCGTGCTCGGGTTGATGCGTGCCACGCGGGCGGCGGCTGGCTGCGCCAGGCCGTCGATCTGCAGTCGCGCCAGCTGGCCGACACGCAGCGCCAGCACGTCTTCGGGCGGCACGGCAGCTTCGAGCTCGATGCGCGAGAGGTCGACGATCTCGATCAGCCTGGCGTCCAGGGACACACGTTCACCCGGCTGCACCAGGCGCTGCGACACCAGCCCCGAAAGCGGCGCGCGGATCTCCGTGTCGTTGACCGACTTGCGTGCGAGCTCGGCGGTGGCGAGCGCCGCCTGCAGCGTGGCCTTGGCGCTGGCCGTGCTGCTGGCCGACGACTCGAGCGCGGTCTGCGAGATGAAACCCTGGTTCACCAGCGCCTGGTTGTTGGTGAGCAGGCGCTGCGCGATGTCGAGCTGCGCTCGCGCGGCGGCGGCCTGGTCTTCGGCCTGGCGCAGCCGCCAGCGGAATTCGGTGTCGTCGAGGCGGCCGATCAACTGGCCGGCGCGCACGCTGTCGCCTTCACGCACCAGGATCTCGCGCACCTCGGTGGCGACCTTGGCCTTCAGCATGGCGCTGTCGACCGCCTTCAGGCTGCCTGACAGTTCCAGCGTGGCCACCATCTCGGCGCGCGTGACCACCGCCACGTCGGCGGCGGCGATGTCGAGCGGCTGCACCACCGGGGCGATGGCCGCAGCGGCGGTGGCGGCCTTGCGCGCCATCAGCGTGCGCGCCACCGCGCCGGCAATCACCAGCAGGACGAGCAGCGCAATGATCCAGCGGGTGCGGGCTTTCATGGGCGCAGCGCCGCGTCATCGGCCCGCACCTGCAGGCCGCGCAGGGCGATGTCGAGCTGTGTTTTCAGCACGGCGGCCGGGTCGAGCTCGTTGCCGTGCACGGGGCAGGCGCCGAAGGAATGTTTGTGCAGTGAAAGGAAGATCATGGGGGCTATCAAAGCGTGCGCCACCTCGTGCACCGGCAGCGGGCGGAATTCCCCGCGGTCGATGCCACGCTGCACGGCGCTGGAAAAAAGGCGGTCGGCCGGGCCGATCACCTCGTCGGCGTAGAACTGCGCCAGATCGGGAAAGTTGCGCACCTCGGCGATGATGATCTTGTGGATGCCGGCGGCCGGCGTGTTGCCCACACGGTCCCACCAGATCTGCATCAGCGTGACGAGCAACTCCGAGGCGCTGCCTTCGAAATTGCCCGCGAGTTCCAGGCCTTCACTGATCAGGTTCACCATGTTGTGGCGCACCACGGCCTTGAAGAGCTCTTCCTTGCTGGGGTAATACAGGTACAGCGTGCCCTTCGACACGCCAGCGCGCCTGGCCACCTCTTCGGAGCGGGTGGCGGCAAAACCCTTTTCAACGAACAGCGCGAGCGCGGCGTCCAGCAGTTCCTGCGGCCGCGTTTCCTTGCGGCGCTGGCGTGCGGTGGGGGTTGGCGAAGTGGATGCGGCCTTGGACATGAGTTACTGACTGACTGGTCAGTAATATACCCATAGACGGCGCGGGGGTCAAACCGCACGGCCGGCCACGGCGCGTGCGGCTGCGTGCGGCTGCGCGCAATGCAGCGCCGCTATCATCCGGCGCCTTGCACTGTCTGAAAAGGCCGTCCGTGGATGCGATGTTGCTGTTGAAGGCCGCCGTGATGGGCGTGGTGGAAGGGCTCACCGAGTTCCTGCCGATCTCGTCCACCGGGCACCTCATCCTGACCGCCTCGTTGCTGAACTTCACCGGCCAGACCGTGAAGATCTTCGAGATCGCGATCCAGACCGGCGCCATGTTCGCCGTCATCTGGCAGTACCGCGAGCGCCTGGCGCGCACCGTGTCGGGCCTCGGCAGCGACCCCGTCGCGCAGCGCTTTGCGCGCAACGTGCTGATCGCCTTCATTCCTGCCGTGGTGCTCGGGCTCGCCTTCGGAAAGATGGTGAAGGAGCATCTTTTTCACCCGGTGCCGGTGGCCATGGCTTTCATCGTCGGCGGTTTCATCATTCTGTGGGTGGAGCGCCGGCACCGCCGCCTGTTCGGCGAACGCGACCTGGAGGGCGGCCGCCGGGCGCGCGTGGAGACGGTCGACGACATGAACGCACTCGACGCCCTGAAGGTGGGCCTGGTGCAGTGCCTGGCGCTGGTGCCGGGCACCAGCCGCTCGGGCGCCACCATCATCGGCGGCATGGTGTTCGGCTTCTCGCGCAAATGCGCCACCGAGTTCAGCTTCTATCTCGGCATTCCCACGCTGATGGGCGCCGGCGCCTACTCGGTGTGGAAAGACCGCGCCCTGCTCAGCGCGGCCGACCTGCCGATGTTCGCCGTCGGCCTCGTGTTCGCCTTCATCAGCGCGCTGCTGTGCATACGCTGGCTGATCCGCTTCGTGTCGACGCACGACTTCACGGTCTTCGCCTGGTACCGCATCGTGTTCGGCGGCGTGGTGCTGCTCACCGCCTGGACGGGCTGGGTCAGCTGGAGCGCCTGAACATCAGGTCCCGGACGCCGTGGCCGAGGTTCAGGCCGCGCGCCTCGAACTTGGTCAGCGGCCTGCCGGGCGGTCGCGGCGCATAACCGTCGCAGGCGTTGGCGAGCCCGGGTGCGGCGCTCAGCACCTCGAGCATCTGCACCGCGTAGGGCTCCCAATCCGTCGCCACATGCAGCAGGCCGCCGGGCGCCAGGCGTGAAATCAGCAGACTGATGAACGGCGGCTGGATCAGCCGGCGCTTGTGGTGCTTGAGCTTGTGCCAGGGGTCGGGGAACCAGATGTGCACGCCGGCCAGCGAGGCCGGCGCCACCATGTGCTCCAGCGCTTCCACGGCGTCATGGCGCAGCACGCGCAGGTTGCCCAGTTTTTCTTCGCCGATGCGCTTGAGCAGCGCGCCGACGCCGGGTTCGTGCACTTCCACGCCGATGAAGTCGGTGTCAGGCGCGGCGGCGGCCACCTGCACGGTGGCGTCACCCATGCCGCAGCCGATCTCCATCACCACTGGCGCGTTGCGGCCGAAGGTGGCGCTGAAATCCAGCGGCGCCCGGCGGAAGGGCAGCAGGAAGCGCGGCCCCAGTTCGTCCAGCGCACGCTGCTGGCCGGGGCCCGTGCGGCCGGCGCGCAGCACGTAGCTGCGGATGGCCGGGCGGCGCGCCGGCGCCGGTCCCGTCATGGCGTGGCGGCGGCAGCGGCGCCCGGAATCTCGAATTCGCCTTGCGTCTTGAAGCGCATGCCGCCGAAGCCGGCGCCGCCGAGCTTGCCGCTGACCACGAACGTGACCTTGCCGCGGTCACCGGCGGCGAACGACAGTCCCTGGCGCATCAGGGCGAACGCCGACACGGTGACGGGCACCGTCAGCACCGTCTCGCCGAAGCGCGGGATGCTGCCCTTGGCGTCGCTGACGCCGGCGCCCAGGTCCATGCCACGCACCTCCAGGTTGACGGCCACGCCGTCGAAGTCGATCGTCATGTCGTTCGGGTTCTGCACACGCAGCTTGACCGCAAAGCGCACCTCCAGCCCGGCGCCGGGCAGGCTTTCGACGCCGGCCAGTGTCACGCGCAGCGGGTCTTGCCCGGGCAGCGAGGCACAGCCCGCGATGGCGCTGGTCAGCAAGATCAACAGAAGGCGGCGTGACATGTCTGGGAGCCTGTTGCGGTGGACGAGGACACGGATTTTAGCGGCGCCGGCAACGCCAGCCCGGCATGCGACAGGCGTGACAAGGCACCAGCCCGGCGTGCAGTGGGCCCCTGTTCGAGGGGGGTCGGCAGCGCCTGAAATCAGCAACCGGCGCAGTACCGCCGAATATCATCGAATCAGCCCGAGGCGGGCTTTGCCCGCGGTCGCTGCCGATGTTCGCGGCCGATGTTCGCAGCGATTCTTCGCGCGCGGCTTTCCGTGCCGCCTGACCCCGACCACCCACTCTTTTGACGGAGACTTCGATGACCACCTACACCGGAACGACAGGCAACGACACCGCCCTGGGAGCCGCCGGCGCCGGCGCCGACACGCTGATCGGCCTGGCAGGCAACGACACCTACATCGTCAACAACCTCGGCGATGTGATCGTCGAGGACTTCAACTTCGGCACCGACATCGACACCATCCAGACCTCGGTGCTCGACTCGCTGAAGACCTACAGCCTGGAGCGCTGGATCTACGTCGAGAACCTGACCTACACCGGCACCTCGGTGTCGATCCTGAAAGGCAACGCGCTCAGCAACGTCATCAAGGCCAACTCGGCCGTCAGCGTTGCCGACACCCTGTACGGCGGGGCCGGCAACGACACCCTGTTCGGCTACGGCGGCAACGACTCGCTGATGGGCGACGGCGGCAACGACAGCATCGACGGCGGCATCGGCAACGACATGATGGTCGGCGGCACCGGCAGCGACATCTTCGTCATCGACAGCACCGGCGACCGCGTGTTCGAGTACCTGAACGGCGGTTTCGACACCATCCGTTCCGCCGTCGCCAAGGACTTGCGGCTGTCGTGGACGACGCAGGTCGAAGGCCTGACCTACACCGGCACCGCCGTGGCCAACCTGTACGGCAACAAACTGGGGAATGCCGTCACCTCGCTGTCGAGCACCAATGACACGCTCTATGGCTACGAAGGCAACGACACGCTCGACGGTGGCTCCGGCACCGACAGCATGGTCGGCGGCACCGGCGACGACCAGTACCTCGTCAGCACCGCCGACGTCGTCACCGAACTGGCCGGCCAAGGCACAGACAGCTTCGTCGGCGCGAAGATCGACATCGGCTTGGGAAGCTACGCCACGACCATTGAAAACCTGTTCTACACCGGCACCGCCGGCGCGGCCGTCAAGGGCAATGCGATGGACAACATCGTGTCGGGCGGCGCCGGCAACGACACCGTCAGTGGTCTGGATGGCAACGACAGCCTGGCCGGCGGCGCCGGCGCCGATTCACTGACGGGCGGCAACGGCGACGACGATCTGTACGGCGGCGGCATGCTGGGCTATGTATTCGACGGCGACTACGTCGTGCCCGACACCGTGCGCGACACCCTGAACGGCGGCGCGGGCAACGACTTCTACTTCATCGACAACGACCTCGACATCATCAGCGAGGCCACCAACGGCGGCACGCTCGACCGCGTCTTTTCATCCGTCGACAACTCGCTGACGCGCTATGCGAACGTCGAGGCGCTGGTGCTGAAGTCGGGCAGCACGGCCTGGCTCGGCCAGGGCGGCGCGGGCAACGACATCGTGGTCGGCAACGAAGGCAGCAACTACATCGACGGCGGCGCCGGCAACGACACGCTGTCGGGCAATGTCGGCAGCTACAGCTACAGCATCAACGCCTCCGACGTCATCGAGGGCGGCGCGGGCAACGACGTGCTGATCGACTTCGATTTCGGCTCTTACTACGGCAACAACGACGAGACCAGCCTGTTCGGCGGCAGCGGCAACGACTTCTATGTGCTGGGCGACAACACCGGCTTCGTCGGCGGCCTCGACACCGCCGGCACCGACACCGCGCTGCTGCTCGTCAGCGGCTCGATCGAGGCGTTGGAAGGCGTCGAGAACGTCATCCTGTATGGCACCGGCGGCGCCGACGACCTGCGGGCCGATACGGCGATCGACGCCGTCAACATGGCGGCGATTGACGAGGCCTACACGGGCAGCCTGGGCACCGCGCTGAACGCGACCGGCAACGAACTGGCCAACCGCATCACCGGCAACAGCTTCGACAATCTGCTGCAGGGGCTGGCCGGCAACGACACCATCGACGCCGGCGCGGGCAACGACACGCTGGACGGCGGCGCCGGCAACGACAGCATGATCGGCGGCGCCGGCAACGACACCTATCTGCTGAACACCGGCGACATCGTGGTCGAGGCCACCGGCGGCGGCACGCTGGACATCATCTCTTCGGCCACCCTGACCAGCTACGCGGGCTACGCAAACATCGAAGGCCTGATCTACACGGGCACCGCCAACGTCAGCCTGAACAACGGCAGCACCAACACCTCGAACGACTATTTCAGTGGCGGCTCGGGCAACGACAGCCTGCTCGGCTACGCAGGCAACGACACGCTATCCGGCAACGCCGGCAACGACTCGGTGAACGGCGGCACGGGCCTGGACAGCCTGAGCGGCGGTGATGGCAATGACAGTTTGCTGGGCGATGCGGGCGCTGATGAACTGGACGGCGGCGCGGGCAACGACACCATCGACGGCGGCGCCGACAACGACGAGATTTACGGTGGCCTGGGCGTCGATTCGCTGCTCGGCGGCGATGGCGACGATCTGCTGATCGCCAGCCAGTACCGCTACTATTTCGACGATGTGTCGGCGAACACGCTGCGTGGCGGCGCGGGCAATGACTCGATGGACGGCGGCGCGGCGGCCGACAAGCTGTATGGTGATGCCGGCAATGATTTCATTCAAGGCGGCGCCGGTAACGATACCGTGGAAGGCGGCACCGAGAACGACCAGCTGTACGGCGGCAACGGCGTTGATTCGATGCTCGGTGGCGACGGCAACGACTACCTGTACGACAACAGCAACGACGGGCTTGGAAACACATTTCGCGGCGGCAATGGCAACGACTTCGTCTACGGTGACGACGGCGCCGACAAGCTCTACGGTGACGCCGGCAACGACAACCTCACGGGTGGCGTCGGCAACGACAGCCTTGAAGGCGGCACCGAGAACGACACCCTGTCAGCCGGTGACGGCACCGACACCTTGCTGGGCCAGGCAGGCAATGACACCTTGTACGGCGAGGCCGGCAACGACCTGCTCAACGGCGGCGGCGGTGAGGTCAATTCCGGCCTGTACTACGCGGTCGGCGGTGATGTCCTCTGGGGCGACCAGATCTACGGCAACGGCTCCACTGGCGCCGACAAGTTCCGCTTGAATGCGCCGACCGTGGCCAACCAGGCGATCGAGATGACCGTGGGCAGCGGCACCTACTACTTCAATACAGGCACCTTCATCGGCGACTTCAATGCGGCCAGCGATCTCATCGAGTTCAGCGCGGCGATGGTCGGTGACGGCAACACCACGCTGACCACCGCGGTGAAGGACACCTTGGGCGGCACCTTCTCGGGCACGCCCGAGATGACCATCTTCCGCAGCAACGTGGCCGACTCCTTCGGCTCGATTTACGGCATGAGCTACTTCACGGCCGCGGACGTCATGGCGGTCATCGGCAATGCCGCTGCCCCATTCACGCTGGGTGCCGAGCGCCTGTTCGTTGTCGACGACGGCACTTCCTCGGCCATCTTCCAGTTCGTCTCTTCCGACACCGATGCCCTGGTGGAAATCAACGAGCTCTACCTCGTGGCCGTCGTGGCG
>Ga0105044_10012628_pt1 | contig 11482 bp, 12 predicted proteins | sample MAT01_FD_78092 | JGI IMG/M metagenome (GOLD analysis project Ga0105044, IMG submission 78092) | Freshwater microbial communities from Lake Fryxell liftoff mats and glacier meltwater in Antarctica - MAT-01 | ecosystem: Environmental > Aquatic > Freshwater > Ice > Liftoff microbial mat | place...
GACCCCAAGCTGACGAACCAACTACTGGGGCAAAAGCTGGATGGTTGAGGGTGGGGCGATCGCCCCACACTCAACCATCCATTCAACGAGCTGTTTCATAAGCCTGCCCTATCTTTTTGGTGAAAATGATAAGTATGCGAGCAAAAACAAAAAAAGATAGGTGAAGGGGGGTGGCACCCCCCACCCCCTAGGTGTCATACTATGTTAAGTAGATGCACCCTGATGGTAGGGAGAGTTCTTAAAAGACTCTCCCTTTTTTTATCTATTTTTATCGATAGCCCTGTCTGCTATTTGGGGTCGTGGGTGCTGTTGAGGGGCTAGCCTTGGCGAGGCTGGGGTAGAGGTTTTTGGGAAAAGGGGCGATCGCCACAAAAATCCCAACAGGAACTCCTAAAATAGATCAATGCAGACCAGAGAAAATCTGGGAGACATGCGGAGGGTGCGAAGCTTAGGCACCGACGGAAGACCGTTCCACCCGCCGCCTTTTCCTGATGAAACCCTCTGTGTCGCGCTACAACACCGCCCTTCGCAAACCGTGAACCATGTTTGAAGCCCTATCCGACCGCCTGGAAGGAGCCTGGAAGAAACTCCGGGGCCAGGATAAAATTTCTGAGGCCAACATCCAAGAGGCGCTGCGAGAGGTGCGTCGGGCGTTGCTCGAAGCCGATGTTAACCTCCAAGTCGTTAAAGACTTCATTGCCGACCTCCAAGAAAAGGCGCTGGGCGCAGAGGTCATTAGTGGCGTTAGCCCTGCTCAGCAGTTCGTCAAAATCGTCAACGACGAATTGGTGGCGGTCATGGGAGAAACCAATGCTCCCTTGGCGGAGGCAGACACGGCCCCCACTATCATATTGATGGCCGGATTGCAGGGGACGGGTAAAACCACCGCTTCGGCCAAGCTAGCATTGCATCTCCGCAAGCAAAACCGCACGACCCTTCTCGTTGCGACAGATATTTACCGCCCCGCCGCTATCGACCAGTTGATGACCCTGGGTAAGCAGATCAACATCCCGGTGTTTGAACTGGGTACCGAGGTTAGCCCCGTTGAGATTGCCCGCCAAGGGGTCGCAAAAGCCAAGGCGGATGGCATTGATACGGTGATCATCGACACCGCTGGGCGACTGCAAATTGACCCAGCCATGATGGCCGAGTTAGCGCAGATCAAAACCACCGTGCAGCCCCATGAAGTGTTGCTGGTCGTAGATGCCATGACGGGGCAAGAGGCCGCTAACCTCACCCGCACCTTTCAAGACGAAATCGGCATCACTGGAGCCATCTTGACCAAGATGGATGGGGACACGCGCGGGGGAGCCGCCTTATCGGTGCGTCGCGTTTCGGGGCAACCCATCAAATTTGTGGGGGTGGGCGAAAAAGTAGAGGCGTTGCAACCCTTCTACCCCGACCGTATGGCCTCGCGCATTTTGGGGATGGGCGACGTACTCACCCTCGTCGAAAAAGCCCAAGAAGAAGTAGACATAGCGGATGCCGAAAAGCTTCAGCAAAAAATCCTAGAAGCCCAGTTTGATTTTGACGATTTTTTGAAGCAAACCCGGCTGCTCAAAAACATGGGTTCCCTGGGCGGCATCATGAAAATGATTCCTGGGATGAACAAGATTTCGGGAGAGCAGCTAGAGCAAGGGGAAGCCCAACTCAAACGGGCGGAGGCGATGATCAACTCCATGACCCGCCAAGAGCGTAAAAATCCCGATTTGTTGGCCAGTGCTCCAGGCCGTCGTCGCCGGATTGCCCAAGGTGCCGGGATGGCGCTCAACGATGTCAGTAAGCTCGTGAGCGATTTCCAAAAAATGCGAACGCTCATGCAACAAATAGGGCAAGGCCAATTCCCTGGCATGGGTGGAATGCCCGGTATGGGTGGATTGGGTGGCCTCTTTGGAGGCGGTGCCCCGGCCATGGGTGGAGGCGGGATGCCTCCTGGTGCTCCCCCGCCCGGTTGGCGTGGCTATCAGGGCGGGATGCCCAGCCCCGGATCTGGCTCTAAGAAAAAGAAAAAAGACAAGAAAAAGAAAGGGTTTGGCTCGCTCTAATCACTATCTGGATTTAAGGCTGCCTAGCTTTAAGGCTGCCCTTTGGGCTTACTTTAGAGTGCGAAGAGCCATCTTGTTTGGGTTGCCGGTGCTGGGAAATCGCAGAGGAAGGCAACCCTAGGAGGGCACAGGGGATTTGGTGGGCGAGTTGCTGCACCAGCTTATGCTGATCACTGAGACAACCCACCAGCATGACGGTTGCCCCCGTCTCGGTTGCGACTTGGCTCAGTTCATCGGCAACCAGCCCCACCCGCAAGTGTGCGTTGAGCGATCCCCGCCATTCGCTGGCCAGACAACGCGCTTGCCATAGGATATGGTCAGCTTTGGCGATGGTTTTGGGCTGGCTTTTGTCGGCGACATACACGACATGCACTAATACAGGATTTTGCTTAACCAAGCGGGTTTGGTGGGCTATCCACAGTGCCATATCTAAGGCGGCTTGGCTCTTTGGAGAGCCTGTATAGCCCACCACAAAATCGATGGTGTCTCCCGCTGCTGTTTCGGTAGGGTCAGTGGTTTGGGGCATGGGCAACAGCACCCTAGGCTGGATCCAGCCATCGTTTTCTAGGGTAGTTTGTAGCCGCATCAACATTGGTTTGAGCATGGTTTGGTCTGCCTCTGTGAACGGGTGGGTGGATTTTTGGCTGGGGTGTGGAGGGGCGATCGCCCACACCCCTTCTCCTACATAGGTTCAAAATATCGATCTAAAAAGTCGAGAGCATGGTTGCGCAGGTCATAGTAGTCTTTAAGATTCGCGCAAGGCTGTGCGATCGTGCGGGTGAGCCAACGGCACCTCTAGAATTTCGCCGATGTGGGCATGGGGGCGATTCGTCATCATCACAAGCCGATCGGCCCTATCAATCGCCTCATTGACATCGTGGGTAATCATCATCACGGCTTGGGGGTTGCGGCTCCCAGATATCGAGAACCTGGCACTGGAGGCGGCTCCGGGTCAGGGCATCGAGGGCTCCAAAGGGTTCATCCATCAGTAGCATTTTGGGACGAATGGCCAGGGCGCGGGCAATGCCAACTCTCTGTTTCATGCCCCCTGATCACTCATCAGGATATTTAGTCGCAGCAGCGGTGAGACTCACCATGGCTAAATGGTCTTCAACCAGTTCTTGTTTGTCGCGGGATGAGAGGCGATCGCACACTTCATCCACCGCTAGCCACACATTTTCACGCACGGTCAGCCATGGCAAAAGCGAATAGTTCTGAAAACCCATCATTCGATCCGCACCGGGTTTGTGAATGGGTTTTCCCTCCAGAAATACACATCCAGAAGACGCCTGCTCCAATCCTCCAACAAGTTTGAGTAAGGTCGCTTTGCCGCAACCAGAGTGGCCAATGATGGCAATAAACTTGTTTTTCTCCGCCGCAAGGTGAATGCTATTGAGTACAACCGCTGGCTCTGGGTGATAGCTAGGATCAGCGTTTACCAAACCTTAAATCACAAAAAAATCAGAGATATAGCTGTAGCCAGTTGTTGAGATATTTTCCAAATGAACGCTCAAACGTTTGAACGTTTTAAGGGTTTCTTGATGTCCTAACCAGCGTGACTATGGCTATAACATCGGCTTGCGGATGGCGCGCTGCATAGAGATAATCCGAGGACGGTATCCATCACTTTATGGCTCCGCAGTGGCCATAAAGCGGGCATGAGCCTTGATAAAACCGTTGCCATGATCCACCCAATCGGGGGGATGGCAGAGATGGCGATCGCCCGAAGCAAAAAGCGCTCGACCGCAATATTCTGACGATTGACTGCACGAACAATCTGCCCCTGACAGGCAGTAATACTAGATTTGGGCTGCATGAATGACTCCTTCGAGCATAATCATGGACAGCGAACAAGCCGTGATGACACAGCTCAGGACACCAAAATATCAACGCTTTAGAAAAATGCTGACAATTCAATCTCCTCTCAATGCCGACGAGGTTAGCTGCCGGGCTAGGACTGAGAGATGTCCCTCTCCGATTACCCTCATTTGGGTTTGTAGAACTCGGAAATACGCCCCTTTACTGGTTCCCCCGCTCTAGTAAATTCCTTTTAATAAAAAAAGTTCTACTAGACTAGGCTGACTTGTTCGATTGCCTGCGATCCTAAACTAAAAAACTTAAAACTGTCAACACCCTCAAAGAGTTTCGAATAAACGTATTGCGAGAGCCTATCTTCCCTTCCTTGAGGTTTTGGTGTAGGTGAAAGTGCTTCCGTTGTAATGATATGTAATCATTGACGGCCTGTCTTTTGACAAACGCTGACGGCTTCTGAGATTGCTTATTTATAGCGGTTTTCACGCTGGTGAAGTACGGGCAAGGGGCTTAAGCCCCTTGTTTCAGGGAGTGTCCCCAAGTTGAGCGCACCTCATACTTGAAGAAACCGCTATATAACTATTTCTATTGCTAAGGGGAATGCTGTGAAAAATTTAGTGTCGATCTTTCTGATCATCTTTGTTATGGTAACGACTTTGTTTGCATCTCCAACCTTAGCCGCTGATCTGGAGAATGGTGCCAAAGTATTTAGTGCAAATTGTGCAGCTTGTCATAATGCGGGTGGCAATTTAGTGAATCCAGTAAAGACCCTGAAAAAGGATGATTTAGAGAAATATGCAATGGCATCACTAGATGCCATTAAGACTCAAGTAACCAATGGGAAAGCGGCCATGCCTGTTTTCCAAGGGAGATTGACTGCAGAACAAATTGACGATGTAGCAACCTACGTTTTAGATCAGGCGGAGAAAGGCTGGTGATTGCGTTAGTGAAAATCTCTTGAAGAAGTGATAAAAGAGGTGATTTTTGTGACTCTCAAAATATCACCTCTTCAGAGACTCTTGTATCTAAAATTTAAAGAGACTCTTCTATTGCTAAATGACTAGATAAACAGAAAATGAAAGCTCTATACAAATCGTTCTCCATTTCCTTATTGTATTGAGTAGTGTATTGCTTCTATTGTCATTTTCTGTGGTATCAATAGCCTCTCAAAGGTCTACAAGTTCAGCAAAGCTCTATTTTCAAGAAGGGGTCGCTTTGTTAAAAGCTAGAAACTATTCCCAGAGCCATTTCATTCTCAAAGAAGGCTGAAAATGCTAGAGTTTCAGGCTAATCCTTCATTTCACTAAGGTTTATGCGTCTGCCTCCTCAATCTCCTGCGTTGTCCTGCAGATTAGCCATGAGCCGTTGACTGAGCAGATCGAGATCCTTGATGCCTTCGCTGAGCTGCCCGATGTGCATAACGCCTCTGGCAAACGGCACCCTATTGCGTTGTGCCTTGTACTCTTTACCCTGGCGGTGACGGCAGGCAATCGAGGATTTTTGGCGATTGCCTGAGACGCTACCAGCGCGAGTTGAATGAACTCTTCAACCTGCCCAAACAACGCCTTCCCTCCGACAGCACCATTCGTTGGGTGCTTCCCAAGCTGGACTATGGAGCGTATTCAGCGGCCTTAGCCCGTTTTTTTGGCATTGAACCGCTGCCCGGCGAGACCTTAGCGGTTGATGGCAAAGTTTGCCGAGGGTCATATCAACTGGAAACCGACAATCCCGCCTCCCCGCTTTACCCTTGCCCGTTCAGGCGAGACGCCTGCTCTACAGATTTTCACGATTTACGTAGGATCGCTATATTTATTGATTTAGTGGATTGGATTTCATATAGATTTCATCGGTCTCTATCATGCTGAAAACAGACAACACACGGGTTTTGCCCATCACGGGTCGAGACCCTTGCAGGCATTGAGTGAGGCACCCTGAACATGCAAGTGACAACGCCCTTTTTGAATCAGGTAGATCCAGAGTTTTGGCGGAGCAAACGTGTTTTTGTGACGGGGCACACCCGCTTTCAGGGAAGTTGGCTGTGCTTGTGGCTCCAGTATTTGGGGGCACAGGTGACAGGGTATGCGATCGCCCCTCGCTGTAGCACCTCCCTCTTTACCGTGGCACGGGTCGCTGATGGCATGACATCCATCATGGGTGACCCCTGCCAGGTGCCTCAGTTGACGCAGGCGATGATCGCGAGTCAGCCTGAGATTGTCCTCCATATCGCGGAAAAATCACCAGAGTCTCCAGCCGTTTCGGGGCTTGTAGACCAGCGGCAGCGCAAGATCGATCGGGAAACGGTGGCTGTGATAGAGGCTGTGCAGCAGGCTTCAGCCCAAGCCCCCGTGCGATCGCTCGTCATTCTGACCGCCGATGACGATCTGACCGCTAATATTAGCGCTGCTAATACCCAAGGGCAACTGAGACGGGTAGGGGTGGCGATGGCAACGATCCACAGCCGCCCTGGCATTGGCGGTGGCGACGATAACCTTGACCGATTAGTGCCGCAGGTGATCTGGGCATTGGACACAGAGCAAGCAGCCGTGCTGCCCAACCCCCAAACCATCGACACTTGGTTACATGTACTGGAGTCTTTAAATGGCGTTTTATTATTAGCAGAGCGCTTGTATGCCGAGGGCGCGGCCTTTGCCGAGACCTTTCGCTTAGGGGGTGATGCGCGCCATTGCGAAACCGGTGGGGCGATCGCCACCCAACTCTATAAACTCTGGGGTCGCACCGAACCCTGGCAACGCACCCCCATCTTGGCTGAGGGCTATACTTCCGCAGCCCCAATGCTAGATGCCTCAAACGCGCGCGATCGCCTAGGCTGGCGCATTGTGCTCGATCTCAACACATCCTTAAAATGGTTGGTGGACTGGAGCAAAGCAGTACAATCGGGAGCAGATGGGCGATCGCTCAGCCTCCGACAAATTGGAGACTTTATGGCTCTGACGCAAGCCTCCCAATATCAGCGCACTCTGGCCGATGTTGCCCGCGACCCAGCCATGATGCAACGCTTCCGGTTTTGCTGCTAGGGTCATTCTTTAGGAGTGGAGACGCGGCAACGCTCTCAGCAACCTCCCAAGATCCTGACGCGCAGGAAGGTAAAACGAGATGCGAATCCTGTTGGTAGAGGATGAACCCGATTTGGGTCTGGCGATTAAGTGGGCCTTAAGGCAAGATAAGTATGCCGTAGATTGGGCCCAAACTGGGCCAGAGGGTTGGGAATTTTTAGAGGCTACGACCGCAGATTATGCGGTTGCCATCCTCGATTGGATGTTACCTGGCCTGATGGGAATCGAGATTTGTCAACGCTTGCGGCAGCAGCAAAACTCCCTGCCCGTGCTGATTTTGACGGCGCGCGATCGCCTTTCTGATAAAGTCACGGGGCTAGATGCCGGAGCCGATGATTACCTGATCAAACCCTTTGATATGGAAGAATTGCTGGCGCGGGTGCGGGCATTGCAGCGGCGATCGCCCCAACCGCCCATCCAACAGGTGCGGCTAGCCAACCTCGTGCTCGACTACACCCATCGCCTCGTGTTTTACCAAGAACCCTCCGGCAAACTCCAGCCCATCGTGCTGACCCATAAAGAATTTCAGCTCTTAGAATACTTTATGCAACATCCCCAGCGCCTCGTGAGCAGCGAACATTTACTCGCTCAACTGTGGGATATTGATGCCGAGGTATCGAGTAATGTCGTTGCCGCCCAAATGCGATTACTCCGCCGCAAACTGATCCCATACCACTACGCCGACTTAATCGAAACGGTTCCGAGTATGGGCTACCGAATTAATCCCAATTACATCCATTCATAAGCATTGATCTATAAGCGGTTATAGCGGTTTCTTCAAGTATGAGGTGCGCTCAACTTGGGGACACTCCCTGAAACAAGGGGCTTAAGCCCCTTGCCCGTACTTCGCCAGCGTGAAAACCGCTATATCCATAGACATTCATCCATAAGTATTCATCCATAAGTATTCATCCATAGACATTCATCCATAGGCCAAACTGGCTACGATTATAGGGAAAAGAATGAGGGCTATCCTAACCGGGTAGATATAAAAAATTTTGGACTCAGGGCGCGATGTTGTAGGCGATTTGTAAAGGAAATTTGTCAGGTAGACCATGCAAAGTAGCCAGTCTTTTCGTCGCAGCCGTCGGCAACTTGCCGCCTGGTATACCGGGGTTATGACCCTCATTTTGATGGCAGGCACTTACACCATTTATCGACTCATTGTCCATGCCCGCTGGGTTCATCTCGAACGGGATGTGCAGCAATTGGCGATCGCCCTAGACCGTCAGATCCAACCCGCCCTAACCCGCCCCGGAACATTCAGCGCGATCGCCCAAACGACCTTGCCAGGGCTGTGTCTCACGAGCCTATCCTGCGACAACTCTTCTAGTGCAGACGCCCCCTTGCAGGAACAATTGGCTCAGAAAATTCCGCAGCTCAACGATGAATATTGCGTTCTCTTTGTCGATCTTGCCGATCAGACCGTCGCCACGCTCAATATCCCCCTCGACAACTCAGCCTGCGATCGCCCGGAAGTCTGGGATCCTTGCCGCACCTGTCAACGAGACACCTATTATCACTACAAATACTATCCGCTCCAAGATGTAGCGCAGCAAGACTGGGGCACCTTGCGCATTGCCCGATCGCTCAATCAGCTTGACTGGTACTTGCTCTATGTAGAAATTACGCTGTTGGGGCTGCTGCTGTTGGCCGTGCTGCTGGTTGGCTATGCGAGTTGGTGGTTAGCGGGGATGGCCATGCACCCCTTGCAGCAATCATACGAGCAGATGCAGCAGTTTACCGCCGATGCCTCCCATGAGCTACGCACCCCAGTCGCAGCTATTCGGGCGATGGTGCAGGCAGCGCTGCGATCCTCTGAAGACCTCACCCCAGAGGAAATCACCACGGCGCTGCAAACCGTCGATCGCCAAAGCCAGCGCCTAACGCGCCTCCTCCAAGATCTACTGGTGCTCTCTACCCTCGATCAAGCTGCAAAAGATCGCTCCAAAGCCGTCTGTGACCTCACAACACTTTTGAAGGATCTGGTGGAGGAATTTCAGGCGATCGCCCGTACCGCTGATGTCAAACTGGTGCTAAATTTCCCCACAACCAAGGCCATCCATACCCTGGGCAACGCCGATCAACTCCACCGCGCGGTGGCCAACTTGCTGAGTAATGGCATTCAATACACCCCCGCCGGGGGGCAGGTCACCCTCATCCTTAGCTCCGAAACAACACACCACGCCATCATTGAAGTGGCCGATACAGGGGTTGGCATCGAGGCTGAGGCGCAGGCCAGAATTTTTGACCGATTTTATCGGGTAGAAAAGGAGCGATCGCGCCATTCTGGTGGTTCTGGGCTGGGGTTAGCCATTGTGCAGGCGATCGCCCAGACCCACAACGGCACCATCCAAGTGACCAGCGAACCCGGCAAAGGGAGCACCTTCACCCTGCGTCTCCCGATGCTGATTGTGCTGTAGTCCTGCATGTCCTTAAGTGAGAAACAGCGCCCTAAAAATCAGACCCAAATCAGTCTATGTATTGGGTTTTGGGCATAGCTACGCGCCACACATTAGGGGGCATTATCCCACTCTGGGGTGAGGTCGCGGAAGTTATATTGTTCGACGCCGGGATGACAACCCAAACAGCTCGATAGGTTAAAGGGCTGGGAACTTTCAACCCGTGGATGCAGCGCTCGAAAATACTGAGAATCGCGGATGCGCGTGGGAGTAGGTTCGGTAGACCGGATGGGGCGCGATGAAAATTGCACATAATCCCAAACGAGATCGAGCACCGGAGGCCGGAGCGGGGTGATCTCGACACCATAATGGTCGGCGCGCACCAAGAGGGTCGCCCAAGTTTGGGTGGGCATGATTGCCGGCGATGGGGCAATATGGCACGACGAACATTCGCGTAAGTAGACCTGTTCGCCGAGGTTGAGTCGTTCTGGCAAAACATCGACCCGCGCCAAGGTGAAGCTTGGGGAGGCTGAAGCACTGGCGATTTGGGCTGAAGCACTGGCTATTTGGGCTGAAGCCCAGCCGCCCACCAGGCTCAAGGCTACAATCAGCAGCCCAGTTACTAGGGAAAGAGAGAAGCGCGATCGCCCTACTTTTCGTGGTTGTGTCATTTGCCCAACGTGTTCTTGGCGCACAGTGAACCTCAACTATTGACCGCAGCCAATTTACTTCCCTTAGCTTATCTGGTCATGGCTGGGGGTTGGTAGCCCTGCGCCACAAAACTCCCAATAAAGCAGCCGGTTGCTTTCCCAAAGCAGACCTGCCCAGATTGACTAGCGTTACTTTCAAGATCGGTTTGACTTCGGTTTGACTTCGGTTTGACTAAACGTTGACTAACCAGGACGCTTGGCTAGAAAATTTGGCCAAAACGGTCGGCCAAAACGGTTGCCTAGAATCGACGGACTAAGACCTCGGCCATAAAGTTCCATCACGTCAACAATTCCTAACTATTACGAGATAGCTAGAACGCCTAAAAAAGGAATCTTCTCCCCATCCCCAGCGTAAGCCCGATCGCCCTCGGCCAATCTAGGCCATGATCCCAGCTAAATTGAGTCTTTCAATTGTCATCTAGATAGCAGCCCAACTCCTTTAATCACTCCCCCAAAAAACTGTCAGAATAGCCCAATGGGGTGAAGGATTAGCAAAATCTCTTTTGGTATTCTCGGCTACAGTTGGTTACAGATGTTCATTCTTTACAAGAGTTCACTTTTGAGAGGTGTTGAGTAGGGTTTGGTGTTTGCATCCACGTCCGTAAATTAGCGACTTCAGGTTAGCCCTTTGAAGTTAGCCATTTGCGAGGTTAGTTTCTAAAAGCGGCGCTTCTTGCCGCAAGACCTTTGCAACTTGCCACACTCACCCTCTGTCACCCTCCCTGCGGTTTGAGTAGATCTTGCGATCGCTCCCAGTCAGGTTTGCTCAACCTAGTTTTATCCTCGAAGCGGAGTTTTAAAAGCTCATGGATTGTCGCCACGTTCAATTCTCTATCCACGAAGGTCTGGCCGCCGGCACGAATGGCCGCGCAGTCGATCTATCCCAGCTTTTGGAATTGTTTCAAATTGCTGCCTTTTGGGCTGCCGACCGCAACGCCGAAGATTTGGCTGTGGCGATCGCCAACAGCAAGCCGGTGGTTACCCTTTGGGATGGCGATCGCCAAATTGGCTTTGCCCGCGCAACCTCTGACGGCAGCTATCGCGCCATGATTTGGGATGTCGTAGTTCACCCCGACTACCAAGGGGCGGGGCTAGGGCGCAAGCTCGTTGAAACCGTGTTGATGCATCCCCATGTCAACCGGGTTGAGCGCGTCTACTTGACCACCACCAATCAACAACAATTTTACGAACGCATTGGCTTCGAGGCCAATCAAACCACCACCATGATTCTTTTCAACAAGCCCGTCACCGTCGGACAAGATGGCATCGCAATGTCTGAACTCATGCATTAATTTTTTCGATGGATGCTGCTGGCGATCGCCCCAGATTCTCCATTCATCCCTCGTGATACGGCGAGATCAATCCTTCCATTTTTATATGGCATCACTCTCCCAGTTTTCATTAAAACTGGGAGTTTTTTTGAAGAGTTTTTAGCAAAA
>Ga0105044_10012630_pt1 | contig 11481 bp, 9 predicted proteins | sample MAT01_FD_78092 | JGI IMG/M metagenome (GOLD analysis project Ga0105044, IMG submission 78092) | Freshwater microbial communities from Lake Fryxell liftoff mats and glacier meltwater in Antarctica - MAT-01 | ecosystem: Environmental > Aquatic > Freshwater > Ice > Liftoff microbial mat | place...
AGTGGCGGCAGCAGTGGCGGCGGCGGCTGGAGGGGCGGCGGTGGCGGGGGTGGTGGTGGTGGCGGTCGCAGCGGCGGCTGGTAAATCCATCACGATCGTCACGCGGCACGCTTTTCAGAACGTGTCAAACTTTGAAGGCCCGGGTCTTTTTTAGATCCGGGCCTTTTTCGTTCGAGGACCCGGATTTTCCTTTGGCCACAAACCCGTGAGGACCCCCGATGGTACATTGGGGAACCATGCCAATTTCCGCTGACACCCGAAACAGGTTCCTCACCGCCTTGCTCGAGCTCGGGCTCTTGGCTGCGTTTTGGTATTTTCTCGGACTCGACGAGGTGCTGGTGGGGGTGATTGCAGCCGTGATTATCGTTGGCGCGGTTGTTCCGCCCTTCATCGGCCGGTGGGTCGGGGGGGTGGGGATGCTCGTTTGTGCGGGGCTGGCCTATTTCTATTACGGGAGCACCGTCATCGCCGGTTTGCTCGGGGCTTTCGGGGTGTTTTCTCTCGTCACGGCGGCTATGGAATCTTCAAAGCGGAGATAACTGAGTTGCTGTCCAGCAGGGGTCGGTCGGTGTACTATTTTTTGTGCAAGGTGTCGAACCCGGGCGTGTGTCCGGTCGTAACCTGAGGGCAGGGTCCGGGCTTGTTCGCCCGACCGTGGTCCGTTTCTCACTTTTCTCTTGAGAGGATGTATCCATGAAGATGGCGAGCAAGATCGGTATGTTCGGTTTGATGGCGGCGGCGATGATGGTCGTTGGCTGTCAGAAATCGTCGAAGTCGGAAGGCAGCATGGGCGCGACCAGCGAAAAGGCGACCTGCAGCGAAGGCAAGACCAGCGAGTGCTGCAAGAGCAAGACCGCTGAAGGCTCGATGGGAGCCGTCGGCGAGAAGAAGGAAGGCTGCTGCAAGGAGAAGGCGGCAGCTGGCTCCATGGGCGCCACCAGCGAGAAGTCCGGCTGCAGCACCGAGAAGGCCGGCTGCGCCGACAAGGCCGCCGAGGGCTCGATGGGTGCTGTCAGCGAGAAGAAGATGGGTTGCTGCCCGTCCAGCAAGCAGAACTAAGGCAATTGAGGCCGCTTGCTGAAAGGCGGCCTCCGACAAATGTTAACTGAAACAGGAACCCGTGGCCGCAAGGCCCCGGGTTTTTTTACACTCTGCTTGCTGGCGACGTAATTTATATGGACTGATTCGGTGAGTGTCGTGAGTGGATCTTCCGATAAGAATCTCATTAGCCGCGTGAGCAAACGAGCCGGGTGTCGCTTTCCATGTTGTCGGGATTCACAAATTGCTCTCTCCTCACCGCCCGCCCGTTGCACTTGACCCGCAGCGGGCGAGCGTTTTTTTGAAGAGGCTTTTCGCCGTCTGAAGGGCTGTGTTGAACCCGGGTTCTCGCCGCAAGGTTGCGAACACGGCTACTTCTGCTGAGGTCTCACGGCAACCACCCACTCGGCGTTGCCTCGGGATTTTCCGGACTTTGCCTTTCCACCCAACACGGGCGACTTCGTGACACCGATGACTTCAACATCGAGGGCGGCGATCTGCTGAACAACGGTCCGCATCACCCGCTCCGCACTCACTTCGTCCAGCACACCGCCCTTGGGTAGAGGCTCTTCGCCCGCGTCCTTCAGTTCATAGTGCGGCTTGATGAGCGAAACAACCAGTCCGCTCGGGCGCAGCCATTTGAGGGCCGCCGGGATGACGAGCCGCTGCGGCGTCCAGCCAAGGTCGATCACCACGAGGTGCACACCGTCGGCGGGCGGCGGCGAGAAGAGCGCGTTGGTGCGTTCGCGGAGTTCCACGCGCGGATCGTTACGCAGCGTCCAGGCAAACTCTCCATAAGCGGTGTCCACGCTCACGAGGCGAGCAGCGCCGGCTTGGAGCAGGCAGTCGGTGAACCCGCCCGTCGAACACCCAAGGTCGGCGCAGTCCCAACCCTTGGGGTCGATTCGGAACTCATCGAGCGCATGGCGGAGTTTCAGCCCGCCGCGGCTGACAAATGGGCAGGGGGGTTCCGGGTGGGCGTCGTTCACCGGCGAGACTTTATCCGGAGATGTGACGGCTCCACGGATAGACGAGCCGCGACGTTGCGCAGTGAAGGGGCCGATTGAAGAGAGAGGGCTGGGCGGCGGACGATCGCGATTGCCGGCTGTGGGCTGCGCTGTGCGAAGTGCTGCGGCGAATCACAACAATGCCCCGCGAAGGACTCGAACCTTCGACCCGCTGATTAAGAGTCAGCTGCTCTACCAACTGAGCTAGCGAGGCTAAAACCACAACGAAACCGACTTCCGGTTCCGTGTGGGGGTGCGAGTATAGGTCGCGGCACGGTCGAAAAGTCAAACCGAATGGCTCTTGTGAGCGGCCATCGGATTCGGCGGCGTGTGTGCCAGGAAGAGCGCCCTTCGGGCCGCGGCGATGCGACTTTCACGGCGGTCACGGGACCGAACAGCAACCCGAATCAACGCGTTTTCTTGGCCGGGCCGTTCGAACTGACGGCGGGCTTTGCGCCGATAGCCGATGTCATCTGCTTGTCCCGGGTGATCTGGGCGTAGGCGTTGTGGCTGTGAATGGATTCGAAGTTCTCGGAATTGATCGAGTACCAACGGATCCGCGGCTCGGCCTCCAGCCCCATAGCCAGATCGCGCACGATGTCTTCGACAAACTTCGGGTTCTCGAAGGCTTTCTCGGTCACCCACTTTTCGTCCGGGCGTTTCAGCACCGCGAACACCGGGCACGACGCCGCGGCTTCGAGCATGGTGACGAGGTCTTCAATCCAGAGCATCCCGGTAAAGCGAACGCGGGCCTCGATGCGGCAGCGTTGGTTGTGGGCACCGTACTTCGAAATTTCTTTGGAGCACGGGCAGAGGCTGGTTGCCGGCGCGGCCACCGACATTATAAAGTCGTCGTTGCCGTTCGCGCTGCATTCGAAGCGCACCTGATAGTCCATCAGCCCCGGCATGCCCGTGACGGGGGCGAGTTTCTTGACGAAGTACGTGAACTCGGCCTCGAAGTGGGCGACCTCGGCGTTCAGCCGCTCGCAGATAGCGCGGGAAATCTGCGGGATCCCCTCGGGCGTCAGCGGCTCGCTGGTTTCCTGGTTCAGAACTTCCAGAAACCGGCTCATGTGGGTCCCTTTTTGATAGTGGGGGAGTGCCACATACATATTGATCTTGGCGACCGTCGTCTGTTCGCCGCCGTCCTTGGTCCGCAATCGAATGGGGTAGGTGACATCCTTCACGCCGACCCGGTCGATGGCGACTTGGCGCAGATCGGAGAAACTCTGAACGTCGGGCATCGCGGACTTGGTCTGGGGCTTCAGACTCCGGCCCGGCGTCACTGAACCGGCTGCCGCACGGGCTGGCGCGGTGCTGGCCGGAGGGGATGTGGCCGCGGACTTCTTCGCTGTGGGCTTCTTCATGGTCTTTGGGGTAGGCTTGCTCATTGGAGGGGTTGTCACGATAGCACCCGCGGGTCGCGTCTTGGATGACGGTTTCCGTGGCAGGTTTCGAGTTTCACCCCCCGACCGGATTCAATCTGCGGTCGCTGTCACCAGCCCGGGTTCGGAGAACGTCCGTCGATCAATGGCGTGACCCGCCCACCCCAAACCGACCGGCACACCGATCAGCGTACCGGCGGCCCACACCAGACCGATTGGCAGAGATAAGGGATTCAGCCGCCCGGCGAACACATCGACGAGCACGCGGTTTCCGGAGAGGACCTGACCCACAATGGGGCCCGCAAGCGCAACGAGCCCGACCGCGAGTACCGCCAGCACCGGTTGAGCGTGCAGTTTGCGTGAGGCCAGCACCAACTGCGCAATGACGCCGGCAGCGCAGCCTGCGAAGAACGCGGCCGCCAGCGTTTGCCCATGCGAATCGGAACTGGCAAAGAAGTATGCCGCCGCTGCCGCGCCGCCAGTTGCCGAGCCCGCTGCGAGCAATACGTCCATCGGCCGTCCGGATAGCCCGTCGGTTTCCATCGGAAAACACCACACGCGGTGCTGCGTTCCCGCCGTTCCGATCCTGGTGCAGACCAGCGTGAGGGCTGCGGCGAAACCAACACTGACGAGCCCCTCGATGGCGAGCACGACGAACGGGATGCGTCCGTTGGTGGCCCGAGCGATCGCATCGATGGTTCCCAATCCCCACCCGGCCCACGCGAGCACGAAGCCCGCGGCAGTCAGGCCCGTGCCGGTGGAGAACATTCGAGCACCTGCCAGGCCGACCGCGGACGCGGCGACGAGCGTGAAGACACCGAACACCGCGGCGTGCATGGGTGTCGAATTGTAAAAGAGTGTGGCGGCGTTGCTCCCCACAGAGTCGCGTAGATTGGAGGCCAGGTAGAACGCGATGGGTCCGAGCACCAGAAGGGCCAGCATGTGCAGCGCGTATCGCAGAACGGGGTGAGCCATAGGTCGCATCGTAAGGCACACCTTTCGCCCGCCGCTACGCTTCGAGTCATCGACCTTGACCCCTCACAGCCCGTGTTCGTTGCCGCGGGAGCCCTTGTGGATGCCGAGGGCTGTCACGCTTCTCCCGGGGGCTTGCTGCTGGGGCCACGGGTGGAGAACCGCCGTGAGGTTTTGGCATCCGGGCCGCTCGGAAGCGTGCGGGATTCCGCGAGAACGACATGTGGATCGACGGAAACGGTTGATAGAACTCACTGTGTGGTGGTGCCCGCGTTTGCGAACGCGCATACGCACCTTGATCTCACCCGCGCCGGCCCCCTGCGGGCCGATCCATCCGGCGGCTTCATGGCGTTTGTCGATGCGGTGCGCCGGCATCGGCCGGTTTCGAGCGACGCCATCATCGATGCGGTGAACGAGGGGATACGCCTTTCGTTCGCGGGCGGAGTTGTTGCCGTGGGCGACATCGCGGGCGCTGCGCTGGGCGTGCCGCGCCTCGAACCCCTTTTCTCGCTGCGAGCGTCTGCTCTTGCTGGGGTTTCCTTCATCGAGTTCTTCGCCATCGGCAAGGGGGAAGTGGCGGGGCTTGCACGCCTTGAGGGGTGCCTGCGGGAACTTGACCGGCTCAAACCGGTGCGTTCCGACGTGTGTGTGGGGCTCTCTCCGCACGCGACGAACACGGTTTCGATCGATGCATACCGGGCTTCCGCGGCCTTCGCGCTCGCCCGCAATATGCCTCTGATGACCCACGCCGCTGAAACGCCGGAAGAGCGCGAGTTCATTGCACGGGGCACGGGTCCGCAACGCGAGTTCCTCGAGCGGATTCAACTCTGGGATGACTCGCTGCTGGCGTCGATCGGCAAAGGAGTTTCCCCGATTGCGCACCTCGGCACACTGCTGGGTTCGCCCCGTATGACGCTGGTTCATGTGAACGATGCGGACGATGACGACATTTCGCTGATCGCCGCATCCGGTTCCTCGGTGGTCTATTGCCCGCGGGCCTCGGCGTATTTTTTGGGACCCGAGCATTTCGGCCCACACCCATACGCGAAGTTCCGCGCCGCCGGAATCCGGGTGGCGATTGGGACCGATTCCATCATCAACCTCGACCGTGCAGACCGCATCACCCCGTTTGATGATGCTTCGTTGCTGGTCCGCCGCGATGATCTTGACCCGCGTATCGCTCTCGCGATGATCACCACCGAACCCGCTTCGATTTTGCAACTTGAGCCGCGGGACTTCACGTTCGCGCCGGGCTCATCTGTGATGGGCTGTGTCGCTATCGCCGCGGAGAACCCGTCTAATTGGTCCGGCGTTTTCCGAACAGAATCCGAACTAGAATTGCTGCGATAGCGGAATGGTTACTGTCCAGCCGCAAATTGTCCCTTCCGACGCTCGGAAAGCGTACTGTTCGTGCAACCCATGAGTGCCAAGGCTCGCGCAAGTTTAATGTGGGACGATGCACACCTTACCGGTGTTCTGCGGGTTCTCAAACCGGTTATTCGCACGCTCTCATCGATCACCCTCGCGATCGTTTTGCTGAGTGTGGTGTCCGTTTACGGGATCCTCGCGAGCGTGCCCGTGGGCTTGCTCGCCCAGATTCCGACTTGGCTCGTCAAGGCCGGCCTCTTGGCGGGCGCATGGATGCTGATCGCGTGCGTGCCCGCGGCGGTGCTCTGGCGAGCGTTGTCCCGCCGCTCCAAGGGTTCAGCGTTTATCGGCGCGGTCGTCGCCGTTACGCTTCTCACACCGATCGTCTGGTGGTTGTGGATGCGGTTTGGTTGGCCCCGATTGCGGTTTGACCCGGTCTCCGGCTCCGGTGTCATGTTCTTTGCGGGCTTCGTTGAACAGTACAAATCAACCACGCTTCGTCGGTTGCCCGGCATGGAAATGTCGGAGGCCGACTTCTACGCCTGGTGGCCGCTCCGCGTGGTGCTGACACTCTTCATCCTCAACATGGTCGTGGCCACGCTCCGCCGCATCGAGTTCATCTTCAAGAACGTCGGCGTTCTTTGCGTGCACACGGGCATCATCCTCATTTCGCTCGGCTCGGCCTATTACGGCGGACTGAAGGTCGAGGGCGATACGTTCTTAGGGGCTGGCAACCCCGGTGCCGACGCCCGCCCCGGCGACGGCCCGCCCCAGTCTGTCTTTTATGATGCCCAGCGGGTGGCGGTGTTTGCCGATCAGGGGCGCGGCTGGGAGCAACGTCCGATCCGCCGGTTGCCGCGGTACAACGATTATGGCTTGGACGCGGCTGGGAAGTCACTCTCGCTCGCGGCCAACGCCCCGGCCGACCCGACCCAAACCTCCAGCGGCCCGCTCCGTATCGAACTGAGTCCGTCGGACACCGGCTCCATCGACGACGACTTCTCGTTCGCCGTTGTCGGGTATGCGTCGTATGCCGAGGGCATCCGACGTTGGACGCAAACCGCTTCGGGGGACGGTTCGCCGCTCATGCGGGTTTATCTCCACAGCACTCTGCCCACGCGCGAGGGCGTTGTGTCTGATGCACCGGTCTTTGAGTTTGCGCTCTCGCCACACTCGCCGATTGATCGCTGGACCGCCACCGATGTGTTTGCGCTCGAGGTGACGGCGGGCCCCGCCGTCGGGATGAGCCCGACGCGCTGGGCCGACCTTTCCGAACCGTTGCCTCCCGGTTCGCGCCACGGCCTTGTCATCGACATCGCTTCGACCGGCGAGCGGAAGGTCGTGGCCGTCGAGAGCGGCAACACGTTCGCCTTCGGCGGCTTCTCATTCACCGTCGATCGGATCGAAGAAGCCCCGAGCCTTCCGATCATCACGCCGGGATATCGGGGGGCGACCAGTTCGCTGGCGGTCGTCAAGGTCACCACGCCGACCGGCGAAGTGTTCGACCGATACGTCTACCACCGTTTCCCGGAACTCGATCAGGATTTGCTCGCGGTCACGAACCCCGCGGGGATGCCGGTGCGTCGGACGGCGGATCCAACGGTCCGGCTCGGCTTCATCGATGCATCCCGACTGGGGGTCTATATCGATGCGCCCGCCGGTGCGCCCGCCCGCGGCATTGTGCGGCAGGCCGCCGGGGCAGTCCGCATCTTCGACGACATCCAACCCACCGAGCCGGTCTCCGATCCCACTCTTGCGCCTCACGCGGGTTGGCTCCGCGACATCGTCCCCAAAATCAGCCTTCGCATCGGCGAGACCACACGTGATGCCGCGAAACTGCTCGGACCTCGTTCTATCCCGGAAAACGAGCGAACCGACAAAGACGCCATCGGCACTCACCGGCGTGCGATGATCGCCGTGGAAGTCAGGTCCACCAAGAAAGATTGGAAAGCCGTACGCTGGATGGCGTTCTCCCGCTACTTGGATCCGCAGACCGGGCCCGACATCGAGACCGTTGTCACGCCTGATGGGCGCGAGCTTCGTCTTGCCTTCGGGCGTTTCCAGCACGCCTTCCCCGGGTTCGCTATTCAGTATGTCGATTTCGAGATGATCGCGTACGACTTCCGTGGCTCACCCCGCGACTATCAATCGACGGTCCGTGTCATGCCCGCCGGACGCGAGTTCGATCCGTACGTCCACATCGCCAAACTCAACGAACCGCTCCGTGCCCCGGTTTCGTGGAACGACGAAGGGGCTTGGGTTTCCAATGCCGCGAACCGCCTGCTGTCTGGGCTTGATCCGAGACAGTTCAAGTTGAGCCAATCGGGCTGGGATGCGCAGGGTTGGCAACAGACGCAGCAACTGTCCGACGAGGGAAAGGCACCCGGCCCGACGGTGCGGTTCACGATTCTTCACGTCGGAAACAACCCCGGCATCCACATTGTGGCGTTGGGTGCCATCTTCATGGTGCTGGGTATTCCGTGGGCGTTTTATGTCAAGCCCTGGCTCCTTCAACGCGAGAAGCGCCGCATCCAGGCTCTCGTGGCGGAGGGGCGTTATGTCCCGCCCGGCCGAAGCGCACCGGCCTCGAAACTGGACGGCGTTCACACAGGATCCCCCACATGATCTCCGGCACCCTTCGGATCATCGGCTTCGTCATCGTCCTTCTCGCGTTCCTTGCGTTGCCGGTCGCGGCCCGCGCTCAGGCCGGGCCAGAGGGCAACGCGCACCCGACGCAACAACTCGTCAGCGGCGATAAGGAGTTTTCCGATCCATTCGGCGGGCACACGCACCAAGTGGCGATGACACCCGCAGCCAAACTCGCCTTCGCCGCGAGTCTTGATTTATCGATGTGGGAGGCCGTTCCGGTCTTCCACAACGGTCGGGTGAAAGTGCTCGGAACGCTCGCCCGCGAAACCGTCTCGCGGCTCACCGGCCGCAAGAACTACCGCGAACTTCCCGACGAGGCCGGAAAGGAAGCCGCTTTTTCGCCGCTGTTCACCTTCTTCGATCTTTTGATCGATCCCGAGTATTACCTCGACAAACCCATCATCGGCATCGACTACCTGCCCCTCCGCCGCGCAATTCTTGAGGCCGAGTTCCCTCAGGATGAACGCTCGATTCAGCGCTGGCTGATGTCGGGACGCGTCACTCCCAGCATGGTCGTCAATCACATCGGCCCCATCGCCGACCGGACGATGGATAAAGATCCGTGGTCCCGGGCACTCAACAAACTCGACAACTCCATGCGGCTGTACATGAGCGGGAGGTCGAACCTGGTTCTTCTTGCACCGGAAACCGCGGCACTCCCTTGGTCGCACGTATCGACCCTTCCCGACAACGCTCCGGTGCGGGAGCGATTGATCTCTTTGGGCTCCGCGTGGCGAAACGCCGACCCGGCGACCACCGTTACCGCCGCTGGCGCGGTTATTACGTCTTTGGACGAAGCCAATGTCAACAAAGCGGTGGGGGGGCGGCCTGCGCTCGAAGTGATCGCCGCCAAGGTGAACGCCTTTGAGTTCGGCATGTGGATGTACTGCCTTGCCCTTGTGGCGCTCCTGCTGGCCGTCGGTACGCAGCGGGCCTCCCTGCGTTTCGTCGGGGCAACGCTGCTCGGAGTGGCGCTCTCGCTGCACGCGTTCGGCTTTATCACCCGCTGCCTTATCGCCGAGCGGTTCGCCATCCAGAACCAGTTTGAATCGATGACCGGCGTCTCTCTGTTTGCCGCGACCGTCGGGTTTCTGCTGATGATCTGGCGGAAGCAGCCGCTGTTCGGGGCAGCCGCGGCGGGCGCTGGTTTCATGGTTCTCATCGCCGCCACGCAGACAGCGATCCCGGGCAAGACCATCGAGCGAGAGGCGGCGATCCTCAACACCAGTGTGTTACTGAAGTATCACGTCACGACGGTGCTTGTCTCATACGGCCTTATTTCGCTCGGCTTTATCCTCAGCCTGTTCTACCTTGGTACGCACTACCTGACCCGCCGCTCCGAGTCGACACTCGCGCTCGCGGGCGGCGGGGATGCGTCCGTGGCCTCGGGCGACGACAGTCCGCGGGTTTCGCGGGTCCGCGCCCTCGCCGACCTCGACACGGCTCAACTCATCGTCTTGCAACTGGCGTTCTGGACGCTCGGCACCGGAGTCCTCTTGGGTGCGTGGTGGGCCGACCACTCCTGGGGTCGTTGGTGGGCGTGGGATCCGAAAGAAACTTGGGCCCTCGTCACGTGGATCATCTACCTCATCGTCATCCACTCTCGCCAGATGGGCCTCAAGGACAAGGGCCTGACCACCGCGTGGCTGAGCATCATCGGCTTCATCGTGATGCTCTGGACTTACTTTGGCGTCAACCTGCTCCTCCCCGGTCTGCACGCCTATGCCTGAGCCCGCGGGAATCGATTTTTTCGCTACCGGGGCTGGTCCCCTTGCCCGTCGACTGCTCGGGTGCACGCTGGTCCGCGTTCTTCACGGGGGTCAGCGACTGGCGGGCCGCATCGTGGAGACCGAGGCTTATGTCGGCGTGAAGGACCAAGGTTGTCACTCCTTCGGCTGCCGTCGCACGCCCCGCAACGAGTCGATGTACGCCGCGGCAGGCACCGCCTACGTCTACTTCACGTATGGCATGCACCACTGCATGAACATCGTGGCGGGCCGGGTTGATGAGCCGGTGGCCGTACTTATCCGTGCGCTCGAACCGTTGGAGGGACTGGACCGCATGATGGAAATTCGGAATCGAACGAAGCCGCGAGACCTTTGCTCCGGGCCGGGCAAACTCTGCCAAGCCTTGGCCATCGACCGAGGGCTTGATCGATCACCGATGTTCGCTCCGGGACCGATGTTCATCGAAATCGGCCGCCGCCGGCGCTCCGAGGCCGTCGCGAAAGGACCGAGAATCGGCCTCTCGTGTGGGGGCCAATGGGGTGCCGCCCCGCTGCGGTTCTGGCTGCCGTCTTCCACCTGCGTCAGCGTCTGAGCCGCCGACCGAGGCCACCCTAGGGCAAACGCATTATCCACTCCGCGCCGCGAGGAGTTTGATCAGGTAGGAGTGGTCCCACGCGGCCAGCAGGCGTTTGTTCTTGATCCCGACTTTCCGGCTCTTCTCGCTCCGGAGCATGTTCAGTCCGATCCGGCGGAGACGCGAGAGGTTCTGCGCGCTATGGCCCTTGCGGGTCCGGCTCTGATCTTCATTGAACGCCACGTCCAGCGACCAGTGCAGTTGGTTCTCGACCCCCCAGTGGCCGCGGCACAGCCCCGCCATCACCGAGGCCTTGCGGGTCGTGACGCTGGCGATGTGGTGCTGAATCTGGATCGTCGAGGCCCCGGCGATGATCCGTTCCCGCTCGGTCCGCATCAGGCACCCGAGCCCCGCGAACCCGGCGGTGTTGAAGAGCCATGGCACATCCCAGGTGATCGTGGTCGTCCGCCGCTCGATCCGCCCGTGCCCTTTGTCCCACTCGGTGTGGGTATCGTGGCCCCGCCGCCCCCACCCCGCCTGCGCGGCGTCGTCGAACACCCTCTTCACGTCCGCGTGCAAGGTCGGCTGGTTGTCCTTGAGCGCCAGCACATACTCCCCGCCCTTGTCCACGATCTTCCGGGCGATCTCCTTCTGACAGCCCATGGCGTCGATGGTGACCGTGACACCCTTGATATCCAGCAGTTCCAGCAGTTTGGGGATCGCGGTGATCTCGTTGCTCTTGTCGTCGATGGCGACCTGGC
>Ga0105044_10012632_pt1 | contig 11480 bp, 2 predicted proteins | sample MAT01_FD_78092 | JGI IMG/M metagenome (GOLD analysis project Ga0105044, IMG submission 78092) | Freshwater microbial communities from Lake Fryxell liftoff mats and glacier meltwater in Antarctica - MAT-01 | ecosystem: Environmental > Aquatic > Freshwater > Ice > Liftoff microbial mat | place...
AGTTGCATGATCTCGCGCGCATAGTTTTCATCGGGGCTGATCGATCCGGTACGCTCCTGATTCTTCAGGTAGCTGAGATAAATGCCCATCATCGGGCTATAGGTCACCTTTTGCAGGATCGTGCGATAAGGACCGAAGGCATTGGTCGCCAGCATGTCCCAGTAGTTGGCCGCGCCGTAATGCTGGTTACTGACCGTCGTATCGTTCTCCGAGATGATGACGATCTCATGCAAGGCCATGGCCATGCGCTGGCGGAGTTGATCCGGGGCATTGATCGCGATGGTGAACCATTCGCGTCGGCGGTTATTATGGAAGGGATAGTTGTTATTCCAGATGCCATTCGCCACCCAAGTGCGGGTGGTGCTGTTGAAGAGGAAGCCGTTGCCGCCAAACTGCGGGTCGTTGTTGAAATTGATCGGAGCGCAATTGCGCAGGCTGGATTCTTCGACGTCCGCCGCCATGGTCAGCTTGGTGAGCGAAGGCGACGGCGTCTGCGCGAGATTCATCTGCCGGTCGATCCACGCGGTGTAGCCGGCAATCATGTCGCTGCCATTGGCCGTGATGAGGTCGCGCACTTCCTGGATGCTCTCGGGCGTCGGCCCATAAGTGCATTGCTGGAGGAAGCGGGCGATGTCGCGATCGAGCACCGGGTTGTTCACCACCCCGCCGAGGGAGAGGTTCGGGAATTCCGCGGAGTTATACGCCGGCGGATTCGGCGGCACTGGCGGATCGGCGATCGAGCCGTTCGCGAGCTGGAAGTTACCCCGGATTTCCCCACCCGCAAAGTTCGCGCTGGAGACGCTGAGATAGATCTGCCCAACCACCAAGGCATCGAGCGTCGCCTGATCGGTGACGAGCGACTGCTTGCCCCGGATGTTCCATGGGTAGCCGTCCACCTGCCCGTTCGGGATGAGTTCCACTTCCCCCGAATTCCCCGTAAAGCGGAGGTAGGCCGTATTCTGGACAGAAGAGAGATTGCTGAAAGTGAGGCTCACCGCGGCTTGATCGTTGTCACCGCCCACGAGCGCGGTCGCGATCCCGGTGCCCGTGGTCGCCACGCCCGCCTCACGCCCGAGGTAGGCCACGTAGAGGCGGCGATTTCCGTCAGTCACGGTCGCATCCTTGATCCGCACCGTGGCCGTCGGGGAGGTCGCCGAGGCCGGCACGCCCGGAAGCCGGAAGATCAAGCGGAGCGTCTCGGGCACTTCCACCGCGGCGTCCAGGGTCGGATTGACAAAGAAATCCTTGGTCACCGCTCCCGAGGCAAAGGTCACGGTGCCGCTGCCGGCCCCGGTGAAATTGTAATCGGACGGAGACGCGGAACCCTTGGTCGGGTCGGTAGCCCCGGCACGATCAAAAGACACCGTGAGCGGCATCGCGCCGAAGCTGCGCGTGAGGCGCATCGTGGCCGAAGTCGCTTCCTTCTCAAAAGCCTCGGGCACTGGAGTCGATGCGCTGATGGAAAGCAGACTGCGCAGGGTGTCGCCATCGTTCGCGGCCCCGCCCGAGGCGTTGCCCGGGGTGGTTGCGAGCGCGGGGTTCGTCCCCATGAGCACCTCGGCCCAATCCGAGACCAAGTCGCCATCGGTATCCTGATCCTGCACGAGGATGCGGAAAAACTTCTGTGTCCCGCTGAATGGTGTCGTGAAGTCTCGCACCGTGCCATCGCCGGTCAGGGGCGAGCCTTCATTCACCCACATCGGCCCGCCAGGGCTCGCGCTGCTTTGGAGCAGATAGCGCTTCCGGTTCACGGTCGCCGCGCTGAAGACGAGATTGGCGCCCAAACGGGTCGCGGAAGAGATGCGGAGCACGCTCAGCGGGTTGCGCAGTTCAGTGCCGGCCTCGCTTTCGACGAAGTTGGAGTTTCCATCGCCATCGGCGTCGCCGGTGAGCGGGAAGGCCGCGACCGTGACCCCATGGAGGCGCTGCCAGGTGTCATCATAACCATCGCCATCGAAGTCGGTGCCGGCCAAGGCCAGCGAAGGGAGCGCTGCGGCGAAGAAGAGCGCCGCGAGGAATTTCAATTCAGCTTTGTGGCTCATACACTTAGGGGGAGGTTACAGTTCGAAAGTCCTGAAGAGGTGACGCTTGGGCTGCGGAGCGTTCCGCAGTCATCGGCTCTAGGAGCAGGCTCCCGTTTGCCTGAGTGCGCAAGAGATTTTTATCGAGTCGCCATCCGTCTGACACCGCGCCTCCACACTCCGCACCACCGCCGGTCGAACCGCCGGGCCACTTTGCAAAATGGCAAGCCAAGATCGGACATGCGCCGAATGAACCCCATTGCAGTCGGACCGTGACCTCCATGCGCCAGCGACCCGCCTATCCGCCTCGCGCATCGCGCGGCGCAGATCAGAGCATGAAGCCGAGATCCAAGGTCGCGAAGCGTCCGACGTTCGGGAAAATGGCAGCCATCTCGGACGAATCCACGCCGAACCATTTGGCCAGCGTGGCCGCATGCTGATCGACCGCAATGGTCGGAATCCAGCGGCCCAGGCCAGTGTCATTCGGCCCATTGATCGCCAACACTGGCAGTTGACCGTAAGTCTGACCACCCTTCACGGCACCGCCCATGATGATGTGATGACCACCCCACCCATGATCGCTGCCCTGGCTGTTGGTCGGCAGGGTCCGAGCGAAATCGCTGGCCGTGAAGCTCGTGACATTGCTCGACTCACCGAGTTGTTCCATCGCGCGCTGGAACGCGAGCATACAGGAACTTACCTCATCCAGTAGCCGGTAGTGTGCGCCCTGCGGGCTCGTTGGCTGGTCGGTTCCGTTCACCGAGACCTGCGATGTATGCGTGTCGTAACCTCCCACCGAGGTAAAGAAAATCTGGCGCTTCATGTTGAACTTCGTCGGCCCGCGCGCCTGGATCAGGCGGGCCACCATTTTCAATTCATTGCCGAGGGTGGTATTGGGGAATGGCACGTTCCAATACGAATCGAGCGCCGTCGCAGAGATGTTGGTGTTGAGCAGATCGCCTTTCGCGATCGCATTCTTGGTCACATCGGCCACTGCCGTCCGCTGCAGATTGACGTCGGAAAGACGGGCGATCGCCTGGAAAGCACGCGACCGCGGGCCGCCGCTCGTCATCAGCGTATCACCGGTCAAAACCACCGCCCCGGTGGTGGAGACCTGATATTGCGAAATCAAATTTCCGATCTCGAAGGTATTCGCACCGCTGACGGAGACGGACATGGAGATGCTATTGGACGGATTCGACGCCGCGGCATTGACGAGATCGGCAACGCGACCTCCCCAGCCAGTGCTCGGCGGTTGGTCGGGAATCGAGGTCTGCCACTGCGTGACCTGATCACTGTGCGAAAAGAGCTGCGGCGGCCGATACGCCTGGAGACCGGAGAGGTACTGCGCCCGAGAGGTGGGTCGCACGATGGTTCCCACATTGAGAACCACGGCCAGCTTGTCTTCCTTGAAGAGGGTCTGGAGTCCCGTGCAACTAGGATGGAAGCCATACGTGTGACTAGCGGGGTCCGCATAGGGTATCGTGCCAGCCGCATCAGCCCACAAGGGCTTCAACGACGCCTGCGGGAGCGCGAGATTTCCGCGGATGGAGGTGTAATCCGCGAACGTCGTGGGATCGGTCGGAACGATCCAGTTGTTCGAGTCATTTCCCCCACTGAGAAACACGCAGACCAGCGCTTTATAACCGGTCAACGCCGGCTGCACGGCGAGCGCGGAATTGATCAAGCGCAGATCCCGGATGGTGCTCTTGAGCGCCAGCGAGCCGACTGCGGCGCAGGAAGCCTGTCGGATGAAATCTCTGCGATTCGTAAGTTTGGGATCTTGGTCGGTTCTCATACGCGCTATCGCTGGATGGTGTAATCGGGGCTGGTGAGGATAAGGTGGATGATGGAGCGCAAGCGACCGAGCTTGTCTGTCACGTTCGGAGTCGTGTCACCCTGATCATAGGGGATCACCGAGACGTGGGCATTGGTCAGACCCGCGGCAGTCGGCGACAGTGTGCAACTCACCGGAATCGTAAACGTCGTGGAGCTGCCGTCCGTAGCGCCCGCGACTGTGGCGACGCGCATTGTCGTAGTGCTGTTGAGAGACGAACCATACGTTCCGGTCGTAACACCACTCACCAATACGGCGTCACCGGATTTCAATCCGTGCGGAACAGCCGTCGTCACCAGACACGCCGTCGGGCTCGTCCCAATCGATGCGATCGGCGTGGCGATGAAGTTCTTGATGATATCCTTGGCCGGCCCAGGCAATCGCCCGGCCATCAGGAGCGTATTGAGTTGGTCGATAAGTACGGAGAGGTTCTGATTCTGCGTCCACGGCACCGTGGTCGTGGTCGGGGCGCCGAGGCCCAGGTTTGCCGCGTTCCCGTTCATCCAGCGGCTCAAGTCCATGACCAGCGCGTGGGAGCCAGTCCTAAAGCTACTGATCCCGGTGGTGCTTCCCGACGGGTTGAAGACGCCCGCGTAGAGGAAGTTCGCCTGACGCATGGACGTCGTCTCGGAGGTGATCTGGAACTCTGGGGTGGTGATGCCCTGCGAAGCCAGCGTTCCGGCATACTTGTAGTCGGGCAGGAAGAAGTTGAATACGGTCGTCGAATTCAGCGGGGTTTGCTGGAGGTCGCCGTCCGTGTTGTTCATCGCAAAGGTGGAGGGGCGCGTCGAAATCGTCCCATTCCGCACCAGAGGCTGCGCCTTGAGCGGGAATGCGATGACCTCGTTGCCGCTGTTCATCGCCGCATTAGCCGCATCGCGGGCCGCGACGGTGAAGGTATTTGGATCCGGAACGCTGGCGACGGTATAGACCAAGTCGTTCTCCGTGGAGGTTTCGTTAAACGAAGTCGTATCCCGCGACCCGTAGAAGTTAAGGAACACGGTGTCTCCAACAGACAGGCCGTGATCGGCCTGCTGCCCAAACGCGCCGCTCCCACCATACGACGTGTCGATCGTGATGACGCCAGCCCGACCCGTGCTCTGATAGCTGCTGGGGAAGCGCGAGATCCTCAGGCCGCCACTGCGCGCACTCACGGAAACCGGAGCCGTGATGGTGAAGGTGGTCCCGGAGGCGTTTCCATTGATGCTCGGTGCAGATGCAGAGTTCCCTACGGCACTGGGGATATCATACGATGTGGACGTATTGACCGTCTGGACCGTTTGATCAAATCCGGCGAGACCAGCGGCCGTGCCACTGGTGAAGTCGAAGTAAGCCTGTCCCTTATTCCCAGCCGGCAACACCTGCGCCGCCGGAATCACGTTGGCATTATTCCCGGGCAAATAGTGCCCAGCCATGGTGATCGTCATGACGCTGGAGCCCGCGGACTGACTATAGGTTCCGGTCATCCAGCCCGGGGCTTCGATGGTGTACTGAGTCGAATTGTTGACATTCACGACATACGAGCCAGTGGTCGGCGCGGGTTGCGCTCCAACCACAGTGGTATCGGTGAACTCCAGGAAAACGCTTTCCCCATCGGATAGCAGATGAGGCGTGCTGGTGGTGATTGTGATCAGGTTCGAACCGCTCTGAATATACGTCCCGGTGACATTGTTAGGCCGGAGCGCCCGGGCCGCTTGAGCGACTCGCATGATCGGTTCACGTTGTTTGCCGTAGGCCGGGATCGCAAACTGCCCAGTGCTGCGCGCTTCGTAATCGAGAAGGATGGCTTTGATCACTGCCTTCATGTCCCCGCGAACGCCCGATCCGTTGTCATTGAACTTCTGGACTACACGATAGAGGTAATCGCGCGATGGGTTGGCCGTCACCAGGCGCTGAATGAGTTGCCGACAGATGAACGGTCCCGTGTTCGGATGATTGAAGAGCTGATCATGCACCGTGGCGAGTTCCTGCGCGGGGAGCGCCTGATACGCGGGGTCGTTGAAGTGCGTGGTGATGTGGGTCGCATTGGGATCCAGCGGCTGGCCACCCACCGTCGAAAGCCCCGGCATCACCTCGTTGTTCAACACTCGCTTCTGGCCAGTGAAATGCCGGGCAGGAATCTCGCGCATCGGGCGCGTCCAATCCGCCACGGCTCCGAAACCCGTGCGGAAATCACCCGTGTAGAAGTAGTCCCAGCCGGTAAAGACGTGCGCCAATCCCACAATCTCCCTCTGGGTGTAGGTATCGATGGGCGCATCTTTGGAGGTGAGCTTCAGGGTGCCGTCCGGCCACATCTCGTAGAGTCCGATGGAGAAGAGTTGCTTGATCTCCCGTGCATAGTTTTCATTGGGGCTGCGTCCGACCGAGATATCGGGCTTGTCGTTGCGCAGCATATCCAGATAGCGACCCATTCCAGGAGTGAGGGTGGTGCCGACCAGGATGTCGCGAAAGTTGCCAAAGGCATTGGTTGCGAGCGTGTCGTAGAAGTCCGAGATCGCGCGGGCGTTGTCCTCGAGCGGCCCCTGACCGGAGACCACGTGAATCTCGCTCAACGCGAAAGCCACGCGCTGCCGGAGCTGATCCGGGGCAGTCATCGATGCCCTCCACCAGGCGTTGAAACTCAACGACACGTCAAATGGGCCGAAGACATTCCCGTACTCACGCGCCAGAACTTCCGGCAGATGCTGGGTAGCGCCTACGAGGAACTGATTGTCGATCCACGTGTTGTATCGGCTGGCCGGGATTCCCGAGGCGGGAACTGCCCCCGTTGCAGCGAGCGCCCTCAATGCTGTGATCTCGGCGATGTTGGCCCCGAAGGAAGCCTGTGCAAGGAAGCGGGACGGGGCATTGTTATCGGTATTACTGTCGTCGGTCCACGGTGGAGGCAGCGGCGGCGGGGGGAAAGTGCGGGTGCCGCTGGCCAGGGTGAAATTGCCTCGGATCTCTCCATTCAGATAAGCCGCAGTGTGGATGTTGATGTAAGCCTTGCCCTGCTTGATCAGTTCCACGACTTCGGCCTTGGGAATCGTTCCGATCAGGTTGGGGATCGTCCACTTGAAGCTGCCGTCCGCCTGCAAGCCGCTGTCGGCGGGAGGTGCGTTTGGATCGAACATGATGCTCGAAGCGCGGGTTAGATACGGATCGTTATGCACGTGCCAATCCGTCATCGCTCCCGTCAATCCGTTGTAAGGCGAGGTCAGGAATCCCTGCCGGTCAAATTTGATATAGGCCACATTGCCATCGTCGCTCAGCCGGAAGGTGGCCACTCCCACGCCTTTGGTGACTGCACCATTCTGCGCCAGCATCGTCGCCACGTAGAGGGTTCCCGGGGTCGAGCCAGGAGCGGGTGCCACATACGGCGAGAGCACATTCCCGGGCACCACCTCGCTCGGCGCGCTACCGGTCTCGTCCGGCTTGAGCCAGCCGACCGCTAGGTTGTCGCCTGTGCCTGTTCCCGCCTTGTGCAGGATTTCGATGTAATACCTTTGCCCGGCCTCCAGCGCGAGCCACGGCGATTTCTGCTTCGTATCGCCGCTCCACGTGCGAGGTCCGATATTGCCAGTCGCCACCGACGCCCGCTTGAGTGCATTGACTGGCTCGTCGTCATTGGAGATCCAAAGCTCGGCGGCATTGCTGGCCGAAATCCAGAAGTAGTAATTGCCGGCGGTCGGAGCGGTGATGTAGCCGCGGATGCGAGCGCCGTAATTGGGGCCGACACCTGAAGGCGCTTCCAAGGAGCTGAGGCTGGATGTGCCCGTGGCCGTGGTGCTGGTCGGAATGAGACTCACGGTGGAGCCGGTGACAGGAGTCCAAAGCTCGCGCACGATGGACCCGACGGCGGCTTCCACATGCAGATTGAGAACCGAGGTGCTCGTGCCCGCGCCGTTGGTGATCGTGAGCAGGATCTGATGATCGCCTGCGGCCGTCGCCGTGCCACTGATGACACCGGCGTTGTAGGTCAGTCCGCCGGGAAGTCCGGAGACGGTGACCGAGCTGCCATTGGTTCCACCCACCAGGTAGTTGAAGGCCGAGCCGACGACTGCGGCTGCCTCGGTCGCGCCGGCGTGTGCCGCTGGAGCCTGAGGCACCGAGGTGGGATAGAGACGGTCCGTCGGGATGAGCTGCTTTGCCTGGCTGGGGCTATACCAATAGAGGATGGCCCGCGCGTAGCTCGTGTTCTCATACATATCGAGCTGGATGTCATACCGGGTGCCGCCGACGACGGGGACGCGCACGTAGCGCTCATTGCCCATTGAGGACCACTCCTTCAACGGCTTGTTGATGACTTCCACGTTCATATTTCCGATGCTCGCACTGGCATACTTGGCCGGCTCAAAATTGACCGTGAAAGCCGTGGCAATGGCCGGATCGACCGACCCGCTGGATGGCGCAATGATGACGACGTTGCCGTTGCCGGTGGTGAAACTGGTCCCGTAACTCACGGTAAACGTGGTCGCCGCGGCAGCGGTGACGGTCGCGAACGCATTGGGCAAGGTGCTCAGATTGCCACTGGTGGGGTCGAGCGCCACGCTCTGGCCCAAGACAATGGCGTTAGCCGGAATCCCAAGGCTCGTGTAATCGACGACGGCATCGCCCGTCGCAGAGTTGTAACTATAAGTGCCCGTGCCTGTGGCGTGGACCGCCGTGATGACTGCATTCCTGTTGTCAGTCACATTGATGGTGGCCGTGGGTGAGACAGCCTGCGTTGCAAACGCACCGCTGCCAAAGCTGACTGTAAATGTGTTGGAAGTCGCCGCGGTAATGGGGTAGCGCGCATTCGCCAGGGTCGTCGCCGTGCCGCCAGTCGGATCGAGTTCCACGATCTGTCCGACGCCGAAGCCATTTGGCAAGACGGTGGTCAGGTTGGTGATGTCGATCACGGCCAGGCCCGTGACAGAGTCATAGGTATAGGTGCTGCCGTTGGGATGGGTCAGGTTGCCGGTGCTCGGATCAAGCCGGATGGTTTCCCCGACGATAAAGCTGCCCGGCTTGGCGGCGTTCCCGGTGTGATTAACCACCGTATTGCCGCTCGCGTTGTCATACAGGTAGGTGCTGCCGCCCACGATCGAGGATGGAGCCGCCTGCATTTCCTGCGTCTGGCCGTTGATCTTGAGGGTGCTGCCTTCATCCGCGTGAACCACGAAGGTATATTCCTCCGTGAACTGGGGCTGCACCTGGCCCGTCCAGCGGATCGAGAAGGTGTCGGGATTGATGTAAGTGCTGGGGGAGACAAGGCCCACATCGGGCGTGCCCGCGCCCCAAATGCCGTTGTTTCCGGTCGTGACTGCCGCATCGACACCCACTCGCAGCGGCGAACCAGCGAACGCGGTGCCCGCGTAGGTCTTGTTGAACAGGCCGGTCGTGGTGCTGGAGGGCCGATTTTCCAAAAAACAACCCTGGGCCGCTGCGACCGTATTCGGCACCGCCACAGGATCCGTAATTGCGACCTCGAAGGTATTGGTCGTGGCATTGGCTACGGCGTAGTTTCCGCTGAAGCTCACCGGCGTGAAAAGGTTGCTCCCTGAAAATACGAGCGCGACGGTATCGCCATTGTTCAAACCATGCGCCGCAAGGGTGATGATGGCCGTGCCGGTGGTCGTCGTCAGCTTGTTAAACGCATAAGTGGCCGCCTGCGTTTGGGTGATCTGCTCGGCCTGTGGGATATTGGCGAAACCGCCCAGGGCCCGGCTCCATTGCAGGCGACAGCGCGCATCGCCGGTCGTCTCGACATGCTCCACGCGCATCTTGTAGCGCTGTCCCGCCGTGAGGGTGTAGGACGCGGCGCTCACCTTGAAGGTGCCGGTGGTCTCCGGCGTGGTGGCGCCATCCCAGCCGTGCTCGAGGATCTCCACCAAACCGCTCCCGGTATCCAGCAAGACCCTGGCTTTGTCATCCGCATCGAGTTGGAACCGGTACGAACCCGTGGTTGCGGGAGCGAGATAAGTCTCAAACGAGGCGGAGTAGTCGTCAGGGAAATTTGCCAGACGGGGCGCCCCGTGAGTCGCCAATGTCACTCCATTTGGCGTACCGTAGGCCCAGTCGTTGTTGACCACGGCATCGATGCGGTCGATCACCGCCGGGTGGAGGGGTTGGATACTGAAATTGCCGGTGCTGCTGCTGCTTCCCGGAAGGGACGCTCCCGGTGGCAGTGAACAGGTGAAGCTCGTCGCGTTCTTCGCTGTCACCGCGTAGTTCTGGTGATTGTAAACGGCAGTGTTGAGGTTGCCTCCGTTGAAGGAGAGCTTCACCTGGCCAGTCACCGTCACCGCCGCCAGGACCGTGGTCAGCCGGTCCGCGGTCAACCCGGTCGGTGTCACCACCACCAAGCCAGTGAAGTTTGGCGTCGTGCCGGACCGGGTGTAAGCGTAACTCGCAGCGTCACCAAAGTTGGCGGCGTGTGCATAAATGGTGTTGGCGTGGTCGTAATACCGCGCCGTGAGGCCCGTGCCCGCGGGCACAGTGGAGTCTTCGATGATCACTACCGCAGTGCCATTGGCCACGGTGTACGCATTGGCGAGGTCTGGCGGAGGTGGCGTGAGCGTCATGACCACTGATTCGCTTCCTTCGAGGGCCGCGTTCGCGATGGGGTTCACACTAAGAGTCGCTGAACTCACCCCTTGGGCGAGAGTGACCGAGGTGCCGGGTAAAGCGACATAATCCACGCCCGAAGTGGCCGTGCCAGTCACCCCGTATGGGACAGTGATGCTGAAGAGCGTCCGGCTGCGGGTAATCTCAAAGACGCCCGGTGTCAGGCCGTCTTCGGAAGCAAAAGACTCCACCGCGCGGATGGACACCGTGTCCGGGAGATTCAACTGCGCGGTGACGTAAGCCAGATCGGTGACGCCGTCGGAGTCGCTGTCGGCGACTCCCGGGTTCAGGCCAAGCTTCAGCTCTTCGTAGTCGGTGAGACCGTCGCCGTCGCTATCGCGATCGGTCACCAGCACTCGGAAGAACTTTGCGGTGCCGGCGGCAAAGGTCGAGGGGAGGTCGCCATCGGCATTGGGATTGAAGATGGTGGGGTTTGGGACGGTGCTCGGGATGGTGACAAAAGGCACGGCGAGGCTCGCGGCGCCCTGGACCTCGTAGCGCTTTCCGGCGCGCGCCGGGAAGCCGACGGTCACATTCAACCCGCTCCGGGAGAAGCTTTTCAGCTTGATGAAGTCCCCTGAACTCTTCGGGTCGGTGCCCGCGATGGCTTCGGCGCCATTTGTCTGACCGTCGCCGTCGTCGTCAGCCCCGGCAGAGAGGCCATTGGCCCCAAAGACGTACTCCCAGACGTCGGGCAGCCCGTTGGCGGGCGAGAGATCCAAGGCGGATCGTCCGGAGAGCGGGACGAAGCACGCGACGACGAGAGCAAGCACGAGCGTAAGAGACTGTCTCATAGGGGAAGGGAGGGAGAGACTGCGGAGGGGGAGTGAAAAGGCGGGCTCGGGTGCCAGCGCGGTGAAAGCACCTGATCCGCAGGAGGATAAAATTTTCCTCAGGGCCATCTATCCCGAAGCCGCGAGCCTATAGCAATTAGAATCTCATATTTTTTGCATCTGAGAGTTGCCACGGGTCGATTTTCATCTAATCGCCAAAAATTTTTCTCACCTCCCTGCGGCCGAGCGCGAGCAAAGTGA
>Ga0105044_10012634_pt1 | contig 11479 bp, 11 predicted proteins | sample MAT01_FD_78092 | JGI IMG/M metagenome (GOLD analysis project Ga0105044, IMG submission 78092) | Freshwater microbial communities from Lake Fryxell liftoff mats and glacier meltwater in Antarctica - MAT-01 | ecosystem: Environmental > Aquatic > Freshwater > Ice > Liftoff microbial mat | place...
GAAATGCAATGGCGAAATGCAAATTTCAACGAAAGGAGATTGAATCACTTGATTGCTTAGACGCACGAGGAAGCAAGTCGTAAATCGTAACATTCGACTTTGCTCTTTTGGGACGACTAAAGCCTTAACTATTGCCTGTCCACAGAGTCAGGAGACTCTATAGACAGACTCTAACTATTGTCTGTCCACAGAGTCAGGAGACTCTATAGACAGACTCTAACTTAACGACTTTGACAAACGATTTATAAGCTACTATGTACGACACACGATTTAAGACTACTCAAATCCAGGCGGGCCGCTCGTAAATACACAACTCTTTCACCAAAAATTCCTTGAGCGACAGCTGTATTATTGACCACTACTTTCCTGCCACTCAACTACCGGTAAACTAATCCACTGACTACTTTTTTCCATACCACACCATAACTACGAACTCATCATTCTATTGTTATTTTTGCAGACTTTTTCAAATGATATCTTCAGCCGAACTTTTTTCAAGGATACAGCAAGCTATCGATTCTGGCTTGCCGGGCGAAGAGTCGCAGCTAAAAATGGCCCCGGCATTTCGTCCACGAGCGGCCGCATCCCAAAATCCCCCTCCGGGAAAAGCGGCGGTTCTGATACCGGTTTATCTGTCGCCGGAAGGGATTCCCTCAATACTCCTTACCCTGCGGAAAACGTACGACGGCGTTCATAGCGCCCAGGTTAGCTTTCCGGGGGGTAAATTCGATGCCCATGAAACTGATCCGGTTGAGGTGGCGTTGCGTGAAAGCCAGGAAGAAGTCGGTTTAACGCCTTCCGCAGTTAAGATCGCTGGTTTACTTTCGCCGCTGTACATTCCTGTAAGTCATATGTTAGTACAACCGGTTGTTGGGTTTATTGAAGGCTATATTGAATGGATCCCTGACCCACGGGAGGTTGAAAGGCTGATCAGTGTTACCATGGAAAGCCTTGCTGATCCTTCACTGGTGCAAAGCAAGGCTGTGAGAATATCAGCCAGTCTTTCAATGGATGCGCCGTTTTACAGTATCGGAAATGAAACGGTCTGGGGCGCTACAGCAATGATTTTAAGTGAATGGATCGAGGTGTGGAAACAGATCAGTGATTGAGCTGACGCAACACGATTTTTATCAGAGCTATTAGGAGCAATGACCCTCCAATGGTAATGGCAAGCCAGCGGGAATTACCAAATTGCTGTCTGTTGACGCGCTTGTCTTTTCCGAACGACCAGATGAGAATCCCAATAAAAGTAACAAAGAAAATTGCCGCGAAGATCCAGTGTCCCCTTGTGATATCCATAATGCAAAAGCATAAAAAAGGCCGGATTTCTCCAGCCTTAAAATAGTCTTAAAAATTATCAGTGTTTTATTGTGATCCTTCCTGATCTGATTACTTTTCCGTTCTCCTGAAAAGAATAAAAATAGAGTCCCGCCTGGAGCTCGTCAACCGGAATTTCTATTATTCCATCGGAGGAAGTAACAGGATAAGTGCGCACTTTTGAGCCAAGCATATTGTAAACTTCCACGGAAACGTTAACCGGAGCCTTTGAAAGTGTGTAACGGATAAATGCAGTTTCAGTCGCAGGGTTCGGATAAACTGAAACATTTACCGCCGGAGCTGCAACAGAAGAAATACCTGCGGCAGATGCGTTAAACTGAACAACGAACTGAACCGAATCGGAAGGATTTTCCTGATCGTAAAAAGTGTAAACGATACTTGCAATTCCTGCCATCCCTTGGGGGCGGTAGTATCCGTGGAAATTATTAACCGACTGATTGGGTTCAAGAGTAAGCGAAGTTGGCGCAACAACAACAGCAGGTCCGTAACAAAGCTCCCAGCAGAAAAAATTTATTGTGTTCTCGGGTTTGGAAATTACCTGACTTTTGACAAGAACTTGCTTGGTTGTCGATGAAACGTTCTTGACATTCGTCCGAACCGCCATTTCAAAATCATCCGGAGATCCGAACGAACTGCTAACCGGGTTCTCAAGAATGAGGCTCTGAGCGCCTAGAAAAGCAATAATTGCAAAGTTCGAAACAAGGAGAAGTAGTGATTTTTTCATAGTTTGATGTTGACGCTCTTAATCAGCAAATATAACAAATCTCACAAACTAACAAATCGTAGTTGCAAAATGTTTATGGACCTTGATAAGGAGAAGAATCCAGAATTTTTGTAAACGCTAAATGATTTTGATTCTGTATCCAAATTACTATATTTGTTTTCAGTTTAACATTCAAACACAACCCGAAATCCCCCCCAATGAAAAACATTTTTACTTCGATACTGAGCGTTTTTATTATTACTGCTGGTTTCAGCCAGTCACAGCGCATGGTTCTGATTGAAGAAGCTTCCAATGCTTCCTGCGGCCCGTGTGCAGCGCAAAATCCGGCATTTCACGCATTGACGGAAGCAAATACAACTAAAGTCGTTACCCTTAAATACCAGTGGTACTTCCCCGGATTTGACCCGATGAATGTCCACAATCCTACAGAAGTTGCCACCCGCTTTGAAACCTATTACGGCCAGAGCGGTGTTCCCACTGCTATGCTTGATGGAAGTATTCCTGAAACCGGTGATATTGGATTTGATCCTACTGCCCAGGGCTGGTACGCCGGAGCTCCGGGAGGATTTTCCCAAGCGTTGATCGATAATCGTTACGCTGTCCCTGCATCGTTTGATATTAACGTAACGTATACGCTTACTCCCGACAATATCTCAGTTACTGCAACAGCGAACTGTACTCAGGCTGTTTCCGGGAATCTCAAAATGCGCATCGCAGTTATTGAGAAGGAAATTGTTTTCGATACAGCTCCGGGAAGCAATGGAGAAACGGCATTTTATCATGTCATGAAAAAATTCCTTCCTAATGCAGGTGGTGTTGCCATGGCGGGAACGTATGCGTCCGGCGAGTCTTTTACAACAACACAGGCCTGGAACCTTGCAAACATCTACGATTACAATGAGATCGCAGTAGTTGTTTTTATACAGGACGATGCTACCAAAGAGGTACACCAGGTAAAACTTGCAGATGGAGTTCAAATTACTCCATCAAGCACTCTAGACGTTGCTGCATTGTCTTCTTCCGGAATCGATCCATTTGTTTGCGGAGAAACTATCACCCCATCCGTGACAATTCGTAACAACGGTTCTGAGGTGTTAACTTCTCTAAACGTTAATTATGATGTTAACGGTTCAACAGGCACAATACCATGGACGGGCTCACTTGGCTTTTATGAAGAGGCGGTATGCAACCTTGGAACAGTAGCTTTTACACCGGGATCACAAAATACGATCACCATCACGACGTCAAATCCAAACGGCGCAACCGACCTTAATATCAGCAATGATGAGATTGAAGTAGATTTCGCGATTGCTGCTTATGCAAGCACCGAGATTAAGGTTATCGTTCGTACTGACTATTATCCTGGAGAGACTTCATGGGAGATCCGCAATAGCAACAATGCTCTTATTGCTTCTCACGCTTATGTTCCGGGAACTGCCGATCAGTTTGGCGGTGGCGGTGCTGATGCAACTATCGAACATACACATGATGTCGTTCTAAATGTCAATGATTGCTATGCGTTTAAACTGTTAGATTCTTTCGGTGATGGTATGGGTTACACAGGAGGATCTACTACAGCAACTCCGTTTGGTTACAAAATCGAAAATGCTTCCGGAGTTGTAATTACATCGTTACTTGCGAATTCACTGGATTTTGGTGACGAAACAGTAAATAAATTGAGAACCGACGCGTCAAGTTCAATCAACAATGAAGCTTCGATGAACAATGTTATCCGTGTTTACCCAAATCCTTCAAGCAGCCAGACATCACTTAGTATTAAATCTGCTAATCCGGCGAATGCTTCTTTACAGATCTTTAACGCACTTGGTCAGAAATTAGAATTCCGCTCTTTTGGTAAAGTTTCAGGAGAACAGACTTTTTCTGTGGATGTTAATCATCTTCCTTCAGGATTGTATTTCTTTGCAGTTACTGTTGGAGAAAAAACAACCTCACAAAAAGTTACCATTGCACGTTAATTTTTAAAAACTGGTAAATCGGTGAATGGGTTTTTGGACTTATTCACCGATTTTTTATTTTCATGTCATGTATAAAATACTATTTGCTTTTTTCCTCGGTACTTCTTGTTTCGCAAATGCTCAGTTATTGGATAACGTAAGGCCTCTTCCCCACGTTGACCTGAAAACGCTGGATGGAAAAACCATAAATACAAAGGATTTCAAAAATGATGGTAAGCCGATCATTATCTCCTTTTGGGCAACTTGGTGTAAGCCATGTGTAACAGAGCTTACAAATATTTACAACGTTTATGAAGAATGGCAGGAAAAAACGGGCGTCAAACTAATAGCGATATCTGTTGATGATGCGCGCAGTATGGCCAAAGTAGCACCGTTCGTACACGGCCGGGGCTGGGAATATGAAGTATTTCTTGACCCCAACTCTGACCTCAAGCGGGCGCTCAACGTAAACCTCATTCCACATACGTTCCTTATTAATGGGCAAGGAGAAATCGTATGGCAGCATAACAGCTATACCGAAGGTGATGAAATAAGATTATTTGAACTAATTAAAAAACTGGCCTCTGGTCAACCCCTCTCTGAATAATCCATGAGATTTTTTCCGGTCCGGCTGCTGATTTTACTTTGTGTTTTTTCGATCCCTGTCTTTTCGCAGCAACAAAATGCTGGTGAATTACACGGAAATTTCCAGGTTGATGCCCAGTATTATAACCGGGATTCTCTTATTGGAGCGCCGGTAGTTCCTGAAAAAATCCTTACCAATGGATTTATGAATCTTTGGTATACGCGTGGCAATTTCACCGCTGGCGTTCGATACGAGAACTACCTCAACGTGATGCAGGGATTTGATCCACGTTTTAAAGGATCGGGAATCCCTTTTCGTTTCGCATCTTATAATAATGATAACCTGGAGGTTACTGCTGGAAATTTCTATGAGCAGTTTGGAAGCGGAATGCTCCTCCGTGCTTACGAGGAACGAGGATTAGGTTATGACAATGTTTTCGATGGTGTGAGGACACGTTATAATCCCGTTAAAGGAGTTTACATTAAAGGATTAATTGGTCGTCAACGCGCCTTCTTTGCCTTAACTCCTGGTATCGTTAGAGCCGCCGATCTGGAGTTTAATCTTAACGAACTGATTCCGGGGGGCGATAGTGCAAAAACGCAGGTCATAATTGGTGGTAGCGCTGTGAGTCGCTACCAGGCCGACCAGGACCCTATTTACAATCTTCCAGAAAACGTGGCAGCTTTTGGAGCAAGGATGAATGTTATTCGGGGAAAACTAAATTTTGGCGGGGAATACGGCTACAAGATTAACGATCCGGAAGCTAACAATAGATTTATCTATCGCCCTGGACAGGCCCTTCTTGTTTCAGCAACTTATTCAACAAAAGGATTTGGGGTGCTGCTGGCTGTTAAACGACTCGATAATTTTGATTTTCGTTCCGACAGAACCGCAACAGGAATCGGTTCAAACATCAACTTTCTGCCTGCATTAACCCGTCAACACACCTATAACCTTCCAGCAACTATTTATCCGTATGCAACACAGCCTAACGACGAGATGGGTTTTCAGGCCGAGGTCACCTATACAATAAAAAAAGGTAGTAAGCTTGGCGGGAAGTATGGAACTCAGCTAACCTTTCACGTGGGCGGTGTAAATGGAATTCAGAAGGATTCGGTTGCTAATGACACGCTCGGTTATTCTTCACGTTTCTTCGCAGTTTCAAACGAGGTTTTTTTCCGTGATTACCATCTTGAGATCTTTCACAAATTCAATAAGAAACTGAAAGCGACTTTAATGATGTTATATTTCGTTTATAACAAAGATGTGGTACAGGGCCTCGCAGGTTTCGGCACCATTTACGCACCTATGGCCGTTGCCGATGTTACCTATAAATTTTCCGACCGGCATTCTTTGCGCCTGGAAGCACAAGGGTTGATAACCGAACAGGACGATGGCAGCTGGGCGATGAGCCTTCTTGAATACACCTATTCCCCGAATTGGTTTGTTGCAGTTGTGGATCAGTTCAATTACGGCAATCCCGCTGAGGCAAGGCAGATCCATTATGTAACAGGAAATGTTGGCTATATGCGCAATGGCAACAGGATTATGATGCAGTATGGCCGTCAGCGCGCCGGAATTTTCTGTGTTGGCGGTGTTTGCCGCAATGTGCCGGCATCAAACGGATTTACGATCTCAATCCTTAGTAGTTTCTAATCCAAATTTTTTAACTTTACAGATGTTACTGTTCACAATGAAACCGTTCCGATTTCTTTTTCTTTTTACAGCGGTAATTGCGCTAAACAGCTGCGATATCGTTGATGGTCCTTATAGCGAAGGTGCTAATCAAGCCCCCGACACCACCGTAACTTACGTTAAAAAGATCCTGATCGAGGATTATACCGGTCATACTTGTGGAAATTGCCCACTGGCTGCTATCGCGCTTGGGCAGGTGCACGATTTATATGGGAGCCAAATAGTTTCAATGGGCGTTCATGCAGGTGGATTCGCAACCCCGGCAGGGTCCCATTTTCCGGCAGATTACAGAAACGAAGTTTCAATTGCTTTGGATGAATATTTTAATGTCTCTGCCGTTGGAAATCCAAATGGTATTTTAAACAGGAGATTTTTTAATAATGATCCTATTGTTGGGCACACCGACTGGGCCACCAAAGCTTCCCAGCTTGTTACTGAACCTGCTGAAGCCTGGCTAACGATCACTCCTGGGCTCAACTTGTCTTCCAGGCAATTGACTGTTGAGGTGAACTCAAAAATACTTTTACCGCTTGAAGAAGGCCTTAGCATGGTTGTTTATCTAACTGAAGACAGCATATTCGGTCCTCAGAAGTACTACGGTTCTTCTGAGCCCGGTGAAATCGTTGAGAACTATTGCCACAGACATGTTTTAAGGGGCAGTATGAACGGAATTTGGGGAAACCCTCTTTCTGCAGCTACTTCTTTTGCAGCCGGAAGCGAAACTAACTCTACGTTCAGCTACACTTTGCCTGTGGCATGGAACTCCGCTAAAGTTTATGTGTTGGCAGTGCTTTACCGCACGTCGACAAAGGAGGTTGTTCAGGTTGAAGAAAAAAAGATTTATTAATTATGTCTTTTCATAGAACATGCAAAACCTTGCTTTTCATCTTTGCTGGGTTTTTATTTTCGATAGCCGTTAATGCCCAGGAAAAATCTTTCAAGGCGGGATTTTTTGCCGGGCTTAATACAAGTCAGATAACGGGAGATAATCTTTCGGGCTACAATCAGTTTGGAATTACGGCCGGAATTTTTGTCTCCAGAAAGGTTGGTAAGCGTTCTGCTATTACGATGGAGATGGGCTATTTGCCTAAGGGAAGCAGGAAAAACCTTAATGTGAATGACTCTATTCCGACACTTTATTTTTTAAGGCTGCATTATGTGGAAATTCCACTCATGTTTCAGTACATGCTCACATCAAAAGTTCAGCTCGAAGCAGGTATTTCCACTGGGGTTCTTTTAGGTCATTACGAAGAAGATATTTTTGGTGAGCTTATGGGAGATAATGCGCCGGTGCAACAATTTAAACGTCTGGATATTTCCTTCAACCCCGGTGTTTCTTATCTTTTTAACGAGAAATGGTCGTTTAATCTAAGAAATGCTAATAGTATTTTTCCTGTGCGCGATCATGACCAGGGAACTAAGTTCAGATTAAACCGGGGGCAATATACTTCCTGCATAATGGGGAGATTTGTTTATCGGTTCTGATGCTAGTATTAAGTACTACGTATTACGCGTGGTTCGCGTAGAGCAGGATATTCTTATTGCAAAGAATGTTTAATATTACTAAACAATGTTGTTTTATATGGGAGAATTGCGGGCTCGGTAATGAAGGTAAGTTCTGAGTAACTCAATTTCTAACTCCCCATTCTGAGACTATGCGTTAAAATTTTAAATACCTGTTTTATTGCGGTATTTAAATTGGGTTCCGCATTTAGTGTTACTGAGTTCGTTCTTTGAAACCTTGCCGCTTGTTTTCGGAATAAGTAATACATCGTACTCGGTACCCCATTATCTTTGTGCTAATATTAATTGACAACCCTTTTGTAATGTGAAAAAATAAAATGTGGGCGCAGATAGCAAACAATGACAGCGGTTCTGTGTTTGTAAATGTTTATCTAAAGGGTCTGATTTCAGGCACTGATTAAATCAACCGCATATCCTTTTGCCCTTTTCGTAATACTCAATACTCATAATGAAAAAATTAAAAGTAGCAGTTGCTGTCACTGGCGCCAGCGGTTCCGTTTATGCAAAAGTTCTGCTTGAAAAGCTTAATACGCTTACCGATCAGATCGAAGAAGTTGGAGTCGTATTCAGCAGTAATGCCAAAACCGTTTGGAAATATGAGCTCGAAAATGAATCTTATGAAAATCTTCCTTGGAAGATCTGGGATAAGAATGATTTTTTCGCCCCGTTTGCTTCTGGTTCTGCGGGCTACGATGCTTTGATCGTTTGTCCGTGCTCGATGGGGACGCTTGGGAGGATTACTGCAGGATTATCCGACGATCTTATAACCCGGGCGGCGGATGTGATGTTAAAAGAGAGGAAAAGGCTGGTTCTGGTGCTCCGTGATACTCCATACAATCTGATCCATATTCGCAACATGGCAACCCTCACGGAAGCCGGTGGAATCATTTGTCCCGCGTCTCCTTCATTCTACAGTAAGCCAAAAGATTTCGATGAATTAGCGGCAACCGTTACAAACAGAGCGCTCGAACTCGCAGGAATCTCTACCAGCTCGTACAAATGGCAAACGGAAAGCTGATAAACCTTTCGCCCTTTGTCGTAATACGTAGTACCTTGTATTCAATACCACTTCCATTTATTCATGCAGCACCAGCCTAACCGCAAAGCCCTTTGTCGTAATACGTAATACGTTGTACTCAATATTACTTCCATTTATTCATGCAGGACCGCCTTAACCGCAAAGGCCTTTGTTGTAATACCTAATACGTAATACCTTTTGGAAATTTAACCGATTTGCTGCATTTTCGTCCCGGATTTTAATTAAAATGACGATGAAAAACATTCACGTATTTCTTTTCTGGTTCTTTTTTATTCCGATTGCCAGCCAGGGGCAGGAAGTAGAAATACTTTTGAATAAGCAGGAATATAAAGTAAACGAACAGATTGGAATAACCTTCCAGATAAATACGCGTGTTGATTCGATAGGGCAGACTGATTTTAGCGATTTTGATGTGCTGGCAGGTCCTTCGCAGACCAATTCAATGTCGATGATAAATGGCGTTGCTTCATCTGTTGCGCAGGTAACTTATATTCTTAAGGCGAAACGAACAGGCACATTTAAAATAAAATCACCGAAATTCTTCCAGGGCAATGGAATCTTTATTGGTAACGACGCCACCATCGTTGTAAAAGGGAAAATAACCGAAAGGGATATTAAGAAAGCGGAATCGGAGCGATTTGCAAATAACCCATTTAAACCAAAAGGAACCGCACGGTACAATACAACTGGAAGAGTCGGATACATTGAAGTATTTAATGGGTTTACCTGGGAATATTACCGGGAATTAAATTCAAAGGAGATTAAGAAGTTGAAGAAAATAAGATAAGGAAGCGTTTTACGTTTTAAGGTACTTGTGATGAGCAAAGTCGAATCAAATGAAATTGCTTTTGTTTCGCCATGACTTCTATCCAAATTTGGTCAGAGGCATTTTGAGATGGGATATCAGGCAAGGATGCTATGTTTTATTAAAACGCAGTTTAATTGAATATTCTTAAAATACAATATATTAGCTCCTTTAATTGTTCATTCAAAAATCATGAAGAAAGCCCATTTCCTCTCTTTAATCCTGCTGGCAACAATTTCATTTGTATCCTGCTCAACTTCCGATAGTGATAAGCTTATTGGCACATGGAAGATAACAAGTGCGATGTCTAACGAATCGTATGTGCAGGGAGATAAAGCAGCCGACATTTATAAGCAAACTGATGAGATGCTGAAGGCCGCTTATACGGGAGTCAGCCTTGAATTCAAGGAAGATAAAACAGGTACCATGAAGAAAGAGGGTGAAGCAACATTTGAGTTTACCTGGAAGATGGATGAGGCAACCGGTAAAATCCTGGAGTTATATAATAAGGAAGGCAAAATGGAATTGTTTTTCCGGCCTAATGTGCAAGGAGCGGAAAGCCTTTTTTATATGGAGGGAATTGATTCTGCCATCGCCGCTGAAATGATTTTTTCCCAAAGTAATGAAGGATGCGTTGTTAATTTGAGTAAATAAATAGATTCTGTCTACGGAGTTTCCGGATGTCGTTGCAGTAGTCGGAACAATGCTCACACCGCCACAAATCAATTCTCTTAATACCTGAATTGACGAAAAGCTGCCGATAATTTCAGAAAATAAGTCTTCGCAAAACTGCGGTTATAGCGCACGTTAGTTAGCAGTAATCGCGTGCTTGTTAACATGGATATTCTCTCTTAGAAGCTTTCTTTAATAAATGTGCAATTGCTCGTTGCGGGAAAATAGATCGTCAGATTTAAAATAAGCCTAACAACTGAGAAATGACGACCGGCGATGCCAGGTTTTTATGCAAATGCCCAAACAATCGGACCATTTATTCTATCATAAGTTTATTAGTTGAAACACCGTGACAGCTATTGCAAGCTCCTGTGGTGAGTGATGTTGACATAAACCTTACCGACGAATCCTTTTCAATTACAGGATAAAGCGCCTGATTAAAATTAATGTATTTCGTGGTGTAGAAATTGCCGCGCGAATCTCCTTCAATCGTATATTCTAATGATCCGGTTCGGTTTACCCCGGTATATAGTTTTACCGTAATATCAGGCTGGGTTTGGCTTTGATTGTTATTGTAGGCAGTTCCTGCAATACTAAACCAGCCACTCCCAGAGCCACCCGGCTCATGACAATTCATACAGTTTTGCCCCATATTATGACTTTGATTTTTGCCGTGGGCTGAGATATTCTCAACCGGTCCGTCTTTCGAATGTTTGCAAGATTGTATCGCAGTTATTAAAAGAATCGCTGCCAGGAGAACTTGGGTTGATTTTATCATTTTTGAATTTTCATAGCTATAAATTCATTTTCCTCAAAGGTATGAACAAGTCAATTAGGATGCATTAAAGATAGGGCAGTCAGACGGGTAAATGAAAAACTAGTTATTGATTTTATTCATCTATCAACATGACTAACATCACGAAAAGTTTTCAAATGAGATTTGGTTATTTTATTTGACTGAAGGAGTCGCCACAGTTTCTTACTTAGTGCGGGAAAGGCCGTCTCTTTCTCATGTTTTCGATGCCTATATATTGTCTGTCCACAGAGTAAAGAGTCTGAACTATAAAGGCTTCTGATTAGGCGCACGACGGCTGAAAAAGCGCAGTCCCACTTTAGGACGGGATGAGTATTTTTCGGACTA
>Ga0105044_10012636_pt1 | contig 11479 bp, 8 predicted proteins | sample MAT01_FD_78092 | JGI IMG/M metagenome (GOLD analysis project Ga0105044, IMG submission 78092) | Freshwater microbial communities from Lake Fryxell liftoff mats and glacier meltwater in Antarctica - MAT-01 | ecosystem: Environmental > Aquatic > Freshwater > Ice > Liftoff microbial mat | place...
TGTTAAGTGTTGAGGGTTGAGGGTTGTGTTGTGTTGAGTGTTGAGGGTTAAGTGTTGAGGGTTGAGGGTTGAGGGTTAAGGGTTGAGGGTTAAGTGTTTGAGGGTTGAGGGTTAAGTGTTAAGTGTTGAGTGTTGAGGGTTGAGGGTTGAGGGTTAAGTGTTGAGGGTTTTATTTTTTTGATCTGGCTATTGTTTGTTGAGCAGAGAGTTTTGACTGGTTTTAACGATTTTCGTGACTATGTTAATTATATGTTCGATAGCTTGCAAAAATGCAGTGAAATCATGCTTTACGAATTGGCTTTTATCCAATAGTCGTAACCAATACCTGGTTTCTCTTGCTTCTTTGACGCAATGGACATCTTTGCAATAAAATCCCGCTTACTTTGACCTGCACCCGCTTCCTCGATGTTTGCGCCAATGCTGGTGCCGCTTCTTAAAAGCTGCTTTGAAATTACATACTCTCTTCTTTCCAAAAGGATTTTATACAATTCAATTATTTGAATCGCAAAATCAAAACTCCTGTCTAAAATAGGATAATCTTTACTCATGGCTAATTGATTTATTTGGGTTGTTAAACAATGATTTTATAATATAAAAATATTCCGATGTATTTTAATCAAAACTTAAAACTCAACACCTAAAACAACTTCTCCCACCACTTCCCATCTTTCACGTACTCCAAAATCGCAGCCGCGCCATCCTTCCCCGCCTGCACAGCATCCACAACTTCTCGTCCGCCGTTTACGCAATCGCCGCCCGCAAAAACACCTTTAATATTTGTTGCTGTTTTCTTGTTGACTTCAATTTTGCCGTTCTTATTGTCCAGGTTATTGTAATCGACAAGAATTTCAAATGGCATTTGTCCGGCTGCTTTAATTACCATATCAACATCCAGGGAAAATGTTTCTCCAGATGGGATTGGACCTCTTCTTCCGCTCTTGTCAGGCTCGCCGAGAACCATAACATCGCATATCAATTGCGTAACCTTTCCCTCAATTCCAACAACTTCTTTTGGTGACGCCAGCCAGATAATTTTGCAGCCATCGAGCTTCGCGATATCTAGTTCGGCTTCGGTACATGGCATTTCGTCCTGAGTTCTGCGATAAACAAGCGTAACATCATGTGCACCTAATCGCTTCGCTTGTGTTGCCGCATCGATCGCCGTCATTCCCATTCCAATTACAGCCACTTTATCGCCAACAGCAATTGAAGCATGCTCATTCGTTCTTAACTCATAAATAAAGGAAATTGCATCAACTACACCATTTAAATTCTCTCCCGGAATCTCAAGCTGTCGCGCCAATCCAACGCCGAATGCCAAATAAACCGCGTCGTAGTTTTCCTTCAATTCTTCAACAGTGATATTTTTACCTAATTCCTGATTGTATTTAATATCAATTCCACCAATTGAAGTTATGTAATTCACTTCATCTTCACAAAACTCAGGTGTTACTTTATAAGCGGCTATTCCATACGTCATTAAACCACCGCCTTTGCTTTCCTTTTCATAAATTGTAACATCAATACCTTCGCGACTTAACGTATGTGCGCAGCTCAAGCCAGCAGGACCAGCGCCAACAACCGCAACCCGCTTGCCTGTCGACGGCTTTCTTTCAAACAGCTGCCAATTATTATCCATCGCCTTTTGGGTCGAATAGCGCTGCAATTTTGCGATGTGAATGGGTGTTTCTTCCATTAAATTATAAACGCATGCACCTTCGCAGAGTTTTTCAACCGGACAAACCTTGCTGCAACCTGCTCCCATAATATTCGACGATAAAATCGTATGCGCCGAACCCTTGAAATTTTCTGTCGCAATCTGCTTGATAAATTTCGGAACATTTATCGACGTCGGGCAAGCTTTCATGCATGGCGGGTCGTAACAAAACAAACAACGGTTTGCCTCCACTAACGCAGCATCCGGAGTTTCAAACGGTGGATGAATATCGCTGAAATTCTCTTGGTATCCGGCAGTTGTCAGGCGATGATTTTTTATTGCCATAATTTCAAATTATTTTATTCTGTTGAATTTATCTGAGTGCTTTTACGTGGCTTAAAGCGCAACAATTTCATTATATGTTTCCGGTCGTCTGTCCCGGTAAAACTGCCATTTACCACGCACTTCATCAATGAGGTCCAGGTCAAATTCTGCAACCAGCAATTCATCTTTATCTTCCGATGCACAGGCGATGATCTGCCCCAATGGATTTACAAAATAAGAAGTTCCGTAAAAACGGCCGAGATTCCAAGGTTTTTCTTCTCTTACCCTATTTATCCAGCCCATGAAATAACCATTGGCAACAGCATGGGCAGGTTGTTCGAGCTTCCATAAATACTGACTTTGACCCACGGTTGTAGCAGATGGATTGTAAACAATCTCTGCTCCGTTCAAGCCAAGGCACCTCGCGCCATCTGGAAAATGGCGGTCATAGCAGATATAAACGCCCACCTTCGCATATTTCGTCTGAAAAACCGGGTATCCTAAATTACCGGGTTTAAAAAAGAATTTCTCCCAGAATCCACCCGTTTGAGGAATATGATTTTTTCTGTATTTCCCCAAATAAGTTCCGTCGGCATCAATCACAGCCGCAGTATTGTAATAGACTCCTGATTGTTCTTTTTCATAAACAGGAACAACAATTACCATTTGGTATTTCCTGGCGTATTCCTGCATCAATTCTGTAGTTGCACCAGGAACAGTTTCGGCAGATTCGTACCATGCCCGATCTTGTCCGGGACAGAAATAAGGCGTGTTGAAGATCTCCTGAAAACAAAGGATCTGAACGCCCTGCTTTCCTGCTTCATCAATATACGGCAGGTGCTTATCAAGCATTGCCTGCTTTATTTCTTTGATGGTTCCTTCTCCTTCTGTCTTTGGAAGACTAAGTTGGATAAGGCCTGATTTAATTATTCGGGACATGGGAATTATTTTGAATGTTGTATTTTAAATTTTGAATTGGAATTGATTGATGTATAAAAATCAGATTTGAATCAGAAAAATCATGCTTAATTTAAAATTCAAAATCTAAAATCTAAAATAACATTAAATTTTACTATCCACCTTCTTCCGTTTCACAAACTGCCCGTATCCTTTTGCCACTTTACATTCGTTGTTATCAATAACCACTTTTCCGCGCAATAAAACAGTCTTGACTTTACCGGTTAATTCCCAGCCTTCGTAGGCGCTGTAATCAACATTCATATGATGTGTTTTCACTGATAGCGTGTGCTTTTCATTTGGGTCAAACAACACGATATCAGCATCGCTGCCCACTGCAATTGTTCCTTTCTTGGGAAACATTCCGAAGATCTTTGCAGCATTCGTACTTGCAACTTCAACGTATTTATTCAGTGTAATTCTGCCCTTATTAACACCTTCACTGAAAAGCAATTCCATGCGGTTTTCGATTGCCGGATGACCGTTTGGTATTTTTGAAAAATCATCCTTTCCCATTAATTTTTGTTCCCACATAAACGGACAATGATCCGTCGCCACTACATTTACTGTTCCCTGGTTAATTCCGGCCCACAACGTTTCCTGATCCTTTTTCTGGCGCAACGGCGGACTCATCACCCATTTAGCACCTTCAAAATTCTGCTCATACAACGACGCATCCAAAAGCAAATACTGGATACAGGTTTCAACAAACAAATGTTGGTTCCTTTTTTTAGCATCCCGGACTGCATTTAAAGCGCCTTCACAAGTCAAATGCACAATATATCCCGGACAACCGGTATAATCAGACATGTCAGCAAAACGACCGCTAGCCTCTGCTTCAGTAACTTCTGGTTGAGATAAATAATGATACAACGGAGCTAATTTACCTTCTGACTTAAATTTAGCAACCAAATAGTCAATCATATCACCATTAGTTGCATGCACATTAATTAATCCTCCGTGTTTCTTAACCTCTTCCATGAGGCCAACCATCTGCCTGTCATCTATCATCAATGCGCCTTTGTAGGCCATAAAGGTTTTAAATGAGGTAATTCCTTCCTTTTCAATAAAGTGTTGAATTTCCTTTTTTGTATCTTCATTAAAATCCGTAACTGCCATGTGAAAACTATAATCACCAACGGCATTGTTATCGCTTCTTCCCTTCCATTGCTGCAAAGCCGATTGCAGACTTTTACCCTGTGTCTGAAGAATAAAATCAATTACCGTTGTTGTTCCCCCGTACAATGCAGCACGCGTACCGGTTTCATAATTATCGCTGCTGGAGGTGCCCATAAAGGGCATATCGAGGTGAACGTGCGGATCAATACCGCCAGGCATCACAAGTTTACCTGAAGCATCAATTTCCTGATCGGCACGGAAATTCAGATCCTTCCCGATTGCTTTAATTGTTTCTCCTTCAATTAAAATATCAGCCACATAATCATCGGTAGCTGTTATTATTCTTCCGTTTCTTATTAAAATGCTCATGTTTATATTTTTTTGTTTCTCATTAAAAGCCAATATACAATTCCACTGATTCCAAATCCAACAAACCACGCATAATTGTAAAAACCAGATATCCAACCGGGAAACATTGTTGGACTTACTGCGTTAATCGTCGTTAAAAACCCCGGAATATTTGGCAAGATACCAACCATTAATGCAACAATTGCGTTTACGTTAAATCCGTCAGAAAATCTGTAGATTCCTTTAGTATCATACAATGCATTAAGTATCAATTTTTGCTTGCGGATAAAATAATAATCCGCAATTAAAATTCCACCGATTGGTCCCAACAGGCTCGAATAACCTACAAGCCATGTAAAAATATAGCCTGAAGGATCTGCGATTAATTTCCACGGAAAAATCAATATTCCAATAATTCCTGTTATGTAGCCACCTTTCCGGAAATCAATTTTCGCGGGCGAAAGGTGTGCGAAATCATTTGCCGGACTTACAATATTTGCAGCGATATTGGTGGCCAATGTCGAAATAGCAACGGCAATCATTGCAGTGCTAACTAACATTTTGCTATCAAATTTACCCGCTAAAACAACAGGATCCCAAATTGTTGTTCCAAAAACAATTGTGGTTGCAGATGTAACAACAACTCCAATAAATGCAAACAATGTCATTGACGGTGGTAAGCCAATTATCTGACCTTTTATCTGCGCTTTTTGTGAAGTTGCATACCGTGTAAAATCCGGAATGTTGAGCGACAATGTTGCCCAGAATCCAACCATTCCTGTTAATGCGGGAAAAAAGAAATGGAAAAAATCAGACGAATTTGTAAATTTTGACGGCGTTGCTAAAATGGGACCCAATCCGTCCGCCGCCACCAGCGCCCAGGCTAATAATGCTAGTGCAGCAACCGGTAAAAATACCGCCTTAAAGACAAGCAATTTCCGAATGCTGTCGACGCCTTTGTAAACGACAAACATATTGAGCAGCCAAAATAAAAAGAAACAAATCGCAGGACCTGTCTGCAATCCGAAAGAATCCGGGAATATTTGGGGAAGTGTGTCCAGCGACGGAATCCACAAACGCATCATCTGAAAAATAGCAAATCCGCCGATCCAGGTCTGAATTCCAAACCATCCGCAGGCAACAATTGCACGCAGCAAGGCTGGGATATTTGCACCTTTTGTACCGAAGCTTGCTCTCGCAAAAACGGGAAACGGAATTCCATATTTAGCTCCGGCATGACCATTTAAAACCATTGGAATCAAGACGATTGTGTTCCCGAGGAAAATCGTGAGAATTGCCTGCCACCAATTCATTCCGCCCTGAATCAACGAGCTGGATAGCATATACGTTGGAATGCACAAGCTCATGCTGATCCACAATGCAGCGTAATTCCAGGTCGTCCAGGTTCGTTCTTTTGCTGAAACAGGAGCCAGATCTTTACTGTACAGACTATTGTCCGTAGATACCAATAAAGTTTCTGACTGTTCCAAGACCCTGATCATCTGATTAATTTACAACAGCTTCGTCAGCGATTTTTAATGCTTCACTGATAATGGCAAGACCTTCTTCAATCTGTTCTTTGGTGATGCATAACGGCGGCGCGATAAATATATATCCCCAACGAACGAAAGTGTACATTCCGAGTTCACGAATTTTGGCAGCGACTTTATTCATCACTCCCATTTCGTCCGGTTTTGCATTAAACGGAGCCATTGGTTCCTTCGTAGTCCGATTTTTTACCAATTCAAGACAACCTAATAAACCTGTATTGCGCCAATCGCCGATCGACGGATGAATTGATTTTAATTGCTCAATTCTTCCATTTAAATAGCTTCCCATTGCGGCAGCGTTTTCAATCAAACCCTCATCCTCATAAATATTTAATGTTTCAAGTGCTGCAGCACAGGCAACGGGGTGTGCAGAATAAGTTAATCCGATTGCTAAAACAACATCGTCGAATTTCGCTGCAATACGGTCTGACATCATCAGGCAGCCAAACGGCAGGTAACCGCAAGTAAGGCCTTTTGCCATGCAGATCATATCAGGAATAATGTTGTGATGTTGGAAGCCGAACCATCTTCCTGTACGACCAAAACCGCTCATCACTTCATCCATTATTAAAAGAATTCCGTTTTTATCACAGATTTCACGAACTGCTTTTAAATAACCTTCGGGATATTTTAAACAACCGGAAGATCCGCTTTCTCCTTCAAGCATAATAGCCGCAATATTATTGGGACCTTCATAGGTTATCATCCGCTCAAGCGATGCAACTGCTTCTTTTAAATGATTTTCTTCGCCGTACTCCCAACGGTAAGCAATCGGCAGATCGAAATGCACAAAATTGGGTGCCTGCTGACTGTCCACAGGTAATTTACGCGGATCTCCACTTGCAGTCATCGCCCCGTTGCTGGAGCCATGATAGGATTGATAACGACTTAAAATTTTATGTCGTCCAGTAAATAAACGTGCTACTTTAATTGCATTCTCGGTTGATGTTGCGCCACACAAAGTGAAGAATGCTTTATTTAAATCACCCGGACAAATTTCTGCCAGCTTTTTCCCAAGATCACCGCGCACCTTTGTTACACAACTCGGCGTAACATAAGCAACCTGCTGCATTTGTCTAACAACGGCATCTGTTACACGCTGATTTCCGTGGCCTATATTTACGTTCATTAAACCACTGCTGAAATCAATGATTCGTTTTCCATCGTAATCATAAAGATACACGCCTTCGGCCCGTTCAATAGCTAATGGTGTGTGACCTTTCTGCTTGCTCCAGGAAAATATGGTGTAATCAGAATTATCCTGTAGAATTTGTTGTGTTTGAGAGAGAGTTTCCGTGCTCATAAATAGTTGATTTACGATATGCGATTTACGATATGCGATTTGATCCCTCTGTAAAATGATCATACTGCAAATCAATAAGCGTTATCGAAGATTTCATGTTTATTACTTTTGCCGCTTAGTTTTTTAATTTATTTTTCGAAAAACAACTTACTAAAAATGATATTACGATAAAAGACCGCTCAACTAATCTCCAACCCAACGTATATCGTATATCGTGTATGCGTTTTAGCTCATCCAATTCACACCGGCTTCAGCACTCCATTTAATAGTGCTTTTCTTGAGCTTCGTCCAGAATTCGATCGAGCTTTTTCCTGTAATGTCACCAACGCCGAATTTACTTTCATTCCATCCGCCAAAACTGAATGGTTCTCTTGGAACCGGAACACCCACATTTACTCCGATCATTCCCGCACTGGCTTTATCGATAATATACCTAGCCATTGCACCGTTCTGGGTAAATACGCTTGCTGCATTTCCATATGGATTTGCATTTTCAATTACCAGTGCTTCATCCACAGTATTGGTTCTGAGAATTGAAATTACCGGACCGAAAATTTCTTCAGTGGCAACGCTCATTCCTGGAGTAACATAGTCAATTACGGTCGGGCCTACATACGTACCTTTTTCTTTCCCTGCAACTTTAGTGTGTCGACCGTCGACAAGTATTTTTGCTCCATCATTTTCCGCTTCAGTAATAAAACGTTCTATGCGTTCCTGAGAAGCTTTATTAATTACAGCACCTAAATTTACTCCTGGAATTATCTTTCTTGCTTCGTCGCAGATTTTCTCCACGATATGATCAACATTTCCAACTCCGATCATCGCGGAAGCTGCCATACACCGCTGCCCGGCACAACCCGACATAGAAGCTGCCACATTCTGAGCCGTCATTCCCGGGATTGCATCAGGTAAAACCATCAGGTGATTTTTTGCACCGCCTAACGCGAGACATCTTTTATAACTCTGTGTGGCTCGCTGATAAACGATTTTCGCCACTTTCGTTGATCCTACAAAAGAAACGGCTTCAATTCCCGGATGATCACAAATCGCTTCAACGATAGCCACATCTCCATGTACGATATTGAAAACACCATCAGGAAGTCCCGCTTCCTTTAATAGTTCTGCAAGACGCATACAGCTCAGCGGCACCTTTTCGGAAGGCTTCATTATCATGCAATTACCTAACGCAATAGCATTTGGAAGTGTCCAGTTTGGAACCATAGAAGGAAAATTGAAAGGAACGATCGATGCAACAACACCCAGTGGAACATGCTCTGTTCTGCATTCAACGCCACGGCTTACTTCAAGAAGTTCACCTGTGATCAATTGAGGAAGCGACGTTGCAAATTCGGTCAGTTCAATGCACTTTTCAATCTCAGCGACTGATTCACCATAGGTTTTACCGTTTTCTTCACTGCACAATTCTGCAAGTTCCTTCAGGTTTCTTTCCAGTAAAGTTTTGTAGCGGAAAAATACCTGCACACGTTCTTTTATCGGAGTCTTGCTCCACGTTAAAAAAGCTGTGTGAGCAGCCTTAACGGCATCGTCGAGATCTTTGGACGTAGACAAAGGAACTGTTGAAAGCAGGTTGCCATCAAGCGGAGAAATAACTTCCATTGTTGTTGAAGTAGAAGCATTTACGAGTTTCCCGTTGATGTAATTCTGAAGGGGTGAATATTTCATTTTCTAAAAATTGTCTGAATTGTACCACAAACCAGCACTTTACTAAGTGTCATAATGACATTTTGGTTACGGCGTGATTCTCAAATATATTATAAAAATGATTGAAACTGCAACAAGTCATGAGGAATTGGCAATATACGTTGAGGTCCGTCCCTTAGGAATTGAAGGGTGCCTCTAAAAACTTAGTTATAGAGGCGAACAAGAAATTAAAAACGTAGTCGCGCCCCAGCGTGATGAGGCTTGCTACCCGCGACTTTTAATTTTGATGTTCAACGATGAGAGGTGGGTTTTTAGAGGTTCCCCGAAGTCAATTAGAATGTAAACTAAAAGGAATAACCATTTGTAACACCTATTCCTGGACCCGGAGGTTCGTTGGCAATTTAAGTTGAAATCAAAAGGAAAAAGCTCCTTTGAACCTCTAAGAAGAATTGATTTTTTTCCTCTAAGTCAGAAAAATGGCATTCCGCATTTAACCAAAGAGTTTAAGAGCTGGGAGTAATTCAGAGAGTTTCACAGATATTACCTTTGTTAATTGTTTGTTCGCAAATTTTCAGATAGAACGCTAATGAATCATCCTGGAATTTTTTCATTACTTTCTTTCCAATTCACGTTTGCAACTATTATAAACTTTCGCCCCCTTGCAACTGCGGCTTAAATAGAATATCCTATAAAATAAGATTTGCCGTTTGTTATACAATGTTATTCATCTACTGTTTTTTAAACCAGTCAAGCGCCTGGATTATTTTACCATCATTTTCAAGATTTTCGAAATCATCTTTTCCCTTTATTAAAAGATCCGGATTTACTGAATTCTTGTAAAGGATATTTGCCCTGTCCTGGTTGAACGACGTGGAGAGATTCATTTGGAGATCAGGTCCAAAATAAAAAAAATCATTTCCCGTTGAATAGCCTTCTGCTGTTGGCTCCCCGATAAAAAACGTATTTGGTCGTTGCTTAAAAATAATCGCCAGAATACTCCCGGAACTCATGGTTGCCGGTCCAGTAATTAAAACAACCGGCTTGTCTTCAATAAAAAAATAACAATCATTCAATAATTTCGTCATCGGATTTCCATTAATATTAAAATTATCATCAATGATTTCAAATTTATAAGTCAGCTCTCCGCTTAAGTTAACTCCGCCGCCGAGATACCCAGCTCCAAGCAACTGGCTAAGTCCCGTTGCCATTGAGCTGAGCTGTCCTCCTCCGTTAAGGCGAAGATCGATTATATAGCCTTCCATTCCTTTCGACGCCAGTTCGCATAAGCTGTCGGAAAGAACTTTTGCAAATACATCAATGAGATTACCTTGCGCCTTGATACCGGGCACCTGAATATACCCATATTTTTCCAGAAGAATGGCAGTTTTAATTATTCCGTTTTGTTCCTGCGACTTCATTACAAGAGAAACAAGGTGTTTTAGTGTTGAATCATCAAACGATGGGTAATTGCCATATTGCTTATTCCTGAATGTTATGCTGCTATGAAAGTCATTTAATTGCTCAAAAACGTAAATCAGTGATTTAATAGAATCAACACCATCGCTGGCTGAAAGAAATTTTGCATTAAGCCCTTTATCAATAGCTTTCCAGTCAGCAGTATTCCTGTGAATGCTTTGGCTCTTTATGAGGGCATAAATACTGTCAGCTCTAACAGCCGACTGACTGTCTGCCTCTTGAATTCCCGACATAAAAATTAAAAACACTACGATTAATCTCATTCTTATGTTGGTTAAATACGATTTGACTTCCACACAATTCTAGCCTTCCGGACACTTCAGGGTTAGAAGGGTTAAGCCCATTTTAAGAGCGCAATGACTAAGTGAACTATGCTGTTCGCTATGTTGAACAAGGAGAAGTCATTTAACAATAAAACCTTTGGCCTTCAACGAATATAAAGAAAAATGAAAACCCTCCCGATAATTTTCCTCTTAATGCTTTTAGCGAAACAGTTATCTGCACTAGCGCTAAAAAATGATTTCCTTTCACATAAGCATAGCTTAAATTTTAACTCAGGCCTTGTTTTTAATCTTGAACTAGCTTACTTTTGTTGAAAAATAAACAAAATAACCCATGTTGCTTGAATTTAGAGTGTGCAACTATCGTTCTATAGGTGAAGAACAGATTTTAAGTTTAATACCTGTAGCTAAACAAAAAGATCACCTTAAAAATGTATTGACTCGCGGGAAATATCAGGCGTTAAATGCAATTTCATTGTATGGACAGAATGGTAGTGGGAAAAGTAATTTATTACTCGCGATGAGTTTTCTAGATAAACTTTTGCACATATCTGCGAGAACGTCATCAACGACTAAGCTTCCATATGATCCATTTTTACTAAGAGATGGTTGGCAGGACAAGCCAACTAGATTTGAAATAACTTTTGTCATAGAGGAAAATAGATACCGTTATGGCTTAGAGTTTTCAGAAAAAGAAATTTTGAAGGAGTGGCTTTTTCGGAAGTCTCAGGGCAGAGAAGTGAATTTATTCGAAAGAGAGGGGGAAATTATAGACGTAAGTAGTGGATTTAATGGATCAAAA